>Ga0126384_10000211_pt1 | contig 29960 bp, 18 predicted proteins | sample PanSoiMetPlot_36_FD_92543 | JGI IMG/M metagenome (GOLD analysis project Ga0126384, IMG submission 92543) | Tropical forest soil microbial communities from Panama - MetaG Plot_36 | ecosystem: Environmental > Terrestrial > Soil > Tropical forest > Bulk soil | place: Panama | collected 2016-02-17 | reverse complement strand
GGGCGGCAAGATCATGGTATTCGTCGGCAAAATGGATGCAGAGAACGCGCAGGCCCGATTCAAGGGCATTCAGGATGTGCTGCAGGGATCAAACGTTCAAATATTGGACGTGCGTACAGACGATACAGATACAGTGCGGGCAAAAGCGAATGCCGCTGACACTCTTGTGAAGTATTCCGACATTGCAGCACTCGTCGGCCTCTGGAATTACAACGGGCCCGCGATCTTGAACGCAGTAAAGGATGCCGGCAAGGTCGGACAGGTCAAGATCGTCTGTTTCGATGAAGACGACGCAACTCTTGCGGGTGTAAAAGAAGGATCAATCTTCGCGACAGTAGTTCAGCAACCGTATGAGTTTGGCTATCAATCCGTACAGTTGATGGCAAAAGTTCTTGGAGGCGATCGCTCGATGATTCCTGCGGACAAGCTGAAGATTATCCCGACGCTCGTGATCAAAAAGGACAACGTTGAAGAGTTTACGAAGAAGATAAACCAATTGCGGGGTAGAAACTGATGGGGCGTCATCTGTGTAGTCTGCGGATGGTCGACACAACAGGTCTGCAAAGTGCGAACAACGTTATCCGCAGATTACGCAGATTACAGAGATGACAAACTGACGAATTTATTTGGCAATGACCATCCCGCTCGTAAGAATGTCATCAATCAGCAAGCGTTTTCCCGGCGTGGTTGCACTTGACTGCGTCGACCTCGATGTCTATCCCGGAGAAATCGTCGCGTTAGCCGGCGAGAACGGCGCCGGCAAATCAACCCTCATGAACATCCTCGGCGGCATCCATCAACCCGATTCCGGCACTCTTCGAATAGACGGCGCCGAGACCGCCATTCACTCTGTTTCCGATGCCATCCGCAAAGGCATCGGGTTTATTCACCAGGAACTCAACATCCTCGATAACCTCGATGTGGCTGAGAATGTCTTCCTAGGTCGCGAGCCGGTCTGGGCTGGCCCATTGAAACTCGTAGACCGAAAACAGATGCACTCGCAAGCCGATCAATATCTCGCTCGTATGGGTCTCGCCATCTCGAGCCGCACACCAGCCAGCGAGCTGTCGATAGCACAACAGCAAATGGTTGAAATCGCAAAAGCGATTTCACTCGACGCGCGGATCATGATTATGGACGAGCCGACTTCGTGTCTTACATTGACCGAAACCGCGCGCTTGTTCGATGTCATAAACGAATTGAAAGCACAGGGAGTGAGCATTATCTACATCTCACATCGCCTGCGAGAGATAACCGTCCTTGCGGATAGAGTGGTAGTGCTGCGCGATGGACGCAATTCAGGGACGCTCAGCGGAGATCAAATAACCCACGACCGCATCGTGAGCCTGATGGTTGGACGCGATCTAAGCAGGTTCTATGATCATAAGCAGCCCGAAGTCGATCGCGATTACTTGCGAATTCTGGATATCCAGACCGGCAGGTACCCTGGACATAAAACCAACCTCAGCGTGGGACGCGGCGAGATACTGGGTCTCGCAGGATTAGTCGGGTCCGGGCGCTCGGAGCTGGCGCTGGCTATATTCGGTGTAGACCCTGCAAAGAGCGGTAGCGTTTCTCTTGACGGCAAAACCCTGACAATTCAATCGCCGCGCGACGCCATCGCAAATGGAATATATTTGGTGTCAGAAGATCGCCGAAAAACCGGGCTCGTACTCGAGATGTCCATTCGAGAGAACATCACTTTGCCCTCAGTGTTTTCATATGCATCAGGAGGCTTGATCGATCGGAATGCCGAGCGACGCGTGGCGGTTGATTCCTGTAAGACGATGAACATCAAGGCACCATCGATCGAGTCAAAGACAACTAACTTGAGCGGTGGGAATCAACAGAAGGTCGTGCTCGCGAAATGGTTGTCGCTTAGTCCAAAAGTTCTTATCTTCGATGAACCGACCAGAGGAATAGACGTTGGCGCGAAGTCAGAAATCTATCAGTTGATGCGGCGGCTTGCTCAGAGCGGGGTCGCGGTAATCATGATCAGCAGCGATCTTGAAGAAATACTGGCGGAAAGCGATCGCGTTGCAGTTATGCACGAGGGAGCAATCGCAGGGGTGCTCGAACGCAATGAATGCAGCGAAGAAGCAATAATGCGACTGGCAGTTGGGCAGAAGATAAACTGATCGATAAAATCTTCCAATATCGAGGAGTCCAACCGGGAAACTCTGCGAACCTCCGCGAACTCTGCGAACCTCCGCGAACTCAGCGTCTCTTCGGTGATGCCTGGATTCATTTTGGGACTGACCGCTGAGGCGCTTTTGCAAACAGGCTTCGCAACTCAGCTTTGAGTGGAGGAATAAATGAAACTGACAACACGAAGGCGTTTCATCGCGACCGCAGCAGCCTCGTTCACCGCACCGTTTTTGCCGCGAATCAAGTCGATTGGCCTGAGAAAGGCATTAAGCTAATCCAGGAAAGAAGGTTCCCGGAAACCGATTCGTCTACATCTTACGATTTGATGAAAATAGGACCTATGGGCCTAATAGGTCCTATTGGTCCTATAAATCTGCTGCCTTAAAACTTAGATCGTCCAGCATCTGTTTCTTTACTTTGAACACTTCGTTACGGCCCTTTACACTCACGTAAGCATTCTCACCATCCGCTGAAGAAACCTTTACTTCGACTACCTTCCCGTCCTTGTAAGTCAGCTTAGCTTCGACAGCCGGTTTCGCAAGCTTCGATCGCACATCCCCCGAGGGCGATTCCACGATCTCTTCGGCTTTTGTCTCGAAAGGATTTACCACCTTGAATGCCGGAGCGTCCTTGTCCTTTTTGTCGGCGGGCTCCTTGATCAGCCACTTGTCGCCGCTCTTTTCCGCTGTCAGTTTCAGATTTGGGTTCTTTATTTCAATCCTGGAGAGATTGTCCTTGTCCAGCTTGAACATCTCTTTATTGCGAAGCTCAGCCGGCTTGAGGTTCAACTTATCGTAAAGCGAAGAGCTGATCTTGAAGATCTGCGCGCGCGTCGATGCCTTTGCATAATGATTGTCATCTTTGACGCCGGCCGAGATCGTCCTCTCCGAACCATCGTTGAGTTGCGCAGTTAACGTGATTTTCGGCTTGTCGAGTCCGTACTTTGTGAGATCGTCGGCAGACTCCGAAACAAATTCCTCTGCTTCAGCTGAAGTAACCTCGCTCAAAAACGAGTTCATTTCGGTGCTCTCAACGCCCGCTTCAAACGGCTTCTTTAGTGCCCAGTCGCCGCTGTCTTTCGCCAGCGCGATTTGTCCGTGCTCATTTGTGAGCGAAATTGATTTTATGTCGAACTGCGAGGCGCCGAGGATCGCCTTGTCACGCAGATCGTTTAACGACTTATCTGCATTGGTCAGCACTGAAGCAGGTACCAGCGTGACGTCTTTCGAATCTCCAATTTGCGAATATGCGGACAGGCCGGAGTAGTCTTTTGAACCCAGTTTGAGGGTTTGTGATTCGCCGTTCTTGAGCTTGATCTCCACTGTTACAGCAGGTTCCTCGAGACCAAACGATTTGATCTCTTCGCCGGAAGGCGTGATTGTCCTTTCGATCTTGGCCGAGGTGAGGCTACTAACCATTGAATCGACCGCTGATTGATTTGCCGGGGCAGTGAGCGGTTGACTTATGCTCCATTTGCCGTCGGTGTCCTGAAGGGTAACTGATTGACCGGAGCGCGTGATTGAAATCGAAGCGATATCCTCGCGTTTGAAAGCAAAAGCCGGCTTCGATTCATCACTCTTTTCGTCGCGGGGTTTTCCGGGTTTGATTTCCAAAAAGTAAACTGCGACACCAATAACCGCAGCAAGCATTAGAAGGACGAGTGTATTCCTTTTCATACCGAGTCGATTTACCTCCTCCTCCACCAGATGTAGAAGCCTGACCCGATCGTTGCGAGAGGCATCAACACCAGAGTTATCCAGAACATCTGGTTTTGATCCGCCTCAGTCATCGAGATTCGTCGATCGGATGGGTTCTTGGGGCGGATGGAAATCAAGTCCTCATCCTTTGAGAGCCAGTTTATAGAGTTCATAAAAAGATCACCGTTTCGTTGCACGCCGACGTATTGATTTGCGGCGAAATCCGAATCACCGATAACTACCAATCTTGCTTCGTTGTCGCCTTCGGTCTTGCTTGCGGCTACTCCGAGGGTGATTGGTCCTTTTTTGTCTTTTCCTTCATTGAACTCAACTTTTCCAGATTTGATCTCTGTTTCGGCCCAGCTGTCCTCGGAGGTTTTCATCAGGTCGGTTGTTGAAGCCCCGCTTCCAGGTGTTGATTCAACGCTTCGACTGAGCGGGAAGAAAGTCATCGTGCCTTCAAAGTCCTTGGTGATCGGGTGAGAACCGTAAGAACGGGCCAGCGGCGCGCCAGGACCGAGCCCAATGAAGCGCCCAACTCCGCTGACATCCACGACAGTGTCATTCCCCAGTTGTATGCCCCATGCGTGAAGAACGTCGTCGAGTTTCGGATCGGTATCTGGGTCGATAAGCAGCATCGCCTTGCCGCCTTTTTCAAGATACTTGCCGATAGCCGATGCTTCTTGAGGAAACAGCGACTGCTTGGGTCCCGCGAGAACCAGAACATCGCAATCTGATGGAACATCGTTCGTCGCAACTAAGTTGATAGTCTTTGTTTCGTAGTTTTCATTCTTGAGCATCTTGTCGACAACACCATACCCATCACCTTCGTTCGTTGACGAAAGCTTCTTCTCGCCATGGCCCTCGACGAAGCAGATTTTCTTCGAGCTGTCGCGACTGACCTTGATAATTGCATTGATAATGGATTGTTCGGTGGTGTCCTTTGGTCGTTCGGTGCGATCCCCACACACGACGACCAAATTCTCCTGGGGGCTCGCCTTGTACTGTTTCGCAATTTCAAAATTCTTTTGCGGATCGATGCGCTCGAATGAAAAATGGGAGCTCAGGTTCCGATATTCTTTCATCTGATCCCCAAGACCCTGGGCATCGTCTTTATCAAATAAGATCACCTTTACGTCTTTCTTAAGGTCGGACACAACTTTGCGTGTTTGGTCTGAAAGACTGTAGAGCTTGTCGGTAGTGAGATCGATCCGTTTGTGATGACGATAGCCTAAAAAGTTTGCGAATCCGATGATCGCAATAACCGCTACGCTCATCACTGTCGTATTGGCTCCGAGTCTCGTTGACCTTCGCTGCGAAGAGGCTCGAATCGCGCCAAAATTGCCGACAACGGCTGCAAGGGTCAGCACGCCCCCGACGATTAACAGCGTGAGATTCAACGGACCCATTGTCTCGCGCACCGTATAGCGGATATATCCCGCGACCAGCGCAAGAGGCCCGACAATGGCAATGATCTTCAGAACTTCCTGACGTTTCATGCTCATAATGCTTAAGCTCTCCTCCATCTCATGGAATCGAGCGACCGCTGCGTCAGGAACACTCCGACTGCGGCCAGACTCACATAGAAAATTATGTTTGCGGTATCGATTACCCCGCGCGAGAAATCATCATAATGACGAAGGATCGAAAGATACTGCACAATATCGCTCCAGGTCGAACTCGCGTCGCGCGCGCCGAAATCCAACACCCAGAGCAGCAAGAAAACCGCGAAGGTCGCCACACCGGCAATGATCTGGCTTTCCGTCAAAGAGGAAATAAAGGATCCGAGCGCAACCAGGACCGCTCCCAGTAACACCAGCCCAAGATATCCGGACCAAAGCACCGCCCACGGAATACCCGGTTCCGCATAAGTCGCCATGATGATCTGGTACAGCAACGTCGGCGCCAGCATGACGAGAAAGAGGCTGAACGCCGCGAGAAACTTGCCGAATACTATTTGAAACTCGGTCAACGGCGATGTCATCAGAAGTTCCATCGTTCCGCGTTTTCGTTCTTCCGCGTAAATACCCATCGTAAGCATCGGAAGCAGGAAAAGAATGATCGTGCTGACGATGCCAAAGAAGTTCTGAATCACCAGACCCGGGACGTCCATCGCGGGCGGCGCGCCCATTTGCATTGCGCGCATCTGTGCGGTGACCGATTGCTGGATAAAAAATGCCAGGATTCGATAGAAGAACCAGCCACACACAAGCAGAAACAGGCCCACGACTATGTAGGCAATAGGCGAGACAAAGTAACTACCCATCTCGCGACGATAAACGGCGATAATGCCTTTCATACTAGTCTCCAGAAAATTAGTTCGTTATTTTGCGTCTTTGCGGACCCTCAATGTTTCCCGAATCCGGACTCTACTTAAACGCAGAGTCGCAAAGTCGCGAAGACGCAAAGTCCAAATTCATTCGTTCTTTGCCGACCAACTAAACTGCTACCGCAGCCTCCTGAGAAGAAGCTTGGGTCTCCTCAGTCGTCAACTGCAGGAAGATATCCTCCAGGCTCAGACTCACCGCTCTAAGTTCAAACAAATCGAGTCCCTTTCCTATCACCGCAGCGGCAAGTTTGACTCGCAGATCGGTCCCCGGCTCGCTCTCAACCAAAACCTTCAGGTGGTCTGAATCCTCAATTGCCTGGACATCTATCTTCGTTATTCCGTCCACATGCTCAATCGCTTCGCGCAACGCTTCTTCTTCTCCTTTCACTTCCATCTGAACGCGCTCGGAACCTTTCAACTGCTTCGTGAGATTATCGGGCGTGTCCACCGCAGCTATGCGACCACGATTGATGATTACGACTCTGTCGCATGTCTGGCTCGCTTCGGGAAGGATGTGTGTCGAGAGGATGATCGTATGCTCTCCTGCGAGTCCCTTGATCAACCTTCTTACTTCGATGATTTGTTTTGGGTCAAGGCCAACGGTCGGCTCGTCGAGAATAACCACGTCCGGATTGTGTACAACCGCCTGCGCAATTCCGACTCGCTGTTTAAATCCTCGCGACAGGCGCTTTATCAATTCCTCCCGACGATCCTTGAGATTGGTCATTTCCATCGCGCGGTCAACTCGGTTTGCGATGTCAGCTCCCGCGACGCCCTTTATACGCGCGACAAACTCCAGATATGTGTGAACCGCCATGTCCGGATAGAGTGGTGGATTCTCAGGCAGGTAACCAATGCGACGACGGACTTCCATCGACTTTTCGAAGACATCGAAACCCGCGATCCTTGCCGATCCACTGGTGGCTGGCAAGTACCCCGTCAGTATTCGCATGGTCGTGGTCTTGCCTGCGCCGTTTGGTCCAAGGAAACCGAGGATCTCTCCCTTGCTGACGGTGAAAGAGATGTCGTTAACGGCAACGTTCTTGCCGTAACTCTTTGTTAAATGGTCAACTTCAATCAATCTGCTATCCTCCGATTCAGGCGCACCGCGGCTCTGTTGCGCCGCAGATGCAAGCCTTAGAAAAGCGCGAAATCAGCTCTGGATTTTAGAATTTTTGCAACGAACGAGGCCTTTAACATAAACAAGAGGTCAGAGCCCCAGCGCACTAGTCCTTTGATGGGCCTCTTTCCTACTCTTCACATATTTTTACAGGTAGAGAGGTAAATTTGATTTTATTTGTGCCACCAAAAAGCGTCAAGAAGCCACTCTGCGATAATGCTGTAATCCGGGAATCCCACCAACATAATCGGGAAATCCCACCAACTGCGCGTTGGTGGGATTTGGAATAAGCATCACTTTACCTTCCACTCCTGAATACCCGACGACCAGTTTTGTTGCGATGACACCTCCAGGCGTAATCCAGAGGTGGTGACAGGCTTGAAACTCACTTTGTTGTACCGATCCTTCTCCGCACCATACCCTGAAAGATTCTCGACCGGTTTCCATTGATCGCCATCCTTGTATAACACGCGCCAGGAACGAGGCACGCGGCATTCACCATGTCCCGTGTCATCAAACCAGTAAACTTCGACTTCTGAAACCGAAGTCGCTTTCTCAAAAGCGTATTCGGCCCATTCAGTCGTCCCTTTTCGCGGCCACCAGTGAAAGTAAGTATTCGACGGATCGTCCGAAGATCGCGGCTCTTCCTGATCATTGATTGCCCTAGGATTGCGCCCGCCTGAGACGGTGACCTTACTCGTTGACGCAATGGTTGGCCGCCGGAGTGGTTTTGAGGACGCTTCGCTATTCGCAATCCACACGATCATCTCCCCGGGTCCGCGATTTGCCCATGCAAAGTACGGTATCGCGGTGAACTCCTGTTCACGACCGACTACTTTGTTTTGTTCGTCAAAAGCAAGCGAAACGGCGTTGCCTTTGATCACTGTAACGCCACCAAGCAAGCCGGTCTTGAATTCGGCAGTGAGCCTCGTGTTGTCGTTAAGCATAAGATTACGCACCTGACCTTGAGGATTGTCGGGCCATTCAGCGCAGAAGACGATTGGTCCGCGTTGAAGCGCTACTCTTCCGCGATCAGCTTCGACGCGGTCATTCGCGGCGATTCGCCGGACGGGCATCGGGAGCTTTAGTTCAATAACATCTCCCGCCTTCCACGAACGAGCCAGACTCGCGTAACCCTTATCCGGAGTGAAGCTCACGTGCTTTCCGTTGACCTTCAGAATCACCGCGTCGTCGACTTTATCAACAAAACGATAAAGATCACCCGGGACCGCCTCGTTTCGAGCCCACCCGGGAATACGCAGGTTGACAGTAAAGACACCTGCTCGTTCCGGGTTTACTGTGATCTTCACAGTTCCATCCCATGGATAAGCGGTTTCCTGAAGAACCCGGAGCTTCTGACCGCTCTCCATCTTGATATCCGCGGAACTCGCCGCAAAAAGGTTTACATATAGTTTGTCACTCTGTTGCGCGTAGACATAACCGGGCACTGAAGCCAGAAATCGCGTGATATTTCCTGGACAGCAGGCTACACCGAACCACGGGCTGCGCTGATGCTGGCCATTAGATTCGAGCGGATTGGGATAGAAAAACAGCTTTCCGTCCAGCGACACTCCTGAGATGAGACCGTTATAAAGCGTGCGCTCCATAACATCGATGTAACGCGCATCGGCGTGCAGCAAAAAGAGCCGGTGATTCCAATAGTCATTTCCAATCGCCGCGCAGGTCTCGTTGTAAGCAGTCATGTTCGGCAGTTCATAGTTACGACCAAAAGCCTCGCCAGATCCGGTCGCTCCGATTCCTCCCGTAATGTAGAGCTTCGCGCTGGTTACACTTTCCCAGATCTTGTCGATCGCGTTCACGTATGACGCGTCGCCGGTTAACGCGGCAACATCAGCCATGCCCGAGTACATATAAGTCGCGCGAACTGCGTGGCCAACGGCTTCGGTCTGATCAATTACTTTCAAATGAGACTGGTTGTACGTCCGGCCGCTTCCCTTAGCGCCGTCGGGACCGCGAACATCGAGCAGGAACTTCGCCAGCTTAAGGTAACGCTCATCACCGGTTGCGCGATACAGTCTGACGAGACCCATTTCGGTGATCTGATGACCCGGCCAGATCGATTGCTTCCCGGGCCCAAACGTCTTGTCGAGTAATTCCGCGGTCTTCAGCGCAATTTCTAGTAACGACCGTTTGCCGGTAGCCTGATAATAAGCGATCGCCGCCTCGTACAAATGACCAAGGTTGTAAAGCTCGTGGCTATCTACCTTTTCCAGTTCCCAGCGAGCGGCGCCCGCCCACGGATGAGGCTTCTGTGGATCAATGGTGCGCGCCGGATAAAGATAACCGTCTTGCTCCTGGGCGGCGGCAATTTTGGTAATTAACTCATCGATGTAGGATTCGAGCTTCGGATCGGGATGTACGCTGAGCGTGTAAGAGGCGCCTTCGATTACTTTGTACAGGTCGGTGTCATCGAAAGGATAAGGCGGGAGCTTCTTGTCCTTTAGTTCACCTTTGAGCGCGGCTGCAGCTCTGATGAAATTTTCAACACGGCCGGTCTCCTCGCATTTCTGAAAGGCAACTGGAATTGTAACGGAACGATTGATTTCAATCCGCGGCGCCCAAAAGTTGTCGGTGAGATGAACGGCGGTGAATGGAACAGGCTTTACAGGATAGTCCCGAGGAGGCTTCTTTTTGCTGGCATCATTTTGACCAGCGGTTGAGATGATCACTAAGAACAGAATTAACCCGATAAGTCTGAGGCCCAGCTTGATAGGGTTTTTCACGGCTTCCTCCGATCACGCATTCAGTTGGACTGTTTCCTCGCGATAGGCTACAGACGGGTGACCAATTTCTGTATTATCGAACACCGCGTCGGCCCGGTCCTTGGGGCGAAATTCATTCAAATAAAGCCTCTGACCGGGTATGTAGCGTTGCTCGTAGCGATTCCGAAGCTTCCCGTCCTCACTTGGTCCGAAACCGCCCCGCTGAATCGCGCGTGAGAGCGTAACCTCAAAAGCAGCGTCTACGAAAACTGTAAAGTCAAAGTGTTCCCGAAGCTCCGGTCGATGCAAGAACACACCGTCAAAGAGGAGCACCGCCTGTTCGTCTGCAGTCTCCAGTGCCTGGTCTATTTCGCGGTCCGTGCGGTAGTCAAATATCGCGGAACGGTAGCCGCGCGAGCCTTCCGGACCCAGCGGCTCCAGCAATACTTCAATCACCATTCTAAGGTTGAAGGAATCACGATAATATCCTTCCGCCGAATCTGCACCGCGTTGATATCGGATCCTCGCAGGATTATGAAAGCCATCGACTGAAGCTCGAATTACATTTCGATCCGAGGCTTCGATTATCGTTGCCAACTCATCCGCAAGCGTAGTCTTGCCAACCGCGTCCACACCATCGATCGCCACACGAGTCGGATGCGTTAGATTGATTCGTATCATGCGATCGGCAAGATCCCGCAAGGCTTGTGAGCGATTCATTTCAGTCGACAGGCAAAGACTAAACTCTTAACCCGTGGATACCATCCGCTTAAAGCCAGATGGTATCTTCCGATGTACAATGCTTCTCTCTTTCCGATGGTCTCAAATCTCAAAGCATCTTCTTCAAAAACTCAAACGCGCCTTTGCCATAAAACACATGCTCGTCATCGAATACCTCTTGCGCAACATTCCCGGGCTTACCAAACACCGAGTAAATCTCTTGCGCTTTCTTGAACGCTGCTCGGCTGCCGTTAATTGGGAATATCGGATCCCGCAAGCCTGACTCGATGAACAATCCACGTGGCGCAATCAAACCGGCAAGGTCATACATCTCGAAATAATTCAATATTCCTGGTACGTAGTTGTCGATACAATGCGAGAGACTCACGATGCTGTCTCTAAAGGTGTTGAAATAGCCGCTAACCACCGCAACTTTTATCCTCTCATCGAGCGCGGCCGAGAAGAGCGACACTGTTCCCCCACCCGAAATACCCATCGTAGCGACGCGAGAATGATCAACCTCCGGCCTGCTCATCAGATAATCAATCGCTCTCATTACGTCCCACACTCTCCAGGCGATCATTGTCTGGCCGAACAGCAAAGCCGCTCCCGCTGACGGTTGGCAAGACGACGTCCCTGCTCCTTTTTTGCGCGCGGCGTCATCACGACGACAACCGAAAGCCAATTGCTCGATCGCGAAGACGCAGTATCCGTTCTCAACAACCTGCAACGCGAAGTCTCTGGAATAGCCGCTCTTGTTTTCTCTCTGTTGCCCGTTTTCATCTATTCCAACAATGTCGTCGCAACCCCGACCATGACCAGGCAAGCACACCACCGCAGGCGCCGCTCCGGAACGCTTCTCAGGAAGCAACAAATATCCGAAGACCGAGAGGTTATCGCGACTCTGAAAGATGATTTTCTCTCGCGTGTACCCGTTGAACTTCGTGGTCTCGAGAATCTGAGTCTGCAATGAAACTCTTTTTGCAGGAAAACCGCCAAGCAACTTGACCAGCTTTCGCCGCGCAGTGATTTGCCAGGCGCGAGCGGCGGACTGATTATTTGCTGCGAAACTCATTGACGGCTTGATGGTGTCGTAATTTGAAAGTGTGAATGGGAGACTGTCAAGGTATCTATCAGCCAAATCAAAGTCGGCGAGAGGCCCGCGGTATACCGACTTATCTGCGATCTGAGACTGAGCATCGGCGCGATTGAGTTTGGAAACCGCCAGTGCTGTCGCGGCCAGGTTTTGCTTTAAAAATTGTCTGCGTGCTATTGCCTTTTTCAACGCATTATTCTCCTTGCGATTTCGTTTGCTAGCACAGTCGCGATACGCTCAAAACGTCTGGTCTCGAATTTACAAAAGAAAATCGGATTAACGCAGATTATCTTGATTACTCTCCAGGTGCTCTAAAGATTTCGACGTTGGAGATCACCGGGCTAGCTTTTGAATCCTCGATAACAAACTGGAGCTTGCTAGTCCTGATCGTCGGGAACAGGAGGATTCGTTTATAACCTATTGTTGTACCCTGAGCCACAGTTTCGAAACGGCCGTTCCGAAAGATTCGCACCTGGAACCTCTTCACTCGCTGCCCAAGCGCTACAGCCTCTTGTACAAGAAACCGGTTGAATTCGATTTCGTTGCCGAAGTCGATTTCGAGCGATGCGCTCGTAACGCCATCGTCAGTGGCCCAATAGCTGTACGGCTTGCTATCAAGAACGTTATTGCCACCATAAGCTCGATCATTCCCCCTGGTGTTGGTCGCGGTGATCTTGCCGTTAACCAAATTATGGCTTAATGCTTCCTCGCGCGCTTTTCGGAATTCCATCAGGCGATTGATGTCACGCTCATTGACCAGACCGCGCCTGTCGACGCCTATGTTCAAAAGCAGATTCGCGTTGCGTCCCACAGAGCCGTAATAGATATCCATCAGCTGCGGGACAGATTTAACCTTGTCGTCGTCGGTCGAGTGATAAAACCATCCTGGCCGGATCGAAACATCGCACTCAGCTGGGATCCATGACGTTCCGGTTTCGTCTCCGACGTTCAAAGCCTTCTCATCAGCAAATCCAGGAAACGAGCCCTCATTCTCGCGGGTCGACCAGTTTGTAATGCCGGCTACACCTTTCTCATTGCCAACCCAGCGGATATCAGGTCCTGCGTCGCTGAAAATAGCGGCGTTTGGCTGTATCTTGCGGATGGTCTCAAAGAATCCGTTAAAATCGTAGACCATCCGTTTTTTCTGGTCGTTTGCCCCATCCAACCACGCCTCGAAGACCTCGCCATAATCGGTGAGCACTTCGCGCCACTGATCCTTGTACACTCGGTTATAAGCGGGCGTTCCATAAAGCGGATGATTGCGGTCCCAGGGTGAGATATAAACGCCAAACTTAAGTCCGTATTCGCGACATGCTGCCGAAAGGTGCTTCAGCACGTCGCCCTTTCCTTCGCGCCATTGTGAATTCTTCACTGAATATGTAGTCGTCTTAGAAGGCCATAGACAAAAGCCGTCATGATGTTTGGCTGTGATGATTATTGCTTTCATTCCAGCTTCTTTGACTACTCGGGCCCACTGCCGGCAGTCCAACGATGTCGGGTTGAAGGTATCGGGGCTTGCACGCCCTTCGCCCCACTCGTGATCGGTAAATGTGTTCATACCAAAGTGTATGAAGGCGTAGTACTCAAGCCTCTGCCAATTCAATTGAGAACGGGTCGGAATCGGGTAGACCGGAGAAGGCGGCACAGTTTGCGGCTTCCAGTGGAACGAAGCAGTTAACAATGCGAATGTTATGATGAAGGCTACTTTGTTCATAACGGGTCTCAAAATCGCCTTTTCCGCCGGTAGTGCGGCTGCTTCGAAAGACTCTGCGCCACCTCCGCGAACCCAGCGTCTCTGCGGTTATTATCCTTGCGCTCTGGAGCTTCAACGCAGAGTCGCTGAGCACGCAGAGAAGATCTCCCGACGCGCTCCCATTGGGCACGACAAACGTAATTCACTTCACCACAAAAACATCGCCAAACAATTTAACTCTCGCACTCAGTCCTGATGACGTGCCGCTGGAACCCGGCTGTCCGCCTCCGACGTGGATTTCATATTCTCCAGGCTCTACCACGCGTCTGGACTGGTTGTCGATCAAAGACAACTGTCGAGGAGTAAGTGAAAATGAAACACTCTGCGTCTGTCCCGGCGCCAGATGCACTCGTTTGAAACCCTGCAGGGAACGAATCGGCACCGGCACCGCAGCGTTCACGTGTTTGACGTAGAGTTGCACGACCTCATCGCCTGCGATTCTTCCGTTGTTCGTCATTGCGACACTAACCGACAGATTTTCTCCAGTCTTTGCCGCTCCAGGGATCCTGAGTCTCCCATAAGCAAACCTGGTATAGCTCAGTCCGTAGCCAAACGGAAAAAGCGGCTCACCGCCAAAGTAGCGATAGGTCCGGCCCGCCATTCGGTAATCCTCAAAAGCAGGCAGTTGATCTACGGATTTATAGAAGGTAACCGGTAATCTGCCGCTCGGGTTGTAATCTCCGAACAACACATCAGCGAGCGCCGTCCCTCCTTCTTCGCCCGGATACCAAAGCTGGACTATCGCCGGCACCTGATCGTTCGCCCAGTTGACGCCAATCGCGCTGCCGCTCGTAAGCACCAGGACTACCGGCTTACCCGTCGCAACAAGCGCCTTCAAGAGTTGATCCTGCACTCGCGGCAAATCGAGACTAGTCCTGTCGCCTCCTTTGAACCCCTCGGTCGTAACATTCATCTCTTCGCCTTCAAGCTGCGGCGAAATTCCTCCGATGAAGATCACTACATCAGACTCTTTCGCAAGCTGTACTGCTTTGCCCGTCGTATCGTCAGGGGTTCCCCAATCTAGCTTGATGTTAGATCCGCCACCCGCTTGAAAATACTCCAGCTTGATTTCATAGGAGCGGCCAGCCTGTAGGTCGATCGAAGCACGGCGAGTTTCAGACCCGTGCATTGACCAGTTATCGATGATCTTTGAACCGTTGATCCAGAGGCGATACCCGTCATCCCCGGTAACCGCGATGTTGTGACGGCCCGACACCGTAGTGCTCAGCATGCCTGTCCAACGGATGGAGAAGTTCGAGTCTCGAAGGCCCTCTACCTTGTTGCTGTTCCAGTTCGAATCGATTTCCGAATCTGTCCTGACCAACAACGGAGTACCTTCAAAATTTCGGTTGGAAAAATATTCAGCGCGCAGACCCGGCGCGCCATCGACTCTCAAAGCGCTTGCAGGAACCAGACGCATAATCGGCCCATCTTCGGCAACATTGCAGCCTTGCTCGAACAAGACTCGACCTGAGACCTTCTGCTCGATTCCGTTCAACGGCGTGACATACCGGAATGGCGTGCCGTTATAGTTTCCGAGCAGTATCTGGAGATCGTCGGCAGTTGGGCCGATCACTGCCACTCTTTTCAGAGATTTCCGTAGCGGAAGGATGCCGCCCTGATTTTTCAACAGCACGATCGATTCACGAGCTGCTTGCAGCGCCAACCGGCGATGGACTTCCGAATCATTCGCTTCAATCGGAATCCGAGCGTAGGGGACCATTTCAGACGGATCGAACATTCCGAGCTTGAACCTCGCAGTGAACAGACGTTTAACCGCGAGATCGATTTCTTCTTCGGAGATCAGCTTTGACTTCACTGCTTCAATCAGAGCTCGGTAGTCAGTCCCGCACTCTAAATCGGTCCCTATCTTGACGGCGATGGCCGACGCCGCAGCCGGACCGTCGGCAACTTTGTGAAACTTGTGAATATCGTAGACCGCTCCGCAGTCAGAAACCACGTATCCAGGAAACTTCCATTCGTCGCGCAGTATCGTTCTCAGTAGCTTATTTTGCGCACAGCACGGCTCACCCATGTAGCGGTTGTAAGCGCACATCACCGAATAGGCGCCTGCTTCGGTTACACAGGCTTGGAACGCCGGCAAGTAAGTCTCATAGAGATCCCGTTGATCGGTAATCGCATCGAACCGGTGCCGGTCCTGCTCAGGTCCACTGTGCACGGCATAATGCTTAGGTGTCGAAATTACTTTGAAGTATTTTGGGTCGCTACCCTGAAGACCTTTTACGAACTGAACACCCATTCGCGCGGTCAAATACGGATCTTCGCCATAGGTCTCCTGACCTCGTCCCCATCGCGGATCTCGGAAGATGTTGATATTGGGACTCCAGAATGTCAGTCCTTTGTATCTTCCGTGATCGCCCTGACGAATCGCGTCGTGATACTTTGCGCGCGCTTCGGTAGAGATCACATCCGCAACGCGATGCATCAGATCAGTATCCCAGGTAGCAGCGAGAGCGATGGCCTGAGGGAAGACGGTCGCGACACCAGCGCGCGCGACCCCGTGGAGGCTTTCATTCCACCAATCGTAAGCAGGGATGTCCAGCCGTGGAACCGCCGGGGCCGCATTCATCATCTGTGAAACCTTCTCTTCCAGCGTCATGTGAGAGACCAGGTCATTGACGCGCGCTTCGATTGGCAGAGAAGGGTTCTTGTAGGGCGGTCGCGACGCCTGCCCACGGATGCTCTTTGAGACGCTAAGTAAGGTCAGGGTTAGAAAAAGCGCGGAGATTGCCAACCAATGGCGTTGTCTCACAGGTTCCTCCGGTTTGGGGTGTAGCCTGGTTTCTAGTTTCTGGTTTCTGGTGGAGTGTAACGGAACTTCGCTACTCCTGTACGGGTGGCCCTCCGTGGCCGCCCCTTCTGACATAACGTTAATCGCGGCGAGGAGGGGCGGCCACGGAGGGCCACTCGTACAGGACCGACTCCATTAGCTCACTTGCGAAGTCACTCTTACAGTCCACTGGTTTCCGGTTCCTGGTCAGAATCTATTCTGCGTAATCTGCGTCATCTGTGGATGTCATTACTGAAATGTCGAGATTAAAGCTAACACGAATCCAGAAACCATAAACCACGAGCCCAGAAACCAGTTTAAGCAAATGGTCAGACCGCGCTTCCCGCCAACTGAGTTGTATTGCGTTCGACAATATCGCACAGATTGGCTAAGATTTCGAACCGGCGGGCAAATTTACCAGAAATATTAAATCTTCTGAGACTTACGGATCCCGGCTCGCATAATTGCTGACAAAGAAATTGGTATGACCGATTCCAAGAAAAATCGATTTAAAGTGCAGGATCCAGATAAGAGCGGCTCCAGCTCCGAGGAAGTCGTCGTTCACCTTCGCGAAATGATACATCGCGGAGAACTGCAGCGAGGCGATCGGTTGCCACCGGAACGCGACCTCGCAAAGTTGCTCGGTGTGAGTCGCCCGACGCTGCGAGCAGGAATCCGATCTCTGGCGGCACACGGCATCCTGCAATCTCGACAGGGCGCAGGCACATTCGTTGTTGACAATGATGGACCGCCCGCACTCGATAGTAGCCCTCTTCGACTGATGGCGGCATTAGATGGGTTCACCTCCACGGAGATGTTTGAAGCTCGTCGTTCGATCGAAATGGCGATGGCGGGTCTCGCTGCGGAACGGGCAACAGGTGATGACATGGCCTCAATGGCCGAGGAACTCGCCGGAATGTATGCCTCGCTCGATGATCCGGAGCAGTACCTGGTTCACGACATGCGGTTTCACCAGATGGTAGCGGCTGCCTCAGGTAACAGGATACTCACAGCTCTGATGAACATGGTGGCAACCATTTTGTTTGATGTCAGGAGCAAAACCGTCAAGCGCGCCAAGGATCTAAAAGAATCAGCTGAGATGCACCGGCAAATTTACAGAGCGATTCGCGATCACAATCCTGAGGCTGCCCGAATTGCCATGCGAGATCATCTTGTGCTCGCACAGAAGGCGCAGGAAGCAGAAGTGACGGACCAGTAGCAGTAGGCAGAAGGCGGTAGGCGAACGTGATTTGAGAAATGACTGAATCATTAAACATAAAGCCAAAAAACGATTGCCGCTGGGATCTTCTCAGCCTCGGCGAGGTGATGTTGAGACTCGACCCGGGTGAAGGACGCATCCATACGACGCGCAACTTTCGGGTTTGGGAAGGTGGCGGCGAATACAATGTAGCACGCGGGTTAAAACATTGCTTTGGCCTGGACACCGCGGTGGTATCCGCGTTTGCTGACAATCCCATCGGTCGACTGGTACAGGATTTTATTTTGCAGGGAGGAGTAGACCAGTCTCACGTTCGATGGGTGAAATATGACGGTGTCGGTCGTTCAGTGCGCAATGGATTGAATTTTACTGAACGAGGGTTCGGCGTTCGCGCCGCCGTTGGCTGCTCTGATAGAGGTCATACTGCTGTCTCTCAATTGCGTCCAGGCGATATCGATTGGGAAAACATTTTTGGTCGCGAAGGCGCTCGCTGGTTTCATACAGGTGGAATATTCGCTGCCCTTTCGGAGACGACTCCGCTGGTTGCAAGGGAAGCTATGGAGGCAGCGCGTCGCCACGGAACAGTCATTTCATACGATCTGAACTATCGTGAGTCGCTTTGGAAGGGCGTTGGCGGCCATTCCAAAGCCCGCGAAGTAAACCGGATGCTCGCACCGCTAGTGGATGTGATGCTCGGTAATGAAGAAGATTTCACGGCGTGCCTGGGGTTGGAGGTGGAAGGACTCGATAAAGATCACTCTAAGCTCGAGGTCGAAAGCTTTCGCAAGATGATCGAAAAAGCGGTCGTGGAGTTTCCGAATTTCAAAGTTGTTGCGACGACGCTGAGGAATGCGAAAACGGCGACCGTCAACGACTGGGGCGCGGTATGTTACGCCGGTGGTAAGCTGTATCAGGCTCCTACCCGGGAGAATCTCGAGATACTCGACAGAGTGGGCGGCGGAGATTCATTCGCATCGGGTTTGATCTATGGGTATCTGACGGATCGCGGGCCGCAGTGGGCGGTCGAATGTGGTGCCGCTCACGGAGCCCTGGCTATGACGACACCCGGTGATACATCGATGGCCACGCTTTCAGAAGTAGAGCGCGTGATGAAAGGTGGAACGGCGCGCGTGGCAAGGTAAGCGGAAGGCAGTAGGCAGTAGGCAGTAAGCAGTAAGGAGTAATGTGAAGGTACACTGTCTTGCGCCGGTACTCGTCTTAATTCGGTTGCTATTTCTCCAGACGTCGCAAAAAGACTCAGCGATCGTCTGAAATTTCTCTCTCTCTCTCACACTATCATCATTGCAGCAATCTTAGTGCTTGCGAGCGGAGGTGTCGGGGTGCGGATCTTGCGAACGATTACAATTACGAGCTTTCTCATACTGCTTAGCGCACAAGCTGTTGTCCCCTCGAACGAATTAGCCGCCAGGGCAGGCGAAGACGAACTGACTCGCGTCACTGCAAATCTTCCCTTCACAATGAAACGTGTCGAGCTTCCAAAGATTCCAGATCGCTCCGTGAGGGTATCTGATTTTGGGGCGGTCGGAGACGGCAGTCATCTAAACACATCAGCGTTTGCTGCAGCGATCGAAGCTTGCGCAAAAGCCGACGGCGGACGAGTTGTCGTGCCGCAGGGCATCTGGCTCACCGGACCGATTCAGCTGAAGAACGGCATCGACCTTCATCTTGAGCGCGGAGCGGTCATCCAGTTCAGTCGTAGTATTAATGACTATCAGCTCATACGCACCACGTGGGAAGGTTCCGCGGCGGTCAGACGAATGTCCCCAATCAACGGCGTGGGTTTGGAGAACATTTCAATTACCGGAAACGGAGTGATTGATGGCGCCGGCGATGCCTGGCGAATGGTCAAGAAATCGAAGCTCACTGAGAACGAGTGGAAAAAACTTGTCGCCTCCGGCGGTATCGTCGACAAGGCTGGTGACACCTGGTGGCCTTCGGTTGATGCGATGAATGGAGCCGCCCTGGTCCGCACCCTCGACCAGAGAAGCGCCCCACTGGCCGATTACGCAGGTGCCGCCGAATACCTCAGACCGGTTTTGGTGTCGCTGGTAGAGTGCAGGCGAGTGATGCTTGATGGCCCAACGTTTCAGAATTCACCTGCCTGGAACATCCATCCTGTCTTGTGTGAAGACCTGGTCATTCGTAACGTCATCGCGCTAAACGCCTGGTACGCGCAGAACGGCGACGGACTGGATCTGGATTCCTGTCGTCGCGCGATTGTTTACAACTGCCGGTTTGATGTTGGTGACGATGCAATCTGTCTCAAATCGGGCAGGGATGAGTATGGTCGCAAACGAGGACGACCTTGTGAAGAGATCGTTATTTGCGATTGTATTGTTTATCACGGTCATGGTGGATTCACTGTTGGAAGCGAGATGTCAGGTGGAGTGAAGAACGTCGTGGTGCGCGGCTGTACGTTCCTGGGGACAGATCTGGGGCTGCGGTTCAAAACCACACGCGGGCGAGGCGGCGTCGTCGAGAAGATTTGGATCAGCGACATCGTAATGAAAGACATTCCTACGGACGCGATTGGCTTCAATATGTTTTACTCTGGTGGATCTCCCATACCGGAAAACGCCGGTCCATCGGAATCTGCGTCGCGGGCATCTATGCCGGTGAACGAAGGGACGCCGAGGTTCGAAAACATTTACTTGAGGAACATAGTTTGTCGCGGAGCTCAGCGTGCAGTGCAGATAGAGGGACTGCCCGAGATGCCGATTCGCGGAATCGAGTTGGAGAACATCCAGATCTCCGCGCGCACAGGTTTAGTTTGCTTGGATGGTGAACGGATACGGTTGAATAATCTTCAAATCACACCCACCGTCGGACCAGTGATCTCAGTGATTGATAGTCGTGAGGTGACTATTAGCAGATCCAAACAAGGGAGCTCTGCGGTTTTTCTGAAGGTAGAAGGTGAAAAGAGCGAGAGTATCCGAATTGAAGCGTCCGCGTTTACGAAAAAATCTGTGCAATTTGATCGCGGAGCGCGAAAGAGCGCGGTGAACGTGGTCGACTAAGAAAAAAAACAGTAGGCAGTAGGCAGAAGGCACTAGGCAATCGGCCAGCAGTGGCAGAACGCAGTAGGCAGCACTCAGAAACCAGAAGGCCCAATCGCGTAAGATGTCTGCTGCTACTGCGTTCTGCTTACTGCCTTCTGCGTTCTGCCTACTGCCTTCTGCTTTCTGCCTACTGCGTTCTGCCTACTGCCTTCTGCTTTCTGCCTACTGTACGCTAATTCGTGGGTCCACTGATGCCGGCGTCCCATTCCTCCATGAACCGCTGCGCTTTAATCCCGGGGCTAATGAACGCGAGCCCCTCATTTGAGTCGTAACCACAGAACACTCCAACGACATCGCCCTGATGGTTATAAACCGGGCTACCCGAAAAGCCGTCGAATGCGTCTACTTTGATCGACCAATACTGGCGGCCCTGAAATACGTACGGCCCCTGGAAGATTCCTTTGCGCATGAACTTGTTATCGTGCGGCTGGGCAATAAGAATAATCTGTTCATCCCTGGTCGGGTCGAGCTGGAATTTTGGACGTTTCGCTTCTTTCGACGAACAGACGCTCAGTAAAGCAAGATCGGCGTCCTTATCAATTTTAAGAACCCTCGCAGGACAGCCTCCAACGAATGCCCTTACCTGAAGATCATCGTCCGGCTTGAAGCCCAGGAGTTTTCGTTTTGAGTTGTTCAGCCGGCCCGATACAACATGATATGCCGTCATAACCAGCCCGTCACCGACGAGGAATCCGGTCGCGTAGGCATTTGGTCCGACGTCCGCTAAGACAGACAGCGCTCGCTCCGCAACGTTTCGATTTTTTCTCGCGAACTCCAGAGCAATCGAGACGGTATAGCGCTCGCGTTGTTTGACGACTAGAGCCGGGTTCCCTTGCGAAGAAGAGTCGGATGTCAGAACACAAAGCAGGACAGCAACAGAAACGAAGCAACAAGCCTTCTTCCTCATCTGAGCCTCCGTGGTTATTTTTCGGGCTAAGCCAAGCTCGGCTACTTCTGGGCGAAGACGCGACTTGCCGGGAATCGAATGAGCGGCAAAGTTTTGCTTTACAAAGCGTCTTGTTAACTATTTGTAAACGGCGCCGGACTTCCTTGACTAACCTATCCGGCTCGAACACAAGCGTGCTCGCGATCGCACAGAGTCTACCAGATTGATCCGCAGTCAACCAATAAAATGGTCACAATCATGTTGTTGGTGCTGATGCCTCAGAAAAAGTTTCAGCCTCATTCGAGTATCATCTGCAACTTAGTAACCGATGCCGGCGGAAACTCATGCACAAAAGTTCCGCCGCGCCCAACACTTGTTTGCATCTCGACCGGACGAACGGCATCAGGTTGACCGGCGCTGTTGTGCGCGTGAATTTCTTTCCCCGCCAACACTGTAACCGTTGTTGACTTCACCTGCGCACCTCGAATCGTGATCTCGGCTACTCGCGATTGAACCGCTTCGGGATTCGCCACAGTCAGGACCAGGCGCTTGTCGCTTAATGAAGCCGACTCAGACAAACCGCGAATATTTCCAGGCTGACCATTTCGCGTGTAGCTCGGCCGCGGTGCCGAACAAATAGTTCTGATTGATTGCGCTCCCTGATGTGCCGAATACATATCAAAAACATGAAACGTTGGTGTGGTAACGAATTTGTCTTCGTTAGCGAGAAACAATGACTGCAGACAGTTGATGAGCTGCGCGACGTTGGCCATTGCTACTTTGTCCGCATGCCGGTTAAACGTGTTAAGCGTCAGGCCCGCAAGCACAGCATCCCGTATCGTCGACTGTTGTCCAAGGAGGTGCGTGTTGTGCATCTCGGTTCCCGGACGGTACCAGGCGCCCCACTCATCTACCACCAGCTTAACTCGATGCTGGCGATCGATTTCTCCCATAACAGACCAGTGCTCGGTGATCAGCGATTCCATCCGATCGGCCTCTCGCAACAGCTCATACCATTCGTCGACAGGATAATTGAGCGCATCCCCTTTTCCCTGACGCCAATCCGTAGTCCGGCCGCCGCTCACGTTCCATGAATAATGATGCAGCGCCCAGCCCCACATTCTACCCAGCGCCCGGCGTTCGTTCATTTTCGTAAAGAACCGGCGACTCCAATCCAGGTCACCGCTGTTCGGTCCAGCGCCAATAAAGGCAGGTTCGATTCCATATCTCGGCACCCATTCTGTAAAGCGGCGGTATTCGGCGGCGTATTCTTCGGGAGTGAAGTTTCCTCCGCAACCCCATGATTCATTTCCGACGCCCCAGTAACGCACTTTGAACGACTCTCGATCTCCACCGGCTCCCCGTATATCAGCCAGCGTCGTTGTGCCCGGAGGTGAGTTGCAGTACTCAACCCATTCATAGAAGTCCCTGGCTGTAAGACTTCGAACGTTCGCGGCCACATAGGGCTGGGCGCCAACCAACCGGCAGAAGCGCATGAATTCGTTCGTTCCAAACTGATTGGTGTCGTAGTTCCACGGCCCATCGGGTACGTCCTTTGGCCATTCACCTGCATCACGCCAGAAGTTTGTTCGGCGAGGGCGCTGATTCCTCGCGCCAATTCCATCACGCCAGTTGTAGCTATCGGCAAAGCACCCGCCCGGCCAGCGAACGACCGACGGCTTGATTCGCTGCAATGCGTCGATCAGGGACTTGCGTATCCCGCCGACGTTGGGGATTTTCGAATCTTCGCCGACCCATATCCCGCCGTAAACGACGCCGCCAAGGTGCTCGGCAAAGTGCCCGTAAATTTCGGGATTGATTCTGCCGATCGGTTCATTCAATAGAACTTCTATCCTCGAATCAGCTGATCGCGATTGTCGCGATGTCGCTCCGTGCGACGCCCGGTGACTCAGAAGGATCGCGCTTCCAGCCAGTGCGGATTTTAGAAACTGCCGTCTCTTCATCTGCTCTCCAACGCTCTCGCCCGAGATCATTCAGGCAACGCTGCGATCAAAGTTACTTTGCCGACTAATCCGGAAGGGATCGGCTGGACCTTATCCATGTCCTGAGGCTGAAATCGCTCGCCGTATCGAAGATTCAAGAGCTTGTAATCCGGCAATGCGTGGCCCGCCATATGGTTGATCGCTGTGTTTGCAACAACAATTCGCAGTCTGTTCTCACCGGTACGAAGATAATCGGTTATGTCGATCGAGTAGGGAGGACACCAAACTGAGCCCGCTCGCCGGCCGTTTACGTATACGACTGCCGATTCTCGTATCGGCCCTTCCAACAAAGCTTGCATACCGTTGGCACGCGGATTTTGAGGGCCCTGGACGGGTTGCCCCTGGCCAAAATCCAAACGAACGCGAGCTCGCTTATCGAAGAACCCGGCGTTGAGCATGAAGGATTTCTCGTATTGGGCAGTGCCGGAATAAAACTTTGTCCGTTCGTCATCAGTCCAAGATCTCAGATTAGCCATTCTCACCGATGGATTTGCGCCAAAAGCGACCTGCCAGTCCTCACTGAGATCCATTAGTTGGGAGTTCTGAGAAAGATACCTGCCAGATCTGGGAACATCTCGTCGCGAGAAAACAATCACGCGCGACTCGTAAGGCTCGAGTGTCAGATCCATCGACACGCCACTTTCGTTTCGCGCGGAAACTTGCGCCGCTCTAACTTCGCCGGACATCGGATCCCACCATTCGGGATTTAGCCCCGCAACCCGGAAGGTTGCGTTTGTTCGTCTCAATGTATTACCGGTGTTTGCGACAAAGTAGATTTCAGCTTCCGCGTTAGTTCGATGAATGAACCCGATATCCGGCGTCGCCGGGCTTAATGTCAGGTCCGATTTCGTTGCTGAGGTGAGCAACGCCCCAAGCTCGACCTTTTCATCTACGACCAGGTGACCGGGTGCAGAATTGCCTTCAAAGAGTCGTTTGCACTCATCGCTGATTCTCTGGTGATCGGAGATCTTAGCCTGGAAGCCTGGGCTTAGTGAGGGAGTGCGACGTGTAGCAATCAAGAGTCCGCCAGTTCTCGCAAACTCAACAAGGCTCATCAAGGTCCTTGTTGGAATCTGCTCGACGTTTGGCAGAATGACAATCTTATATTGATTTGATCCTAGCCTTAGTGAGCCATTCTCGACGCGTCCACTTTTCGCCAGAATCTGATCGTCGAAGAAATCGAAGTTGTAACCACTCTCGAGTACAGTCGGTATCAAGTTAGTCCCAACGCGTTCGCGGAGCGTTTCGATCAAGTTTGCGTTTCCAACATTGAAGCTTGACCAGGCGTCGTCGTTAGGCAGGTAAATCGCGATGTCGTTTTTGGGCTCGCCCTGCCGCATCAAAAAGCTGACTCGCTGAAGATACTTCGCAACATCCGGCATCACGATCCACCACGGGTTCTTCTCGTTAAAAACACCCGCGGCATAAAACCTCCAGCCGGGATACTCAACAACCGGCGCAGTGTAAGGCCAGCCATGCCCGATCAGTTGATTGACGCCCTGCAAGAAATGCAGATCAGCCTCCGCTTTTATGTCAAGCGGCGTCGCCCTGAACGAAGGCGAGTGAAGCCACGTCCACGTTTCGGACGAGGTAACTTTCCGTCCGAAGATATGATTCGCAGACGATGCCCAACGGGTCGCACTGAGTCTCTTCCATTGATGTCCTTCGCCTTCGCTAAGATCACCGTAGGCGTTGCTGGACAAAGCGGCCGCCGGCGTGCCATAGCATTGAACTCGAAAACGCGTCCTGTTCTTGTGTGACCAATCTTGCAGAGGTTGTAGAAAGCGCTCGTTGAGGAGTTCGGTAAGCGTCTGGCCCCAGTCGTGACGAATCGAAAGCGACTTTTGGCCCAGGTCATTCACCAACGCGGGCAAAGACGGTTTCAAATCATAGCCACGCCGCTTTTTGAATTCATCCAGGAAATCATCGGTCCAATCCGAGTTGTAGACTTCCAGGCTGTCGCAAAACACCGCGTAGGGACGGTTCGCATCGAAGGCTTGCATCAACCGATCGCCGACTCTTTTCAAGTAGCCTTCCACGCTAGTGCGGTCCAGGTGATTGAGCACAAAACCTTCCGCTCCGACAGCCGGTCGCTTCACTTGCATGCCGGTGCGACTGGCGATGAAGAATTGAATCTGTAAGGGACTGCTTGTATCGTCGTTCAGAATAACCGCGCCATCGCGAATAGTACTAAGTTCATTCAATGAGTCGCGATTGATCGACTTCCCGTCGGATTGCATCGCAAAGACTGCAAGGAGTTTCTCGCCCGTAGCCATTGCGGGCAACGGAATTCGATAGACGTTTGCGGGAACATTTACGCGTTCAACACGAAGCTTGCCGGCGGCATCGGCGATCGAAATTTGTGGGCCTCCGTATGGCCAACCGCTTCCAACCGTCAAGTCAAATCGCAGACCCAGCTCGTCAGCACGATGGGCAGCGAACCTCAGGACATCAATGAACTCATCCGACAAGTAAGAGAGATTCTTGATATCGGTTGACGCATCGTCGAGCATCAAGGGATAGACTGGTTGGACTTCGACGCCGCCGATCCCACCCTCTTTCATGAGACGCAGCTCGCGATCGATCTCCGCTTTTGAAACCGCCGGACCAAACCACCACCAGCGCATCATTATGCGTGAGTCGTCAGGAGGATTCTTAAACGATTGCTGGAGTTCAGCGATCCGCTCGATCTCAGTCGCCCGATGCTCGGTGAGCGCTGATTCCGAAACGCCGCTCGACAAAAGGCAGAAGAGCAATGTGAACAACCAGAATGTGAGAATCCGTTGGGCTGCTTGCATCTTTACCCTTACGATTAATGAAGTGACACGGTCAAATTCCGAATGATGCAAACTTACGCTTCAGAGCGCTTGAAGGACCATGTTCGTAGTCCGGCCTTCAGGCGGAAGTTTGTATTTTCTCGATTTCGAAAATTGCCAAGTCCAAGATACAAACTTCCGCCTGAAGGCCGGACTACGAACTTCTAGCACATTCTCTAAAGGCCCTTCGAAAACAAGAATCAACTGTAGACTTTTACGGTTCGCTCAAAACTGAATGAAGCGATTCCATAAAAAAGTAATCACCCCACATTACCGATTCATCGACACCCCAATTCATCGGGCGATGATAAACACCATGTCGCAAGATCCCTTCATAGCGAGGATCGTGATTGCCTAAGAATCGATCTCCGGTCAACGTATTAAGTATCGTGAGGGCCGCGTTACGATAAACATTGGGGGCACGCTCAGTGACTTCGATGCTCTTCAGTTTCCAAAATGCTCCCGCAACGATTGCTGCCGCCGAGCTGTCCAGCGGTTCATCTGGAATATTTGGCGCGCCATAATCCCAGAATGGGACGCCCCCCTCCGGTGTATTCTCCAGGTAAAATCCGGCACACCTTTCTGCAGTCTCTAAGAAAAACCGGTCACCGGTGAACAGGAACGTGTCGGTGAATCCGTAAATCGCCCACGAAAGACCCCGAGCCCAACACGTGAACGGCGAGTAGCCCTGCTGAGTTGACAAGTTTCGAAATTCGCCGCGGACCGGATTGAAGATGCCTTCGTGAATAACCGAACCCTCGCAATCCATGATTCTGTCGCCGCGCTTCCGCACAAGATATTTCTCGGTGGTTCTGGCGTGCGTCGCGGCTCTGCGGAAGAGCTCCTCATCACCGCCCAGTTGGTGCGCGCGAAACAGCAGCCGGATGTTCATCATTATGTCGATGAACAGCGACTGCGGACCATGAAATGAATAGATGTAGTGATCTTCTCCGGTATCCTTCCAGCGAAAAGACTGAGTAGTTCCCGCGGTGATAAGAATCTCTTTAATCCATGAGATCGCGGGATCGTCGCTGTCGAGCAGGCGATACCAGCGATCGAAAGTCGACATAAAGATGAAGCCAAGATCGTGAACATCACGATCGAACTTTCGAGATTCCAACGCGCGAGTAAATTGCTCAGCTGCTTTTCGCCATCTATCCTCGCCGGTTCGCTCAAAAGCCAGCCACATCATCCCCGCGTAGAAGCCCGGACACCAGTCTGTCCAGATGAACTCAGGCCGGTACCAGACGCCGTGTTTTGTATGAATCGGAGCAGGCTGATTTACAGGCCACCTGGGTAGTATCCGTTCGAGCTGAGAGACGCCGAATTGAAATGCGCGCTCCAAGCGCGATTTCAATTGAGTTTCATCTATATTCTCAGGAATTTTCACTTTCGAAGTCAGAACGGATAAATTCGTTAGCAGGTTAGACGACAGCTTCTGCGCAATCTGTGTAATCTGAATCAATCTAAGCTCATCCACAGATTACGCAGATTACGCAGAAGAGAAATGAGAAATTCAAAGTCTTCGAATGTTCATACCGCCGCTAACTTCGATGACCGCGCCAGTCGAATACTCGAATGCGCCTGACACGAGCGCAACAACCGCTTTGCCTACGTCTTCGGGCAAACCCCAACGCCCTTGCGGCACAAGACCTTCTTCGATCAATTTGTCGTACTTTTCCTGAACCTGTCCGGTCATATCAGTCTTTATTATTCCTGGACGCACTTCATAAACGCTGATTCCGTGCTGCGACAGGCGATCCGCGAAGATCGCGGCGGTCATGCTGAGTGCTGCCTTTGAAACACAATACTCAGCTCTCGATGGCGACGACATATACGCCGAAACCGAAGTAACAAACACAATCTTTGGTTTGACCGTATGCTCGGCCTGAAGCTGTGCGATCATCTGCCGGGCGACCCGTTGAGTTAAAAAGAACGGGCCTCTCGAGTTAATCGAAAACACTCGATCGAAGCCTGTCGCTGTGGTCTCGAGCACATCGAGTCGCTTCTCAGGAGCGATGCCGGCGTTATTGACCAGGAGATCAATTCTGCCATAACGATCGAGTACCGCATTGATCATCCTTTCGTGGTCATCGAGGAGAGAAACGTCTCCCTGAACCGGCAGGAACCCTGCCTCGAGATCCTCGACGCAGCGCTTGACTTCAAGAATCCTGCTCTCCGGGTCTCGCAAATCTACTCTGGTAGTGCCGGCAATATCGTACCCGCTCCGCGCAAGCTCTATCGCAATCCCGCGGCCTATGCCGCGACTCGCGCCAGTAATCAATGCTACGGGTCTAGTGCTGCTCAATGTTCAAGCCTCAGCTGTTTTCTTGCGATTCAGATCTTTTATCTCACTTAGTTGAGCCCCAAGCTCCGACTTCTTGTAGAAAGCGTCCAACGGGTAGCACCCTGAAGGAAGCCCGCTTCTCGGAGCGGTGGTGCAGTCGCTGAATGTACGACAAAGGCGTTTACGATCGGGTCTGCGGCCCTGAAGAATATGCAGCGGCAACTCGGGGTAGGCCAGCACCATTCTTCCGAGCCCTACGCAGTCCGCCCAGTTCTCACGCACCGCCGCCTGAGCAACATTTGGTAAGAAATCCTGAAGATAAGTGTAAGCGGTTCCAACAATCAACAGATCCGGGAATCTCTGTTTCAAGACCCGCGCGCAGTGCATTTGCCGGGCAACGCCAACCAACGGATCTTCGGGAGGCAAGTAGCCATCCGAGGGAGGAAACAGCGTCGGACGCTGGATATGTGGATTGTAGTACGGCGATCCAGCTGAAACATTCACCAGCCGTATTTTTAAGTCTTGCAGCAGAGACAAGAATTGGGTCGCATCATCAAGATCGCACTCGATCGGATTGTTTATGTCGACACCGAAACCCCAGCGGTACGGCAAAGCATTGTTGTAATCCTCTGGAATGCCCGGTCCCGGTTTGCCAGGCGAAGAACGCGTAGGATCAGGACGAAACGGAACCACATCAAAGGCCGACAGCCGCACGCCAACTTCGAGGCTCGGCGCAACAGATCGCACGCCCTCGACCACCTCTCTCAGAAAACGCGTTCGGTTTTCGAAACTTCCACCGTAGTCGCCACCGCGAGTGTGCGCACTCAGGAACTCGTGTCCGAGATAACCGTGGCAATGCTTTACATCGATAAAGTCGAAACCAATTTGGCGTGCAATCAACGCCGCTCGATGAAATGCCTCGACTATTTCTCGGATATCGCCGTCGGTAAGCAACGCGTATGCGGCGCTAAGGCCGACTCGCTTATCCAAAAAAGGATGGTAATAAAGGATGCGCGGCTCAGGCCGGCCTTTTACGTTTGGCTGGCTGTAACGGCCAGAGTGGGTAAGCTGCAAACCGATGAGCAAGTCATCACTCGAGCCGGCAGCCTGGCGATGCTCATCGATCAATGCATCACGCAACCTGGCGAGATCGTCGCGAGTGTGTTCGTTTATCAAAAGCTGATTTGGATTTGCGCGGCCGTCGTGTCTCACTGCGACAGCTTCTCCGCCCCAGATCAACTTCGCGCCGCTTCTCCCGAAATTGCGCCACCTGCGTTCAGTTAGCTCTGTTG
>Ga0126384_10000210_pt1 | contig 29978 bp, 32 predicted proteins | sample PanSoiMetPlot_36_FD_92543 | JGI IMG/M metagenome (GOLD analysis project Ga0126384, IMG submission 92543) | Tropical forest soil microbial communities from Panama - MetaG Plot_36 | ecosystem: Environmental > Terrestrial > Soil > Tropical forest > Bulk soil | place: Panama | collected 2016-02-17 | reverse complement strand
TGACGCTGGCTCTGGCGATCGATCGGCTGACGGTGCTCGGCCTCATGAGCGTAGAAAAGGTTATCTATGATCAGGCCCGAGGGGTGAGGTCATAGTGCAGTCGCGGCTCACGCTCGGACCACCTCGATAAGCGCCTCGGTGTCAGCAGTGGGGCGCGTGCCCAGCTCGTCGGCGAGCAATCTCCGGCAGCGTTCGAAGACGCGTAGGGCCTCGGCCCGGTTGCCCATGTGGAGGTGGATGCGTAGCAGCCGCTGGTAGCCGGTCTCCCGGTAAGGCTCGAGACGGACAGCCTCCTCGGCGGCCTGCAGCGCAAGCGAGGGCTCGCCATTCCAGGTATGGAGCTCGGCCCGACAGTCGAGAGTCCGCACGAGTGCGGCTCGCAGCGTGTCGCGCTGGCGGTCGATCCAGGCGCCCTCTGCTCCGGGCATGAAGGCCCGGCGCAGGATGGCAGCCGCGACCACCGTCGGAACGTAGGCTCGCTCGGGTGTACCGGAGCGTAGCGCGCCCTCCGCCTCGTGCACGGATGCCAGTGCGGCCTCGGTGTCGACCCAGGCGCCCGCCGGCAGCTTGAATTGATAGCAGCCGAAGGCGCTTGCGATGGCCTCGCGCTCCAGCCCCAGCTCGGCGAGCACAGAGCGCAGCTTGCTCACAAGCGCGCTCAAGGCCCCCTCCCAGGCCGCCGGTGGGCAGTCCGGCCAGAGCAGCTCGGCCAGCTCGTCGCGAGAGACCGCCCGGTGCCGCTCGCCGACGAGGAAGGCGAAGGCCAGGCGGCCCTGGCGCCGGGGGAGCCGCTGCTCGCGAACCAGGAGCCTTCCGGACTCCAGGCAGAGCTCACCGGTCAGGTAGATTCTGAGCATTGCCGCCAATGTTTCGCCAATGTTGGGCTTCTAGTATCGGGCTCCGACGATGACCAAGCGAGTGGAGTGCGACTGCGGCTGGAGCTTCGAATCCGAGGACGAGGACGAGCTGGTTCGGGCCGTACAGGAGCACGCCCGCATGGTGCACGGCATCGAGGGCCTGACCCGTGAACAGGCGCTCGCGCAGGCGAAACCCGTCTAGGAGGAGATGATCAGATGGCGGTCACCATCACCATTCGCGCACGCCTCAAGGGCGATCCGACGTCGATGCAAAAAGTGCACGACGAGGTCACCGGAGCCACCAAGGAAATGGCTCGGCAAGCAGGCGACATCTCACACAGGGTCTTCCTCGATCCGCAGGATCAGCGCGAGTTTCTCGGAATTGACGTTTGGCAGACGGCTGAGCAGGCGCAGGCCTTCTCGGGCGACCCTCGCATCCAGCAGTTCTTCTCACAGCTCTTCGAGGGTCAACCGACGATCCAGGTCTGGGCGGATTCCGGCTGGAACAACTGGTGATCTCCTCAGCATGACCCGCGCTGGTGGGGGACCGCGAGGCTCCCCATCCCGGCGGTCGCCCCGGCGTCAACCGTCAGGATCGTCCCGGTCACCCAGCGCGCGTCGTCGCTGACGAGGTAGAGGACCGCCCTGGCAACGTCCCAGCCGGTCCCCTCCGTCTGCAGCAGCGACCGCCTGCGGCGGCGCTCGCGCAGCTCCGGCGTCATGCCCGCTGCATAGACCATCGGCGTGTAGACCATGCCGGGACAGACGCAGTTGACCCGGATGCCCTCGAGGCCGTGATGCGCGGCCATTGCCCGCGTCATCTGGACGACTGCACCCTTGGACGTCGGGTAGAGGAGGTGGGGGTGACCGCCGGTCAAGCCGGCGACAGAGCCGAGGTTGACGATCGCGCCCGCGCCAAGCTTCCGCATCTCGGGTATGGCGTACTTGGCCATCAGCATCATAGAGGTGACGTTGATGCGCAGGGCGCGATCCCATTCCTCCGGCTCAACGTCCACTGCAGTCCCCATGGGGCCGCTGACGCCGACGTTGTTGACGAGGATGTCGAGCCTGCCCCACCGCAGCACCGTCTCGGTGACCGCCGCCCGGCACGACTCGGCGTCGGCGACGTCGGCTTCGACGATAAGCGCCTCCCCGCCTTCATGCTCCACCATCTCCAGCGTCTCGGCGGCCCACGACCTGACGCTGTCGACAAGGGCGACCCTGGCTCCCTCCCGAGCCAGGACGACCGACGTGGCCCGACCGTTGCCCACCCCGCCAGACGCCCGAGAACCCGCCCCGGTCACGATCGCCACCCGCCCCGCCAGCCCTCTGACTGCGTCGTCTCCTCGGTTCATGACTGCAGTGTCGGCGATGGGATGGCATCAGCCGATGAAGGCGTCCCTGGGCGTTGTGCGTCGGTTACGTTGTCGGCATGCGGTTCGAGTCGACTGAGTTGACCGGCACCGAGCTCTTGCTGCAGAAGGAAGTGCGCGATTTTCTGGCCGCCGAGCTGCCGCGGGGCGCCTTCGTGCCCGGCCTGGGAATGGGCGCGGCAAGGGACCCCGAGTTCTCCCGGAAGCTGGCCCGGCGAGGATGGGTGGGGATGGCGCTACCCCGTCGCTTCGGCGGCGGCGACCGCAGTGCCGTTGAGCGGTTCGTCGTCGTCGAGGAGCTCCTGCGCTGGGGTGCGCCGGTCGGGCACCACTGGGTCGCTGACCGCCAGAGCGGTCCACTGATCAACCGGTTCGGAACCGAGGCCCAGAAGGAGCGCTTCTTGCCTCAGATCTGCGCGGGAGAGCTCTCGTTCTCCATCGGGATGAGCGAGCCGGACTCGGGCAGCGACCTGGCTTCCGTCAAGACTCGTGCAACCAGGGTCGAGGGCGGCTGGCTGCTCAACGGCACCAAGGTCTGGACCAGCGGCGCCCACGTGAACGACTGGTTCATCGTCCTGGCCAGAACCAGCGACGAATCCGACCGGCACCAGGGTCTGAGCCAGCTCCTGGTCGACCTCCGCTCGAGCGGACTGAGAGTCAACCCGATCCCGTTTCTGGACGGTACAGCCCACTTCAACGAGGTGGTGCTGACCGAAGTCTTCGTGCCCGACGAACTCGTCCTGGGCGAGGTGGGCATGGGCTGGGCGCAGAACACCTCTGAGCTGGCCTACGAGCGAGGCGGGCCAGATCGCTGGCTCTCCACCTATCTCGTGTTGGAGCACTTTCTGCGTGAGCGCGCCGGCTGCGACGCAGACGGGCGCGTCGCGATGCTGCTCGGCGAGGCAACCGCCCAATGGTGGGCGCTGCGCCGGCTGTCGCTGTCGGTGGCCCGCAAGATGGACCGCGGGGAGGCGCCCGCCGCGGAGTCCGCGCTGGTCAAGGAGATGGGCACCCGGTTCGAGCAAGACGTCCTGAGGGGTGTGCAGCGCCTGGTCGACCTGGAGCCGTCGCTGGAGTCACCTTCGCCCTTCGAGCAGCTGCTGGCCAGAGCGATGCTGACGGCGCCGTCGTTCACCATCCGGGGCGGGACCAACGAGATCCTGCGCTCGGTGGCGGCCCGAGGCTTGCGACCATGACCGATCCGCTTCTGATCGAGACCGCCGAGCGAGTGTTCTCCGACACCTGCACCCACGACGCGATCGAGGCAGCAGAACGGGAGGGCTGGGCCCCGGACATCTGGGCGCGGGTTGCAGAGGTTGGTTTGCCGTGGATCTCACTCGAGGGCGGCAGCCTGGTCGACGCTCTGGCGGTGCTGCGCGTCGCCGGCCGGCACGCGGCCCCCATCCCGCTGGCCGAGACCGGCGTCCTGGCGGGCTGGCTGCTGGCGGCGTCGGGTCTGGCAGCGGGTGAGGGCCCACTGACGGTGGTGCCGGGGCGTCCAGACGACACTCTCGAGCTGGTCGGAGACCGGCTCTCCGGTGTCGCCCACCGGGTGCCGTGGGGGCGCGCAGTCGAGCAGGTGGTAGCGCTGATCGAGGTCGCGGGAGCCTGGTTTGTTGCCGCGGTACCGCGAACGGGTTTCGCCGTTGAGCGGCGGGACAACCTGGCCGGCGAGCCGCGCGACACAGTCACGTTCGACGGCAGTGCGCAGGTTGCTCCTGCGGCGCAGGGCGTGGATGCCTCGGCCCTCCGATACCGGGGAGCCTTGACGCGGGTCATGCTCATGGCCGGCGCGCTCGAGCAGATGAGCCGGCTGACTGTCGGTTACACGAACGAGCGGGTGCAGTTCGGCAGGCCGGTGGGCCGATTCCAGGCGGTCCAGCAGCACCTGGTCCAGGGCGCCCAGGAGGCGGCGCTCGTCGGAACGGCCGCCGATGGCGCGGCTCGCGCGGCCGGCGGCGGCCCGGCACGATTCGAGATCGCCGCAGCGAAGCTGCTCGCCAACCGTGCTGCTCACACCGCAACTCGCGCTGCCCATCAAGCTCACGGCGCGATGGGCATGACGCGGGAGTACGCGCTCCACCACCTGAGCCGGCGGCTCTGGGCGTGGCGCTCGGAGTACGGTGACGACCTTTTCTGGAGCTCGACGTTGGGTGCCGCGGTAGCTCGGGCTGGGCCCGAGCAGCTGTACCCGATCATCACGTCCGGCTCCGCGGTGCTGGAGCTGTAGAGTGGCGATTCTATGGCGCGGTGGCGTGCGGCTGTTCTACGAAGTCCACGGCTCCGTCGACGGCCCGAGGCCGGTTCTGTTGACGCACGGCTACTCGGCATCGTCAGGGATGTGGGAGCCAAACCTGTCCACCTTTGGCCGCAGCCGGCGGCTGATCACATGGGACATTCGAGGGCACGGAAGGAGCGACTCGCCAGAGGACCCGGCACTCTACTCCGAAGAACTGAGCGTCGGCGACATGCTGGCTCTGCTGGACGCGGAGGGCATCGATCGAGCCGTCGTGGGTGGGCTTTCCCTGGGCGGTTACCTTTCTCTGGCGTTTCACCTGCGCCATCCAGAGCGGGTCGCCGCCCTGATGCTGTTCGACACCGGGCCCGGCTACCGGCGGGATGACGCCCGCGAGGAGTGGAACCGGAGGGTTGAGCGGACCGCGGCGGCGTTCGAGGTGGAGGGACACGACCTGCTCCAGGACCGGCCGGAGGAAGAAGGATCGCAGCCTCGCAACTCTGCTGGCCTGGCACGGGCTGCCCGAGGCATCATGGCCCAACACGGCTCTCACGTCATCGACTCCCTGTCGAAGATCGGCGTGCCCACCCTGGTGGTGGTCGGCGCGCGTGACCAGCCGTTCCTTGCCGCCTCCGACTACATGGCTGCGAAGATCCCGGCCGCACGGAAGGTGGTCATCCCTGACGCGGGACACACAGCCAACGTCGATCAGCCGGAAGCCTTCAACCGCGCAGTGCTGGAGTTCCTGGAGGGGACGTGATGGGAACCTTTGGGGACGTCACCGTTGACGTCGACGCAGACTTCGTGGCCACGGTCGAATTGCACCGTCCGCCCAACAACCACTTCGACATCGAGCTGATCGGCTCTCTCGCGGAGGCGTTCGAAGCGCTCGACGAGGAGCCAGGCTGCCGTGCCATTCTGCTCTGCTCTGAGGGCAGGCACTTCTGTGCGGGCGCGGACTTCAGCGGCCGAGCGGGCCCGATCAGCGACCGCTCGCGGCACCTCTACGACGAGGCGGTGCGCCTCTTCGCGACTTCGACGCCAGTGGTTGCTGCAGTACAGGGCGCGGCGGTTGGCGGCGGGCTTGGCCTGGCGATGGCTGCCGACTTCCGCGTCGCCAGCCCAGAGGCACGCTTTGTCGCCAACTTCGCGCGGCTGGGCTTCCATCACGGGTTCGCGCTCAGCGTGACGCTGCCCGCCGCCGTCGGTCAGCAGCGCGCGCTCGAGCTGCTTCTCACGGGGCGGCGCGTGCCCGGGGAGGAGGCGCTGCGGATGGGACTCTGCGACCGCCTGGTGCCGGCGGACCGCCTGCGCGACGAGGCCCACTCGCTGGCCGCGGAGATCGCCGCCGGGGCGCCGCTGGCCGTGCGGTCGATCAGGGAGACGATGCGCTACGGCATGGCTGCGCGGGTCCGCAAAGCCCTCGACCGTGAACGAGCCGAGCAGGAGCGCCTGCGTGTCACGGAGGACTTCACGGAGGGGGTCCGAGCGACGGCCGAACGCCGGTCCCCCAACTTTGCAGGGCGGTAGTCTCGGAACACAATCTTAAAGGCCCCACTTCCCAGGCTCCGCCGGGCTACCCCCTCCCACGGCTCCGCCGGGTGCTCCCCCGACATCCCACCCCCCGAAGCAGGCTTCGTGGGGACCCCGGGTCGCGGCCCCCCACCGGCTCCGCCGGGTAGTCCCCGACTTCGCGGCCCCCCTCCCCCGGCTTCGCCGGGTACTCCCCCGACATCCCACCCCACGAAGCAGGCTTCGTGGGGACCCCGGGTCGCGGCCCCCCTCCCCCGGCTCCGCCGGGTACTCCCCGACTTCGCGGGGGAGAGTCTTTGAGCCGGATCGCTTACATGGTGCGCGGCAGGAGCAGGCCGGAGACGACCATGAGAAGCAGTCCCACGATCATCTTGAACCCGCCGTCCCGGACGAACGCCAGCCCCAGGAGCAGCAAGGCCACTGGGAACCGGTTGATGAAGTCGTTGATGATCCGCGGCAGGTTGGTCATGTTGATGGCCGGCTCCGCGATCGTGACCGTCGCGAGCGTGAGCAGAAGGACCGCCGGGATCTCCCACACCAGCTTGCCTCGTCCCTCCCTCGCCAGAAGGTAGCCGGCGATCAGCGGGACGAGCGTGACGAGGCGCGACAGGATCAGGGTCAGGTCAACTGGAGGGATGTTGACGTTCACCGGCGATTGAGCCAGTGGGGCCAGCACAGCCAGAAGATCCATTTCTCTCCGTGAATGTTGAGCGGAACGTTGACGGGGGCGGCGGAGAGCCGGACAGAGGCTACACCTTCGCGGCGATGTGCGCAACCGGGCTGGCCGGGTAACTCCCCCGGCGTCGCTGACGAGTTTGGCCTCTTGCTTTAGTAGCCCGCCTCGTGGAGGATTCCGTCCTCCATCACCAGCGTCCTGTCGGCCTGCGCCGCTTCAGCTTCGTCGTGCGTCGTGAACACGACAGCCACGTTGCTTTGCGCGGCGTCGTGCAGCAGGCTCACGATCTCCCCGGCGGTGGCCGTGTCGAGCTGAGCAGTCGGCTCGTCAGCGATGACGAGCGATGGCGCCTTGACCAGGGCGCGGGCCAGCGCGACGCGCTGGCGCTCGCCACGCGACAGCTGGTCAGCTCGAAGGTGTGCACGTCCGTCGAGCGCGACAGCTTCCAACGCGGCTGCGGTCATTCGCATCGCCTCCTCCTCCCGCTCTCCGGCGATGCGCATGGCCAGCGCCACGTTCTCGGCCGCGCTCAAGAGGGGCACCAGCCGGGGGGCCTGAAAAACCCAGCCCACGGTGCTCTGCAGGAACCAACGACGCTGCTCCTCCGACAGCTGGGTGACGTCCGTCCCGTCCACGAGCACCCATCCCGTGTCCGGGGTGTCGAGGCCACCGCAGATTGAAAGTAGGGTCGACTTGCCTGAGCCTGAGCGGCCAAGGATCGCCACCATCTCGTTGCGTGCGACTCGCAGGCTTGCCCGCCGCACGACGAAGATCTGCTGGCCCGCCACGACGTATGAGCGGCTCAGCTCTTCTGCCACCAGGACGTCGGTTACCACTGGCGTCCCTGTGGCCCTGGGGCCAGCTCGCCGGCAGCGGCAGTCGCGATTCCGTCGCGGATGACGATGGTGCGGTCGACGTAGCGCGCGACGCGCGGGTCGTGGGTGACGATGATCGCCGCCGTGCCCAGGTTGCCCAGAAGCGCCCCCATATCCCCAAGCAGTTCGCGAGCGGTCGGCCAGTCCAGGCGCGCAGTCAACTCGTCCGCCAGAAGCAGGTTCGGCCGGTTGGCCAGCGCCACAGCGACCGCCAGCCGCTGCATCTCGGCCGGCGTCAGCTGGTCCGGGGTGTAGTACAGCCAGTCGCCCAGCCGCAGCGCGTCCAGGAGTCCAACCGCTGCGTCGATCCGGGCCAGCTGAGAGCTCCCGTCGCCCAACATCGGGACCAGGACGTTCTGAAGCGCGGTGAGGCCCATCAACAGGCCCGCCTCCGACTGCTGCCAGACGTAGCCGATGGTCCGCCGCCGGTACGCCTCCCGGCTGCGCCGCCCGATGCGGGTCAGATCGTGCCCGGCAACGACCACCCGACCAGATGTCGGTTTCTCCAGGCCGGCCAGGATGTTCAGAAGGGTCGTCTTCCCGCTGCCGCTCCGGCCCATGACCGCGAGGCGCTCGCCAATCAGCACGTCGAGGTCGACGTGTCTCAAGGCCTCGACCTGGTTGGGACCGTTGCCGTAGGAGTGGGAGAGCTCCCTGATCTCTGCGAGTGCGCCGGGCATGGCTCCCGGAAAAGCAGGCTGGCCGAACACGTCTGTCATGGCTGGCCCTGTGAGTCGAACGGGTTGGCGTGGATCGGAAGCCGGCGTGCCACCGAACCGGCGATGAGCATGGCGAGCAAGAGGCAGACGAGAGCCGAGGCGAGGCTGGCCGCGGCCAGCTGGAGGGCCAGTCCCGTCGGCCTGGCCAGGGGCAGTCCGGCCACGGCAAGCGCCAGCCCAAGAAGGCTGCCGACAACCAGCGCTGACATCGTTACGGAGGCCTGCTCTTTGGCCACGCTGCGTGTCAGGTCGGCGATTGCCAAACCGTGAGCCAGCATGCCGCTGTACTCCTGGAAACGACGGCGGGCTGCGGATCGGAAGTGCAGCCCGAATGCGGCCAGGGCGAGGGCGAGCGCGATTACGGTCCCAACCAGCAGTCCTGCCCCCAGGCCCGCTCCAAGGGCCGGCTGATGGCTCGTCACCTGGGGCTCCGGACCGAGCCCAAGGCCGATGGCGGCGAAGACGCCGATTGCGACCGCGAGGATCATGACGAAGGTCGCCGCCGCGTGCTGCTCGGGCGATCGCTTGAGCTGCCACCCCGCCAGCGCGCCGGCCACGCTGCTCGGCTGCACCGCCCAGCCAAGCGGCCAGAGCTGCACGATAGCGGCGGTAAGCAGGATGAGGCCGACGGTTGGGGCCAGGCCCAGCAGGGCGGGCAACGGGTCCGGAGCGTGCTGAACCAGGCCGCTTGTCCATGGCAGCCTGGGCAGCGCGAGTTCGGTCATTCCTGCCAAACCCAGGATCAGAGCTGTGCCGGCTCGCCGCCACCAGGCCCGGGCGCTTCGGAACGGAGCCTCCAGAGAGGGGTCCAGCTCGCGGCGCGCAGCCCCAGCCGCGAGTAGGCCGAGCAGCGCAAGCAGCCCGACAAGATTGGCAACCATTGCCGCCGCCACTCCGGTGACATCCTCCTGGTGCAGCCATCCTGGCGAGATCCCTGATCCGATCAGGCTCAGAACCGCGACGAAGAGCAGGCCACCGGCCACACCGACGGGCAGAGCGCACAACGTCAGCGCTGCCAGCCCCGAAAAGGCAGTGCGCCATACCCGTCCGCTGGGCCACCCTCGGGCTCGCAGCACCGCCAGCTCATGCGCCTCGCGGTCAAGGAATCGAGCCCCGACCAGCGCCACCACGAACAGTCCGAGAAGCGTCATGGCTGCGGCGAACAGGTGTATTGCCGTCGAAACCTGGACCTGCAAGGTGTGGAAGCTCTCAAGGCTGGGCGCCAGCGACGTGGTCAGGCGCCGGTCGGGGGTCTTGAGTTCGGCTGTGAGTCGCCGTACCTGGTCCGCAACCACCGCAGCCTTTCCGGGATCGATCGCATCTGAACTGGCCCAGTAGCGCAGCCGGGCCGTCGGGCCCTGCGGTGGGTGCTGCTTCACGAGTTCGAAGAAGTCGAAGCGGCCCATCGTAAGCTGCAGGCTGTTTGGCGGCTGACCCCAGTAAGGGTCCTTGAGGTCGAGCGGCTGCCAGAAGCCGACGATCCTTGCACACCAGCGGGGAGTGGCCGCACCGCCTGTGAAGTCGAAGCACACGCGATCGCTCAGCCGGAGGCCCAGCCGGTCGGCGGCTGCCTGGGGCATGGTCACGGCGGTCTCTCCACCGCCAAGAGCGTCCGGAGGCAGTGAGCCGGCGTCCACAGTGACGTGCGAAGCGAGGTGGTCCAGGTATGCGGCGGTCAGTGCTTGCTGGGCCGGTGCCGGGCCGGCCGGAGCACCTCCCACGGTGACGACGTGCAACGGCCCTACCGTCGCGTTGGCGGCGAGGGGTACCAGGGCGCTGCCGGTGCGGCCGGCGACACCGCCGTCGACGTCGCGCTCGAACTTGTTGAACGTGTTGAGGTCGCTCACGTTCTGCTCCACCGTCAGCGCACCGTCCCGGGCGAGCGTCTGCGCCAGTCCGGATCGAACCGCCATCGCGTCAAGGAGAGGGAGCAGGGCCGGCATGGCGATGGCGCCCGCGAGACAGAGCCACAGCGCCACAGCCCAACCTGGACGGCGGGTAGCCAGCAGCCAGGCCAGCTTTGCCCGGGTCAGGCCGGGAGCCTCGGCCACGCGCGCGTCGCGTGCGCGGTTCGCCTCGGCGCGGACCGCGTTCACTCGCCCCTCCACCACAGAAGGTAAGGGCTCACCCGCACAGCCCTGACCCCCAAGCCGCGGGGCTCATGATCCCTCCTTGGTATGACGCGACGGCCGTCTCTCCCGGGGGGCGACGATCCCCTTTGCCGGTGCCGCCAGGCAGAGCCCACCGGCACAACCCCAGCACGTCGCCGTCAACCTGCCGACCACCAATTCTCCGACAAACGCACGACCGTTGCCAGGCTACCCGCCCGCGGACGGCGATCGCCAGGCATCGCCCGTGCAGACCGACCGGCGCTAGCCATCGGCTTCGCGGCTCTGCTAGCCTTTGCGCCGCCTTGAGAGCCCGTGAACGGCGTACTCCACGCCGGCGCCGGGGAGGGACGGTGGCTCTTGGACTCCTGCTGGCAACGGTCTTCGGAGTGGCAGTTGCGACCCGCGGGACGTGGCCCGGCGTCAGCCTGCCGTGGCCTGCCATAGCCACTGTCGGCAGCCCGACCGCCCGCGCCACCGCAACACCGTCGCCGGCGCCGACTGCAAGTCCCAACGACCTCCTCCGGCAGGCGCTGGCCATCGTGGCTCCCGCCAAGCCGCCTGTGCGGCTGAAGATCCCCACCATCAACGTCGATGCTGCCGTCGAGCAGGTCGGGGTCGACTCCCAGGGGCGCGTCGCAGCCCCGACCAGAACCGACAACGTCGGCTGGTACAGGCTGGGGACGGCGCCGGGGGACGCCGGTGACGCGGTGATGGACGGTCATCTCGACTGGTACGACGGCCCAGCCGTATTCTGGCGGCTCGGCAAGATGAAAGTCGGCGATCAGATCATGGTCCTTCGCGAGGATGGCACACAGGCGAAGTTTGTCGTGGACGCGACGTCCGTGATGCCATACGATGCCTCCACCGACGGACTCTTTACCAAGAGCGGCCCACCCGCGCTGACACTGATCACCTGCGCGGGAACGTGGGACCGCCAGCGGGGAACGTACCTGCAGCGCCTGGTGGTTCACGCCTACCTCGTGCTCTAGATGGCCGTCAGTCAAAGGACCGTCTCTAGGATCGGATTGGCCCGCGGCGTCACCGTGCGCGTAAGCGATTGAGATTCCCAAGCCCGATTGGTACGATTGCCGGTCCATGGGGGGACAGCGTCATTTCCTGAACCAGAAGTTCATACCTGTCGTGGCGGCGGTCCTGATTGGCGCCGCTTGCAACAGCCCGATCGGCAACAACCCGCAGCCGACTCCGAAGGTCGGCGATCCGATCGTGATCGGTGCGCCGCTCGCGGCGTCCGGCACTTTCGTTCAGGAGGGAGGGCTTACCAAGCAGGGCTACGAGCTGTGGGCTGACTGGGCGAACCGGGATGGCGGGATCCTCGTCCAGAACGTCAGGCATCCGGTCAAGATCGCCTACGAGGACGACGCAAGCCAGGCTCAGCAGGCCGCTCAAGTAACGGAGAAGCTGATAACCGAGGAGGGCGCGAAGTTCCTACTGGCGCCTTTCGGCACGACGAATGCCGTGACGGCCGCCGGGGTTGCAGACAAGCATCACATGCCCATGGTCGCCTCCAACGCGATCGGGCGCACGATCTTCATGCAGGGCTACAAGTACGTATTCGGTGTGGTTGCATCGGCGGAGTCGTACACGCAGGCCGTCACCGACATGCTGGCGAGCATGAATCCGAAGCCGGTCACACTCGCCGTCATCTCAGCCGACGACCTCTTCTCGCTTGCGGTTACCCAGGCGCTCACCGCCTACGCGACCTCGAAGGGTCAGCAGGTGGTATTCAGCGCCAAATACCCCGCCGGGTCGACCAACCTGGCCCCACTCGTTCAGCAGGCGAAGGCGAAGAATCCTGACATCTTCGTCGACTCGGGCCATCTGCTCGAGGCGGTCGCCGCGCACAAGGCCGCCAAGGACCTCCTCCTCGATGCCAAGGTATTCGTCTATGCGGTCGGACCGGGGCAGCCTGAGTTCGTCCAGGCGCTCGGCCCCAGCGCCGACTTCACCATCACCGCGTCTACGTGGACACCCCAGGCGCGATTCAAGGCTTCGTACTTCCTCTCGAGTGCGGAATATGTGGCCGCCTACCGTAAGAAATACAACACTCAGCTCGAGCCGAGCTCGCTGGTGGCAAACGCGACCGCGGCCGGGGTCGCCCTCCAGAAGGCTATCGAGAACGCCAACAGCCTCGATCCGGACGCGGTGCGAGAGGCGCTGATCAATCTGGACATAAACACCTTCTTCGGGCGCATCAAGTTCGACTCGCAGGGCCAGAACACGTTCAAGAACATCCTGGTCGTGCAGGTTCAGAACGGCCAGACTCAGACCGTCTGGCCCTCTGAGGTTGCTTCGGCCGCACCCGTCTATCCGACACAGACGTGGGAGGTGCGATTCGGAATGCCGCCCGCAGCGCCCAAAGCGAAGCTGCCCGGGACCGGCCATCCTCCAACGTACAAGTGAGCTGCCGCTGAAGCTGCTGGCCGGGTCACTCTGCCTGCTGGTGGCTGCCGGTTGCGGCGCCCTGCCGGGAGGGCTGATGACCCCCGCGCAGAAGCTTGCCCTGCAACGGACGGTCAAGGTTGCCGTGGTGGGCGTCTTCAGCGGGCCCTCGGCCACACTTGGGCGCGACGTGCGAAACAGCTTGCAGCTCGAGGCTGATCAGCTCAACGCGAAGGGCGGCGTGCTGAACAATCGCGTTGAGATCGTTGCCGCTGACAGCGAGCTGAACCCTGGGAAGACGGCGGAGCTGGTCAGACAGGAGCTCGCTGACAACGACGTCAAGTTGCTGGTCGGCCCGAGCTTCACTGCCGGCTACCTGGCGGTGAAGGTCGACATCACACAGGCAGGGATGCCGAACTGTGTGACCGCTGTCGCCGACGAGGCGCTGACCGGTGCCACGTTCAGCTTTCGCAGCGACGCCGGCGAGCGAGCCGGCGTGATGACCCTGCTCGCTTACCTTCATCAATCCCAGCCCGACGTCAAGAAGGTTGCGCTGCTCGATGACGGCGACGAGACTGCTCAAAGCTATGACCGCCAGCTTGCCGATCAGTCAGCCCACTACGGTCTGGCGTACGTAGGGCACGCCACCGCGAACGAATCTGATCCTGGGCCTGCCGCACAAAAGATGCTGGCCCAGGGGCCACAGGCGGTGGCGCTCTCCGCCCAGCCTGGCGCCGCCGCCCGGATCGCTCAGGCCGTCCAGCAGCTGGCTGGGAGCGCCAGGCCGCTCCTCCTCGGGTTTCACGGGCTGTCCGGCTACGAGTTCCCGAGCCTGAGCGGGGACGTCGCCGTCAACTCGGTGTTCGCCAACACGACCGAGGCCTATCTCACGGACGTTCCGGATTCTTCCTGGCCTGCCGGGTATCGCACATTCGTGCACAGCCTCACGCGCCAGTACGGATACGCGACCAACGGAGTGGACCTGAATGGCGACCTGGCTGCCGCCGACTGTCTGCTGCAGTGGTCTCGGGCGGTAACACGAGCTGGCAGCTTCCGAGGTGTGAACGTGGTCAAAGCCTGGGAAAACCTCGACCTCGACCGCAGCGAGACCGTGCTGGGCGTTCACGAACGGCTTTCGCCAGCCGATCACCACGCAGTGAGCCAGAGCGCGATGCTCATGTACCAGTGGGGCAAGCAGGACAGCAAATACAGGCTGCGACAGCTTCCCACGCCGGCGGTGGGCTGAGTCAAACTAGGAGTCGCCGATGTCGGTTGCCCGGATCAGGGGGATGCGCGACCTCGAGACCCAGCAAGTGCGCAAGCTGCCGGAGAGGATCGAGACCGCCCAGCGCAATGCATTCGTGGGGGACGAAGAGCTGTGCCGGCTCATGGGCTGGCAGCTCACTGAGTTGATGGCGGTCAAAGCGGGCGAGAGAGTCCCGACGCCGGGTGAGATGCGGGCCCTCTACGGGGTCTTTGGCAAGAGCAGCCGCGGCACGCTTCAGACGCGCTGGCCGGACGGTGGCCGGCCGCCGCTCAAAGCTGCCGACTGGGTGATTCTGGGAGAGCACATCGAGATCACCGAAGCTGACCGCCTGCGTGTCGAGGTCCGCCAGCTCCGCGCACGGATCCGCGAGCTCGAGGCCGAGCTCCTGCGATACCAGCGGCTGGAGGCCAGCCTGGAGGCGGTGACCCGAAAGCTCGGCCGCCGCTGACCAGCGGGCTGCGGTGGCCATGGGTCCCGTCGACGCTGCCGGAAGTGCAGCGGCCACAACAGGTCCACAACGACCCGGACGGGGTGCCTGAAGGTGCTCCCCACCGATGATCACGATCTCGCGGAGCGTCTACGCAGCTACCTCAGCGAGCGCCACGGGGAGCCTGTCGAGGTAACCCGCCTCACCCGGCTGCCGGGCGGAGCCAGCCGCGAGACCTGGGCATTCGACGCACTCCTGGCCGGCGCTGCTTTCCCGCTGATCCTGCGCCGCGACCCACCAGGGCGGCGGTCGACCCGTGATTGCGCGAACGAAGCACGGCTGTTGCAGGCTGCCATGCAAGCAGGAGTGCCCGTGCCCACTGCACGATGGGGAGAGTCCACCGGCGAAGCGCTGGGTGCACCGTTCATCGTGATGGATCGGGTGGAGGGGGAGACAATTCCCAGGCGGATCCTGCGCGACGAGACGCTGGCTGCAGCCCGGAGAAACCTCGTGGCCCAGTGCGGGGCCGCCCTGGCCCGCATCCACGCCGCGCCGCTGGCCCGGCTTGACTTTCTCGGCTCTCCCCAGTCGCCGCAGCAGCTGGTCGAGACGCAGCTGTCGATGCTGGCCTCGCTGGGCGAACCACACCCGGTCTTCGAGCTGGCGCTGCGGTGGCTGCGCTCGCGGCTCCCGTCGAGCCGGGAACCCACCCTTGTGCACGGCGACTTCCGCGTCGGCAACATGATCGTCGGCCGCGAGGGCCTGCTGGCTGTGCTCGATTGGGAGCTTGCTCACGTGGGGGATCCCGCGGAGGACCTGGGCTGGTTCTGCGTTCGTGCATGGCGCTTCGGCAACGACGACCGCCCGGCCGGCGGTCTGGGCACCCGCGAAGAGCTGCTTGAGGCGTACGTGGCCGCGGGTGGGGTGCCGCTCGAGCCTGGCGGTCTTCGTTTCTGGGAGGTCTACGGCACCCTGCGGTGGGGCATCATGTGCATCCTGCAGGCCTCGTTCCATCTGAGCGGCCCGACGCGCAGCGTCGAGCTGGCTGCGATTGGCCGCCGCGCCTCTGAGATGGAGTGGGCCCTGCTGGACCTGATGGAGGGCAGCGGCTGATGCAGGACCGCCCCACGGCTTCGGAGCTGCTGGACGCGGTCGCAGGCTTCGTCGAGCAGGACGTAGCCCCGCTGCTGGACGCGCGGCTGCGGTTTCATGCACGAGTCTCGGTCAACGTGCTACGGATCCTGCAGCGCGAGCTCGCGCTGGCACCGTCCCAGCTGGCCCGGCAGCGGGAGCTGCTGGCGGGCTTGCTCGGGCGCGACGCCGAGGTGGCCGAACTCTGGGCGGAGCTCGCGAACGCGATTCGGCAGGGCGATTTCGACGGCCGCCACGAGGAGTTGATCCCGGTGCTGCGCGAGGTCACGGCGCAGAAGCTGGCGATCGCCAATCCAGGCTATACCTCGACCGATCACTGAAGGAGGCTGCTGGTGGATTACGGGCTTACCGACGAAGTGCGCAATTTGCGGGGCCGGATGCGTCGGTTCATCGATGAGGAGGTCCTGCCTCGCGAGGCCGAGCTGCTGGACCGTGAAGGGGATGGCCGCGCCATCCTCGAGGACCTCAAGAGATCGGCCAAGGCGCAGGACCTGTGGGCCCTCGGACACCCCGAGGAGATCGGCGGCGGAGGCCTTGCCTTCATGCCGTTCGTGTACCTCAACGAGATCATCGGCCGTTCGGAGTTCGGCCAGCTGGCTGTTGGCAGCGTCTCCATGCAGGACTCGATAATGCTCCACCTCTACGCCAGCCCCCAGCAGCGCGAGCGCTGGCTGCAGCCGCTGGTCGCCGGCAACATCTATCCGTCCGTGGGCCTGACCGAGCCCGAGGTGGCCGGCTCGGACCCAACGCTGATGCAAACCACCGCCCGGCTGGAGGGTGACGAGTGGGTCATCAACGGCCACAAGTGGTTCACCAGCGGCGCAAACCGGGCGGCCTTCACGACCGTCTTCTGCAAGACCGACCCTGAGGCGCCTCGCCACCTGCAGTTCTCGTCGATCATCGTGCCGACCGACACACCCGGCTACCAGATCGTCCGCGTGATTCCGGTCATGGGCGGCCAGCACGGCTCGCACTGTGAGGTCCGGCTCAACGATCTGCGGGTGCCGCATGACAACCTGCTGGGCCCTCGGGGCAAGGGATTCGTGATCGCACAGCAGCGTCTCGGCCCTGGCCGCATCTTCCACTGCATGCGCTGGCTGGGCCAGGCCCAGCGCGCCTTCGAGCTGATGTGCCAGCGCGCCAACAGCCGCTTCGCGCACGGCTCGCTGCTGGCCGAGAAGGGTGAGATCCAGCGGTACGTGGCGGAATCTGCGGCGCAGATCCAGGCCTGCAGGCTGATGACTCTGGACGCCGCTCGGGTGATGGACGGAGGCGGCGAGGCGCGGGTGGAGATCAGCCTGATCAAGTTCTACGGCGCACAGATGCTGCACGACGTGATCGACCGCGCAATTCAGGTCCACGGCGCGCTCGGGCTCACCGCTGACACCCCGCTGGAGCGCATGTACAGGGATGCGCGTGGGGGCCGCATGTACGACGGGCCTGATGAAGTGCATCGCATGGTCGTGGCGCGGCGGCTGCTCAAGGACCGCCGCAACGCTCCCTGGGCTTGTTGAACCCTACGGCTAATGGGACTCTTGGCGGGCCTGCGTGATTCGGAATGCAGCCGGCTGGCGGCCGTCGACGTCGGTGAAGCCATACTCCCGGGCAAGGTCCCCCGCGGTGAGCACCTGGCCTGAGCGGCGCATGATCTCGGGATCCCCGGCAAGCGCTGCCAGTGCGCGCCCCACGTATTCGGGTGACTCTGTGGCGGACAGGTCGAAGGGCCGGGCGGCGTGTGCTGCCAGCACGCGCTCGGTGCGCATGAAGCCGGGGGCGATCGCAACGGCCGCCACACGGTATGGCCGCAGCTCCTCCGCCGCGACATAGGCCATTCTGACGATCGCCGCCTTGGCGACGTCGTAGAAGAGATTGCCCAGCGGTTCGCCGAAGGCCCACGCGATCGTGCTCGCAACCAGTCCCGGCCGGCCACGCTCGGAGCGGCCGAGGAACAGCGGCGCGGCGAGCTGAAACATGACAAGGTGGGCCCGGACGCCGGCGGTGAACATGGCCTCCCACCGCGTGCGCGGCTGCATCCAGAAGGGTGCGGTGAACGCCGTCGGGTCGTGGGCCTCGTAGCCGCCCCAGGCGTTGTTCACGAGCAGGTCCAGGTGCCAGTGCTCGCGACGCACTCGCGCGACGAGCCTCTCGACGTCCGCGTCCACCGTGTGGTCGCAGCGCACCGCGACGCCGACCCCGCCGCGCCTGCTCACCTCCTCGGCGGTCTCCTGGATCGTGCCGGGCAGTCCCTCGGTTGTGGCGCCGCCCCGCACGCTCCGGCCAGTAACGTAGACCGTCGCGCCGGTCTCACCCAGGACTGCGGCGATAGCGCGGCCGGCACCCCGGCTGGCACCGGTGACGACGGCCACCGTCCCTCGCAGGTCGGGCGGGTTCCAGTTCGCGCTCGACATCGGCACAATGATCTCGAAGGTGCCCTTAGAGGTGCGGCCCGGCGGAACCGGATGTCCTGGCGGCGGAGCCGTCCCTCCTCGCCTGTGCCGTCTCGTCACGCGAAACCCACACCCCGCGCGACCTGTCGCAGTAGGGCTCTTTGGACGAGACTGACGCGCTTCGGGGCCTGCATCCACAGAGGCCAGACGACGCCTACAACCTCTAGGTCAATGTTAGGCTTCAAGCTCGACAGGGGTGGCCAGCGAGGACGGATGAACCGAGCACAAGATGGTCTCGAACTCAGCCGGCCGGACCTCGGCATTTGACGGCTATTACCGAAGCGATTGCGCATGACTGAGGCGGCATCCGTCTACCTGATGCGACTCTTCGCCTACCACTCCTGGGCTACACGGAAGCTCATCAACTTCTGCCGCTGCTTGAATCCGGACCAACGGAAGCTGACCGCAGCCGGAACCATGGGCTCGATCGAACGGACTCTGACCCACCTGGTGTCTTCCGAGCAGTTCTACCTGCGCGACCTGACCGACAAGGACCCGCCCAGGTGGATCGAGAACCTCACCGTGCCGGTCGAGGAGCTTGACGATCGCGCCGCCGAGAACGCCATACGGTGGGTGGATTACTTGGAGTCCGATCCGGACGCGGACGAACTGTTCACGACGACCTGGCGCGGCAAGGCGAAGCTGGTCGTCCGGTGGGGAACCATGGCTCAAGCTATCGCCCACGGCGCTGAGCACAGGACCCAGGTCTGCACCGTACTCGGGGCCAACGGCATCGAGCCGCCCGACTTGAGTGTCGGGGCATATGAGGATGCAGTGTTCGCCGAATCACGGTGAGCCTGGCGCAGTAGGTCACGTGGTGCCTGCCAGCATGTGGTGCGATAGACCCGGGCCGCTCGGTCCCCGTAGCCCGGGAGGCTCGTACCGTGCGCGTTACGTGATCGGGGAGTCCTGGGTGCCAGATGGTTAGAACACGTTCAGTACTGTCGTCGACATCGTAATTCGAGCGGAGGAAGCATGCGCTGCGATGGGTGAACCTCGACTGGCGAGGAGCGTCAGCGAGCTGCTGGCCATGGTGGTTGCCGAGTGGCGACGGCTGCCGCAGGCTATCGACGAGGTAGGGCGAGACCGTTTCGAGGAACCGCTGCTTGATAGAGGCTGGTCCGCCCGGATGTCCTGTCACATGTGCGGCTGTACGACGCCTGGCTGCTGGGGATGCTCCATCGGACGGACCGCGAAAATCAGGAGCCGTACCGCTCGTTCCTCACTCCGCATGAGGCTCTGCATGATCGCAACCTGATACATGTGGAGCGGGATCGCTGGCTGGCGCCTGAGGAGGCACGACGTGGGGCGCTGGAGACCCACGCCGCCCTGCGTGAAGCGTTGGCGGCCATTCCGGACGACCAGCTCTCCATCTGCATACGGTTGATGAGGATGGCTTCCCGCCGGCCCTTTACGTGGATCATGTAAGCGCGGATAGGGCGAGTGGAGCCGCAGATCCGGGGTGCAGAGGATGCCGGCGAGGATGGTGATGAGTTCGCGATGTTGCCGGCTCAGCTAGCGGTGCGGAAGACGGTCATCAGGCGCTCCTGATGGCGGGCGACTGTCCAATTGCCGCCCCAGACCTTGCGATTGACCACCGCCGGCCGGACGCCCCCGCCATCGCAAACCAGTGGTCCGGGCGGGAGGTAACTGACTGACCGCTCCGACCGCCAGCTGAGCCCGACAGCGTCAGCACGGTCACACGGTCGCGGCGATCCAGGAGGCGCTGGCGCTCAGCCACGGTATCCGATCTGCGCCCGTCCGGGATTCGTGGCCAGCACGAGCACCGAACCACCAAACGCGGCAAGCAGCGAGACGCCAAATCCCAGCTGCATTGGCATGGGTGACCCGGAGGCTTCCATCACCAACCATCCCAAAATCGTCAGGGAGCTCCCAGCGCCAGGGCGAGAGCGCCGGCAGCCACGGCCAGCAGCTGAAGTTGCCCAGGGGTGGCTTCGCCCGTGACGAGGGGCCGTCCGGCGTGGCCGGCGTGGTTGACGGCGTCGATCTCGCGATCGGCGATGTCGTTCTGCTGGCAAGCGCCACCAGGTCGAGAAGACAGGTCCACCGCAGCTGTGTGGCGCCCTCGTGAGATCGACGGGGCCATACTTTGAGCCTCAGAGTCCGAAGCGCAAACACGGAGGATCTCGTGATGAAGGTTCGCGTCACCTACCTGATACCCGGCGTGCTCCTGCTGCTGATCGGCCTGATATGGGTGCTCCAGGGCGCAGACGTGATCCGCGGCAGCTTCATGAGCGGGCAGAAGCTGTGGCTCGGCATTGGCATAGTGGTCGCGATCGCCGGCCTCGGGCTTGGATACCTGGCCCTCGGGCAGCGGGCCCGCAGGACCTGATTCTCGATGGCCTTCGACGAGAATCTGGCGGCGCGTCTCCGAGACGCACTGGCGGGCACGACCGGGGTGACGGAAAAAGCCATGTTCGGCGGGAAGGCGTTCCTGCTGGACGGGAACATGCTGGTCGGTGTGATCAGGAACGACCTGGTCGCACGGGTGGGCCCCGAGCGATTCGAAGCTGCGGTTGCCATGAACGGCGCACGGCCGTTCGACTTTTCCGGCCGGCCGATGTCCGGCTGGGTGATGGTCGGTCCTGAAGGCTGTCAGACCGATGTGTCGCTCGAGGCGTGGATTGAGGAGGCCCTCGAATACGTTCGGACGCTCCCGAAGAAGTAGCTGTCACGTTTCGGCGCTTCCCGGCCGAAACGCTCAGCTTTCTGCGTGAGCCACGAGCGAACAACAGCAAGGAGTGGTTCGACGCCCACCGATCATCGCTGGCTCGTCGATCACGTTCAGCGCTCCTGAAGAGCTCTACCGAGCCGCTCCACCTGGGTCAGGTCGGCGACGGTGGGGAACAAGACGAGTTCGTCACAGCCGGCCTCTCGATAGCCCTCGCAATAGGCAGTGATCGCGTCGGCGGACGTCAGCAGGCCCGCTGCGATCCGGGTGGCGTGGACCCCTGTGAATGAGTAGTAGCGCCGAAGCGCTTGCCGTCCGACCTCCGTGGAGCCGGGGCCGAGCGCAAAGTAGCCGAGGCCCCAGATCACGGGCTTGCCCGGCCGGCCGGCGTCGCTCCACGCAATGCGTGCGCGATCGGCGGCACTTCGGAAGGCTTGCGGGTCTCCGCCCTCGTGGCAGAAGCCATCCGCTGCGCGAACCATGCGTGCGAGGGCCGCGTGGCCGCGACCACCGATCAAGAGCTCGACGCCGTCTCCGACCAGCTGCACCAGATCGGCCAGCTGTTCGTCCAGGAGCCGGCCGCGGTGCTCGAACAGGACGTGGCCGGCCTCGTAGTCGTCGCGACGGGGGCCCACGCCAAGGCCGATAGTGAAGCGGCCGGGTCCCGCCAACACGGCGATCGTGCGAGCCTGCTTGGCCAGCGCGAGAGCGCTGCCTCGCAGGGGTGCGATCAGGACCAGGCATGCGAGGCGGACCCGTCGGGTGACCGCAGCCACTGCAGCCAGCGTCGTCATCGCCTCCAGCGAGTCGAAGACAAGCCGGTCATGCAGGGCAAGGGAGGTGAAGGGACCGGCCTCAGCCAGTCTCGCCCAGTCCAGAGTCAGGCCCGCAGGTGACCCGGCGATCGCCGTAGGGAGGCCAAGGCCGATCCGCATCAGGTGTGATGGAGGCTGTCCAGCAGGCAGCGCTCGGCCCGTCCCGAGAGGACCACGGTCTTCGCGTCGTCCAGGTCGGTGATGCCGCCGGCGGCGATGGCCGGTACCGCCGCGTGGTTCTGGATCTTGCCTGCGAGGTGCATCTGGAAGCAGCGTCCGTAAGGAGGCTTCGACTGTGAAGTGGTCTGGCCGCCCATGGCGGTTACGAAATCGGCTCCATGGTCTTTGAGAAGGCGCGCCGCCGCCAGCATGTCCGTTTCGGTGAGGCCGCCCACCTGCCAGTCGGTGGCCGAGATCGCCACCGCAAGCTCCCCGGGGAACTCGGCTCGCGCCGCCTGCAGCACCTCAAGTGGGAACCGCATGCGATTCCCGATACCGCCGCCGTACTGGTCGCGGCGGCGGTTTGTCAGAGGTGAGATGAACGTCCCGAGCAGGTAGCCATGGCCGAACTGCAGCTGCAGGAAGCGAAACCCAAGGCAGGCCGCCCGGCGCGCGGCCTCTGCGAAGTCCTCGCGGACGTGCTCCATGTCCGAGCGATTCATCGGCTGAGGCAAAGCCGAGGCAGGCGTATAGCGGACGGCCGACGCCGCCAGCAGCGGCCAGCCTTCAGCAGCGGGCAGTGGCCGGTCGGTGCCGAAGCGGCGTGGGAGACACGCACCCCGCGGCCCCGCATGCGAGAGCTGGGCTCCAAGGCGGAACCTGCACGCCAGGTCAGCGTAGTCGTCGAGCCGGCCGTCATCCGGCGTGATGCGACCCTGATCGGACACAGGCAGCAGTCGTGTCAGCGTGAGTGGGTGGCTGGAGGCAAGACGCACCAGCTCACTGCGGTCGCCCCCGGCGGGCTCGACCGCCATGACGCGCGAGCGGACGTCGATCCCGGCGGCGGCCTCGACCGAGCGCAGATAGCTGGCGTCGCGTCCCACCAGCGTGTCCCACCGAAACTGGCTGCGCGTGATGAAGTGGAAGCCGAACTTCGCCGGAGGCCAGTCCACGTAATGGCGGAACGTGGACCACCAGTCGAAGCTCGTCCGCGCCATCGCTTGAATGTGGTTGACCCGAGGGCGTCGGTCTTGCTCGAACGCGATCAGAGCGCCGGGCACGTCGCCTGGAGAGCGCTCCAGCGCCCGGCTGAGCGCAAGCGCGTCCTCCATGGCCATCTTCGTGCCTGAGCCCACAGAGAAGTGTGCCGTGTGGGCGGCGTCGCCGATCAGGACGACGTTCTCATGGTGCCAGCTGGCGCAACGCACGGTGCGAAACCGCTGCCACTGCGACCGGTTTGACAGCAGCCGGTGACCGCCCAGCTGGCTCGTGAACAGGCGCTCGCAATATGCGGTGGTGTCTGCCTCGGTGAACCTCGCAGCCCCGGCCCGCCGGTATGTCTCCGCATCCGTCTCGACGATGAATGTGGCCCGGTCCGGCGCGAAAGGGTAGACGTGGGCTCCGAAACGGCCATGCTCGTTGGCCTCGAAGAAAAAGGTGAGACTATCGAACGGGCGATCCGTACCAAGCCAGCTGAAGTGGGTGGGTCCGACCTCGATATGGGGCCGCAGATGCTGGGCCAGGGCGCTGCGGACCACGCTGTTCACACCGTCGCTGCCGATCACCAGGTCGGCCGTCAGGTGGGCATTCGGGTCGGTAACCTCGTGCTGGAACAGCAGTTCCACACCGAGATCTCGAGCCTGCTGCTGAAGAAGGAGGAGCAGTTGCCTGCGCTCGATCGCTGAAAAGCCGATGCCCCGGACGCTGTTGACCCGGCCGCGATGGATCACGGTAAACGAGTCCCAGCGTGTGACACGCTTCATCAGGTCCCGGTAGGTGCCCTGGTCCTGCCGGGCGAGAAAGTCCATGGTGGCGTCCGAGAAGACGACCCCGAAGCCGAAGGTGTCGTGCGGTCGGTTCCGCTCGTAGACGGTGACCTTGTGGGCAGGGTTGGCACGCTTGGCCAGGATGGAGAAATAGAGACCCCCGGGACCACCTCCGATGCAGACGATGCGCACTGCGGCCCAAGCGTAACCGTGAGATCCGATCTGACGGCGGCGAAGCCGCCGTCGTACACTCGGACGCCCATGCGAGAACGTCGAAGGGCGGGCGCCTCCGTGATTCCCAGCACCAGCCCGCCGGCCGATAGGGCCATTCTCCAGCCGCAGTTCACGCGACCTTCCGACCACCAGTACGACTCGTGGCGGGTGCTGCGCTTCGTCTCGGAGTTCGTCGAAGGCTTCGACGTGCTTGCGGAGATCGGACCGGCGGTGACTTGCTTCGGTTCGGCCCGGATCGGCCCTTCGGATCCCCTCTACCGCCAGGCGATAGCGGTCGGCGCTGCCCTGGCCAGGCGCGGCGTGGCCGTGATCACCGGTGGCGGTCCCGGAGTGATGGAGGCGGTCAACCGAGGCTGCGCCGAGGCCGGTGGCCTCTCCGTCGGCTGCAACATCGAGCTGCCGGATGAGCAGGCGCTCAACGAATATGTTCAGGTCGGCATCGAGTTCCGGCACTTCTTTGTTCGGAAGATGATGTTCGTCCGCTATGCGAGCGGGTTCGTCATCTTCCCGGGTGGTTTCGGCACCCTGGATGAGCTGTTCGAGGCGGTCACCCTGGCCCAGACGGGCAAGATCGAACATTTCCCCATCGTTCTGTTCGGACACAGCTACTGGCGCGGATTGCTCGACTGGCTGCGGGACAACGCCCTCGCATCGGCGATGCTCTCGGTCGAGGATCTGGATCTGGTCGAGATCACCGATGACCCCGAAGAGGCAGCGGAAATCGCCACCAGCGCCGGTGCAGCCGCCCCGCCCAGCCTCTACGCCGCCGACGCAAAGTAGCGTACAGAGCTGGACGCCGATTCCTTCCGAGTGAAGGAAGCCGTCCGCTACCCTTCACGGCGATGAGGGTGAGGGCCACGTTCCTTACCGACGGCGGCCAGAGCGTGGCCTCTGTCGCCAGTCTGCTGGCCGAGCACCTGGGCCGTACTCGGCGAAGCATGGACATCGCGATCTACGACCTGAAGCTGGACGGCGCTCCTGGTGGCAAGATCCAGCGGGTAATCCAGGAGGCGAGGGCTCGCGGAGTGGCCATCCGCCTCGTGTTCAACCAGGAACGGGCACGGACACGACCGCTGCCGCCGCCGGGCTTCATCGACTACGACTTCCTCCACAGCTTGCAGGTGGACAGTCGCGCGGTCCCGGGCGTGCCAGACCTCATGCATCACAAATACGTCGTCACTGACGTCGGAACGCCCGACGCAGCCGTGTGGACGGGCTCGACCAACTGGACCGACGACAGCTGGAACCGTGAGGAAAATGTGATCGTCAGCCTCACTGATCCCGGCGTGGCCGCCGCCTATCAGGCCAACTTCGAAGAGCTGTGGGAGAGCCAGTCGGTCAGGCATTCAGGTCATGAACCGCCCACCTGGTTCGACCTCGAGCCGGCTCTGCGAGTTCGCCCCTACTTCACGCCGGCCAGGGCACCGAAGCTCGTCCACGAGATCGCACAGCGGGTCGCCACCGCTCGCCGCCGCATCCGCATCTGCTCGCCCGTCGTCACGTCCGGGCCCGTGCTGGCCAGCCTGGCTGAGGCGCTCGGTCGCGACCATCTGGATCTTGCCGGCTGCTACGACCGAACCCAGATGACCGAGGTCATCTACCAGTGGTCGCGGAAGCCCGCGTCAGCGTGGAAGCAACACGCCTGGGAGACCATTCGGTCTGGAATGAGGTGGGGGGCGAAGACGTCCACACCGTACAGTCCGGGCTCAGTCCACGATTTCATGCACGCAAAGTGCTTGATTGCCGACGACACCGTGTTCGTCGGCAGCTTCAACTTCTCCCATAGCGGCGAAGAGAACGCCGAGAACGTGCTCGAAATCGAGAACCCCACTCTCGCTGACACCTTTTCCGCATATGTCGACGCGTTGGTCGAGCGCTATCCGCTGACGGCCGGACACGTGCAAGGCGGCGATCGCCCAACCACCTGGGATCCGAGCTACTCGTTCTGATTGGCGGCGTAGACTCGGTTGACTCTGGATCGGCTACGACTGCTCTCGCTGTTGGCCGGCGCTCTTGGCGTGCTGGCGGTGCTGGTCTTCGTGCTGACCCCCCGACCTGTTCCGCGTGGGACAGCCATCGTCCTCCTTACGTCCGCGGCCGGCGACCATCTTGCGCCCACTTCGGTCGAACTCGGCGCCAACAAGCTCAGCGTTGCCGGGGATGCCCCCAGGGCGCCTGACACGAACACCGCCGTAAGGCTCGGGCTCGCGGCTGGTGCCTACCCGATCAAAGTCGGTGGCGACCTCGTCCCGGCAACGCTCTCCGTGAAGGCGGGCCAGGTAGAACCGCTGCTGCTAGCCGTTCAGGGCGGTCAGGTGGTGCGGGGTGGCGTGTACCCCGGCGTAGGGGACGTCAATCTGGTGCTGCAAGAGCTGTCCGGGCGGCTGACGCCCCTCCCAGACTTCCACCTGGTCGACCAAGACGGGCGGGCCATCGACCGCGGTGCGCTGCTCGGCAAGGACACAGTGATCGCCGCCTTCCACACGACCTGCCGCGAAACCTGCCCACTGTACACAGCAGTCATGTTCCAGCTTCGTAAGGCCGCCCCGGACGTTCGCCTCATCGAGGTGACCACCGACCCCGGGACCGACACGCCCGCGGTGTTGAGGGCATATCGATCCACGATCGGAGCGGACTGGCTCTTTGCGACAGGCCGGCCTGAAGACGTGACCAGGTTCTGGGCGCCCTTCGGGGTGACCCTGGCGGCCGGCGACACCCATACGTCGGCACTGGCCGTGGTCGACCGCTTCGGCTTCATTCGTGCCGCGGAGACCGGCGTGCCCGACGTGGGCGGCGGCCTGCCGGCCGCACTCGACGCCCAGCTGAACCAGGAAGGCCACCGGCTGCTGTCAGGCCACGGCGAGGGTTGGGGAGCGCCGCAGGTGATCGACAAGCTGCGAACACTGGCAGCCTCCGGGCAGACCGAGACCCGCGGCCAGGCGACGTCATTCTCCCTTCCTACTGCAAATGGTGGCAGGCTCTCACTCGAGGACTTCAGAGGCCGCCCGGTGATTCTCAACTTCTGGTGGGCGGGTTGCCCACCCTGCCGCGAGGAGATGCCGGTGCTGCAGCGCTACGCCGACAGCCATCCAGATGTGACGCTGCTGTTCGTCGACCCCGTTGATGGGGCTGCGGGTGCCCGGGCCTTTGCCGAGTCGGTGCACGTCCACGCGCCCCTGATGCTCGACGCCGACGGGCGGGTGGCGGCGGAGTACAAGGTCGCCTCCTACCCGACGACGTTCTTTCTGCACCGAGACGGGACGATCGCATCGCGCTATCCCCTTGCGCTCACGCCCGATTCCCTGTCGGCTCACATGTCGAATCTCGGCGCTGGCTAGACTTCTGCTGTGATCCAGGCGGCGCTGCAGCAGCAGGCACTTCGAAGCCGCTGGGACGTGCTCCGTGACTACCTCAGTCTGCTCAAGCTCCGGATCGTGCTGCTGCTCGTGGGTACCGCGGTCGGGCCCATGGTCCCGGCGGCCCGGGGTCTGCCAAGCGGGTCAGTCGTGCTGGCTGTCATTGTGGGCGGCGCCATGGCTGCCGGCGGCGCCCATGCGATCAACTGCTGGCTCGACCGCGACATCGACGCGGTCATGAAGCGCACGCGCCGGCGGCCAGTTCCGGCCGGCAGAATCCCGGCCTGGCACGCACTGCTCCTCGGGGTCCTGCTGAACGTGGCGGCCTTCGCCGTTCTCACGACGTTGACCAACCTGCTGGCCGCCCTCCTGGCGCTGACGGGGACCATCATCTACGTGTTCGTCTATACGCTCTGGCTCAAGCGCTGGACCAGTCAGAACATCGTCATCGGCGGCGCGGCCGGGGCGATTCCACCGCTGGTCGGCTGGGCGGCGGTGACGGGGCGCCTCGACATGACCGCGGTGTCGCTGTTTCTCGTCATTCTCTTCTGGACGCCACCACACTTCTGGGCGCTGGCTCAGATGATCCGCCGTGACTACGAGCGGGCCGACATCCCCATGATGCCTGTCGTGGCCGGACAGCGGAGCACCAAGCGCCAGAGCCTGGCGTATGCAGTCGTCACGATGGCGGTTAGCCTGGTGCCGTTCTTCACGCATGCCGTCGGCCCTGTATATCTGGCCGGCTCGGTGCTGCTGGGCATGGGCCTTGTGACCCTGGCTGCGCTGGATCTGACGGCGGCGGGCTGGACCCGGCGCCTCTATGGGTACTCATCCCTGTATCTCGCTGCGCTGTTCATGCTCCTCGCGGTCGCTGTCTTTATATAGATGTTGGAGATCAGGCGTCTGCACCTTGCCAGCCTGACGGGCGCGGACGGGCACGATTGGCCGGTCCACGGCTTCGTCATCATGCATCCCAAGGGCGCGGTGCTCGTCGACACCGGGGTTGGCGGGCCCGAGAAGCTGCTTACCGACTGGCGGGTGGTCAACCGGACCGCCGCTGAAGCTCTCGGCGACCACGGCCTGGTGCCAGGCGACGTCGTCTTCGTTATCAACACCCACCTGCACTTCGACCACTGCGGCCAGAACGCCGTCTTCAAGCACGCGCCGTTCTACGTGCAGCGCTCTGAGCTCGAGCGGGCCCGTCTGGAGGCGCGCTTCCTGACGGACTGGTTCGACTTCGCCGGCGCTCGCTTCGAGCTGTTGGACGGCGATGCAGAGGTCCTGCCGGGTGTCAGGGTGCTGGCCACGCCGGGCCACACCTCCGGCCATCAGAGCATCGTCGTCGACGGTGACGGGGAGGAAGTGCTGATTGGCGACGCTGCCTACACACCCGCGATCTACGCCGATCCGGAGGCCGACTCGAGCGTGCTGCCCAGAGGCCAGGCTGCCGATTCCGAGGCCTGGAGGTCATCACTGAAGCGCATCCACACCTCACGGCCCCGTCACGTTCACTTCTGCCACCACACTCGCGTGGTGCACGCGTAGTCTGTCAACGGACGGTCCAGCAATGAGAGGTGTCGTGATTCGCGGGGCGGCCATGACGCCGTTCGGCAAACACCCCGAGCGCAGTGGACGTGAGCTGGTAGAAGAGGCTCTCAGCGCTGCACTGGCGGACGCGGGACTCCAGGTCGGTGACGTGCAGGCCGCATACGTCGGGAACGCGGCGTCGGGGCTGATGAGCGGTCAGGAGTCCATCCGCGCCCAGGTCGTGCTCCGGCATACCGGCCTGATGGGTGTGCCGATGGTCAGCGTCGAGAACGCGTGCGCGTCATCCTCGTCGGCCCTGCACCTGGGTTGGCAGGCGGTAGGCGGCGGCATGTACGACTGCGTTGTGGTCGTCGGCTACGAGAAGCTCTACGACTCCGACCGGGCAATGGCGGTGCAGGCCCTCAACGCCTCCATGGACCTGACCGAGCTGTCCGACATCTTCAACACGGGAGCGGGTCCGGAAAGAGCAATATTCATGGATCTGTTCGGCGCCTGGTCAGATGGCCAGGGCAGGGATCGATTCGACCCGGATGCGCTGGCGCTGGTCTCGGTGAAGAGCCACCTCAACGGTTCGCTCAACCCGTGTGCCCAGTACCGGCGGGAGCTGACGGTGGAACAGGTGCTTGGCTCGCGCCGGGTCGCCGGGCCGCTGACGGTCTTGATGTGCGCCGCTCTCAGCGACGGCGCTGCGTGCATCGTGCTGTGTGCCCCCGGATTTCGCGGTGGCAGGGGCAAAGGTGTGAAGATCGCGGCGTCGGTGATGGTGTCCGGACGGGGAGACGACCTCGGACAGCCGGCCGCCGTGCAGCGAGCCATTCGCAATGCGGAGGCCGCGGCGGGCGCGGGGCTCGAGGACGTCGACGTGATCGAGCTCCACGACGCCACGTCTATAGCCGAGCTCGATCTGTACGGGCAGCTGGGGCTGTGCGGGGAGGGGGAAGCCGGAAGCCTGGTTCGTGACAGGGTCACGTGGCTTGGTGGGAAGCTGCCCGTCAATCCGAGCGGAGGGATGATATCGCGCGGTCACCCGATGGGAGCGACCGGTGCCGCACAGATCGTCGAGCTGACCCGGCAGCTTCAGGGACGTTGCGGCTCGCGCCAGGTGCCGTCCGCCCGGGTGGCGCTGGCCCAAAACTACGGGGGCTGGGTGGGCACCGACGCGGCCGTCTGTTGCGTCCACATGCTTCAGAGGTAGCAAGGGGAGGCAGGCCTCCCCCTCCGGACCCCCTCCATGCTGGCGCTGAAGGTAGCCGCCTTCCCACCGGTGGTGGGTGACGGGCGGCGTCTGGCAGCGTTTGGCACAACTCAATCGGCCCGGCGGAGCCGGGCCTACCC
>Ga0126384_10000209_pt1 | contig 30010 bp, 25 predicted proteins | sample PanSoiMetPlot_36_FD_92543 | JGI IMG/M metagenome (GOLD analysis project Ga0126384, IMG submission 92543) | Tropical forest soil microbial communities from Panama - MetaG Plot_36 | ecosystem: Environmental > Terrestrial > Soil > Tropical forest > Bulk soil | place: Panama | collected 2016-02-17 | reverse complement strand
TCTCGCCCCGAGCGATGCCCCCCGAGAGCCGAGCGCCTATCGAGCGCTGGGCGGTGGTAATCGGTCCGCGGTAGCTGACCTGTCCTGCCTGGCGGGCTTCCTCGACCAGCCTATCTTCGAGAGAGGGGCACACGCACACCGGCCGAGGCGAGCCCGGCTCCGCAGCTCCGGCCGAGAGATCCACCAGCAGCCCGCTGAGATCGGCAGAATCCGCTCGAGCACTTGATGCCGCCACCTGCTCGAGGAGATCCACACGGCCTACCAATTCCGTCGAACTTTTCAGCCCGAGCGCGGCCAGGTAGCGGCGCATGTCCTCCGCCAGATTCACCAAGTAGCGCTTAACGGCGGCGCGGGCATCGGCGAAGCGCTCTTCCTCAGCGGCAATCGGGTCCACTTCGGCGATCGCCAGCGCGGCGCGTGTTGCCGCCGTCTTGGGCTGCATCAGCTTGCGCCCGTGATGATCGTCCCCAGCTGTGATCCCGGCCGGACAGTTTCCCTTGGCGCACCCGTGGCAAAAAATGCACTGCTCGGCGATGCACAGCGCGGTTCCGAGCGACACCTCGTCCGCGCCCAGCGCCATCAGCTTGAGAACGTCGGCGGCGGTCTTGAGTCCCCCGTCGGCGCGAAGCTTCACCGCGTGGCGGATCCCATTGACAATCAGAGTTTGGTGGGCATCGGTCACGCCCAGCTCCAAAGGTAGGCCGGCGTGCTCGATCGAAGACGCTGCCGCCGCCCCGGTTCCCCCTTCGTACCCAGAGATGGAAATGACGTCGGCTCCCGCCTTTGCAACTCCGGCGGCGATCGTTCCGAGGTCCGAGACCGCGGGGCACTTCACCGATATGCGTGCCTTTGGATTGACCGCTCGCAACGAGTAAATCAGCTGCGCCAGGTCCTCGATGGAGTAAATGTCATGGTGCGGCGGCGGTGAAATCAAGGCCTGACCTGGCCGAGTGCGACGGATCGCCGCGATCTCCGCTGTCACCTTGTGCGCAGGTAGATGCCCGCCCTCGCCAGGCTTGGCGCCCTGTCCGATCTTGATTTCCAACTCGTCGGCGTTCACCAGGTAGGTCGCATCCACGCCGAATCGAGCGCTGGCGACCTGCCGAATCTTGGAGCGGCAGTTTTCCCAAACGCCTCCCCGATTTCGGCGCTCGTCCTCCCCGCCCTCGCCGCAATTCGACATTCCTCCGAGATCGTTGAACGCCGCTGCAATCGCTCGATGCGCGGTCCGGTGCAGCGCCCCGTGCGACATCGCCGCTCCGCGAAGGTGTCGTTGGATGATTCCGGAGACCTCGGTCACCTCGGAAACCGGCAATTGCCGATCCGGCTGCTGCTTGAAGCGCAGCAGATCCCGCAGGTACACGGGAGGATTGTCCTCCACCAGCCGCACGAAGCGACCCCACGCATCCGGGTTGCCGCGAGCAGCCTCCTGCAGCCGCTGCCAGATCTCCTTGCGGTAGACGCCCTGATCCTCGGGGCGCCGGATGGAACGCTCCTGGGTGCGGGCGTTGAGATCCTCGGCGATGTCCTCGAGATCGATTCCACCCACTCTCGAGAGGATGCCCGGCAGGTAGAACTCCACCAGGTCTGGCGAAATCCCCACCGCCTCGAACAATCGGGCGCCCCGGTAACCGTCGACCGAGCAGATGCCCATCTTCGACATCACCCGACACAGAATTGCATCCAAGGCGCGCAACAGGCGCGGCGCCGCCTCGGGGATGGCCGGCTCGTGGTCGCCCGGGCTGCATCCCACCTGGATCAGCAGCCAAGGGCAGACCGCGGTCGCGCCATTGCCGATGAGCAGCGCGATGTCGTGGCCCTCCGCTACCTCGCCACTGTCCGCGATCACCGAGCACGCGCGCCGGAACCCCTGTTGGGTGAGCGCATTGTGAACCGAAGCGACCGCGAGCAGGATCGGCAGCGGCACTCGGCCAGCTTCGGTCCGGACTCGCCGATCGGAGAGGATCAACACCGCCGCTGACTTCGAGCGCACCGCCTGCACGGCGGCGCGGCCCAGCTCTGACAGCGCATGGTTGATGGACCGGGCGCTCACCGGAGCCTCGCAGGTGGTGTCGAGCACGATGGACGAGGGCAGCGAGCTCGCAGATTCGATTGCCGCCAACTGATCGGGCGCGAGGATCGGCGACTCCAGCCGCCACTGGGGGTGCACGTCGTAGACCGGCAAGTCCTCGTGCGCATCGGGTGCCGGACCAAGATGCACGCTCAGATCAAACGCGCCGCCTTCGCGGATCGGGTCGATCGGTGGGTTGGTGACCACCGCCACAATCTGCTTGAAATAGCGGGACAACGGCGGTCGAGACTGGGAGAAGAGCGCGAGCGGCCGGTCATAGCCCATTCCCAAAATCGGCTCCTTGCCCTCCTCCGCCATGATGCGGACCGTCTTCACCCGATCCCCCGTCCATCCAAACAGCGCAAGCATGCTCTCGGGCGGGGGAGACAGGGGGCGCGCATGGATGCTTGGAACCCGTCGCAACTCGCGCTCGGCAAGCTCGTAGGTATTCAAGCGCGTCGAGCTCGCCACCCGGCGGCGCAGCTCCGAGGGCGTCAGGAACTTGTTTTCCTTGGGATAAAACGCGACCACTTCTCCTGGATCGAGCTGGCCGGTCTCCGCAATTTCCTCGAACGGGATCGCTACTGCCCCAATTTCGCTGGAGATGATGAGTCGCCCAGAAACGGTCCGCAGGTAGCGAAGTGGCCTCAGGCCCATCCGGTCCAAGGCGGCCACCACGGTGTGGCCGTCATAGGCGACGATCCCCGCCGGCCCTTCCCACGCGGCGATCGTGCCCAGAGCTCGCTGAACGCCCTTCGAAAAACGAGCCTCGACGCTGTCCTCGGGCGCGAGCTCGCGCCAAGCCGCGGGCATCAGCCGCAAAATGGTCTCCGGGAGGGAAACGCCATGGCTGGTAAAGAGCTCCACCGCTCGATCCAGGTCCGCCGAGTCGCTCCCCAGCTGCATCAACACCCCGCCCAGCGACAGCTCGCGTTCCAAGCTCGCCACCGCGCTGCGGTTCGCCTTGATGGTGTTGATTTCACCGTTGTGGGCAATGATCCGGAAGGGCTGGGTAAGGGCCCAGTTGGAGAGCGTGTTGGTGGAGTAGCGGCGATGGAACAGCACCACGCCAGCAACCAGCTCGGGATCTCTCAGGTCGGAGTAATAGCGTTCGAGCTGGGGGCCGGTGGCCAAGGCCTTGTAGACCACGGTGCGCGGAGAGAACGACACCACGGTAATCGCAGGGAACTGCCGTTCAACCTCGGCCTTGACCCGAAAATAGGCCATCGGAAGATCGGCATCCGGCAACATTCCTTGGCCAATCAGCGCCTGCCATGGATCCCTTTGCGCCTGGCGCGAGCGCACTCCGAGGGCCGACGGATCCACGGGAACGCGGCGCCAGCCCAATGGCGAAAGGCCATTCCGCCGCAGCAAACCGTCAATCCTCGCTTGGAGCGGAGGAACGTTCGCGCTTTCGCCGAACGGGAACGAAAACACCCCAATCCCAAGCTGATCCTGGTCCGGCAAGTGCTTGCCGGGGCTGATAAACCGTTCAAAGAAGCTGCGTTCAGTCGTGAACAGGAGCCCCGCTCCATCGCCCGTCTCGTCGATGGTCCCTCCGCGGTGCTCGACGCAGCTGAGGCCCGTCAATGCAAGGTCAATCAGCTCTCGGGAAGGGCCAGCCGGGTCGGCGATCGCCCCGACTCCACAGCCGCCTCGCCCCGGGTGAAGCTTCAGCCGATCGGCGATCCGCCTCGCTTCAGCTTCGAGCCCTGCCACCCGTCGCATCGAAGGGCGTCAAGATAACCAACTTCTCCGGCCGATTCCACGCCGGAGGCTTCAGCGAGACGCTTCTGCCTGTATCGAGGCCTCATTTGACCTAATGGCTTCTGCGGATTGAGCCAACGGGCGAAGGACCCCGCCCCAAACCAGGGCCCAAACAGCCACCCACAAGGCTAGAAGCATGCTCACCTCGAACAGCAGTCTGACCGCGGGATGCGCCAGCGGCCGAAACGAAGCGGGTACCGACCTTCGGATTTTGAACGATTGCATCGTGGTCTCCCTAACCTGTAAAAGTAAGTTTGACGGTTAAGTATTTAAGTCTTAGATTCTAACCTGTCAAGTAGGTTTTGATGGTTATGAAAATTACGAAAAAGAGCGAACAGGAATACGTCTTTGAACTTACCGGGGGCCGCCTCTGCCTGGACTTCGTCAACACCGTGTCCGGAAAGCGCGGAGCCAACGCCACCCAGCGACTCAACAATTACAGAGATCTCGTCTCCTGGAGCCGACAAGTGGGCATTTTCGATCAGGCTGAGGCCAAGCCACTTCTGACGGGCGCACAGCAAACGCCGCAAGAGGCAGAGAAGATCTTCCGCGAGGCCATCGAGCTTCGGGAATCCCTCTATCGCCTGTTTACCGCTGCAGCCGAACGAAGCGATCCCTCTGCGGCAGACCTTTCAGTGCTCAATGCGGCTCTCGCCCGCTCCTTGGTTCGCCATCGGCTCGAGTACCATGAAGGACGCTACAGCTTGAATGCGATCCGCGCTGATTGCGATCTCGATTGCATGCTGTGGCCGATCGCAAAATCGGCGGCCGAGCTAATCACCTCGGAAAAAGAGCTGGAGCGAATCCGGGTTTGTGAAGCCACGGCGGAAGATCGCTGCGATTGGATCTTCCTCGATGAAACCCGCAATCGAACCCGGCGCTGGTGCAGCATGAAGGACTGTGGAAATCGGGCCAAGGCTCGACGCTTCTACCAGCGCCATCATGCCAGCACCGGCTGACCGGCGGCGGTTACTTTTTGGCGAAAATGGACTTGGGGATCATGCAATGGACCCCCTTGCGGATGTCGACCACCTGCGAGACCCGGCAATCCGCGGTCATCGAGGCGAGCGAATAGGCTTCGTCGCGACTCATCGGAACCATCTTTTGCTCCGACAGGAAGGCCACTGCCTCGGCTGTGGCGATGCGCATCGCTTCAAGAAGGTCCTCGTCAAAGCCCACAGTGATCCAGTGGGTTTTGGTTTCAATCCGAGGCCACTCGAGCTTCATCCCTTTGTGGACGATCGGTTGGAGCTCGATTTCCTTGTACGAGCATTCCATCGCAGTGAGATTCACTTCGCCGTTTCCCTGCAGGCAGTGCGAATCTCCGGTCCAGATCAATCCGCCCTTGAGAAAAACCGGTAAGAAAATGGTCGAGCCAGCTTGAAGCTCGTTGATGTCCATGTTGGAACCATTCTTCCATGGCCGTAGGGTGCTGGTTCTACCTTTGGCGTCCTTGATCGGCGGACCCGCCTTTTCCTTGGGCTCGTTGGGATCGGGTCCTACGCCGAGCACGCCCGGGAAAGGCTTGAGGTCGAGTTTGATTCCGGGCTTGAACTCCGCTTTGCCCGTCTTCCAGTCGAGCTTGTAGAAGCGCACGAAGCCGTCGGGAAATTCTTTGGCCAGCAGCCCTATCGTCGGAAACTCCTTGCCCGGGAGGTGAAAGTTGGTGCCGACCTCTTTAGCGACGATTTTGAGGATTCGGATCTCCATCACGTCTCCGGGCTCTGCCTCGTTGACATAGATCGGCCCGGTCACGGAGTGCGGCCCGCCTCCGGGGTTCGCTTTCCGCAGCTTCACGATGTCGTCCATCGTCTTGCCGGGCTGAATCTGGTCGCGCGAGTGCATCATCGTCTCGACCGAGATGGTGTCCTCGGTATTTACCGTCAACTTGGGCTTTTCGTTCGGATCCAGCCAGCCCCACTGGACCGTCTCCATCGTGGCCGGCAACGTGTAGTGCTTTCCTTTCGCTGCAGCAGTCACTGCGGCAAGCGACAAACCAAGCGCGACCAGCTTGTTCATTCCCTCCTCCAGTTTTGTCTGAGACAAATCCGTGACCCAGCGGACTACTTACTGTTCGCTGTGGCGAACGGTCAAACACTGGTTGCGGCGCGCTCGACCTTCTCAGTCGAATCGCAAAACCGCCGTCGGGCTTGCGGCGAAGAGAAAAGCCTTACGACTACGGGACCAACAAACGGGAGCAGTGGCCTCGCTCGCTGGGATGGTCCGAGATGCTGCCGCCGCGAGGCACGCATTGGTCCGGCGGAAGCCGGCTGTGATGCTCCACGTGGCTCACCAGCAGATTAAACGCGTGCTGCGCATGAGGCTGGATGTACTCCAGCTGGGTAAACTCGATGCCAACTCGGTTCCTGTAGAACTCGATGTGGTTCCCATTCTGGATCTCGTAAAGGCGGTATTGGGGAGCATTCTCATGCTCTCCTTCACGAAGATGTCGCCGCACCGTTTCCGCGTAGGCCCGAGCTTGGCGCTGGATCGGTAGCAATGCGTCGAGCGTTCCCGCCAAGGTGATGAGTGGCCGAGTAATCTTGCCCGTGGTTTCAAAGTGGGAGAACCGCTCGCGCACCGCGGTGATCTCTGCCCGCTGGTGGAAGTCGTAGTTCCCCAGCCCCGCTCCATAGGTGTCGTAGGTGAAGTCGAACTCTTTTTGCCATTCGCACGCGGTGACCTCCCAGTACGAATCCGAATACAGCTTCCACAGCGACGCCCCGGCGGCATTGAAAATGTCTGGCGGAAACCCAGCCGCCCGGATGTTGCGCGCCGCTTGGCTGTCCGGATCGTACCCGGACGCGATGTAGTCCGGGATGTTGCGGATCGCGGGTGGCAGGTAATCCAACACGTTCTTTGGGAACGTCCCCTCCCAATCGACCCCGCCGCTGAAAAGCTCGGGCGCGGTCTCGATCGCTCGTCGCACCTGATAGCCGCCATTGGACGTGCCTACCGCGTAGGTGTACCGGGGAGGGCGACCGTAGTGCGTTTGGATCGCCCCGCGCGCCAGGCGAGCGACTTCAAGCATGTAATCGGTCCAGTCGGTCCAGGTCCGCTCTGGGCGAACTCCGTCTTCCGGGCTCAGAGCATAAAAGTGGGCGTAAGTCGTGGAGTCCGGATTAAGCCGACAAGCGAGTTGATCATCCGCGGTGGAGAGAAACAGGTTCAGGATTCCCTTGTTCTGCGACGCGTAGGCGTAGCCCCGCTGCAGGACATAGTCACTCCAGGCGTAGTCGCTGGCAAACTCGCTGCGCGTGCCGGGGGCGCCGGCCACCACCGCCCTGCCATTCCAGTCATTGGGAAGGCGCAGCAGGAAGCGCGCTTCGCGCCTCAAATCGTCTGCGAAGTAGCCCTGCACTTGGATTCCGGGGACCGCGTGGGTAATCGGCGTGCGGTCTGGCGGGTCGGGTGAAAGTACGATGCGGTCGATCCGCGGAGTGAAGGCAAACGCCGGACGAGGCGGAAGCGAGTTGTCCGGGGGGGTCGTCGGCATCGCCGGGTCTTCGTTGTTGGTTGTCAGATCTGGGCTTTCAAAACAGACGACGTCGACCGCCCGATCAGCGAGGAAAGCAACCAGCGCATCGCAGGCCGGTTGTCCATAAGCGTTGAATCCCAAAATCATCCCTCCCACAATCAAGAAAGACGCTGGTCGAATCATTGTTGCCCCCCGCGCCCGGAGTGGTTGGACAGAGCCTTGGCGCTGCGCCCTTATGGTGGATATTCCCTCTCGAGATCAAGGGGCGTTCGGGAACATCCGCCTAAAAGATGGGCGTCTCGACATAAGTTCCGAACACCTGCTTGAGACGCGCGACGATTTCGCCCAAGGTTGCGCGGGCCCGAACCAGCTCGATGGTAATCGGCATCAGGTTCACAGCTGGATTGCGCGCGTCGCGCTCGAGCTGCGACAACAGCGCCGTCACTTTTTCGCCATCCCTTCGCCGACGAATCTCCTTGATCCTGGCGATTTGACGCGCTTCCGTCTCGGGATCGACTTTGTGGATCTCGATTTCCTCCTTTTTCGCCGGATCCACAAAGCGATTCACGCCTACCCAGGGCTGTTCGCCCGAGGCCCGATTGCGCGTCGTCCGATAAGCGGTGTCGGCGATGTCCCGCTGAAAGTACCCATCTTCGATCGCTTTGACGGTGCCTCCCATGGCCTCCACATTTTCCAGGATCGCAAACACCTTTTTTTCGATCTCGCTGGTGAGCGATTCCAGAAACCACGAGCCCCCCAAGGGGTCCACCACCTGGGCGACCCGCGTTTCCTCGGCAATGATTTGCTGCGTGCGCAAGGCCACTTTCATCGCCGTTTCCGACGGTATGGCATAAGCCTCATCCAGACCGTTGGTGTGCAGCGACTGGGCACCTCCCAATACCGCGGAAAGAGCCTGAAGCGCGGTGCGCACCACGTTGTTGAGGGGCTGGACTTTGGTGAGAGTCGCCGCGGCGGTCTGACAGTGAAAGCGCAGCCGCATCGACTCCGGCTTCTGCGCACCGAAGCGTTCCTTCATCAGCTTCGCCCAAATCCGGCGGGCGGCGCGAAACTTCGCAATTTCCTCGAAGAAATCCTGCTGCGCGATGAAGTAAAAGGCGAGCCGCGGGGCGAAGTCATCCACCGGAATTCCTGTTCGCGTCACCTCCCCCACGTAGGTGACCGCGTTGCACATCGTGAAAGCCAGTTCCTGAACCGCGTCCGCCCCCGCTTCGCTGATGTGGTAACCGCTGATGTTGATCGGGTTGTACCGTGCCAGGTTCTTCGCGCAGTAGACGATCAGATCGCGAACCAGGCGCAAGGACGGACGGATCGGAAATATCCACTCCTTCTCCGCCATGTACTCTTTGAGAATGTCGGCTTGCACCGTGCCGGACAGGGCGTTCAAGTCGTAGCCACGTGACCGCGCAAGCGCGATGTACATCGCCAAGAGGATCCATGCGGTGGGATTGATGGTCATCGATACCGAGATGCGCGTCAGGTCGATGCCGTCGAAGAGCGCCTCCACGTCGTCGAGGGTGCAGACCGCCACCCCTTCGCGGCCCACCTCACCCAGAGATCGGGGATCGTCTGAGTCGTACCCCATCAAGGTGGGCATGTCGAAGTCCACCGAGAGTCCAGTTTGGCCGTGCTCGATGAGATACCGGAAGCGCCGATTGGTATCGGCGCCCGTGCCGTAACCGGCGATCTGCCGCATCGTCCAGGTTCGCCCGCGGTACATCGTCGGATATGGGCCCCGAGTGAATGGGAAGAGTCCCGGCAAGCCGATCTCCTTGAAGTCCACCGCGTCCTCGGGCGTGTAGATCCGCTTCACCGGAATGCCGGAAAGCGTTTCGTAGCGCTGCTTGGCCTCGGGCTGCCGTTTTAGGAATTGATTCAGCTCGTTCTCCTCCCACTGCTCGCGCGCGCGGCGGGCGGACTCCGATTCCGATGACATAGGCGCTCCTGCGTTAGTGACTGTGCCGGGATTGATCTACGCCCTTTCGGTAAAGGTCGCGATCGTCGATCACCCTTCGAGCCTTGAACTCGGTCCGAGGGAGGCTGCCTTCCGCCACCAACTCGAGCACCGGTCGGACACCGAGTCTCGCCTGGAGCCGTTGGCGCATCGTCTCCTCAATCTGGCCTCTGAGGTGGCTGTGGGAGTTCGCCAACTCGGCGCGCACCACGAACTCATCCATCGTCTCCCGGCGAGAGACGATGATCCGAAATTCGCCGCCGAAACCGGGGATCGCGCGCAGCACGTCCTCCACCGCGCTCGGGTAGATGTTTTCGCCCCGGACGATGATCATGTCGTCGATTCGACCGTAGAGCCCCTGCGGGAGGCGCGGATAGGTGCGACCACAGGGACACGGCTTGTTCGTCCAACGGGCGAGATCGCCTGAAACCAGCCGAATCATGGGCTGCGAGGTCCGCTCCAGATGCGTGTACACCGGAGTTCCCTCGGAACCGTAGGGCACCGGTTGGAATCGGGTTGGATCGCACACTTGAGTGTAGACCACGTCTTGCCAAAGGTGCATTCCCTGGCGCTGGAAGCACTCTGCGTTGGTCATCCATGGCGTCATCTCCGCCATGCTGCCCATGTCGACGCAGGCGCCTCCGAAAGTCTGCTCGATCAACCGCTTGGTGGCTGGAATCCCGGCTCCCGGCTCGCCCGAAAAAAAGAGGATTCGAAATCCCAACGAGCTTGGGTCCACGCCCTCGCGGCGGGCGATCTCCGCGAAGTGGAGCGCGTAGGAAGGAGTGCCATAGAAGGCGGTCGGCCGAATCTCGCGCGCCCATTGCACTGCCATCAGGGTTTGCCCAGACACGCCCGCGCCGAATGGAAATGCGCTTGCCCCGAGCCGCTCCACGCCCGCTAAGGCGCCCCAGGAACCCATGTAGAGGCTGAAGAACGAGCAAATCAAAACTCGATCCGAGGGCCGCAACCCGGCGCCCCAGAGGATCCGGGCGTGCGCCTCGCCGATGCGCTGCCAATCATCGGAGCCGATCCCGAAGACCGTGGGGCGGCCGGTGGTGCCGCTGGTGCCGTGAATGCGAGCCACCTGTCCGGGATCGACGCACAGGTAATCGCCAAAGGGAGGATGGGCGGTTTGCGCCTCGCGCAGATCCTGTTTTTGTACCACCGGAAATCGCGACAGATCGTCCAGGCTCCTCAGCGTGTCGGGCGAGACCCCGGCTTCCTCCCACTTGCGCCGATAGAAGCGACTCTTCTCCCAAGCGTAACGGACCTGGGCGCGCAGCTTGGCGAAGATCACCCGTTCCTGTTCGGCCGGCTCCGCGGATTCGATCTCTGGCATCCAATGCGGGCTCGCAGGATCGGGTCGATACGCGGGATCGTACCGCGGCGGCCAGGTCGAGAGGTCCACCCCTCGAACGGCGGCGATGCTGTGCGCGCCCGACGGTGGCATCGTCAGTTGGGTGGACGCGAGGCCGCCAATTCGCGGATCCGGGTCACGATGTGTTCAGGCGGGGTCTCTTGCCCGAACACCTCGGCGACACCCATGGCGCGCAGGGGCTCAACGTCCTCGTCCGGAATCACGCCCCCGAGCACCACCGCGATGTCCTCCGCACCGGCTGCCTTGAGCAGATCGAGGATCCGCGGCACCAGCGTCAGATGAGCTCCGGAAAGCAGACTGACGCCGAGGATGTCCACGTCTTCCTGCACCGCGCTGTTCACGATCTCTTCCGGCGTGCGGTGCAACCCGGTGTAGACGATCTCCATGCCGGCATCCCGCAGTATCCGCGCAATCACCTTCACTCCGCGGTCATGTCCGTCCAGGCCCGCCTTTCCGAGCAGTACCCGAATCCTCTTTCCCCCCGGCGCAGCCATCCACGGGCTCTCAACCCCGGGCATTGATCCTCCCTAGCGCCACACCCGCTGATCCAGAATCTTCTTCGCCCCGGTTGCGATCGTACCCGAAGGAACGATTCTCGCCTCGCCCCGGACCTTGAGCGCCTCGCGCAAAGCCTCTTCCAGCTTGAAAATCCACGCGGTCTCGCCAATCGGCTCGGACACCTCCACCAGGTAGGCGAGGATGTCATGGTGCTGATCCCGGGAAACCACCGCCTGGAACCGCGTCACCTGAGGAAACCTCCTGAACACCTCGTCAATCTGGGAGCCTCGGATGAACATCCCCTTCACCTTTACCGCATCTCCGATCCGCCCCAAAAGACCGGTCAATTTTCGGGTGGTCCGCCCACAGGCACAGCCCTTGTCCGCGGCCAGCGCGCTGAGGTCTCCTGGTGCAAAGCGCAGCAGCGGGTAGGTGGCGTCGAAGGTGGTGCCCACCACCAGACCCGGATGGTCCGCGGCCGCGGCCTCTCCGGTTTCCAAGTCCAGAATCTCCACCAACGCCTCGGGTTGAAGGTGCAGCCCTTTCTTCTCTGCGCACTCGTACGCGAGGACTCCCAGATCGGCCGTGGCGTATCCCTGGAGCACCCGAATTCCGAAATCGTTCTCCAGCTCGGTTCGCAGCGATTCGGGCAACATCTCGGCGGTGACGAACGCAGCTTTGATCTTCAACGGCGTCCCCAATTCCCGGGCCTTGGTGAGCAAGGCGTAGAGAAAGCTCGGGGTGCCCACGTACCCGCTCACCGCCATATCGTGGGCCACTCGGACCTGAAGCTCGGTCGGTCCGGTGCCGCCCGGAACCACCACGCAGCCCAAGCTGCGCAATCCGGCGTCCAGCATGAAGCCACCGGGAGACAGGTGGTACGAGAGCGAGTTGTGGACGATGTCGCCGGGCTGCAGCCCCGCCGCGACGAACGCCATCCGAAACCGCCAAAAGTCATCCTGCTGGGGTTGTGGAACGTAGTTGGGCCCTGGCGACATGAAGATCCGGCGCAATTTGGTCACCGGCCCGGACAACAGGCCGCCAAACGGCGGATTCGAGGCCTGCAGCGACGCGAGGCTGTCCTTGTAGGTCACCGGCAGCTTTTTCAGATCCTCGGGGCCAGAGATGTCGCTGGGCTTCAGTCCCAGCTCGTCCATCGTCCGGCGAACCCGGGGCGCATTCGCGTACGCACGCGCCACCGTTTCCCGGATCTTTTCGCTCAAGTATCGCTCTCGCTCGGCCGGACTCTGCGTCTCCAGTTCGGGGCTCGCGATGCCACCAGAACGCAACGTCGCCATGGATCCAGCCTCCCCGCTACGACAACCATCGCTTGCGGCGCTTGTAGAATTTCAGATCCTTGTACTTCTTGCGGGACCCCTCTCCACCACCCAGATAAAACTCTTTCACGTCCTCGTTGGTTTTGAGCTTCGCCGGCTCACCCTCGAGGACGATCCGGCCATTTTCCATGATGTAGGCGAAATTCGCGATCGAGAGCGCCAGGTTCGCGTTCTGTTCAACCAAGAGAATCGTGGTTTTCTCATCCCGATTGATTTGTAAGATGATTCGAAAGATCTCCTGGACCAGCAACGGGGCCAGCCCGAGGGACGGCTCATCCAGCAACATCAGCTTCGGTCGGGCCATGAGCGCGCGGCTGATCGCCAGCATCTGCTGCTCCCCACCTGAAAGATAGCCTGCCAGCTGTTTGCGCCGATCGGCGAGCCGAGGAAAGTAATCAAAGCACCGCGCGTGATCCCGCTTCACCCCCGCCAGATCTCGGCGAGCGTAGCCACCCATCCGGATGTTTTCGTCAACCGTGAGATCTTCGAAGACCCGGCGGCCTTCCATCACTTGGAAGATCCCGGCGCGAACCACCTGCTCCGGCTCGCGCCCATCGATTCTCTCCCCCATGAATTTTATATCGCCGTCGGTAACCTCCCCGTCTTCGCTCTTGAGCAAGCCGGAGATCGCTTTCAGGGTGGTGCTCTTTCCGGCGCCGTTCGAGCCCAGCAGGGCGACGATCTGCCCTTGCTTGACGTTAAGCGACAGTCCCTTCAACACCAGGATGACGTCGTCGTAGATAACCTCGATGTTGTTGACGCTGAGCACCCGCTCCCTGGGCTCAAAGGCCCAGCCACTCTGGCTTTCGCGGCATGTCGTATTCGGCGACCTTCACCAACTTGCCGCTTTGAATCATGTAAATAGGCGTCTTGGTGGAGGGGCGGTGATCCGTCGGAGTGTAGGTGACATTCGAAGTTAGGCCGCCCAGATCGAAGTTGTGCAGGCCCTCGAGTGCCTTCTTCACGCCCTCGCCGTTGAGTGCCTTATCCTTATCCGCCCTTTTGAGTGCTTCGGACCAGACTAGGACGTAGCTCCAACCGCGAACGTAGAGCGCGTCGTGCGTGTCGTTGGGGTGGTTCTTGAGATGAAAATCCGTCAGGCGCTTCATCCCCGGAACCTTCTCCCCGAAGGGCACATGCGGCATCACTCCGGTGACTCCTTCGGCGGCGTCTTTGGCCACGCCCGGGAGGGCCTCGCTGAAGCCGTACGGATTGGAGCCAAACTTGGTGCTGAGCCCAAGCTTCTTCGCATCTTTGAGGATGATGGAAACCCCGGTGGTCGTGACGTTGATGTACGCGTAATCGGCCTCGCGTTTTTTCATGTTCAGCAATTGGCTGGTCGCATCCTGAAACGCGCCGGGAACGATCTCCTCGTCCACCAAATCAATCCCGTTCTCCTTGCAAAAACGGCGACCCGCCTCGATCGGCGCTTTGCCGTAAGCATTGTCTCCGTAGAAGAAGGCCACCTTGGGCGCACGGCTCTTGTCCTTCCAATCCGACTTCACCCAGCTCAGCCAGGCGCGCAACTCATCGGAGTAGCTCGGCGCGACGAAGAAATTATATGGCGTCTTCGCGGGGTCGGTGAGGTGCCCAGAAAAGGAGGCGGAGACGTAGGGAATCTTGTCCTTGTTGACGAATTCCTTGAGCGCCTCGGTGTCACCGGTTCCCCAGCCGTTGATCATGATCACCTTCTCGTCGCCGGTCATCCTCTTGTAGGCTGCGACGGCCTCCGGAATTTTGTATCCGTAGTCGACGTCGACCAGCCGGATGCGCTTGCCGTTGATTCCGCCGTTTTCGTTCACCCATTGCACTCCGTCGCGCACGCCTTGCGCATAGGGCTTGCCAACGTCCGAGGTGATCCCGGTAAGATCGAAAAGCCCACCGACTTTGATTTCTCCTTGCGCAAAAGCCTCCAGCGAAAACAACAGCCCAATCACCACCGCCCCCCGGATTGTGTTTCGGCGGCTCTGAAGAGATTCCATAGTGGACCCTCCTGTTCGGATGTGGCTCGGAAGCCTTACGTCTAGTACGAGAACGGGTAGAGCTTCCAGTAGTTCTTGATGGTGTGCCAGCGGGCAGCAAGCCCATCCGGCTCGAAGATCAGAAACAGCACGATCGCAAGCCCAAACACACCTATCCTCAGGGATGCGAAAAGCTGAACCAAACCCGGCAGAGCGCCGCTCAGCGCTCCGGTAAGGAGGCGCAGCAACTCTGGAAGCAAAGTGATGAATATCGCTCCCAGGATCGACCCCAAAATGCTGCCCAGCCCCCCGATGATGATCATGCCCAGATAATCGATTGCCACCGAGAGTGGAAAATTCTCCGGGCTAATGATCCGAGCCTGATAGGCAAGCAGCGAGCCAGCGACACCCACGTAGAACGAGCTCACGCCAAAGGACAAAAGCTTGTGTTTGTAAACATTGACTCCCATGACTTCCGCGGAGATGTCCTGGTCCCGGATCGCAATGAAAGCCTTGCCGACCTTGGTTCGAAACAAATTCTTGGCGAAGAAAACCAGCGCCACTGCGATGCTCGCAATCAGGTAAAACAAGCGGGTGTCGGAATCGAGCGCGAAGGCAAAGATCCGCGCCGCCGGAACGCTGGTCCCGTTGACACCGCCGGTCACCGACTCCCAGTGGACCACTGTGAATTCCACGATGAAGTGCGCCGCGAGGGTGGCCATCGCCAGATAAAGCCCTTTGAGCCTTAGCGATGGAGTGCCGAACACCATTCCCACCAACGCGGTAACCAGACCCGCGATCGGTACGGTGACCATCCAGGGCAAGTCCCATCGGTTAGCCATGAGGCTGGTGCTGTACGCACCCACCGCCAGAAAGGCCGCATTGCCCATTGAGACCTGCCCGGTGAAACCGGTGAGAATGTTCAAACCGACGGCGCCGATCACCGCGATGCAAATTCGATTGACGACGTCCATCCAATAATTGGTCGCCATCAGCGGCAACAGAAACAACAACACCAAAAAGACGCCCAGGCTCCAGCGCGCGAGCGGCGTCTCGAAGATTGCCATGTCCGCGGCGTAGGTGGTTCGAAACTCTCCGGTGCGCATCCTCGGCAGCTCCTAGACGCGCTCGATGTGAACCTTGCCGAATAACCCGTACGGCCGGATCATCAAAATCAGCACCAGGGCGATGAACGGCGCCACCTCTTTGACTCCGCCCCCCAACAACGGGTCGAGATATCCACCGGACAAATTCTCGAGCACCCCGATGATCAATCCCCCCACGATCGCTCCCTGGATGCTGTCCAAGCCGCCGAGAATCGTCACCGGAACTACCTTCAAACCCAAGAAAGCGAGCGAGCCGTCCACGCCCCCGCGGATGCTCCCCAGCAGCACTCCGCCGATCGCTGAAACGATCGCGGCAATGCTCCATGACAAGGCGAAAATCCGCTTCACCGAGATCCCCATCGACAGCGCAACCTGCTGTGAAAACGCGGTTGCCCGCATCGCAATGCCCTCTCGCGAGTATCGGAAGAAGGTGGAAAAGAGAATCAGCAGCAGCGCCACCGACCCCAAGCTCCACAGGTATCCCTGGGACACCGGAACTGGCCCAAACATCACCGGCGTGGACGGAAACAGGGCGGGAAAGGGGCGGGTATCGGTGCCCCACAGTCCTTGAACCACCGCGCGCAGGATGTTGGATAGGCCGAAGGTCACCATGATTACCGAAATCACCGGCTCGCCGATCATGGGGCGAAGGATGAGTCGTTCCAGAAGCACCCCGAGCACTGCCGAAAACGCCAGGGTGAGAAAGAACGCAGGCACCACCGGAACCCTGCCGCTGGAGAGAATGGCGAGGCAAACGTAAGCCCCGAGCACCAGGAACTCGCCCTGGGCGAAATTGATGATCCCGCTGGCCTTGTAGATGATCACGAATCCAAGCGCGACCAGGGCATAGATGCTGCCGATCACCACCCCGTTGATCGCCAGCTGGAGGAAAAAATTCACCTACCGGGCCTCGACGTTCAGCGAGCGCACGCGCAAGGTCGCATTGATCCGGCTGGTCCTGCCATCCTGGAACCGAATCGTGGTGTCGATCTTCACTTCCGGCTCATCTCCATAGAGCGCGGAGATGATGCTTGCGTACCGCTCCTCGACGAAGCGACGGCGGACTTTGCGGGTGCGGGTCAGCTCCTCGTCATCAGCGTCCAGCTCCTTGTAGAGAAGTACGAACTTGCGAACTCGAGCCGCCACCGGCAAGGTCTCGTTGACCACGTCCACCTCTTTCGCCAACAGCTCGTAAACTTCGGGCTTGGAGGAGAGATCGGTATACGTGGTGTATGAAATTTTTCTTTTCTCCGCCCATTTGCCGGCGATCGCCATGTCGATGCAGATCAGCGCACTCAAAAAGGGGCGATCCTTTCCAATCACCACCGCTTCCTTGATGTAGGGGGAAAATTTGAGCCGGTTTTCGATGAACTGAGGCGAGAACTGAGTGCCATCGGACAGGCGAAGGACGTCCTTGAGCCGATCAATGACAACCAGGTGGCCCTCCTCCGAAAGGTGGCCGGCGTCGCCCGAGTGCAGCCACCCGCCGCGCAACGTCTCCGCCGTGGCTTCATCGTTCTTGTAATAACCGCTGAAGACCGAAGGGCTGCGCGAGAGGATCTCTCCGGTCTCCGAGACTTTCACTTCGGTGCCCGGGATCGGCAGGCCGACGGTGTGAAAACGGATGTCCCCGTCGCGATGAATACAGGAAATGCCACTGATTTCGGTCTGACCATAGATTTGTTTCAGCGGCACGCCGATTCCGTGAAAAAACCGAAACACATCCGGCCCCAGGGCCGCGCCGCCGGTGGACCCGCTGCGTACCCGACTCAGGCCCAACCGATCCTTCAACGCCCGAAACAAACCAGCCCGTGCCAGCCAATAGGCCACCCGCCACTGGAGTGGAACCGATTCTTTCTTGAAGTTGAGATCCGCGAGCTTGTACCCGACGGGCATCAAGGTCCGATAGAGAAGACGCTTCAGGGGAGTCGCGTCCATCACTTTGACCTGCACCGACGAGGCAAGGTTTTCCCAGATGCGCGGTGGCGCAAACATCACGTGGGGTCCGATTTCGCGAATGTTTTCCATTGCGGTCTCGGGCTCCTCGGGGAAGTTGACCGTAAAGCCAATCGCCAGCGCGGTTGCCAGCGACATCATCTGTTCGCCGATCCATGCCAAGGGAAGGAAAGAGACGAATTCATCTTTCTCCAGCTTGCGGTCCACCTGATTGAGGCTGAGCGCCATCGTCAGCAGGTTCTGAAACGAAAGCATCGCGCCCTTCGGAAAACCGGTGGTGCCGGAGGTGTAACAGATCAGCGCCAGATCCTCGCCGCGTCCGCGGCGAACCCCTTGCAGCCAGTAATCTGGGTTGGCCTCGTCGAAGGCGCGACCCTGGGCGGATACTTGTTCAAAGCTCAGCAGGGCCGGATGTCGATAGTTCCTCAGTCCCCGCGGGTCGGTGTAGATGACGTGTTTGACTTTTGGCAGCTTGGGAATCATGTCGAGGACCTTGTCGACCTGTTCCTGATCTTCGGCGACGACGAAAGCTGCGTCGCAGTGGTCAATCACGTACGCCACTTCGTTCAGATTCGAGTCTTGATACAGGCCGATCGCGGCTCCCCCGTTGGATTGCGCCGCGAGCTCCGCGAACACCCACTCCGGACGGTTGTCGCCGATGATCGCGATCTTGTCGCCCGGCCGCATTCCCAGATTCACCAGGCCGAGGGCGAAGTCCCGGACCCGGTCGCAGTATTGCCTCCAGGTAAAGGACTGCCAGATCCCAAATTCCTTTTCCCGGAGCGCCACCTTGTCGCCCAGCGCCTCGGCGTTGCGAACCAGCAACTTTGGGAAGGTATCCTGCTCTGGTAAGTCCACTGGGCTCACGCTCGCGCCGTTTCTGGGGAGGCCGTGTCCTGACCCAGATAGGCCATCTGGACAAACGAATTCCGTTGGACTTCGTCGGGAACCCCATCCGCGATCAACTCGCCAAAGTTGAGCACGCAGATCCGGTGCGACAGATCCATCACCACCCCCATGTCGTGCTCGATCATCAGAATCGTCACATTTCTATCCTGATTGATATCCAGGATGAACCTCGCCATATCCTCCTTCTCTTCCGCGTTCATCCCCGCCATCGGCTCATCCAACAGCAACAGCTTCGGCTCGAGCGCCAGCGCCCGGGCCAGCTCAACCCGTTTTTGAAGCCCGTACGCCAAGGTTCCGACCACCTTCTTGCGGATGCTCTGAATCTCGAGGAAATCGATGATGTCCTCCACGATTTTTCGCTGCGCGATCTCCTCTCGTTGACCCCAACCCCAATACAGACCGCCCCGCAGGATGCCGCTCCTCTGATGGCAGTGACGGCCGATGAGTAGGTTGTCCAGCACCGTCATTCCCTTGAACAGTGCGATGTTTTGGAAAGTCCGGGCCAGGCCCAGGCGGGTACGAGCATGAGCGGAGAGCTTGTTGAGCTCCCATCGGTCGAAGATGATCGACCCGCGCTGCGGACGAACCACCCCGCTGATGCAGTTGAGCATGCTGGTTTTACCCGCCCCGTTAGGGCCGATGATCGCGTGGATCTTTCCCGGTTCGACCTGGAAGCTCACCCGGTCCAAGGCGGTGACGCCGCCAAACTGCAGCAAGACGTCGTTGACCACCAGTTGAGCCATGTCTCCGCCGCGAGCCGTGTGGGGGCTGTTTTAGCCGAACTGCTCCAAGGGCGCGAGGACGCATTTAGGCAGCAAAATCACTCTCGAGTTGCCTCCGGGTGGGAAGGTGCACGATGGTGCGCTGGCAGGAGCTCGAAAAGGAGCACACCTTGAATATCCTGAGGGAAGAGGAATTTGCGATCGTCCGCCTCCACGCCGGCAAGGCGAATGCCATCGATCGACTCTTTCTCGAAAAATTGGTGGGCCTGATGGACGAGCTGGAGGCGAGCGGTGCCCGAGCGGCGGTGCTGATTGGCTACGACACCTATTTCAGCGCTGGACTGGCGCTTCCCTCGCTGCTGCCGCTCGGTCGGACCGAGCTGCGTTCGCTCATGGATCTGTTCGAGACCGCGATGCGCCGGGTGTTCGCCTGTCCGCTGCCGGTAGTTGCGGCCATCAATGGTCACGCGATCGCCGGTGGGTGCGTACTTGCGTTGCAATGCGACGTTCGGCTGATCGCCGATGGAACGACGAAAATTGGCCTCAACGAGAGCCGGTTGGGCCTGGGTGTGCCTCCCTCCGGGGTCGAGGCGTTGCGCCTGCAGCTCCCGGCCTCATCCCTGGTTCCGATCGCGGTCGACGGAAGCCTGTTTGCGCCCATGGAAGCGAAGCAACTTGGGCTGGTGGACGACGTGGTTCCCAGCGCGGAGGTGCTGGCGCGAGGGCTCGAGCGTGCCCGCAGTTTAGCTCGAGGAACGGCGGAAGCCGTGTCCCAAGTCAAGCTTGCGCTGCGGGAGCCCACGTTGCGGCTCATGGAGGAGCACCGCGAGGTGGAGTTGGACCGCTGGGTCGACATCTGGTTCTCCCAGGCCACGCAGGAGAGACTCGCCGAGGCAGCCTCCCGGCTTTCACAACCTCGGCCCAAACCCTGATTGCATTGCACCCGCCGCGTTTTTCCAGTGGCGATGTCACAAAACGGATAGCGGCTCCGTCTTCAACTTAAACGAAGGAGCAGACGTCGCGGTGGATATCGCCCTCTGCTGAACGTGCTCTTGGGGCGCGGCCAGCCACAAAAATCGAGGTTGCGGATGCAAGAATCGACCATCGTAGCCTTGGTGGCCCTCGCATTCTGCTCTGGGGTTCGAGCTGAGACGCCTACGGAGGTGCCCCCTTCCGCCACAATGGTTGCCAACCGGCGGCCGCCTCCATCGGACTGGGCGCTTAGCCTTGGCGGCGGCGTGCTTGCGCTGCCCTCCTATCTCGGCTCTTCCTCGATTTTGTTTCTTCCTCTGCCGTTCATCGCTGCGAGCTACAAGGACAGCGTGTTTCTTTCGACCTTCGACGGCTTGGGCGTGAACTTCGTCACGGCGCCTCGCGTCCGTATCGGCGTGGCTACACCCCCTGAGCTTGGCCGTTGGGCCTCGTCGAGTGATCGACTCCGCGGCTGGGGTGACATCAGCTTCGCGGTGAGCGCGAAGCTGTTCGCGCGCGTTGAGATAGTTGAGCCGATTGCGCTCATCGCCAGTGTCCGCCGCCAGCTCGGAGCCGCCAATGGCACGCTGGTGGAGGCAGCAGCGAGCAGCACTTTCCCGCGGACGAGGCACTTCATCTTTTCCACAACCGCCTCGGTCACTTGGGCCAACGCGCTCTACATGCAGTCATACTTCGGGGTGACTCCCGCGCAGTCCGCGATGGCGGCCTCGTACGGCGAGCTCGTGCCAGCCTACGCGGCGAGCGCCGGTTTTCGCGATGCCGCGCTGACGCTCTCGGCCACCGTGCCCTTCGACCGCCACTGGTCGCTTCAGTCGGTGGTGCTGGTCAGACTTCTGCTTGGCGACGCGCAGCACAGCCCCGTGACCGAACGCAGGTTGCAGCCGACGTTCAGCGGATTTGTGGCCTACAATTTTTGATTGGAGAGCAGAGGTTACGTGAAAGATGGGGGGAAGCGTTCGTTACGCAGGGGCGAGCGGCTGGAACGCCGTTCAAAAGACGAGGTGCGCCACGCGAGCCTCGAGATCTAAATAGATGATCGCGAGCGCGGTTAAATCGAACGCGGCATGCGCAAACATCAGCATTACGATTGTGCCCGTAGCCGCGGCAATTGACCCGAAGACGAGCCCGGTGATCACAGCTTGTTCGGTTCCGGCGAGCCCTTGCTCCAAGTAGTGCTCCAACCCAAATACGATTGACGTGAGCAACACGATGATTGTTTTCGCGCCCGCGCTGTGACCGAGTAACTTTCCCAGCCTTTCGAAGAAGTAGCCTCGAAAGATAGTCTCCTCGCCGAAACCAGCGACCAGCATTCCCCACACGGCCGCAGGGAGCATCTCCGAATTCCCTGCCAAAAAATGGTACGCGCGGTTTATCGGAGGAGCGCCAAAAAGCGGCATCACGATCGCCTTCATCAGGAATTTGAATGTGACTCCGAGAGTGATCCCGCGGATCACAGTGACGGTCCAGCTCCTCGGGCGTACGTACCCTATCTCTCGCCAGGGCGTCCGAGACAACCGCACCCAAACCAGCGCCAGAGTCGCGCCGATGGGGAGAACGATCATCTTGCCGACCATCACGTTTCCGGTGAACAGGATCGTGAGAATCGCGAGAATCCCAAGCGGTCCGAAGCCGCGAAGCGCTTCGGCAAAACGATCGCTCGACAGCGTCGTCGCTTCTGTTTTCGTCGAGGAGTGAGCGGCTTGTTCCGGCAACTTGACCGGGCGACTTACCACGTCCCAAGCACCTCCAGATAGAAGCAACGCCCAAGTAGCACTAGCAATGTGTTCGCCTCGCTCGTAGCGTACCGGCGTGACAATTCGTTTGACTCCTATTGTGCTCGCTATCTCGATGGCGTTCGCCTGCAGCAATGGAGGCGGAATCGTCACCGTCAATGGCACGCTTAACGGTCAGGCCTTTCACGCCGCTGACGCGGTCGCGACGAACGCCACGGTACTGATCGAAGAGGTGCCTGTGAACTTGGGCTTACTGACGATCGCAAGCAGCAGCGCCCTGTGCGCAAACGCCAACGCCAATGAAGAACCGAAAAACACCCAATACCTGCTTCTGGCGTTCGCTGACGTAAATCCCACGACTGGGCAATTCAGCCCCCCGACGGCACCCGGCGTGTACGTCGTAGGCGAACCCAGCGCGCACGGGGCAAACGCCTACTACACTCAAACTGATGCAAGCTGCCATGAGATCTCCGGAGCTCCGGAAAGGGGAATCTCCGGCACAATAACGCTGAGCTCGGTAAACAACGGCAGCTACTCGGGCAGTTTCGATCTCAGGATGGGCGTCAGCACCAGTCCGGACCACATCACCGGCTCATTCAATGCCCCGAACTGTCCGGCCTCGGCGGTCTTCGTGGACCAACACAGAACGACTGCTTGCTTCTAGCGTCGGTCCCTCCAGTCCCCCGGCTGGAAATGTCTCGGCATCGCTGACGGTCGATCCTTCGCTTGGTCGCTCCGAGACCGAGTCCCACTCTGGTGCATGACACGTATTGCAGACACAGAAAGTGGAGCTCGGCATTCGCCTTGAACTGGCCACAAATGTTCATGAGTTTTCTCTCCAAGCTAGCCAGCACACTCAAGGTGGGGCGCTGGCGTCGATAACCCGACAAAAAAGTCGCAAGAAACCGAAACGAAAACGTTGCGACGTTTGGATTCCAATCACAGGTTTTTTTGCATTGGGCGACGCGCCCGATCCGGGTCTCCGCCGGGGAGCCCCAAGCACGTATCGTAGGAGGTAGTCTATGAGACAACTAATAGGGAAATTAGCGGTTTTGCTGCCGCTCATCTACGCGGGCCCCGCCATGACTCAAACGCAGGCAGTGCCCGCGCCGCAGGAACCGAATCCTCCTCTGCAGGAGGTAACTCCACTGCCGGAGCCAATTCAGCGGCCGCAGCCTACAAACGAGCGGGAAGAGCGTGAAAGACGTGAGCGCGCCGAACGCGCACGACGAGAGCGCGAGGAGCGGGAAAGGCGCGAACGAGCGGAACGCGAAAGACGTGAGCGCCAGGAGCGGGAAAGGCGCGAACGGGCGGAGCGCGAAAGACGTGAGCGCGAGGAGCGGGAAAGGCGCGAACGGGCGGAACGCGAAAGACGTGAGCGCGAGGGTAGACACGCCGGGCGCGAGGTCAGCCACGAGGAGCGCGCAGAGCGAGAGCGAGAACGAGAGCGCGCAGAGCGAGAACGAGAGCGAGAACGAGAGCGACATCGGGATCGGCGGGAAGAGAAGCGTGAGGCCCACCGCGACAAGAAGGAAATGAAGGAAGCCCAGAAGGAAGGGGCAATAGGGGAAAAGAAGTAGGGCTGACGCCTTGGAGCCGGACACCGGGTGTCCGGCTCCTCTGCGTGTGAGCTAGGATGAAAGTCGCCCCAGCAGTCTTTCTTGGCCTGGGTCTGGTTCTTCCAACTCCAGTGTGGGCGCAGTCCGTCGCTAATGAGCTCGGGGTGGGAACTACCCAGACGACTCCGATCAACCCAAGGTCGGGCTACCTCTACGACCGGCTGACGGGTGTGGTGGACATGGCGGAAACGGTCTCCTTGCGTCTGGAGGTAGTTGGTACGCACGACATTGCCACTTCCCCTCAACACGGCGCGCGATTCCAATTGGTGGGACGTGAGATCTTTTCAGCTTCCGCCGCCTTGGACTGGGACCTGAGCAGACATTTCTACTTGTCAATCGGTGGCGATTTCTCTCCGACGTCAAGCACATCTTCGGATGCTCCCGTCCAGCTGGCCTCCACCAGCGCGGATGCTCTGATCCATTCCACCAGTAATGCTTACGGTCTCTCGGCGAGAGTCGGGTACGACACCGCGAGTGATTCGGACTACCAGACGCTCGTTGATGGATCCCTCTCACTGGTCCACTTTACGAGTCGACAGAGCGTCATTGCCGTTGAGTCGGACGGAGGTCCGCTGCCGATCCAAGGCGTGATCGATTCTTGCTATCTTACTCAACAGAGTGGGTGCGATGAGTACGTCAACGCAGCAATGCAGCGCGATGTGAACCTGAACCAGTACCGAGTCTCTGCTTCCGTTACCGAATCGATTTATCAGACCGATCTCAGCCTCGGTGGAGCCTATTACTGGTACGATCATGATCCCCGAACCCTTGGATACTTCAGTCTTGCGACACTCGGCCGGACGTTTGCCAGCAGCGCGGGACTGCCTTCGCTAGCACCACTGCGCTATACGCTTCGCCCAGGTCTGGGTCATGCGTTCGGCGCGATGCGGATGGATCTGTGGTACCAGTATGGGCAGTACGCCCATGCCGAGGGACGCAGCCACGGGGGCGGCCTAAGACTTCAATACAAGTTCAGTCGCCCCGTCTCGGCCTGGCTCAGACTCGACGGCCAAGACTCAATCGACCACACGGGAGAGATCACCATCTCTGGACTCGTGGTCCTCGGTCTCAGGGTCCGCTTTTAGCGTTTTTCGGAACAAGCATTCTCTGAGCGGCTCTTCCCGTTGAGATGCGTTCATGGCTATAATAGCCATAATTCTAGGAGATCCCCCGAATGCGCAGCGTGAATGTGGCGGAACTAAAGAACCGGCTGAGCAAGTACCTAAGATTCGCAAAGAGCGGCGAAGAAGTGGTGATCCGCGACCGGAACCTCCCAGTAGCGAAATTGGTTCCCTTCTCAGCGGAAGGGGCCGACGATCAGGAGCTCAGGCTGGTGGCCGACGGAAAGCTCCGCCTCCCCATGGCGGAGCTTGATGTGAGGGCGCTCTTAAAGGTACCCACCGGCAAGGTGGCGGGAAACAGAGCGATTCAAGCCATCGTCGCCGACAGGCGAGGAGGACCGTGAAAAAAACACCGGCGTTTTGGGATGCCAGCGCCCTCGTCTGTTTGTGTGTCCGCGAAGCTGCGAGCCGTCGCGCTCAATTCTACCTGAAGAAATTTGCCCCGGTGGCATGGTGGGGAAGCTTAGTGGAAGTTCATAGCGCGATTTGCCGCCTTCATCGTGCCGAGGAAATCTCAGACCTCGACAAGCAAGGTGCGGTGATGCGCCTGCGAATTCTGAGCCGCGAGTGGCGAGAAGTTCTTCCCGATGACCAAGTTCGCGACTTGGCGACGGAGTCGTTGGATAAGTATTCTTTGCGAGCGGCAGATGGCCTGCAACTCGCAGCTTCCTTGATCTGGTGTCAGCAGAACCCGTTGCGGAGAAGCTTCGTTTGTGGTGACCGTCGACTGGCCGAGGCTGCCGATTCTGCGGGATTCTCGGTCCTCGAGCTCCAGACCAGCTAGGGCGCCACCTCGCAGCGCACGGCGCTGCTAGCCGGATTGGATCTCGGTCCTGGATACGATATCAACCCCGGCCACAACACCCGATGCCTTGCGCCACCGTCACCACAACGCCTCTCGCCACCCACGGCACCGCGTTGGGGCTGTTGGCCATTGTCTTTGGTTGTGGCGGAGGGTCTGGGGGCGCAGACCCATTTACTGGGCTGACGCTGGTTTCCGCGCCGTCCACTTTTGCGCCGATGTGCAATGGGGCACCTCAATCGGGCACCAACTATCCGAACTCAAAGGTTGAGCCGTTTGTGGCCGTGGACCCCGTCAATCCGGACCACCTCATTGGAGTCTGGCAGCAGGATCGGTGGTCCACGACCGGGTCCAACGGTCCGGTGACCGGAGTGTCCTTTGATCGCGGCAAGACCTGGGCAAGGTCCTTGGCGCCGTTGAGTCGTTGCGCGGGCGGCAATCTCTCGAACGGTGGCGACTATGAGCGTGCCAGCGATCCCTGGGTGACGATCTCCCGAGGCGGCATCGCCTACCAGGTCAGCGTTTCCTTCAACACTTCGGCACAGGCACCGTTCAAGGCGATCCTCGCGAGCCGCTCAACCGACGGCGGGCTGACCTGGAGCGAGGCCACGGCTCTGGCGCGCGACACCGACGCAGATTTCGTCTTGGACAAGGAAAGCGTGACTGCGGATCCCGACGACCCACGGTTTGTTTATGCCGTCTGGGATCGACTCACTGCTCAGACCAATCCGGATCCGACGCGGGCAACCGGACCGACCTGGTTTACGAGGCTCGTCGACGGGCAGTGGGAGCTGGCGCGGCCGATCTACGATCCTGGTCTGGATGCTCAAACGATTGCAAACCAGATCGCGGTACTCAATGGCACTCTGATCAACCTGTTTGTCTTGATCACTCGTGCGAGCGCGGACACCCCGGACAGGCACGTGGCCGTTTTGCGGTCTCCCGACAAAGGGGTTACCTGGCCCGACCCCCCAGTCATCATTGAAGAATTGCGCTCGATCGGCGTTTTCGACCCGAAGAGCCGGCGCCGCGTCCGCTCCGGCGAGCTGATTCCAGCCATCGCCGCGGATCCTACATCCGGCAAGCTCTACGTCGCCTGGCAAGACGCGCGATTCAGCGGGGGCGTTCGAGAGGCAATCGCGTTGTCGGTGTCCGCCGATGGGGGTGTCACTTGGTCGGCGCCAAGGCAGGTCAACCAAGCACCGCAAGCGCCTGCGTTCACTGCTGCGCTGGCGATCGCGCCGGGAGGAAAGCTGGGCCTCACCTACTACGATCTTCGGCGCGACGATCCATCCGATCAAAGCACACTGGCCACGACTTACTGGCTATCCACCTCGGCCGACGGAGGCTCCACCTGGCAAGAGATCGCGCTCACCGGCGCCTTCAATCTTCGCAATGCTCTGATGGGACCAATGTACTTTCTTGGAGACTACGAGGGTTTGGCGGCGGATGGCGCGGACTTCATACCTCTGTTCGCCGCCTGCGAGTCGGGCCGGCCCAACGATCCAACCGATATCTTCGTCAAGGCTGGAGGCTGATCCTTCGGCTCAATGCTTCTTGAGCCAGTCGAGCACGCGCTCGCTCAACTTAGGATCGTATCGCTGGTCTGGATCCCGACCGAATGCCTTCTGGGCGGTCGCGTGGATGAACAGCGCGTGGTCGGCATGGGGCCACTCCACGAGCTCGGCCGCTCCGGCACGCGAGGCATTCAACGCATTCACCAGCAGCTTGTAATCATCCCCGCTCATGACCCAGTCGTATTCGCCGTGCACCGCCAGAACCGGCGCAGTCACCTTCTGCCAGGCTTCCGCGAGATTGAGCGCCTGCAGCTGATGGTAATAGCGCGCTGGCCTGCCGTATTGGCGCTCGGATTCGTCGTACCAAACCTCCGCGAGCGCCGGATGCTCGTTGGTAATCTGGCCGGGCGTCTGCTGATGGTTGAGATAGAGCTCGTAGAATGTCTCGTACTTTTTCATTCGGCGACTGATGTCGGATTCAGGCAGCCCCTTGAGGCTCATCCGTCTTCGTTCGTGCTCCAGCATGTGCTCCAGCCAAGTCTTGTACCAGCCGCTGAACACCAGGTAACCGCGGATCGGCGCATCTCCCGCGACCAATGGAGCAAAGCCGCCGCCATTGCTAAAGCCCACCACGTAGACTCGAAAGGTGTCGATGAAGTCGATCTTGCTCATCGCCGCGAATGCGGACCGGTAGGCGGCCAGCTCGGCGCTGAAATCCGCCTCGCCGCAGCTCGGCCCTCGGCTGTCGCCGACTCCGGGCTTGTCGACCCGATAGGTCGCCAGGCCAGATCGGGATGCGAGATCGAAGAAGAGCTGCATGAAGCCGTCCTCGGGGCCGTTGGGCGCTTCAATCGAGTCGCAGCTCAGCCAACCGACGATGAACAGGACCGGCAATCGCCCCTTGGCTTGCTGAGGCCGGGTGATGAAGGTGCGCAATGGGTAGCCGCTGGGGCTGGAAATGGTGTCCAAGAAAACCTGGGCACCGGAGATGCGCTCGCGCCCAGGCTGGAGCCCCAAACCGGCGTCCTCGGCGAGGGCAGAAAATGAGGCACAACTTCCAAGCCACGCACCGAAGCCGATCGCTGCAGCTCGCATCTCTTCCTCCACTTGGATTCCGGCTTCCCCGGGTGGTTTCCACCGGTCGCGCGCCAGAACTTGTCCTCTGCGAGTTATTCCTTGAGGTTCGCGGCGAAGAAATCCACCACCCGCCACTCGTATTCCGCGGGCCCAGCGCTGTGGGTTTCGTTGTGCCCCGCTCCAGGCACGATCATCAGCTCCTTTCGGGGGCTACGGGCCTGCTGATACATCCTCCGAGCATTCTCAGGCGGGGCGATCCAGTCGCGCTCGCCCGAGATGAAAAAGATGGGGCGACTCTGCATCCCATCAATCGCGGTCAACGAGTCCTTTTCGTCTCCACTGATATTGATTCCCGTGCGCAGCCGAAAAATCAGATCGCTGATCGGATCCAAAAGCGGCAAACGTCCAAGCCAAGCACGCACTTTCGATGTCCACGAAACTGCCGAGCTACGGGCAACTCGAGAACGCAAATCCGCGTTCGAGAGGAATGCGCTGTCCGCCACCACGGCCCGAATTTCATTGGATCGCGCCGCGGCGTGAAGCCCGGCCACCGCGCCATAGGAGAAGCCGAGTACGCCAATTGCCGCGCGCTCACCGCGCGTTCTGAGGTAGTCGACCGCGCCCAACAGGTCCAGGGCTTCCAGGTAACCTGGGGTGACATAGTTTCCCCCGCTCTCCCCATGATTTCGCAGATCGACATCGAGGACGTTGAAGCCCGCCCCGACCAGGAACTTGGCGCGGGGGAGCATTCCGGATCGGTTGTCCTCTCGGCCGTGGGCGAGGATGACGTTCGGCCGACGCGTTGTCCCTGTCCCGGGGCGAACTTCATTACCGTTTTGCCCCGGCAGCCACCAGGCCTTGAGCTCGATGCCGTCCTCGGATCGGAAGGAGACCACTTCGGCTCGCAGTCCATACTCGCTCGGGGTGGCCTTGAGCGTTCGCCATTGCGGGTGGCTTCCAATCCACTGATTTGATCGAACGTAGCCGGCGGCGAGATAGCCTCCTACGAGCAGCGCTCCGAAGATGGCTAGCAGCTTCCTACGCATCGCTAGCGAAGCGGCGTTGGCGCGAATCGGTGCAGGCGGCGCTGAGCCGCGCGAGCCGCATAGTAACCACACATCCCGTGCACGCCGCCCCCAGGCGGCGTCGATGACGAGCAGAGAAAGATGCGCGGGTTGGGCGTGGTGTACGGATTCAAGCGAGCCACGGGCCGTGCGAACAACTGAGAGAAGTTCGAGGCTCCTCCGGTGATTGCTCCGCCAATATAATTCGGGTTGTAGCGTTCGAGATCCAGAGGACCCATGACATGCCGGGCCAAAATCCGCTCCTTGAATCCGGGCGCAAAGCGTTCGACCTGATTCTCGATTTGGTCGGTGAGATCCAGCGTGGAGCCCGCTGGGATGTGGCAATATGCCCAACCGGTGCGCCCGCCCTCGGGCGTTCGCGCGCGGTCAAATTCGCTTTGCTGACAAAAGAGAACAAAGGGGCGCTCGGGGTGCTCGCCCTTCCAGACGGCGGACTCCGACGCCGCGATTTCCTCCAGAGTGCCGCCCAGATGCACCGTGGATGCCGCGAGGCATCGATCGTCCTTCCAGGGAATCGGCCCATCGAGAGCCCAATCAACCTTGAATGCGGCCGGGCCGTATTGGTAACCGCGAATTCGACGCAAATAGCCAGCGGGAAGCACCGGTTCGGCAATGAGCATCAGCTGAGCCGGGCTGGTATCGAACAGGTACACACGGGCTGCCGGAAGGTCAGCAATCGATCTCGCGCACACTCCCGTTTCTATCCGGCCGCCTAGGGAGCGGAGTAGGCCGCTGAGAGCACGCGCAATCGCGGATGATCCACCCATGGCGACCGGCCAATTGAGGGTGTGCCCCGCGATCAGAAACAGCAACCCCATCGCCCCCGTAAATGACCAGTCCAAGGGCAAAATTGAATGCGCAGCACACCCCGCCAAGAGCGCGCGAGCGCGATCTCCCTGAAACCG
>Ga0126384_10000208_pt1 | contig 30086 bp, 24 predicted proteins | sample PanSoiMetPlot_36_FD_92543 | JGI IMG/M metagenome (GOLD analysis project Ga0126384, IMG submission 92543) | Tropical forest soil microbial communities from Panama - MetaG Plot_36 | ecosystem: Environmental > Terrestrial > Soil > Tropical forest > Bulk soil | place: Panama | collected 2016-02-17 | reverse complement strand
TCTTCACTTCGAGGTCGCAAAGCCTCCGCCATCAAACCATGTCTGCGACAACATAGCACGGCACACCTCGATTTTCATCCGCTGTGGTGAAAAAATTTCATGTACAACTGTCCAGTCTGCGGAAACGAGCGGAATGGCAGTTCATCCGAAGACAGGGCAGTCTGCGGTTTGCGGCTGAGGGAGAGTTCCTCCGCAGACTGGACAGTCTACGGTACATCGCTCAATCTCCGTCAGCTTCAGCATTAGCCTCGAGACTACCTGACGCATAAGCCGCCGGCGCGCCCTTCATAAGCGCCAGATAAACGGCTCCCGATGCCAAAAATCCGACGAACCAGGCATAGTCGTAAAGCGGCCTCATAAACGGAATCACTAAGCCGCCCCACGCAAGCGCGCACCCAATCAAAGTCGCGGCTACCGCCCGCCAGTTCCATCCTCCAGCGTATGTGTAAGCTCCATGGACCTTGTATAAGTCCGCGAGCTCTAGTTGCTTTCGCCGAAACAACCAATAGTCGGCAATAAGAACTCCGGCGATTGATCCCAAGCCTCCCGAATATCCTCCCAGCCATTGGAAAATATATCCGGAGGGGTCGGCAAGAAGCCGCCACGGCTGCATGATGATCCCCAGAATTCCAGTGATCAGTCCCCCCAATCGAAAGGTAATGACTCGCGGAAATGCATTCGCAAAATCGTTCGCAGGCGAGACTACGTTGGCGGCGATATTCACCGACAGGGTCGCCACTACAACTGTGAACATGGAAACCGCTACGATGACTGGCTGAGTGAATTGACCTACAAGCTGCACGGGGTCCCAGATTGTCCGGCCGAAAATTATTGCCGAGGCGGAAGTGATAATTACGCCCATCGCGGCAAAGACAACCATAGTCGCCGGAAGCGCAACCGTTTGTCCGATTGTCTGGTCGCGCTGGCTTCTGCTAAAGCGAGTGAAGTCCGGCATGTTCAACGACAGTGTCGACCAGTAGCCGATCATACCGGTTAGCGAGGGAATGAATACTTTCCAAAACGCTCCGAAACTTCCAAACTTGTCTTCGCCGTGCATGATTGCTCCAAGGCCCTTAGCTTTCCACAACACCCAGAACATTAACGCAGCAGCCATGACCAGCACGAACGGAGCCGCCCAGTTCTCAACGCGTCGCAGTAAATCCATGCCGCGATAGATGATGTAAATGTTAAGCAGCCAGAAGAGCAGAAACGAAATGTATTCTGTTGGTGTATGACCAGCCAGAAAGCCCGGAGCTTGAATCTTGTCACCTAGTAACGTTTGCCATCGCGGCCACAATATCCTGAGCAAAGTGTGCACCGCCTCGCCCCCGATCCAGGCTTGTATGCCAAACCACCCACAGGCGACCAGCGCTCGCATGATCGCCGGCAGATTCGATCCGACGGTTCCGTAACTCGCTCGCGCGAAAACAGGAAAAGGGATGCCGTACTTTGTGCCCGGATGAGAGTTCAACAAAATCGGGGCAAGAACGATCGTGTTGCCCAGCAGGATAGTCATCAGCGCTTGCCACCAGTTCATTCCCAGATCGATAAGACTGGATGCGAGCATATAGGTCGGGATGCAATGAGCCATGCTGATCCACAGCGCGGCATAGTTATAGGTGGTCCAATTGCGCTTCAGGATGGGAACGGGCGCGAGATCCCGATTCCAAAGCGGGCTGTCAGAGACATCTTCCTCAAGCTCGAAAAAATCGGGTTTAAACAGGGTTTGACCCTTTGCAGCCATTTGTTCCTCCGATTGGGGGCATTTGGCGCATTGTACCAGCAACTATGTGCCGGATCATCATTGATTAGGTTTCTGGTTTCTAGTGTTGTCTAATTCTGTGTAATCTGCGTAATCCGCGGATGCGTAGTCCCTAGATAGCTAATGAAGTGAATGCACCGGCCCATCCGCAGATGACGAAGATTACACATTAGAAACAAACCAGAAACCAAAAACCAAAAACTTCCTCACCTCGAGCGGGCTGTTCCTCAATATCCGGCGTTTGGCAGCAAACGATCCCGATCATAAGGAGGGTCAACGTGATCAGGCATCTCATCGTCCGGCCATTCCTCAATCCATTGGCGACGAGTTTCCTCATCTGCGTAATACTTCATCCACAAATGGATGTCCTCTTCGCTGCCGCTGCCTATCATATCGATGTGATATGCTGAGTATTCGTCATACGGCACCGCTTTGACTTCTTCGAGTAACAAATCACCCCATAGCTCAGCATAGAGCTCACGATCGCTAAGGTGATTTGTACACTGCAGGAACACTCGCAATTTAGCGAGCACTTCGATCACCTCCCAGAGCTTTGCTTTCAACTGTTCGTCATCCAGGTCTTCAGGTGAAGGAAGCTCGATACCTGCCTCCTGGAGTTGCTGTTGATGAGTTGTCCAGGGCGCGGTTTCGTATTCGATGATGTTACGCAAGAATTCTTCATGAATTTCTGGGGTCAACTCGTCGGACTTCCAGGATGACATCCTGCCTCCGGCCAACTCGTTGACTTTGCGCTCGAGATCCTCGATTCGTTCTCTGAGGCTTGCATCATCTGCTTCATTGATTTTACTGATTGACATAACTGAACACCTCCCAAGGTTGTAGATAAGCGCCCCAGGATGCGCCCAGAAGAAGAGTGGTTTCTTGATCTCTTGAGATCAGTACAGCAGGAAAATCAGGAAGGTAAAGATATCGTTGATTGTTGTGAACGGCAATAACTGGGTGATGCGAGATCGATGATTATTTTTGCCGGCTTGTTGGATTAGTGTATCTGTTGAAACTTTAAAGGCTGGGTATCACACTAACGCTTCGCCCGCATGATTGTCAGATGATCTATGCTCTCGTCTGTAGCGGGCCGGCGGCAATCCAAACTCTCTCTTGAAAGCCCGATTAAAAGCAGCCTCGGATTCGTAGCCGACATCAGATGCAATCTCCGCGACCCCGCGAGACGTTGCCGCCAGAGCCCGTGCCGCAAGATGCAGTCGCCATCGAATCAAATAAGCGATCGGCGGCTCCTCAAGATACCGCGTAAAGCGTTCCACAAGAGTCGAGCGAGAAAGCCCGACTTCCTTTGCAAGTTCGGCGATAGTCCAGGGATGCTGCGCTTTGGCGTGCAGGAGCGACAAACTTTTTCCCACAACGGGATCACGCGCCGCTGCGAGCCAGCCAACTTCCTGTTCCGGCAGACCTGCCACATAACGTCGCAGCGTGTCTACAAAGAGCGCTTCGGAAAGTTTTGCCAACATTGCTTCGCTTCCCGCCTGTCCCGAGGCGGCTTCCTCGACCAGATGAAGAATCGAGTTCTCCAGCCAATGTCCGGAACGGTCTGTGCGAAGATTGACCTTGAAAGCTGGCGGAAGGCTTTGAAGAATCGGCCGGCAAAGCAGCGGATCACATACCATGTAACCGCACACGAAACGGCTGACGTCGCCACCTCCTCCGGCATGCATCGTATTCAAGTCTCGAGCCTGGACTTTCGCTATGATCGCCGGAGACTCGTTGTCTCGCGCACCTTCTTCGCTATAGATCCCGTGGGCATCTCCGTGCGGCAGAACGATCACATCGCCTGCCTCAAGACGCAGCAGTGATCCGTCTTCCAAAGTTACCACTCCAGAACCCTCGACCACGAAATGGTAGATCACTAAATGCGGCGCTCCTGGGGATAGTAACGGAGCTAAGTTGCGCGAGGGTGGCGTGTAGACACCCCAGGGCGCAGAGAATTCAGCGTTGAAGAATACTGCTCCCTTCATCGACACAGTGCCTAGAATTTCTGAGAATGCGTCCATCCGGACTCCCGGCAAAAGCCTTCATATCTTCGGCAAAACGATTTGCAACTGCTGGACTCCCAATCAAATTCTTCGGACGCCCGAGCGTGGTTCGTTAGGCCGAGGTAGCGCACAATTCTAGTCGTTAGCGGGACAGCCCGCAATGATTGAACGAAAACAAAAGGAGCCAATTATCATGCGTAGAATTGCAGGGTTCGCTTATGGTTCGGTGAGCTATGTGATCTTCCTCGTGACTTTCTTGTATGCAGTTGGTTTTATCGGAAACTTCGGAGTGCCCAAATCGCTGGACTCGGCTGCCGCCGGTCCGTCGACAACAGCGCTGGCAATAGACGTCGGACTCTTAGCGCTGTTCGCGCTGCAACACAGCGTGATGGCGCGTCGCGGTTTCAAGAGTTTCCTTACTCGATTCATTACGCCAGCGCTTGAACGAAGCACCTACGTGCTCGCATCCAGCCTCGCGTTGCTGCTCTTATTCTGGCTATGGCGACCGCTGGGAGGCGTCGTGTGGGATGTGCAAAACCCGATCGGTCGAATTCTATTGTATGGAGGATTTGCTTTCGGTTGGGCACTCGTACTGCTCGCGACTGTCGTAATCAACCATTTCGATCTGTTCGGTATGCGGCAGGTCTGGAGATACTTGCAAGGGAAACCGCACACCGGACTCCAATTCGTAACTCCGGTGCTTTACCGGGTAGTACGTCATCCGCTGTACGTTGGTTGGTTCTGTGCTTTTTGGTTTACCCCAACGATGACCGTAACGCACCTGTTCTTTGCATTGATGACCTCTGCCTATATTCTGATCGCGATTCAGCTTGAGGAACGCGACCTGATAAAAGAACATCCGGAATATGCAGCATACCGCAAGCAGGTGCCTATGCTGATCCCGTCGTTGCCTAAACAGGTTTCAAGTTTGAACACCTCTGCCACAGCACCTGCAGTGAAGGGAGCTCGGGTATGATAGTCGCGAGTAGTTCAAGTAACCTTAGGCGAGTTGTTTACGGGGGCCTCGGTTGGTGCGCCGTGGCCCTCGCCTTCGCAGGTGTGTTTGTGCCTGGCCTGCCCGTCACCGTATTCGTTCTTATTGCCTCGTGGTTTTTTGCACGGAGTTCGCCGCGTTTTGAAAGGTATCTCTTAACGAACCGCTGGTTTGGCGCGCGGCTTCAATGCTTTCGCGATAGCGGAGGAATGCCACGCTCGGCGAAGGTCGCTGCTCTGGGATCCATGTGGGCCGCTATAACCATATCCTCGGTTCTGCTGGCGTCTGTAAGCATTATCGGATCACTGATAACCATTTTCCTGGGCGGAGTAGGGACTCTTACGATCGTTTTTGGAATCCGCACGGTCGCTGAATCAAAGTAGATCTGAAAGAGTGGAATTCTGTGATGAAAGCTAGAGAGATTATTCAGGACATTGAGAAAACGGCGTCACTTCCAACCGGCACAGCAGAAAGATTCGCAGGTTTTGCGGTAATCGGGCTGCCGTTCCGTTCCGGACATGTTCTGGCGTTAAGGCGGTTCCCGGCGTCTTCTCTTGGAGCGGGGTATACATCCGTTTGGCATCGCAATCCGGCAGGCGCGTGGACTTTTTATAGTACGATATCACCGGAGCAAGGCTGCTCGAGGTACTTCGGTGCCGAGATTCAACGAAACATCGTGGGTCCTATTGAAATCGTATGGACTGGTCCTTCTCAATTCCGAGTGCGTATCGGCGATGCGCTCGACTGGGAGATTACGCTCAGCGAATCGACCTTCTCACGTTTGATGAATTCGATAGCACGCTTGGTTCCTGAAGCGTGGTGGCAAAAGCGAATGACGCTCAAAATGATGGGGCACGCCGCTCGAATAGCACTAGGTACCGGGAAGATGAACCTGGCCGGCCGAACACCCAACGGGCACGAGTTCATTGCGAACCCTCAGCGGGTCTGGCTGATTGATTCGAGCCGCGCTGTTGTAAATGGAATTGATCTCGGACCACTTGGACCGCTGGATGTGCAAGCGAGTCTGAATGACTTTCTCATACCGCAACGAGGCATTTTCGCGGTAGCTCGCGCATTCCTGGAAGCACCGAAGCAAATGTCTGCTCAAAAATCGAACGCCGCATGGCCGCTATCGTCTGACTGCGTGATGGATAAGAAGGGAGGTTTGTAGCTATTGCCCGCTGAACGTCCCGCGCTTAAGAAAACGTCCGTCACCAGGTTTTCCACTGTACTTTCCATTCTGAATCACCACCCGTCCACGCGACAGAACGGTCTTCGTCACACCTTTCACCTTCATTCCTTCGTAAGCGCTGTAGTCCACATTCATGTGGTGCGTCGCTGCAGAGAGAGTCATTTCTTCATTAGGATCGAAGATCACAATGTCGGCATCCGAACCGACCGCGATTGTTCCTTTGCGCGGGAACAATCCGAATAATTTCGCTGCTGCGGTGGAAGTCAGCTCAACAAAGCGGTTCAGTCCAATCCTTCCACCAACTACCCCGCCGTTGTAAATCAAACTCATTCTGTGTTCGACGCCAGGCCCACCATTCGGGATCTTGGTGAAATCGTTGAGCCCGAGTTCCTTTTCCTTCATGCAAAATGGACAGTGATCGGTCGAGACAACCTGCAGATCATTACCTCGAAGCCCCTGCCACAGCTTATCCTGATTCCACTTTTCTCTTAGCGGCGGTGTCATAACCCACTTAGCGCCCTCGAATCCCTCCCGTTCATAAAGTGAATAGTCGAGGAACAGATATTGAGGACAGGTTTCCGCGTAAGCAGGCAGGCCGTTATCGCGCGCTTCTCGAACTTCGTCCAAGGCATCCGAACAGCTCAAGTGAACTATGTACACAGGAGCTTCGGCCATCTCGGCGATCGCAATGGCACGGTGGACACCTTCGGCCTCCGCTTTCGTTGGGCGAGTCAATGCATGGTATTTGGGAGCTGTCTTGCCTTCGGCCAAAGCGTACTTGATGATTTCGTTGATAACGATCCCGTTCTCGGCGTGCATGCAAATCAACCCGCCCCATTGTCCGGCGTTTTTCATTGCACGGAAGATTGTCGCGTCATCGACCAGAAACACTCCCGGATAAGCCATGAATAGCTTGAAACTCATTACACCTTCGTTGATGAGCTGGCGCATCTCGGGCACGCGTTCGTCCGGCAGGTCGGTAGTGATGAGATGAAAGCCGTAATCGATAGCGGTTTTCCCTTCGGCTTTCTGATGCCAGTTGTCGACGGCTTGAACCAGCGATTCGCCTTGATATTGGACAGCGAAGTCGATGATCGTTGTAGTTCCCCCGTGCGCCGCGGCGATAGTGCCGGTGCGAAAATCATCTGAGGCGAAGGTCCCGCCGAACGGCAATTCCATATGGGTGTGAGGGTCGATGCCGCCCGGTATAACAAGCTTGTCTGAAGCATCGATGATTTTGTCGGCTTGAATATCGAGAGAGCGTCCTATGACCGCTACCTTGTCGTCTTCGATGAGAATATCAGCGTGGTAGTTATCGACCGCGGTGACGATGTTGCCGTTCTTGATTAAGATTTTCATTTCTGTCCCTCTTTTGGTGCAACGTACCGTAGACTGTCTAGTCTGCGGAAAATCGTAAGGCTACTGCATTGAAACGCCCGCAGACTAGACAGTCTACGGTACCTCAACCGCGCATTAAATCAACCTGCAAAGTTCGGCGTCAACTTTGATAGCTTTTCCCTGTATACTCAAACCAGCTCACTTTGACTTTCACCCTTTGCCGTAGTTAGTTAGAATGCTCCTTCCTCGGCTAACCGTCCGGTCGGTCGGTCAGCCCCTATCATCCCAAAAACTATTCCAGTGGAGGTTGGGCAATGAGATCAAAACGCTCCCCTGATTCTACTGTACCCTGCCTTGATCGCCGCGTTTTCCTGTCTTCTGCTGCTCGAATCGCCGGTGGCATCACTGCGAGCGCATTCGTGCCGAATCTTGTGAGAAGCAGTTTGGCTTCTTCGACAAGTGGAATCAGCGCGACGGTTACGACGCGCACAGGAAAAGTGCGCGGTCGATCCGTTGACGGCGTGAACGGATTCAAAGGAATTCCCTACGGCGCGCCCACTGGAGGCGCTAACCGCTTTATGCCGCCCCAATCGCCTCAACCCTGGACAGGCGTTCGTGACGCGTTTGAGTTTGGCCATTACGCGCCACAATCCAATAGGCCGCGGGGCGAAAAGCAGCGACAGTTCTTCAAGGTTCTTGGCGCAACCAAGCCCAATGATGCAAGCGAGGACTGTCTCTACCTCAATGTCTGGACCCGCGGTGTAAATGACGGACGAAAGCGGCCGGTTATGGTGTGGTTTCATGGCGGCGGGTACGATCAGGGAACAGGCGGTTCCATTGGCTATGACGGCGCCGGGCTCGCGCGTCAGCAGGATGTAGTCGTCGTTACTGTGAATCATCGGCTCAATGTTCTCGGTTATTTGTTTTTAGGAGATGTTGGCGGCGCCGGATTCGAAGGCTCCGCGAACATCGGTCAACTGGATCTCGTGGCCGCTCTTCAGTGGGTCCGTGACAATATCAGCGGCTTTGGGGGCGATCCCAACAAAGTGCTGATCTTTGGTCAGTCGGGCGGAGGCGGGAAGGTCTCAACGATGTTGGCGATGCCCGCCGCGAAAGGGCTCTTTCAAAGGGCGATTATTGAAAGCGGGGCGTCGCTGCGCGGCGGCCCTCGTGATGCAGCGAGCAAAACTGCCGAAACGTTAATGAAGGAACTGGGCTTAAGCAAAGGCCAGGGACGCGAACTGAAGGGCGTGCCGCTTGATAAGTTAATGGATGCCGGCAACAAGGCACGCTTCGGCCCTGTTGTTGACGGTACCGTGTTACCGACTCATCCTTTTGATCCGGTTGCGAGTCCTTTGGGGGCTGACGTACCGGTGATCGTTGGTTATACCAGAACCGAGCGCACGGTCTACGAGATTGATACTCCGGGTTATGGACAGCTCGATGAAGCGGGATTGCTGGATTCAACGCGAAAGTTGCTCGGCGATTCTGCCGAGCGAGTTATAGAAAACTATCGAAAGAAATATCCTAAAGCTACGCCGTACGAGCTCTCCACCAACATCTCGGTAGACGCCGGCGCGATTAACTCAATTCGTCTCGCAGAACGACATTCGGCTCTGGGCAAGGCGCCAACATATCTGTATGTTTTCGCGTGGGAAACGCCAGTGATGGGATTGCGGGCGCCGCATACGCTCGAAATTCCATTCGTCTTTAATCATATCGATCTCTGCGAGAGCATGGTTGGCCCGATTAACAGCGGAATGCGCAAGCTGGAAGCTGACAGCGCAGGTGCGTGGGCCGCCATGGCTCGAAATGGAAACCCGAAGCACAATGGGTTGCCAAACTGGCCCGCTTACACTAAAGAGAGGCGTGAAGTTATGATTTTCGATACACCGTGTCGTATTGAAAGCGATCCAACCAGTGAAGTGCGACAGATTGTAGAAAAGCGCGGAGCAACCCCGGGTGTGTTACCTGCCCCGACGAATCAGTAACAACGACTAAGTCGAGTCAAACTTTTCGGAGGAATAAACAATGAGAAAGCTGCTAACATTGATCACCATCATAGTAGCCAGCGGTTTGGTAGCCTTCACTGGGTACGCCAAACCTCAGGAGCAATTCTTCACGTTTGCCAACACCACTTGTACCCCGACTCCTTACCTTCACTGTCCAGACAGCGAATGCACCGGACCGATGGTGATTAATCAGGGAAACGTTGTCGAAATGAAGACTCGACGAACCTACTTTCTCGATTACCCCTGTGATCTGAAACCCGGCGAAAAAGTCACCTTCATTCTCAGTCTTCACGGAGCGGGCTCCTATGGGAATTGGCAGCGAAATTATTTTCCAATAATGGACTACAAGGATAAATATCGGCTGGTGATCGCCACACCTAACTCGCCTACCAGAGTATGGTCTGACGCCGACGATCAGTACCTCCACAACATCGTCGACTTCGTAACCGAAGAAATCGGTAAAGAGAACATCAAGGCTTTCTGGCTGGTGGGACATTCGCAGGGCGGGCTCACATCCAACCGGCTTATACGAACGGATTACTTTAAAGACAAGGTTGATGGCTGGCTCAGTCTTTCCGGAGGGCGCCTTGGTGGAAATCCTGGGCGCGGCGCAACCTTTGCGCCTACTGGGCCACCTCCTGGCGCAGCGCCGGCTGGTGCTGCTCCGGCAGCTCCTGGAGTCGCTCGCCCAGGTGCTCCGGCTGCTAATCCAGCCGGGGCCCCGCCGGGAATGGCTGCCGCTATGGCAGCATTGCGCGAGCCGCCAACTAATGACTTCTCTTTTATCTACGAAACAGGACGCCGCGAGATGGATGACAAGGGTCTACCGGAGACTTCCGATTGGGCGAAGAAGTACAATTGCGGCGCAAGAAGCAATCCTCAGGATGTAGTCGATACAAAAGCCGGCTATGTATATGACAGCTCTCGATTGAATCAGCTTAGGCCAGGGTGGGGATTGCTTCCGGCAGCCGGCAAGGCGCAAGTCTACACTTATCCCGATTGCAAAGACGGCAGAGTTGTGGCCGATGTTGTTCGCCTGGACAAAGGTCACACCGAAGGGCTCGAGCCGAGGGTAACCGAAGAGTTGGTCAAGATGATGCTGTCGGCAAAAGGTGGCAAGATGCAGCAGATGCACTGAACCATACTTTCCAGGAGGACCGATAATGCACCGAAGAATCATTCTCGCGCTGACGTTGTTCGTTGGTTTTACGTTTTGTGAGACCGCAACCGCTCAGACACCAAATCAAACGAGCGCGGCACCTGCGGCTACAAGGAATGATTACAGCGATGGAAAAACCTGGCTGTGCCGGCCCGGCCGTCAGGATGCTTGTGCAGTAGATCTCTCGACCACGGTTGTTACAGCGGATGGCAAGTTATCGGTTGAGAAATGGTCTGCGAACCCCAAGGCCGCAATCGACTGCTTCTATGTTTATCCAACCGTTTCCAATGACCCGACGCCTAACAGTGACATGAATGCCGGGCCCGAAGAGTTGTCGGTGATACGAGCTCAATTCGCGCGGTTCGGTTCGGAATGTAGAGTGTTTGCTCCGCTATACCGGCAGGTGACATTGACTGCATTGCGCGCTGGGATTGCAGGTAAGCCGATGGCCGTTGACCGAGTTCTCGGATATAGCGACGTCGTCGATGCTTGGAAATATTACCTGGAGCACGACAATCAAGGTCGAGGGGTTGTGTTGATAGGGCATTCGCAGGGATCCGGAGTGTTGACTCAGTTGATCAAGAATGAGATCGACGGAAAACTGGTTCAAGAGCGGCTCATCTCTGCTTTGCTGCTGGGAACAAGTCTTCCGGTGCCGAAGGGAAAGGACGTCGGAGGAGCGTTCAAGCAGATCCCGGTGTGTCGCTCGGCTTCACAAACCGGATGTGTGATTGCTTATGCCTCCTTTCGTTCGACGGTACCTCCTCCGGCTAATTCCAGGTTTGGCCGCGTACGAGAGGAAGGAATGGCTGCAGCTTGCGCGAATCCAGCGGCTCTCGGTGGCGGCAGAGGCGCGCTGCATTCTTACTTGAGTGCCGCCGGACGCGGAAATGGATCGGCGGCTGAGCCGAGGCCCTGGGTAACACCGCCTCAGCCGATTACAACTCCATTTGTAAGCGTACCTGGGTTGCTTACTGCTGAATGCGTCTCGAACGAGAAGGGTTCGTATCTGGAGGTCACGGTTCACGGCAATCCAGCGGATCCTCGCACGGATGACATCGTTGGAGATGTGGTCACCGGCGGTCAGGTTCAGGCGGATTGGGGATTGCACCTGATCGATGTGAATCTCGCGATGGGTAACCTGTTGGATGTTGTTAGAGCACAATCGAAGGCGTATCTGGCTAAAAAGAAAAGGTAGTTTCTAAAGGTCAATTGCGAGCTCTGCGGCTTAGCGGCTTTGCGTGAACCCGAGTGTTCCACTGTTAATGTCAGGTTCACGCAAAGACGCCAAGCTGCAGAGCTCGCAAAGAGTCTTGACCTCAAAAACGGTGTTAGTCGTCTCAGCGTGTTCGAAGGAGTGAGAAATGAAAAACAATCATCTAATTCCTAAGTCGCAAGTTGGCACTTCCACGCGGCGGGGATTTCTAAAGGGATTATCTTTTGCGGTCGCGGCCGTCGGGGCCGGTCCGTCACTCGCCAAAAGCGCATTCGCTCAAGCTTCTGCTCCGTCGAGTCCCGCGGGCCAAACCACCGCAAGTAACCAGCTCTTTCACGTGGTGGAGACGACTTATGGAAAGGTCCAGGGGATTGCCACAGCCGGAATAAAGGAATTCAAAGGCATTCCTTATGGCGCGCCAACCGGCGGCAAGAATCGATTTATGCCGCCAAAGAAACCGGCGTCTTGGACCGGCGTCCGCGAATGCTTTGCTCACGGGCAATGCTGTCCCCAAACCCTTTCCAACTTGAAATCCGAATACGGAATGATGATTCAATGGGACCAGCATTCCGGCGGTATGGGTGAGGACTGCCTGGTGCTCAATGTATGGACACCAGGAGTAAACGACAACGCCAAGAGGGCGGTGCTCGTATCGTTTCACGGCGGCGGATACACCACCGGCTCGGGCAACGCCCCAGGATTTGACGGTGCTCAACTGGCGCTCTTCGGGGATGTGGTGGTCGTTACTGTGAACCATCGCCTCGCAAGCTACGGATATACACACCTTGCGGATCTCGGCGCGCCACCAGAGTTCGCTTACGCGGGTGTTACCGGGATCATGGATCTTGTAGCATCGCTCCAGTGGGTTCACGACAACATTGCAAACTTTGGAGGCGATCCGAGCCGCGTAATGATCTTTGGCCAGTCAGGTGGCGGAGCGAAGACTTCAACAGTACTTGCTACGCCTTCTGCTAAAGGCCTCTTTCACCGAGCCGCGGTGCAGAGCGGTTCCTCTTTAAGACTCACGACTCGTGAAGCGGCAACAAAGACCGCAGAACAACTGCTCGCAAAGCTCGAGATACCTAAGACCCGAATTGCGGACATCCAAAAGATCTCGTGGCAACAATTGCTCGAAGCGCAGACTGGAATCACCGGCTTCTCTCCGGTTATGGACGGCACCGTTCTTCCGCATCATCAGTTTGAGCCGGTTGCACCGCCCGAGTCCGCTGATGTTCCGATGATTATCTCAACTACCCTTGAAGACGCCGCGCTGAGCCTAACGAATTTCAACGTGGATGAAGCTGGGTTGAAATCGGTATTAAGTCAGCGGTACGCCGACAAGGCTGATGCGATCCTAGCGCTCTACAAACAGCGCTACCCGCAGAAGTCACCTTTCTTGATCCAGGCGCAGATATTCACTGACTCAGGATTCCGGCGGTCGGCTATTACTCAGGCGGAACGCAAAGCGGCATTAGGGAAAGCTCCGGCATATATGTATCTCTGGTCCTGGGTGAGTCCTGGTCACGCCGGTAAGTTTGGGGCGGTTCATGGGACCGATGTTTCTGCATCATTCCACAACATTCGCGACAACATTGTGGGTGTGGGTAATACCATCGGCAAGGTTATGTGCGATCGGTTAGCCTCGGCTTGGGTGGCGTTTGCGAAGACTGGTGATCCTAACAACCCGATGATACCGAAATGGCCCGCTTATGATGCGACAACACGCGCTACGATGGTGTTTGATACCGACACGCGCGTGGAGAATGATCCTCGCGGAGAAATAAGGAAATTTTGGGAGTCGATGCCTCCGGCGCGGGGTATCGCCGGTTGATGTTGAAGACCACAACCTGCCTGTAACTTGGCCCTTCCGAGCCGAGTGTGAGAAACTGGGCTGTTTTCGTGATTCTGCTCGATAATAGACCCAGGTAAACGGAGGAACAAAAATGCGCGTATTTGGGCTCTCGCGTGTGATGTTGTGTCTACTCTTTATCAGCTTAGTTGTCTCATCACTCGGGGCAAGCAATGGCACCCAAAAGGGCGAATGGCGTTTCTATGGCGGCAATCAAGCCAGCACGAAGTACTCCCCGCTCGATCAGATCAACCGCGAAAACGTTAACAAACTGAAAGTAGCGTGGACCTGGGATTCGCCGGACCTCAAAATACTCGAGCAGAACTCCAAGCTTTACACGCTAGGACATGAAGCTACCCCGATTATGATCGGAGGTGTGCTTTACATCAGCACATCCTTGAGCCAGGTTGCGGCGATTGACGCGATCACCGGGAAAACTATCTGGGTCTACGATCCGAAGAGCTACGAGACAGGACAGCCGACCAATCTGGGCTTCTTGCACCGCGGCGTAGCTTACTGGACCGACGGCAAAATCGAACGCATATTCATTGGAACCTGCGACGCATACCTTATCGCCATCGACGCTAAGACCGGAAAAGCGGTCTCAGATTTTGGCGAGAATGGCAGGATCAATCTCACTAAAGCAATTCCACTTGCCATCAATGCGCGGAATTACGCTGTCTCATCTCCTCCGATGATCTGCCGCGATGTGGTGGTTGTCGGTTGTTCAATCAACGATGGCCCCGTCAAGAAGGAAATGCCACGCGGGGATATCCAGGCTTTCGACGTGCGAACCGGCAAACCGGCATGGATATTTCACACCGTTCCGCAGGCTGGAGAGTACGGCAACGAAACCTGGGAAAACGAATCCTGGAAGTACACGGGCAATACAAACAGCTGGACGTTAATGAGCGCCGACGAAGAGTTGGGCTATCTTTACATTCCAACCGGGACTCCAACAAATGATTGGTACGGGGGACACCGGCTTGGTAACAACCTCTTCGCTGAGACTCTGATTTGTCTGGAAGCCAAGACCGGCAAGCGTGTTTGGCATTATCAGACAGTGCATCATGGAGTTTGGGACTACGACCTTCCAGCCGCGCCGGTGCTTTGTAACATCAAGGTGAACGGCAGACAAATCAGAGCAGTCGCACAGATAACCAAGACCGGGTACTGCTTTGTATTTGACCGTGTGAACGGGAAGCCCGTGTGGCCGATCGAGGAGTGTCCGGTTGCTCAATCGACAATACCGGGAGAGAAACTATCGCCCACTCAGCCGGTTCCGACGAAGCCGGCACCGTACGAGATTCAGGGGGCTACCGAAGACAACCTCATCGACTTTACACCCGAGCTTCGGAAGGAAGCGCTCGCGATCCTCAACCAGTATGATCACGGTCCGATTTTTACTCCACCAACTGAGAGAGGGACGATCAATCTTCCGGGATGGGGAGGCGGCGCAAACTGGTGGGGCGCAGCTTTCGATCCGGAGACCGGAATATTTTACATTCCATCAAGCACCGGTCCAATTGTTGTCAAACTAGGCAAGCCGGACCCCAACCGATCCAATTTCCAGTATTCTCGCATGCCGGGAGGAAGCGCTGCGGGACCGCGAGGTCTGCCGCTGTTCAAACCACCGTTCGGGCGGATCACCGCAATCGACCTGAACAAAGGTGAACATGTGTGGCAGGTTCCTCATGGGGATGGTCCGCGGCAAAAAGTGAATGAGATAATTGGAAACGGTAAAGATGTCGGCCCGCTTGGCGCCGGTGGCGGCGGACCGCTGCTGACCAGGACGCTTCTCTTTGTTGGACAAGGCGTTGCGGGACGCGGCGGCGGAACCGGTGGCGGCGGAAACGTATTGCGCGCGTTTGACAAGGCCAACGGGAAGGTGATCGCTGAGATCAGCCTTGCGGCAATGCCTCACGGAACTCCGATGACCTATTTGGCTGGAGGCAAACAGTATGTAGTTGTCGCTACATTTGATGGCCGATTGACGGCACTCGCTTTACCTTGATTTCTCGCTTTTCTATAAATGTTATTAGGAGGATTTCGATGCCTGCAATGACAATCAACGTCAACGGAAAAGAACGGACGGTAGATGTCCATCCGGATATGCCGCTGCTGTGGGTCTTACGTGACAATCTTGAGCTCACCGGGACCAAGTTCGGCTGTGGAATGGGTCTGTGCGGAGCCTGTACTGTGCACCTGAACGGTGCAGCAGTCCGAAGTTGCCAGACCAGCGTGAAGAACGCTGTTGGCAAGAACGTTGTTACCATCGAAGGACTCAACGCCAAAGCCGAACATCCGGTACAGGTCTGTTGGCGTCAGAACAACGTGCCGCAATGCGGTTATTGTCAATCCGGACAAATCATGGCTGCGGCTGCGTTGCTCAAGCAGAAACCGAAGCCGACTGACGCAGATATTGACAATGCAATGCGCGGCAACATCTGCCGGTGTGGGACCTACCAGCGTATTCGTCAGGCAATCAAGCAGGCAGCGGAGGTGAACCGATGAATCGAGTCGAACTGGTTACTCGTCGCACATTTTTAGGTGGGGTCTTTTCTGCCGGTGCATTAGTACTTGGAGCACGTTTGCTGCCACTCGATGCCCTGGCGGCAACGGAATCCGCGAGCGGGGCCGACGGAGCCGCCTTGCACCCCAGCGTCTATCTTGGAATTGATACCGACGGCACGGTGATCGTAGTTGCACACCGGTCGGAGATGGGCACTGGGATTCGCACCGGATTGCCAATGATCGTAGCCGACGAACTGGATGCCGATTGGTCGAAAGTCAAAGTTGGGCAAGCCCTTGGCGATGTGAAATACGGCTCGCAGAACACTGATGGTTCGTGTTCGATCCGCGATTTCGGCGACGCCATGCGGGAAGCGGGCGCTACAGCGCGTCTAATGCTGGAGCGTGCCGCAGCGGCGAAGTGGGGAGTGCCCGCGGAAGAATGTAAAGCGAAAAATCATGAAGTTGTTCACGCTTCCAGCAAACGGAAACTCGGTTACGGTGAACTCGCTTCGCTAGCGGCGCAACAGGCTGTGCCGAAAAAAGAAGAGCTCAAATACAAACAAGCCTCCGAATACCGCTATATCGGGAAGGATTTTCCGACCGTCGACCGTGATGATATCAGCGCAGGACGAGGCACGTTCGGCATCGACGCGCGTATGCCTGGTATGGTTTACGCATCGATCGAGCGATCACCGGTCCTGGGTGGAAAACTCAAGACCTTCGATGACCAGGAAGCTAAGAAAGTACCTGGAGTCCAACAAACCGTTGTCATACCCGGATTCAAGCCACCACACGCGTTTCAAGCTCTTGGCGGAGTCGCGGTGATCGCCAACAATACCTGGTCGGCAATGAAAGGCCGCGAAGCGCTTAAGGTCGAATGGGAGTCAAGTGAACACGCGAGCTACGAATCGGCGGAATACAAAAAGTCGCTGCTCGAGACTGTGCGCAAGCCACAAAAGGTTGCACGCAACATCGGCGATGTGGACGCTGAGTTTGCCAAAGGCGGCAAAACTCACGAAGCCGAGTACTATGTTCCCCACCTCTCGCACGCTCCTATGGAACCACCGGCCGCCGTAGCAGAAGTCAAAGATGGAAAGGCTGTGGTGTGGGCGGCGACCCAGAACCCGCAGGCGGTGCAAGACACCGTCGCCGCGGCGCTTGGTATTAATAAGAAGGATGTCGAGTGTCACGTGACGCTACTGGGCGGGGGATTCGGGAGAAAATCGAAGCCTGACTACGTTGCGGAAGCCGCTCTCTTGTCCAAAGCAGTAGGCAAGCCCGTCAAAGTGTCCTGGAGCCGCGAAGACGACATTCGCTTCGACTATTACCACACCGTCTCGGCGATGTATATCAAAGCGGCGGTGGATGAGAAGGGCAAGCCGACGGCTTGGCTGCAACGCTGCGCGTTCCCTTCAATGATGTCGACTTTCAGCGCCACGGCGTCTGCTGCAAGCGGCGGCGAGCTCGGTATGGGCTGGACGAACCTGCCGTTCGATATCCCGAACCATCGGGCAGAAAACGGTCCCGCGCAGCATCACATTCGACTCGGTTGGTTGCGCTCGGTGGCCAATATTCAGCACGCATTTGCGATTCATTCGTTCGTCGATGAGCTCGCGAATCTGGCAAAGCGCGATTCGGTTGAGTATCTGCTCGATGTGTTGGGCCAGCCGCGCAAGATCGACCTCGGAAGCCGCAGCCCGCTTGCGGCAAAGTATCCATTGGAGACCGGCAGGCTTCGAAACGTTATAGAACTTGCAGCCGAACGCTCTGGCTGGGCGAAGAACAAGTCTTCAAAAGGCAAAGGCTTCGGGATCGCCGCGCACTGGAGCTTCCTGACCTATGTTGCGGCAGTCGTTCAGGTCGAAGTGGACGACAAAGGCAAGGTCCGTATTCCGCGAGTAGACATTGCCTTGGACGCTGGTCGAGTGATCAGCCCGGATCGAGTGAGGGCACAGTTCGAAGGTGCCTCTGTGTTCGGCGCCGGCATCGCATTGATGAATGAGATAACCGCAGCGGCCGGCGCGGTGCAGCAGTCGAACTTTCACAATTACAAAGTCGCTCGAATCGACGAAGCGCCGGTGGAGACACGTGTACATATCGTGCAGAGCGAGGCGCCTCCGGCCGGAGTGGGCGAGCCCGGTGTTCCGCCGATGGCGCCGGCAATTTGTAATGCGATATTCGCGGCTACCGGAAAGCGTATTCGCGACCTGCCAATCAAAAAGCAGTTGGCGTGAAGGATTGATCTCTAAAAGCCGAGCTGCTCGTAGTACCGCCTTCAGGCGGGAGTTTGTAAGACTGATGGCTAAGTGTCTGCGCAAGCTCAGCGAACTCCGCGTCTCTGCGGTGGTGCTTAGACGTGCTGAGGCTTCACCGCAGAGTCGCTGAGCACGCAGAGTTTCGCAGACTCTCCTAAAGCGCCTAATCTCTTTTCTGGAGGAGAAACCGATGACCCGAGGAACATTATTGAGCCTTTGCTTGTGTACCCTCCTTACGTCAATCGCCATCTTTGCTGCCGATGCGAAACCGACTGAGGATTACATGACCGCCTCAGATGGCGTGAAGATTCATTACTACGTCCTGGGCAAGGGCACGCCTGTTGTCCTGATTCACGGCTACACGGGAACGGCTTGGGGCAACTGGTTCTCCAACGGTATTGCGCAGGCCCTGGCAAAGAACCACATGGTTGTTGCTCTCGATTGCAGAAATCATGGCAAGAGCGATAAGCCTGTTGCCAATGGTCCCGGGAAAGCACAGGACGTAATCGAGCTTATGGATCATCTCAAGATAAAGAAGGCGCACATCCACGGATATTCAATGGGTGGAGGAATCACCGCGCAGCTTCTTTCGATGATTCCTGATCGTTTCATCACGGCTGCGTTTGGCGGTTCGGGTATACCGGAATCAGATCCCGAAATGAGAGCGAAAGTGCCAGCCGACAAACAAGGTCGCGATCCTCAGGAAGATGAAGCTTCTCGAACGCTTAGAATCCATCGGGCGATGGACCTTGGCATGAGCAAGGAAGAAGCCGAGAAGCAGGCTGCGAATCCGCCGGCGCGACCTGCAGCAGCGGCAGCGCCCGCAGCCGCAGCGCCCGCAGCCCCAACACCAACGCGGACCGGACCGCAGCTCGATTTGACGAAGCTGAATATACCTATGCTTGCGATCAACGGTGAATTCGATCGGCCGAATGCCAAAACTACTCGTCTGTCGCGAGAAGTAAAAAACTTCACAAACGTGGTGCTTCCGGGCAAGTCGCACCTGACGGCGATCATGGCCGGTTATATACCAAAGGAGTATTTGGATAGCCTGGTCAAGTTTATCAACGCCAACGATCCTAAGAAATAGTTGCGGCATGCCCTGTATGGGCGGCTAGGTCCTGTATTGGAGGAGGCCGCCCGTACGAGGATGTATCCGCGGAACCCCATTGATCGATACTGGAGGAGATTATGCGCCGCAGTCTAACCATCATCACATTTGCGTTTGTCGTCGCAATGTCCGCGTTTTCCCTTGCTTCCACCGCCGACGATTCAATTAAGGTAGATGGCGGGCTGATCTCAGGTGTAAGCGCCGATGGAGTTCGCAGTTTCAAAGGAATTCCATTCGCCGCACCTCCCGTCGGCGACCTCCGTTGGAAAGCGCCGCAGCCCGTGGTTCCGTGGCAGAGTGTTCGTCAATGCGATGCGTTCGGTCCGGAGTGTCCGCAAGCGCCATACCCGACCGGCTCTATGTACTACCAGCCTCCACAAAAGCAGAGCGAGGACTGCCTCTATTTGAATGTGTGGACCTCCGGTAAAGCAGGTGAGAAACGGCCAGTGATGGTGTGGATTCATGGTGGGGCTTTGACGCGTGGATCAGGAGCGAATCGTACGTACAATGGAACCTCTTTTGCGAAAAAGGGTGTTGTCCTCGTCACCGTAAACTATAGGCTCGGGCCATTGGGTTATCTTGCGCATCCTGAACTGACTGCAGAGTCTCCGCAACATTCCTCGGGTAACTACGGCGTGCTGGATCAAATCGCCGCATTGAAGTGGGTTCAAAAGAATATTGTCGCGTTCGGCGGGGATCCAGGAAACGTCACCATCTTTGGTGAATCGGCAGGGTCGTGGAGTGTCAATGTGCTGGTGGCCACTCCGCTGGCTAAGGGACTATTTCACCGTGCAATCGGCGAGAGCGGCGGTCAGTTTGGCCCGATGGCTTATCTGAAGGAAGATCGAGGCAGGTTAGCCGCGGCTGAGAAAGTCGGCGTAGCTTTCGCGAAAGCTGCAGGAGCTGATTCCTTAAAGGCACTGCGCGCTGTCTCGGCAGATAAGATCGTCGACATTTTCAATAATGATGCCGAGGGAAAGAAGTTCAGAACATCCCCGAACGTCGATGGATGGGTTCTGCCGGATGAGATTCGCAATATCTTTGCGCAGGGCAAACAGAACGATGTGCCGGTAATTGTGGGTTCGAATGCAAATGAGATGACGACTTTGACCGTGCCGGCAACGGTCCCAAAGACGATCGAAGATTATCGCAAACGCATCGAGCCGCTGTATGGAGAGGCCACCCGAGATTTCGACGCGCTTTATCCGGTAAAGAGCGAAGCGGATGTTCCAGCCGCTTATCTTGGCAGCCTGCGCGACGTCACGTTCACGTTGCCTATGCGAACCTGGGCGCGAATGACCGGGACCGGTCGTTCAAAGGCATACTTGTACTTTTTCAGCCACGTGACTCCAAATCCCAACAGCAAATATCTCGGCGCGTATCATGCGTCCGAGATAGCGTACGTGTTCAACAATCTCAATCCGCAAAACACGATGTTGCAGGAATTGGATCACAAGCTTTCAGATACGATGTCGGCTTATTGGGTGAATTTTGCTAAGACAGGCGATCCCAATGGCAAGGGTCTTCCCAAGTGGATCCCTTACAACGCCAGCGACGAGCCTTACATGGATTTTGGAGACGTTGTTCAGGTGCGAAATCATTTGTTGAAGGAACAGCTGGATTTCCTCGAGCAATTTCAGAAACGCGCCGCACGCTAGGAGTACCGTAGGCTGTCTAGTCTGCGGTGTCCTGAAGCATTGTGACTAGCGGGCCATTCCGCAGACTGGACAGACTACGGTAGCTTGGACAATCTACGGTACATCATCGGGGTAACGACATGAAAAGAACCACCTTTCTACTCCTGCTTTTATCTCTCTTTGCTTGCGCGATCTCGTCCCCTGCTCAAGAAAAGAAAATAAAAACCGGCCTTACAAAAGAAGACTGGGCTTACAAGCTCGCGCAAGGCGTGACGTCAAAGGAGGTGACTTATTACAGCGACGGCGTGGGCTGCTACGCAAAGATTTTCTTCCCCAAAGGCTTCTCGGCTGGTGGTAAAACGCCAGGTGTTGTATTGGGCCAGGGATGGGCAGGCACGCACTTCTCGATTGAAAAGTATGGCGCTCGGTTTGCCGAACGCGGCCTTGTAGCGATGGTCATAGACTATCGTGGCTGGGGATCGAGCGACGGTTTCATATCTCAGGCGCAATCTTCAGTTGGAACAGCTGAAACTGACCCGATCAGGGACGACAAGCGAACAACGAATATCAAATCGGACGTCGTGATGAAACGCACGCGACTCATTCCAATGAAGCAGGTTGAAGATTATCGCAACGCGATCTCCTATCTGCAGGGTGAACCGGGAGTGGATCCCGATCGCATCGGCATCTGGGGCTCGAGTTTCGCTGGCGGCAATGTGATCGTAACCGCCGCGCTCGATTCACGTGTGAAGGCAATAGTGGGACAGGTACCCGCGATCTCAGGAAAGGACTCGCCGGTGGGTCCGGTACCGCTTAGAGGAAAGCTGCTTGAAGACGCCATCAAGCGAGCTCGCACTGGGCAAGGGGCGGAATTTGAAACAGGCTTCTCGGCGAGACGAATGGTCGACGTGGAAACGAATCAGATGGTAGCCGAGTACCGTCCGTTCTCGTATCTAAAAGCGGTCGGCGACAGACCCGTGCTTCTCATTCCGGCGGAAAAGGATGAACTGATCAACAATAAGGCGAATGCTTACGCAGCGATGGAAATCCTGAGCGGGCCAAAAAAGCTGATCGAGGTACCCGGCATCACTCACTTCGAAATGTACATCAATGAGGCATTCGAGATCAGTTCCAATGCGGCTGCGAGCTGGTTCCGTGAGCATCTTGGTTTGGAATCAAAGACCCAGGCACAGCAGAACAACAAGTAAAATCGTCGCCACGTAGTTAACGAAAGCGCCACGCAGTGGCGAATTTATTCGTTATGACTTGATAGCGCGTGCACACAATCAGAACGAATAAATTCGTTACTACGTGGCGTTGATTTCTTCGCTACTTCTTATCAAGAACCCGCGCTACAAAGCTTACCGAGCGTTTATAGTCCTTGTCATTGAATTTGGTAGAGTCTTCGTCGCTTCCCTTCACTACGCCGTTCTCGACTGAATAATTCTTGAGAGTATTAATTCCGGATGTTTGAAAGCCGCTGGGGTGATACATTACCCAGAATCCTTTACCGACTTTATACTCCAGCCCTTTGTTATCGCGCGGAAAGATTCCGAACTTCTCCTCGAAAGCTTTTGCCAGGACGTCTGGCGCGACAGGGGCCTCAGTCACCAGGACGACGATTGCGTCTTCACCGAACTGCTCGGTGTGTCCGGCATACGCATACCTGAGGTTAATCGTCTGTCCTTCATCGACAATGCTTCCGCTTGCTTCACCTTCTTTCAACTCACCAGCTGGTTTCGCGGCGGCTGAGGGTGGAGCGGGCTGACTGGGCGCGGACGGCTGACTGGCTGTCCCAGGCTGATTCTTGTTCGACGGCTGAGTTGTCGAACAGGCGGTTAATGCGAATAACAAAAGCATGGTGATTGTTCGCTTCAAGGTGGGTCTCCTTGGTTTCGGAATTGTATGTTGTTTTGAATAATCGGACAAATAGGACCTATGTGACCTATATGACCTATGTTGGTTAAACATACCGGGACAGGGCCTCGTCCCACTTATCCTGGGCTTTCAGAATCAACTCAATCACTTCGCGCACTGCGCCCTTGCCGCCCCCGCGCTCAGTCACTAAATGGGAATGGTGTTTTGTTTCTTCGACTGCATCCGCTACCGCCACGCCCAATCCGGCGCGCCGCAACAAAGGTATGTCAACGACGTCATCGCCCACATAACAGACTTCTTCGTCACGAAGCCCTTCTTCGGCCAGGATTTTTTCATAAGGCTCTTTTTTCACCCATGCCATTTCATGCAGGTGAGCGACACCGAGCTCCTTTGCGCGCGCCCGAACGACCGATGACTTGCGTCCGGATATGATTGCGATCAGGAGTCCAGCCCGCTGTGCCATGACCATCGCGTGACCGTCTTTGACGTCAAAGCATTTAGTCTCATCCCCATCCGGAAGCAGTATGATCCTTCCATCCGTCAGCACTCCGTCACAATCGAGGACCAGGAGCTTGATTTTCCGTGCTCGGTCGATAATTTGGGGATCTGAGTTAGTCACTGGTTGAACGGTCGCTCGAATAATTCAAGTATTCTCAAATCAAGACATCTCTAAGCTGATCAAATCGGTCGACCAGCACGTCCGGTCCACACACACGCAGCTGTTCAGCGGTTCTGAAACCGAACGTCACACCGCACGTCCTCGTACCAGCGGCGCGTCCGGCATTGATGTCATTTTCGCTGTCTCCGATCATCACAGCATCTGCAGCCGAGCCGTCGAGCAGTCGCAACGCTTCACGGACTGGCGCGGGATCAGGCTTGCGAGCCGGCGTCGTGTCGCCCCCCACAATCGCGTGGAAATAACGCGCAATGTCGAAGTGTTCGAGAATGAGTTTTGTAAAGCGACTCTCTTTGCTCGTAACCACAGCTTTCAGTTTGTTCTCCAGTGCAGCTAGCGTTTCTGTAACTTGGGGATAGAGATGCGTTGTCTTGAGCATTTCCTCGGCGTAATGGCGATGCATCAACTCTACGGCTTTCGCATGTAGATCGACTGATGGTGGCTTTTGTTGTGGGTCGGTAGCTGTAAGACATCGCCTCACTAGCACTCGAACACCATCACCAACAAATACACCGACTATTGCTTCATCGAGCGGCGGTCGTTCAAGATCTGCGAGCATAAGGTTGATTGAGTTTGCAAGATCTGTCCGCGAATCTATCAAGGTACCATCAAGGTCGAAGAGCATGATAGAAACCGTGATGCGTGATGCGAGATTCGTGATTCGTGATCCGTCACTCATCATCATCACTCCTCTTCCTCTTTGAGCTTTGCCAGCACTGCGAAATCCTCAAGAGTAGTTGTATCTCCTTTCACCTCGCCGCCCGAAGCAATCTCGCGCAGTAATCGCCGCATAATCTTTCCGCTCCGAGTCTTTGGCAGCGCATCACTGAACCGAATATCATCCGGCTTTGCAAGAGCGCCTATCTCCTTCGCTACCCATTGCCGCAGTTCTTCTTTCAACTCATTCGAAGGATTATTTCCCAGCTCGAGCGTGACAAAAGCAGCAATCGCCTGACCTTTAATTTCGTCCGGTCTTGCAACCACTGCCGCCTCGGCGACCCTGGGATGAGCCACCAGAGCCGATTCCACTTCCATTGTTGAAAGACGATGCCCTGATACGTTGATCACATCGTCCACCCTGCCCATGATCCAGAAATATCCATCCTGATCTTTTCGGGCCCCGTCGCCTGCGAAGTAGATCCCTGGTATTTCCGACCAGTACTGGTTTACGTAACGGTCCGGGTCATTGAAGATCGTCCTCAGCATTGAGGGCCACGGCCGCTTGATCACCAGATAGCCTCCGGAACCCAGAGGAACTGGATCGCCTTGCCTATTAACCACATCGACGATCACACCTGGGAACGGTCTGGTCGCAGATCCCGGCTTGGTCGGAATGGCGCCAGGCAGCGGTGTGATCATTATCATTCCGGTTTCGGTTTGCCACCACGTGTCCACGATTGGACAACGAGAATGGCCGATTACTTCCCGGTACCACATCCACGCCTCAGGATTTATCGGCTCGCCGACCGTACCAAGAAGCCTCAGACTATTCATCTCGTAGCGGCGTGGCCAGCGCTCACCCCACTTCATAAAAGCCCGAATCGCTGTAGGCGCGGTATAGAACACATTCACCTTATGCCGCTCGATTATCTGCCAGAAGCGATCGGGCTCAGGATGATTCGGGGCGCCCTCATACATCACAGCGGTCGCACCGTTTTGCAGCGGACCATAAACGATGTAGCTGTGTCCGGTTACCCATCCAATGTCCGCGGTGCACCAGTAGACATCCTCGTCCTTCAGATCGAACACCCATTTCGCGGTGATGTAAGTTCCAACCGAATATCCTCCGGTCGTGTGAACTACGCCTTTTGGCTTACCGGTGCTGCCAGAGGTATAGAGTATGTAGAGAGGATGTTCCGCATCGAGAGGTTCGGCGTCACATTGGTCTTTTGCATCGGCCATAAGCTCGTGCCACCAGTGATCGCGTCCCGCCATCATCTTGATATCTAAGCCGCTTCGTTTGTATACGATCACCGTTTTCACTGACGGACAACCTGGCAGCGCTTCATCGACGGTCGCCTTAAGTGGGACCTCAGCGCCGCGGCGATACGAACCGTCCTGGGTTATAACTGCCTTGCATTGAGCATCGTTAATGCGGTCGATCAGCGCATTCGCAGAGAATCCGCCGAATACGATGGAATGTGGAGCTCCAATGCGTGCGCAGGCGAGCATCGCTATCGGCAACTCAGGTGTCATCCCCATGTAAATCGCCACCGTATCGCCCTTCCGGATTCCAAGCGACTTGAGGACGTTGGCGAACTTCGAAACCTCAGTGAACAGTTGTTGATAGGTGAGAGTTCGTACTTCACCAGGCTCGCCTTCCCAGATTATTGCGGCTTTGTTTCTCCGCCAGGTCGATACATGTCGATCCAGACAGTTGTAAGAGAGATTTATCTGGCCGCCTACGAACCACTTCGCCCACGGCGCTTCCCAATCGAGGACTTTGTCCCATTTTCGAAACCAATGAAGCTCGCTTGCGATTTCACCCCAGAACTTCTCGGGGTCCTCCTGGGCTTCGCGATAGAGTTTCTCGTACTGTTCAACGCTTTGGATGTGAGCTTTTTGGCTGAACCCAGCTGGCGGACTGAAGAGTCGGGTTTCTTTGAGGATCGAGTCGATTGACTGCGACATCCTGGTGCCTCCGTAAATGAATGGGTAAGTGAAAATAGGACCTATAGGACCTATTCAATCAAGCGCCGGTTTTGCACTTCTGCTCAATCAGCCTCTTCAACGCCTGCCCGTCCTGGTCGTTAGGATCAATTTGCAATGCTTTGTTTGCCGAGACCTGGGCCGCTGCGCAATCGTTTTTCAACACTGCAATCCTGCCAAGCAAAACGTGAGCAGGCACCAGTTTGGGATTCCAGAACACCGCGGCTTTCAATGCGTTGCTCGCGCGTTCGAAATCGCCCTGCCGCTCATACAGTCGTCCCATCAACAGGTGTGCTTCGTAGTTCTGAGGAGACATTTGCAACAATTTCCCCAGCGTTCCAAGCGCCTCAGCGTCTCGCCCGGCCATAAACGCAGCACGCGAAGCCTCGAGAAGCTGATCAACTTGCGGAGGCTGGCTGCTGATCTGAGTCTGCGCATTCAGTCGCTCATCCTGCTCGCGTTTATAGCGGTAATAATTAATCTTGCTGAAGCTGGTTTTGACGCGGCTGACCAACGGCACACCCTTAGTTTCCCATTGCGCGTACGAAGGTAGGAGTTTTTTCGCTTGATCGGACGCGGCATTGGCGCCAGCCTGGTCGCCTTGCGCCGCCAATGCCTTGCTCAGGATGTAATAAGCCTCGCCATCCGACGCTCGCTGTTTTGTTTCGGTCCTCAACGTAGCAACTGCATTTGCATTGTCCTTTGCAAGAAAGTACGTATAGCCCAGATTAAACAACGTATCGGTATCACGTGGCGCCGCGTCCATTGCCGGCTTGAGATGATCGATAGCGTCTTTGTATTGCTTCTGCTTTACCAGGAACACGCCGATGTTGTTGTAAACCTCAAAAAGCGGAAGCCGCCCGGCGAGTTTCTTCATCGTGGCCAGCGCTTTGTCCGTTTGCCCGAGCGCATCTTGCGCCACACCGATGTAGAACTGCGCTTCGTCATAACGCTGGTTCTTTTCGTCGACGAGTACGAGCTGCTCGAGCGCTTCTTTGTACTCTCCGGACTCGAAGCGAATCCGGCCGAGCTCAAAAATTGCGGCAATATATTGGGTCTTTGTCTTATCATAGAATTCTTTTATTGATCGTTCGAGGAAGCTAATCCGCGGGTCCCGTTCTCGAGTCAGCGTGCCTTTGATGAAGTTTTCGAAGGCACCTATTGGAGCGATTGTCGCGTCAGTAGTGATCTGATCGCGGGAGAACGGCAGCGCCTGGTTATGCTGATAGAGTATTTCGTATGCGAGATCACCTTGCAGCTTCTGCAAGTCCACGAGCGGACCTCCGCGGTTGTACTCCTTACCAACCAGACGACCCTCGCGAATATCGACTACCCTCGCGGTGATTGTGATCGTGCTCTCACGCCCTTCGCCGGCGATACGGTAGGTCCCCATAACAACCAGGTTAGCGCCGGCGCGTTCTGCGATCTTGATCATCGTAGCCCTGGTCAGGATTGCCGTCGGGGGCAAACCCTCCTGTTTGTAAGCTACATTTCGCTCGTCCGGTCTGATAGCGACGAGTCCAGGCTTATCAAACAGATCGGCCAAAGCTGCGGCAAAGCTCTCTCCCACCCAGTTATACTCGGCTCGGCCAGACAGGTTTTCGAAAGGCATTGCGACGATGGTGTCGGTTGGCGCGGCTTGGGCTACCAATCGGAGAGTCAGGAGGATTGTTGAAGCAAGGAATACTCGTTTAATCATACTTAAAATCGAGTGGGCCGCCCGGTGGATTCTCAACGCTGCGGCCCAAACAATAGATACTGATATGTTTATGTTAGCAAGAATCATTTTCTCTGGCGCTCTTAGCTGCTGTCAACTCTGCCTGAGGATGAGCGGCCAGACCAGTAGTTGATAGCGCAATTAATATCTAACATCCGCGAACGTCGACCGGATGGCCTTCACTTGCACCTCCTCTAAACCGTATGTTAGACATTGAATGTATAAAACATTTGTTTGAAAGATACGGATCATAGAGGGTTTATGCGGGGAAAGATAACCATTTTTATTGATGGAAATAACCTGTTTCACGCAGCAAGATCGGTCGGAGTCGAAATTGATTACGCCAAGTTTTTGAATTTCCTCAGAGGAGACTCTCCGCTTCTGCGCGCGTTCTTTTATACCGGGGTTGATGAGAAAGCCGAACGACAGCAGGGCTTCCTGCTCTGGATGCGTAGGAATGGATATAGAGTCGTCGAAAAGGAATTGAAGACCTACGCGGACGGAACCAAAAAAGCCAACCTTGACGTCGAGATCGCAGTTGACATGCTTTCGCTCGCAGACAAGTACGACACCGCGGTGCTGGTTTCAGGAGACGAAGACTTCGCTTACGCAATAAACGCTGTTGCTTATAAAGGCGTGCGAGTGGAGCTGGCCGGTTTTCGAAGCAATACCAGTCCGCGGTTGATCGATGTTGCCGATCGATTTATTGAGCTTGATTCCCACCTTGAAGAGATCACGAAGGCGGATAGTCGTTACAACCACGGTTACAGTCAGTCTGGAAGTTATCACATATCAACTCGAAACAGCGGAGCATTCATCCGGGTGCAGGAAGTAGTACAGGAAGTAAGGGACATACGTGAAGTCAAGGAAGGCGAGATTCAGCCCGAAACCCCACAGGAAACTATCATCGATCAGTGATGTTCTGGGAATCCCACCAACGTGCGTTGGTGGGATTAAAGAAAAAGCGGACGACTTCGTTAACACTTCTACTTTGCTCCCGACTCTTCAGTGTTTCTAACCGCCCGATACATCTGTTCGAATGCACGCAACCCGGTGGCCCGGGGTAAGCTCAACCAGCGGTGGCTTCGCTAGCTTGCACTCCTCAATCGCTATCGGACAACGAGTATGAAATCGGCAACCCGCCGGTGGATCGATGGGGGTTGGAACATCACCTTCAAGCCGAACACGATGGCCCTTCTTCTTTGGAACAGGCTCCGGTATCGCCGACAACAACGCCTGGGTGTACGGATGAAGTGGATTCGAGAAAATCTCAGCCGTATCTGCTTCCTCCACGATCTCACCAAGATACATGACCGCCACTCGATCTGATATGTGTTTTACCACGGCCAGATCGTGAGCGATGAACAAATATGTAATCCCAAAATCCTTTTGAAGCTCGCGCAAGAGATTCAATATCTGAGCCTGGATCGAGACATCGAGTGCCGAGACTGCCTCATCGCAGACAATCAGCTTAGGATTCAATGCCAGCGCTCTCGCAATCCCAATGCGTTGCCTCTGACCACCTGAGAACTCGTGAGGGTAACGGCTTGCGTGTTCGGGGCTGAGTCCGACAAGGTGGAGAAGTTCATCAACTCTCTGCATCGCCCGGCGCCGGTTCGAGCTTATGAGACGGCGCCCGCCAGTGTCCACAGACTCCAATGCTTCAGGCGAATAGCCGTTCAGGTTCTGTGGTTCGACGTGATGTACAAGAATAGGTTCCGCCAACATGGCTCCAACAGTCATTCGAGGATTAAGTGAGCCGTATGGGTCTTGAAAAATAATCTGCATTTCGCGACGCACGTTGCGCAGATCGTGCTCATTCATCGCAAATACGTCGCGGCCGTTGAACACCACTTGCCCGGAAGTTGGAGGGATCAAACGTAAGATCACTCGCCCGGTCGTAGTCTTACCGCATCCCGACTCACCAACAAGGCCCAAAGTTTTTCCTTTCGGGATTGAAAACGAGATTCCATCAACGGCACGAACGTATCCTACTGTTGTTGGAAAGACACCTCTGCGAATCGGATAGTGTTTGATGAGGTTCTCGACGATGAGGATGTCGTCCATGATTCAGTGTCGCAAACCGAATGCAATAGGACCAATATTGAGTAGGACCTATTC
>Ga0126384_10000207_pt1 | contig 30090 bp, 22 predicted proteins | sample PanSoiMetPlot_36_FD_92543 | JGI IMG/M metagenome (GOLD analysis project Ga0126384, IMG submission 92543) | Tropical forest soil microbial communities from Panama - MetaG Plot_36 | ecosystem: Environmental > Terrestrial > Soil > Tropical forest > Bulk soil | place: Panama | collected 2016-02-17 | reverse complement strand
TCGGACCCTCCGAACGCGCGACTCCGAGAGACCACAGCGCCTACGACACCATCATCTTTGGATTTGAATGGTTCGAGAATGTCGCGCATGATGGTTGCGCCTTCCGGTGGGCCAAACACGCTTGCGCCTCGCACTCTGCCGGTTCCGGAATCGATGTTGAAGTATCCGCCAAACTTTTCGTATCCGGGTTTCGGATCTTCAAACGATCCGAAATGCTCTTTTACGTATGCTTTTGATCCCAACAATCCTTCCTCTTCGCCGCTCCACAAGGCAACGCGAATCGTACGCCGCGGCCTGATTCCCAAAGTTTTCAAGATTCGGACAGCTTCCATCATGATGGCACAGCCGATCGCGTTATCGGTCGCTCCTGTGGCTGCGTGCCAGGAATCGAGGTGGCCGCCGAGCATGATTACTTCATCTGCCTTATCAGTCCCGGGAATTTCCGCGACGGTGTTGTAAGAGATCTTTCCTTCCGGATAGACGTGATTGACGATATCAAACTCCAGAACCACCTGAGTCTTGTCGGCCAGTATGCGAGTGATGCGACCGTAATCTTCATTGCTCATCACCACTGTCGGTACGACGGCGCCGACATTGAAAGTGCGATTGTTGAAAGCGCGAATCTGTCGATGCTCGCGACCGGCGTCATTAACACGCACGAGCGCGCCGTTTGCTTTTAGAAACTTGTCGAGTTGTTCATCGACTTGCCTTGCAGTTAGCGGTTTTGGAGCGCCAGGGGCTGGTGTCGGTGTCGGTGACGGTGTGGGGAAGGCGAAAGGTCTCGCGTCTGGACCGTAACGTTGCTCGGCTGTTTTGTCATCGGTGCGCTTCGCCGGTGGATTCAGATTTACCGCTACAACGGTGTGCTTTCCGGCAAGCACGATGCGACCGCGCACTTTTCGCTTTTCTTTTTCAAGAAAAGCAGTCAGTACCTCCTGTGTCGGCCGCTCCGGCAGAATCATTTGATAGGCCGCTGCGCGTACAGGTCCACGGGTACTGGGAGTCCACGACAGCACTTCGCATACGAGCGCGTCTTTTACGGGTGAGATTAGATGAGCAGTGAGACGCTCGTTGAGCCAGCCTACGTGTCCAAAGTCCCACGGCTCGAGATGCGCATTCTCAAGTCCCCAAGCAGTCATTTGTTTGATGGCCCACTCGGCGGCGTGTTTGTGATTCGGCGAACCGGTCAGGCGCGGGCCATAAACATCGGTCAGCATGTGCATGGTCTTCATAAGCTGCGAATTGTTTTTTTCTTCCTGGCGCATGCGTTCGAGCAGTTGCTTGTCACCGGCGGATTGTGCGAAAAGAGGAACATACAATAGCGAGACAATAAGGGACAGACTAATAGCACGCGACCTGAACATCTGAATGTGCTCCGGAGAATTCTGTGTGGTAAGACGGCCGGATTATACTCTCGATTTTGCCGAACTCGAAGATGAAAGTTCCCCCTGCATTTGCGATTGTGCGTCCATGGCAATAGAATTCATTCCAGTTATCAATTGAAAATTTAGAGCTTTCGGGGGAGCCGGCGTGGCGTTCCAGTGGCCGGCTGAGAGTCCGTTCAATTGCGGATTGCTGATTGCGGAATGCGGATTTAAAGACCAAAATTCAATCCCCAGTCCACATTCCGAAATCCGCAATCGGGAGACCCTTTGAACCTGATACGGTTAACACCGTCGAAGGGAGAAACAGTTATCGACGACCGTTCCATCCTTTTTCGAAGGGGGAGCGGTTTTTTATTTGCGGTTTTGATCTAGGAGGGAATACAAAATGAGCGCCGCAGTCGAGATTGAGAATTCAGGCGAGAACGCACAATTGCCCAATTCGCGCCGTATTTACATCAGAGGCCAGCAACCCGGCGTCAGCGTTCCGTTTCGCGAGATTGATCAAAACCCAACGCGAACGTTCACGAACCAGCTTGAAGAGAACCGGGATGTGCGGGTCTATGACACCAGTGGTCCGTACGGCGATCCTGAAGTTCGTACCGATGTCCGGCAAGGTTTAAAGGAACTCCGTCGTGATTGGATTATCGGCCGCGGTGACGTCGAAGAGTACGAGGGCCGCGAGCTGAAACCGATCGATGACGGCTATCTGACATTTGCAGCCGCGAATCAGGCGCGCCAAAAAGAGAAAGGCCGGTTGGAAGACTTTCCAGCGCTGCGCCGGACTCCTCTCCGTGCACGCCCCGGAAGATGCGTTACACAACTGCATTACGCGCGTCAGGGAATGATTACTCCCGAGATGGAATTCATCGCTATCCGCGAGAACCTCGGTCGCCAAAGTCCGGCAAACTTCAGTTCGACGATGTCTCGCGACTCGCTCGATCATCAGCACCAGGGGCAATCATTCGGAGCCTCGATTCCTTCCTATGTAAGTCCCGAGTTTGTTCGCGATGAAGTAGCACGCGGCCGGGCGATCATACCTGCGAACATCAATCATCCTGAATCCGAGCCCATGATCATAGGCCGCAACTTCCTCGTGAAGATAAATGCCAACATCGGCAACTCGGCGGTCCTGTCGTCAATTGACGATGAGGTTGAGAAGATGCGCTGGGCGATTAAATGCGGCTCAGACACCGTTATGGATCTTTCGACCGGCAAGAACATTCACGCCACGCGCGAGTGGATTCTGCGTAACTCACCCGTTCCCATCGGCACCGTGCCCATCTACCAGGCGTTGGAAAAAGTCGGTGGCAAAGCGGAGGAGCTGACATGGGAAATCTTTCGCGACACTTTGATCGAGCAAGCCGAGCAAGGCGTCGACTATTTCACCATTCATGCGGGCGTGAGATTGCCCTATATTCCGTTGACCGCGAAGCGCACGACGGGAATCGTCAGTCGAGGCGGTTCCATCATGGCCAAGTGGTGCCTTGCCCATCATCAGGAGAGTTTTCTTTACACGCGCTTTCGGGACATCTGCGAAATCATGGCGGCTTACGATGTCTCGTTCAGCTTAGGTGACGGATTGCGTCCGGGCTCGATCGCCGACGCTAATGATGAAGCACAGTTCGCCGAGCTTGAGACGCTCGGTGAGCTGACGAAGATCGCATGGGAGCACGACTGCCAGGTGATGATTGAAGGGCCGGGTCATGTGCCGATGCATTTGATCAAAGAGAACGTGGACAAGCAGCTCGAGACTTGTCAGGAGGCGCCGTTTTATACACTGGGACCGCTCACGACCGACATTGCTCCCGGGTACGATCACATCACTTCAGCTATTGGCGCGGCTATGATTGGCTGGTACGGCACCGCGATGCTCTGTTATGTCACGCCTAAGGAGCATCTGGGGTTGCCGAATAAGAAAGACGTGAAAGATGGCGTTATCGCATACAAAATTGCGGCACACGCTGCGGATCTCGCCAAGGGTCATCCCGGTGCACAGTATCGCGATAACGCTTTGTCGAAAGCTCGTTTCGAATTTCGCTGGGAAGACCAGTTCAATCTTTCGCTTGACCCTGAAGTCGCGCGCGAATACCACGACGAAACTCTACCGCAGGAAGGCGCCAAGCTCGCCCACTTCTGTTCCATGTGCGGCCCGCATTTCTGCTCGATGAAGATTACGCAGGACGTGCGCGAGTATGCGGCGCAAAAGCAGATTGACGAACAAACGGCGCTCGATGTCGGGATGAAAGAAAAGGCCGAGCAGTTTGTCGCTGCGGGCGGAGAGATTTATCAATGAAGTCCCGTGCCCTAGCACTTTACCATGTCACTTGAATTAAGGACGAATAGTTACGGTTGCTCGATTCCCTACCACTTCCTTTTCGAATTGTTGACGATGCTGTTCGTGTCCTCTTGTGCGTCACCACAAACGACGACCTTCATTAGGAATTCATCGTCAGTGATCGGTTGGTACTGCCGTCGGCTTTCCCACTAGAACCAGGACATGTCCTCTTAACCGTCGGACCGATAAATCCTCACCTCGCTGTCTTCATCTTGCTCCGCGCGGTTTCTGGTTCGGCCAGGAATGGCAGGAAGCTAAAGTCTGAAGACACGTTATTACCAGCCACCAGAACTGCGCCGGCGTGACACCCAACACATGAGCCGGGCCCGGGAAGGTTCGACGGCGTGCCGGTGTAATTCTGGATGTAGGTCTCGAGCGTGATATTCGACAGCATTGCCGGTACGGCGTTCACAGGCAGAGGATTGTCCCTGCGTTGCTCGACATTACCGCCCCATTGCGTACCGATCAACATGTAGTACTGAAACGGAGTATTGTAGTTAGACAACTTTTGTTGCCACTGTTTATTAAGAGAAGCGGTAGTCCAATAGATTGACCAACAGCGAGTCGCTTGCGGCATTGCCGTCGCAGGCGTTGTAGCGCCTTGGGAATAAGGCGCGGTTGAATTCCACGGGTACGAGCTGCCGCTATTTGGAACAGGCGCAACGTTAGTCTGAGTGCCCCCTCCTGAACTGTAGTAAGAATAGCGCGAGCCGGGTGGACCGGGGGCGGCAGGTCCGCAACTCGGCTGATTTATCCAACTGGTCGGGCCACATGTGTTGGGCGAAGGATTCGAAACATCGCACGGCGCCTTTGCCAGGGGAGCATTATCAACTTGCTCGAACGTTGCCCATATCCATTGAGGAAGCAATTCCGGGTTCTTCGGATCGACCGGATTGCGTTGGATGATGTGCATACCAACCAAACCCAGAGTGACGTTGGCGCAAATTTGCTGGTTTCCGCTTACGAGATCCTTGGGCACGGCAACGATCGCCTGCTGTGTGTAATAGCGAGTTGGATCGTCGCCGCGTTTCTTGTCGATGATCCGCCATGCCGTCTTGATCTCGATTGAGCCAGGCGTGCCTAGCGGGACTGCCTTTGATGGCGTGAAACTCGCGCCCTTCGGATGGCTCTGGATGAAATTTGTTTGCCCTGTTTTCGTCGTCAGGGTTTGTGAGGAGTTGCCGTTTGGCGCCAACAGATAACTGGCCTCGATATCGTTGACGCGGCGTTCATAAAGCGTCCAATTCCCATTGATGTCGATTAGCGGTAAGTTGGTGGACGCTTGAAAATATTCCTCGTTATTGGGCATCGGCTTGCCATTGCCGTCGGAGCCGATATTGAAGACCGGAATACCCGCAGGTGGGCAGGTAGCGATCACTGGCGAATTGCCAAATAGCGCACTGACCTTGCGATAGGTCTGAAAGACGCGCGGGCCCTTCGCCGTTAACCCCTGGGCCGGAGTATTTTTTCGCTGACTTGCAGCCCAATTGAGCGCGATGAACATCTGCCAGGCCATATTGTCGAAGGGCGTCTGCACGTCGCCGGCAGCATTAGACGGCTTCGATCCAAAGAGTCCCGAGTAACCAAACCCGTGTTTCAATAACGGATCCGGTCCGATATAACCGGGAAGCATAGAACACGGATTGTCGGACAATACGGCGCAGAAGACGGGCTTCGGAACATAGTTGACTTGTCCGGCGGACTGACGAATCACGACCCCAGCGGCGACTAATGCGAACACAACTGAGATTAAGGTGAGCTTTTTCATCGTTCCTCCCTTTTTGCGAACGGTTTAGTGCGGCGCAGCTTGGGAGAGAACTCGCCGAGCTCGTTTTCGACTATTGCTTTCCGGGCATGAACACGATCACCTGTCTGATCGCGTTAGCTTCGTTCAAACATTGGGCATGAGGATTTGGGTAATAGCCGGCAGAAGAAGTGATCGTTTGCTTGCAGCGTCGATCCTTGAGTGAATTCGTTAGGACTCGTGCGCGAGAGCCAAACTTCAACTGTCAGACTACGGCGGTCTTATAACGCTTCTAATGAGATTTTGTCCACAATATTTTCGGCAACAGCTGTTCGTCGATTGTCAAACGTTACAGGAACCGTGCGGTGTGATAAGCTGCGCAAAAATATTGGCATGATCCCGACTGTTTGCGGGCCGAAAAGGAAGGGCGAGAACTTGCACTAAGTCGTCGCCTTTACGACCCAAGTTAGTATCACCCCCAAACTGAAAGGAGATTCCATGTCACTTTCCAAGAGATGTGCGGCTGAATTTCTGGGTACACTGTGGTTGGTGTTTGGCGGTTGTGGTAGTGCAGTTCTTGCCGCTGCGTTTCCGAGCGTGGGTATCGGTTTGCTTGGGGTATCGCTTGCTTTTGGTCTGACTGTGCTGACGATGGCTTATGCTATTGGGCACATTTCAGGTTGCCATCTGAATCCGGCGGTTACTGTTGGGTTGTACACCGGTAAGCGGATTCCCGCTTCAGATGTGCTTCCATACATCATTGCTCAAGTGCTGGGCGGCATCGCCGGAGCGGGGATTCTTTACGTTATTGCGAGCGGTAAAGCCGGCTTTAGCCTGACCGGCGGCTTCGCAGCTAACGGCTACGGCGCGAATTCACCAGGTGGTTATTCGCTGTTGGCCTGCCTGGTGGCTGAGATCTTTCTAACTTTCATGTTCCTGATGATCATTCTCGGTTCAACCGACACGAGAGCTCCGAAAGGGCTTGCGCCTCTGGCAATCGGATTTGGGCTGACCCTAATTCACTTGATCAGTATTCCGGTTACCAACACCTCAGTGAATCCGGCCCGCAGTACCGGCCCAGCGATTTTTGTAGGCGGTTGGGCCATCTCGGAGTTGTGGCTGTTTTGGGTGGCGCCCATTGTGGGCGCTGCGATTGCGGGATTGGCTTATTCCCTATTCGCCGGCGAGCCTGAACCTGAACGAGAAATACAGGTCGAAACTCCACCGGTTGTTGAAGTTAAGACTAAAGCTGCAGGAGCCTGAGAGTAAGCTGAGCTGACTGCAAGTATTCAGGGCGAATCGCGTCCTTTAATGCAGGACTCACGAGTCCGCGGAGACGTGGTTCGCCCTGCCATTGAGGGTATTCGAAGCAGACGCAAGCGCGCCTTCTTTTCGCGCTCCTGCGAATTCACGGAAACGTGAGTCCCATAAATGATCTTGAGACACCGATCAGTTATCTGGGTCGTGCTGTGTGTAAGTGCCGCACTCGCCAGCGCGCATACATCTTCCAACCCCCCAGCCATTTACTACCCGGCACCTGGCAGTGCCTGGGAGCACAAGCCACCGGAAGCTGTCGGCATGGATGCCGCGTTGCTTGATCAGGCCGTTGCATACGCAAAGACCCAAGCCAGCCTAATACCCGCGGACTTTTCTACTCAGGTTGAGACTTTCGGACGTGTTCTTGGCCCATTGCCGAAAGAGCGTGGAGCAACCAATGGCATTATTCTTCGCCATGGGTACGTGGTTGCTGAATGGGGAGATACCGATCACCCCGATCCCACTTACAGCGTGGCCAAGAGTTTCTTGTCAACGATCGCCGGACTTACCGTCGATCGCGGTTTGATCAAGAGCGTGCAGGACCCCGTTAAGAATTATGTGAAGGACGGGGGATATGATTCTGCCCATAACGCGAAAATCACGTGGCAATTTCACCTGCAGCAAACGAGCGAATGGGAAGGTTCGATGTGGGGAAAGAACAGCGACTTTGTGGGTGTCGAGGAATTTGGCAGAGGTCAGCGTAAGCCTCGCGAGATTAAGGAACCGGGCACTTACTGGGAATACAATGATGTGCGCATCAATCGTCTTTCACTGTCACTCCTCGAGGTTTGGCAAAAACCGCTGCCCGAGGTCCTGAAAACCGAGATCATGGATCCCATAGGGGCTTCAAACACCTGGCAATATCATGCTTACGATAATTCCTCAGTCACGATCAATGGCAAACGAATGGGCTCTGTCAGCGGCGGAACGCGTTGGGGTGGAGGACTGTGGATTAGCGCCCGGGACGAAGCCCGATTTGGTTATCTGTTCCTGCGCAGAGGCAAGTGGAAAGACAAACAGATCATCTCCGAGAGCTGGGTTCAGGCAGCCACGACACCAACAGCAGTAGCTCAGAATTATGGCTATCTATGGTGGCTGAACACTGCTCACAAGCAATATCCCAGCTTGCCTGAAACAAGTTTTGCAGCGCTCGGGTACGGCAGTAACACCATTTGGATTGATCCGGAGCATGATTTGGTGATCGTATGGCGATGGCACCAGGACCGAAGCGCCGATGAGCTTTTTAAACGAGTAGTGGCCGCCGTGAAGAATTGATACAGGATTACAAGATTACAGGATTAATAGGAATTCTGTTGATCCTGTAATCCTGAAATCGTGTGATCGTACGTCGTCTTTACGCGTCGGCACATTCGGATTACACTGCGTTCCAATCCCGCCAATTAATAGTCACGCATTCTTCCTCACTTGCTCGCTCGCTACGGAGGACGCAATGAGGAACGATGACCTGACTGGTACTGTTATTGGCAGCGCATACAAGGTACATAACAAACTTGGCGCCGGTTTTATTGAGAAAGTCTATGAAAATGCGTTGCGAATTGAACTCGATAAGTTGGGATTCAAGATCAAGCAGCAGGAACCTATAGCAGTTTTCTACGAAGGCAGCCTCGTAGGAAAGTTCTATGCCGACCTGTGGATTGATGATCGACTCATCATCGAAGTGAAGGCTAACGTGAATCTCGCGAAAGAGTTCGAAGTTCAACTTGTCAATTATCTGGCTGCGACCGGTGTTGATGATGGATTGTTGATAAACTTTGGGCTGTCAGTCCAGGTGAAAAGGAAATTCCGAGAATACAAGCCGAAGTCCCGGCAGTTGAATTCAATCAGCTAAACGAACGGAGTTTGTCGATGCGAAGTCAGGCCGAGAAGGCAACAATCTTTCAAGCCCTTCACCAACGGGATCATGCTTTCATCATTCCCAATCCGTACGACGTCGGCACGGCGAGGCTACTTGCGCATCTCGGCTTTGAAGCCCTGGCAACAACCAGCGCCGGCTACGCGTTCTCAATCGGCCGTCGCGATTACACGCTGACACGGGAACAGGTCCTGAAGCATGTAGAAGACATTGTCAACGCCACCGAGCTGCCTGTGAGCGCCGATCTCGAGGGTGGCTTTGGTGATAGTCCCGAAACGGTGGGCGAGACCATGCGACTGGCAGCCGCCACGGGCTTGGCTGGTGGTTCAATCGAGGATTCCACACGCGATTCAGACAATCCGATTTATGAACTGCCGCTCGCAATTGAGCGCGTTCAAGCCGCGGCCCAGGCTTTGAGCGAGCTTCCCTATCCTTTTATGCTAACCGCTCGCTGTGAAAACTATCTCGTTGGACGTACCGATCTCAAAGACACCATTGCGCGACTTCAAGCTTACCAGGAAGCGGGCGCGAATGTACTTTATGCGCCTGGCTTGCGGACCAAAGACGATATCGCCAGCCTCGTGAGTTCAGTTGATCGTCCCATCAACGTTTTGATGGGACTGCAAGGCGTGTCCATCACGCTTGGCGATCTCTCGGCGCTCGGAGTAAAGCGTGTCAGTATCGGCAGTGGACTCTCACGGGCGGCGTTGGGAGCATTCATTCAGGCTGCGCGCGAGATGCACGATCATGGCACGTTCACATTTGCCGAAGACGCCATCAGCTACCGCGACTTAAGCGAGATGTTCGGCGGCTAACAGATCTGTCAATGTTTTAATTCTGTAGGACCAATCATGTACAAGGAGTTGGCCCAGCCAATGGCAATAGGTAAACGCTTGATCGTTTGGATCTCAGTAGTAGCAGCCATCGGGATCAGCAGTTGCGCGCGCAATAAAGTTTTACGCTCCACCAGCTCGGCGACATCCAGTCCGGTCACCGCGGAGAGCAACCCTGGCGGCATTGAAAAAGTGAAACCGGCTCCCGGCACTGGTAACGTGCAGGGAAGAGTTTTCTACAACAGCAAGCCGGCTCCCAACATCGAAGTCAAGTTGTGCGAAAAGTTCAATCAGTTCTTCGGCGGTTGTAGCGGCAAAACCTACACAGCGCGGACTGATAATGATGGGGATTACGTAATCACCAATGTCGAACCAAAAGTGTACGAGGCATTGCTGGCGAAGGTGTTCGACACTGACTTTTCGGTCTTTGCTACATCCGGAATTGCCGGACTGAGCTCAACGAAGTACGACGTCACAGCTGACAAGACCCTTTTCATTTCCCCCACCCATCTTTTTAAGAGTGACCTGAAAGTAATCAATCCAAAGGCAGGTTCAAAGCTCAGCGCGCAAAACCTCGAGCTCAAGTGGGAGCCGTACCCGGAAGCGGCATATTACAAGTTCAGCATCTATCCTGACGAAGCGAGCGTGGTGTCTCCTTATATTAACGAGCGCGTTGACGCAACTTCATTTTCTGCTGATAAGCCATTGCCGCAAGGCACATATCGCTGGCAGGTGACTGCTTACAACGGCGACGACAGGAAGCTTTCTGAGAGCAGCAACGATATCAAATTCACTATCACTGATGCACAGAGTTCTGCCGGACATGGGCAGACCAAGTAGTTATCTGTTCAAAGCTGTCTTGAAGGTAGGCGATACCAGTTCATGGAAGATTTCATCCATGCGCTCAGGTGTGTAAGGCATCTCGCGATCGAGCCACCATTTGAGCAACGCGAACAGCTCATTTGCTAAGTAGTGAGCAAGAATAGGGACCGGCACGGTTGGAACAGGTTTATTCCTGAGCTGATGACTCAGTCCTTTTTCCATCATTTTGCTCAGCGTTGCGACGCCGCTTTTGAACACAGAATCCGTCATGCGCGATCGCAGAAGGCCTTTATAAAAGGCCTGAGCTTCTTCAAGATGTTGAAAAAGGGGCTTGGCTGGAACGAAGTTTCCCTGACCAGCTTTTTCCCACTGGACGTGCGAGGCAAAGCCTTCCAGAAACCTCTCCCAGTCTTTCTGAAATAGATCTTCTTTGTCTCTGAAATGAGAATAGAAGGTCGAGCGCCCGACATCTGCGCGGTCGATCACGTTTTGCACCGTGATATCGTCGAAGCGCTTCTCTTTAATCAGCTCAACCAGCGCCTCGCTAAGCGACCGTTTTGTGCGACTAATACGCCGGTCTGGCTTCTTCTTCGTTGCGGGCATGATTGTCATTTTCGAACAGCAAAAGCTTCTTTGTCCATTATTGAACTTTTGCTGCGATTTTTTTGCAGACAAGCTGTCGTTGCTGTCGTAGTTTGTCTGGTCACGGAAATTTCTCGGAGGAAATCTGAAATGCTAACGAAAAGAACACTCGGTTTGTTGCTCACAGCATTTGTGGGAATGTTTTGTTCGGGTTCAGCTGTTGCGACGCATCATGTAGGTCTGATAGGCGAAGCTACGTCTCAGCAGGATTCGGATCCAATCTCCGGAGAATGGGATGTCTCGTTCCGCGTAGACGCTTCGAAGACTCCGGCTACCTTCAATCTCAAACTTGAAGGGGAGAAGGTTACAGGCACCGCCTACTCAGAACACACCGGACCGGGACAGCTGCGCGATGGTAGCTGGACGCACAACAAACTCAGTTTCACTCTCGACTTTGAGCGTCATCAGTCGATTGTGGTGACAGGAGAGCTCAAAGACGGCGGCATTGCCGGCGAATTTCGGACCGAGGGTTTCACATCGGACTGGGAAGCAAAGAGAAAGACAAGCTCGGGGAAAAGCGCGGCGGTCGAAAATAAAACTTCCACTTCAGGTGATCCGATATCCGGTCAGTGGAGCGCCGTCTTCCACGTTGCCGAACACAAAGCGGAGGTCACTCTGAAATTCAAGCTTGACGGAAGCAAGGTTACCGGTACCTCTGAGTCGTCGGTGGCGGGTTCGGGAACTTTGAGCAATGGGTCCTGGACGAATAATACAGTGTTGTTCACTATGCCTGGCCCACATGGTCCGGTGAGCGTTACCGGCGTTTTGAAGGATGGCGCGTTACAGGGAACCTTTTCAATGGGCGAAATGAACGGTACCTGGGAAGCGAAGCGTTCGTGATGGTCAGTTGCAGCTTACTTCTTTGCGCTTGAGCATGAGATCCGGCCCTTAGGTGATAATCTTCACGTCTAGTGGAAAGGGGCAAAGCCGCAAACCAGCAGAGCGTCCACAATTCCTCGACAAGCCTTTTTATTCTCACTTATCCTCAATCGTCACAAATCGCAAGACCGATCACCGGCCAGCGCGTGCGGGTCGGCAGCTAAACATGAGTAAAGATCCCATTGAACGAGTGCGACGAATCTGCCTGGCGCTGCCCGACACTTCGGAAAAGCTCTCGCATGGCGAGCCCACGTGGTTCGTGCACAAAAAAGTCTTTGCGATGTTTTCTAACAACCATCACAACGACGGGCACGTTGCCGTTACTTGTCCTGTGCCGCTTGGCGTGCAGGCGGGTCTGATAGCAAAGGATCCCAAAAAGTTTTATAAGCCGCCATATGTTGGCGTGCGTGGCTGGATTGGAATTGAGCTCACGCATGTTAGCGACAAAGAGCTCGAATTCCACTTGCGCCAGGCGTGGTTATTAATAGCCCCGCCGAATTTGCGCGCAAAGTTTGAGTCCGAAGGATAGCTGGACAACTTTACAGAACCTTCATCATGCCAAAATACGTTGCTTTTTTGCGGGCCATTAATGTCGGCGGACATGTCGTGAAGATGGAGCGCCTGCGTCGACTTTTTGAGGAAATGGGCTTCTCTAATGTCGAGACTTTCATTACGAGTGGCAACGTGATCTTCGACTCGAGCTCGAAGAGCACGGCGGCAATTGAAAAGAAGATTGAAAAGTATCTGGAAGCCAAGCTTGGCTACGCCGTCGTCACCTTTGTACGCAGCACGGCAGCGGTGGCGAAGTTGGCTGGCTACGATGCTTTCCCAAAAGAGAATCGCGATGGTATTACGCTTTACATCGGTTTTCTGACAGAGCCACTCAGCAAACAGACCGTGGAGAATCTGTATGGCGCTGCCACTGAGCTGGATCTCTTTCACGTCCGCGATACCGAACTCTTTTGGCTGTGCCGGGCACAAAAACTCAGTGATTCAAAATTCCTTGGTCCACTGTTGGAAAGGACGCTCGGCGCCAGGACTACACTTCGTAACGCCAACACGATCAGAAGACTTGCGGCGAAATATCAATGACACCAGAGCAATCGGACGAGGCCCGATTTGAAATTGCGCTTGATGATGGCGGAGTCCTGGCGAGACGCAGCACTCGTTTTCTTTCCGATGGCTGTTATCTGTTTGAAGACACGCTGCGGATTGCTGGGGTGCTGAGTGCAAAGGTCATCACTTGCAGAGCGTGGCTGTTGGAGTTGTATCAATTGAGCTCAGGCGAGTTGTCATTTGTGAGCGGCAAGCAGCGCCTTGTTCCCGAAAACAAGAGTTTTGCTGTAATTTTTCCCGCCTTCACAATCACGGCGCCTTGCTTTCAGGATGTCGAAGGCGATGTTATTGGTGTCGCCGGAACGCAGCCTTTGCCGCAGGAGTTCACTGGCGCGCCCGCTCTGTTTGATACGAGCTTTAGCGGAGTGCCTGGCAGAGTCGAGGAAGTGGGGCAGATCCTCAGCAACGCTCGCAATGTTCAGACGATCGCCGCCTATCCGAGTCCCTCGTTGCTGTCTTTGAAGGCCCGGCGACTGATTGATGAAAACTATTCCAACCATCCTTCGATCGCGCGCGTCGCTCACCGTTTGGGGGTAACACCGGCCCATCTTTCACGTCAATTCAAAGCTGATTTCGACATGACCCCGAGTGGCTACTTGCACCAGTTGCGGCTTGCGGATGCCCGGTGGCGACTTGCGCGAGGCGAGGACATCGTTAACGTCTCAGAGGACGTTGGCTATAACGACTTGAGCCGCTTCTACAAACAGTTTCGCAAACGCACCAGCGCTTCCCCTGGGGCTTGCCGCGACATGCTGAAGCCTGACGGCGCATAACGCTTTCAACTCACATCAAAAACCGCCAAGACAGCGCTCCCGCTTGATGCTAGATTTTGGCCGATCAAGAAAAGGAGGTCGGCAATGCGCAAGGTTACTTTCGGCGGAGCCAACAGTCTCGATAACTATTTCGCGCGCAAGGACGACGGTGTTGACTGGTTAATGTGGTCCGACGAGGCTGCGGAGATAATGAACAACTATTGGAAGTCAATCGATGCCATTCTGATGGGTCGCAAAACTTATGAGGTGGCACTTCGAAATACAAAAGGCAAGAGCAATCCCTATATGGGAATCACCAGTTATGTCTTTTCGCGTACGCTGAAAAAGACCGATACAAACACCACACTTGTCTCGGAGAATGCAGCTGACTTTGTTCGAAAGTTAAAAAAGGAAAAGGGCAAAGACATCTGCCTCCTGGGAGGCGGCGACTTTGCCAGGACCTTGTTCGAAGCAGACCTTATAGACGAAGTTGGATTGAACATTCATCCAGTGCTGCTCGGTTCGGGCATTCCTCTCTTTCACGAAATGAATCGACAAATCAATCTGGAGCTTTTGGAATGCAAGCCGTTCAAGAATGGCTGTGTGTATGTAATGTACCGCGTGAAGCATTGATCGCGGTCGTTAATTCTTCATTGACAAAGCTTCACACAGCGTCGCCTCCAGATCGCGTTTGACGGCGTTGCTTGTTGTAGCTCCCAAGGTCGCTTCGGTTTGGCGTAATGCTTCAGTGATAACGGGCGCAAGAGCCTTTTTGTCTTCCGCCGGCGCGGCTGCCAGCAACGCATCCGCCTTAACTAAACAGGCACGTACGAGGCGAGTGGGAGCTCCTATCTGTTTCAAAAAGATGGCGAAGCCGTACCAATCAGCTGCCTGTGGCAGAATGCTGCCGGCACCCTCCAGAGTCAGAGTCTGCTGGAAGTGAGCCAGCGCTGCTGAATTCTTACCCTGAGAAGCTTCTATCTGTGCAGTTTCAATCCACGCCAATGCCAGCCCATGCTGGTTGCCGAAGCGATGGGCTAGTGCCGCTCCCTGCGAAAAGAAATGCAACGCTGCCTCATCGTCGCCGGCATTGTGGCAGGTCTCGGCGAGTCGGAGCACCACCTGCAAAACCAAATCCGGATTTGGCAGCTGTTGATTCGTATTGAGGCCATCATCCCGATTCGCGATCAACGCGAGATACCGTTCGTAGTGAGGCATGGCTTCCTTGAATCGTCTTTGCTGCAAGAGGGCATCAGCGAGATAGAGATGAGTGTTGGCCTGATTACTGTCGCGATCAAGTGCCTTTTGCCACGCAACAATGGCTTGGTCTGAATGGTTGAGCTGCGCTGCCAGAATGCCGAAGTTCACCAGCGAGTCGACGTCGGGCGTGACCTGCTGAAACATGTTCTGATAGTGAGCGTAGGCCTCTTCGTACTTTCCAGAGTCGATCAAAAGCTTTGCTAAAGAGATCTGGGCCGGTTGATATCCAGGATTAATCTGCACAGCTGATTCCAAAGCCACGCGTCTGCCCGTCTGATCACCGGCTCGATCGCTGGCGCGAGCGAGTCGCACCTGCAACGAGGCATCATACGGATTAAGTTCTCTCGCCACCTTCAGCCGAGCAGCGTCGCTCGCTTGAGCGCCGTAGAAAAACTTCACCTGGTCCAGACCTGCAATCAGAATCAGCGCGACCGTCGCTGTTAAGCGCAAGAAACGCACGGAAGAACTTGGACTCCGCAGCCACGAGGTCACTCTATTAAAACCGGAAACCACATTGCCATGATGTTCGACTGTGTTTAGAAGTAATGCGGCGATACGACCGTCACGAAGCTTCCAGAGGGCTCCGTCCAAAAGAAAATGGTGGATGTTTACCAGCGCGGTGAAAGCGAGAAAGCTTGACATGAAATCGGAGTGGAAAACCCGGCTTGCGAGCCACGGCCCGGGAATGAAGAGAGCAATTCCACCAATCACAAGTGCCAGAAAATAGACATAGGGCCGCCATTCATTCTGACGAAGCTCACCGTCGCCTGCCTGCGATTCGCGCCGCGCGTAATAACTCGTGATCCACAGGTACTGCGCCGAATGCATCACTGCCAGCATGCCTGTAGTCGCTCGGGCTTGCAGCAATTCAAGACCAGGAAACAACTCGAGAGCGGTAGGAACTACAAACCAGATCACTTGGGTTGAAAGCATTACCAACGGAGCCGTCAGTTTGCGCCAGCCGACTTGTTTCGAAAATACGAAGAAGCTGTAAGCGCTCGACGCGACAAAAACGGCGAGGGCTACGCACCAAAGAATGCGGGCAAGCTTGCTGGGAATTCCCAATGTAAGGACGTACTGATCGCTGGAATACAACGAGTGGACTGCAATAAAGAACATTAGATACGAGGCCAGAAATGTCGCATAGAAAGCAGTCCGGGCCGTATTCGCGGGCTTGACGCCATTGCGGCGCGCGAACATCAAAGCGATGCCAAAATTCTGGCCCGTGTAATGAAAAGGGCTCCACGTTAGGTAAAGTGTAAAGACAAGCGCGAGCACCCACTGCGATAGGTGCGCTGCGAGCAGCACCGCCGCGAGCACGATCGTTAAATGCAAGGTAAAAAACTTGTATCTGGCGAAGTCCTCGCGCGTGCGGTAAGCGCGATAAATTGTCGCCATGTAGTGCGGGTAATTAAAGACGAGGGCAAGCGCATAAAAGACTATCGAGATTGATTGCTGATAATGCGAATTGCAGTAATAAGCAAGCAACAGCAATGGCTCTGACCAGGCGCAACAGCCCACAGCCAGATCGATGGCGGAGCCGTAAAACCAGCGCGACGGCAGCGCCGGACAGGCAGTTGATACAGGTGAAGTGAGTGACGTTTTGCGAGTTTTCATGACCCGGGAACCAGCGAGTGAGCAGGTTGGGATTAATTCCGAGGACTGTGACGAGGCGGCTGAGGCTTCAAATGCCGCGAGCTGCATTGTAACAAAACGCAGGCAACTACTGCGATGAAAACTTTGGACTGCACCGATCTGTCGGCGCTTTTTCCTCGCGCGCTGCCCGCTACAGGTCACCGCATTCCATAACGCGGATTACCCGAAAAATGGGCCAGCAGGAAAAATCTTCCGTTTCGGGTATTGGCGTCAAGCGATTCCGCCGGGTAGGATGAACGCGCAGAAATCGAGGAACTTTGAACTTGGCGTATCCTCGGGGCTCATTCTGCGCCTGAGTGGCAAACTTGCTTCAACAGAACCACAACTCCGAAAAGGGCCAAACGTAGAATTGCTGATTGCTGATTGCTGATTGCTGGAGGTCGTTGTGGCAGAACCAAAAACCAAACCAACGAGGAGCAGCGTTAGGGAATTTCTCAGTAAGCTCAGCGATGAGCAGCGTCGAAAGGATTGCAACGTTATTCTCAAGTTGATGTCAGACATTACCGGCGCCAAGCCGGAAATGTGGGGGCCGAGTATCATTGGGTTCGGACGTTATCGCCAGAAATACAGCAGCGGTCGTGAAGCCGAATGGATGATTACTGGATTCTCGCCGCGCAAAAACGATCTAACGCTATACCTGATGGGTGGATTCGAAAGCAGTTCTGATCTCATGAAAAAGCTGGGCAAACACCGCACCGCGAAGGCGTGCTTGTACATAAAGAAGCTCGATCAGATTGATCTTAAGATCCTCAGAGAGCTAATTGAGAAGTCAGTTGCAAGAATGGCGCGCGATCGTATTGATAGGTAGTTTTTCAACGATGGAGGAACAATCTGTGTCCGAAGTAAGGCATTTGACGATGGCCGAGCTCGAAGCCGGCCTGGATCACATCCGGCAATCTCCTCGAGACGAGGGCGTGCTGCGGATGATTGTCTGCCGCCCGGCAGTGAACGAGCGCGAAGTTCTGGCTGACGCTCAGCTCGATATTCAAGACGGCTTGGCCGGCGATAACTGGAAGATTCGCGGCAGTGCGCGTACTTCGGATGGCGGTCCGAATCCCGAGATGCAAATCAATATCATGAACTCACGCGTAACCGCTTTGGTGGCACAGCATCAGGATCGCTGGCCGCTCGCCGGTGATCAACTCTATATCGAGATGGACCTGAGTGAAGCTAACCTTCCGGCTGGTTCGAGGTTGGCGCTTGGCTCGGCAATAATCGAAGTTACAGCGCCGCCGCACACAGGCTGTCAGAAATTCGTTTCACGATTCGGGTTGGAAGCAATGAAGTTCGTCAATTCAGCGGTAGGCAGGGAACTGCATTTGCGTGGCATCAATGCCAGGGTGGTGCAGTCCGGTTCGATCCGAGTTGGCGACGTTGTTCGGAAGCTATAGTTGGCCGCCTTTTTTCGGTCAGACTGTTAATGTGAGAGAGCTGAATCGCATCTCTTGCGGACGCCAACTGACGGTTTGCCTCACAATCCACACCTTGCCCTCCTTACGATTTTGTGGACGCTCTTAAGTGGCGTGTGCTAAATTGGCGCTGCTCGCTATTGACTGAACACGTTTTTGGCTGCGTGTTCACCTCCTCGGCGCTAATTTGAAAAGCGTCGCTAATTCTTTATTTATTAGAATTACATGACTAAGCGTGCGGATTCCGGGCCTGGGAACCTAAAAGAGGCCTCCACTGGACCGAGTGTCGTCGATTTGGCGGATGCCCGCGTTCGACTGAAGTCACGCGGCAGCCAGAATTCGGCGGAAGCTCTGTCTCTGGAATTGGAGAATATTCGCTCGCTGCTTGATCAGGGACTGAGCATTGAAGCTCGCTCTCGGTTGGCAGCGCTGATTACTGCTGCGCGTCATAACCCATCCATCCTGGCGCTCGCCCGTTGCGCGTTATCCGTGGCTCTGGAAATGCAGGGGCACTATCGCGAATCCCTTGCAGCGATCGCGATGTATGAATCACCTGAGTCGCGCGCCAAGTTGAGCGAAGAAGCCGACATCTCGCTTCGAGTTCAGATCAGCATTGCCTACAACTACACAGGCGACAGTCCCAAGGCCATATCCCTCCTTAAGACCGCGCTTCGAGAACTAACCGAGACCGGTAATGAAGCTCGACTGGGTTCGGTTTACGCGGCACTGGCGCGCGTTTATCGAGGCATTAATGAATACCCGATTGGTCGAGACTATTCTCAGCGAGCGCTCGAATTGTTTCGCAATACCGGTGATTGGCGCGGACTCGTTGAGGCGTATTTCGGAATTGCTCTCGCCGATACCCACGAAGGCAATTTTGAATCGGCGCTCGAGAATTATGAGTTGGCGCTAAAGCTGATCGGGGATCGTCCAGCCAGCTTTTCCCTGGGCCGCATCTACGCCAACATGGCCGGCGCCTGTTGGTTCCTCAAGCGTCCTCAGGAAGGAATTCGCTATCTTGAAAAAGCGATTGGCTATTACGAACGAACCGATCACAAGAGCAGCGCCGCGAATGGTTACAACAACCTGGGCATCAATCTCATCCTGATCGGCCAATGGGATCGCGCACAGGAAGCTCTCGATCGAGCTTTGGCAATTGCCTCGGAAGTTGATGAGCATGGTGGCAAGGTGCCGATGATCATGGACTCGCTCGGCGAGTTACACATGTTGCGCGGCAATCTTGAAGAAGCCAAGCACTACCTCGAGCGGTCGGTAGCACTGGCGAAGGAAAACGGTAACAAATGGTACGCATGCCAGGCATTACGCACGCTGGGACGCTGTTGTCTGGCGATGCGCGACGGAACGACCGCGCTGGCAAAAGGCATGGAAGCGCTGTTGCTTGCTGAGATGATCGGCGATCGTCAGGCAGTCTGCGAATCGCGGCTCATAATCGCCGAAGCGCACCTGGCGAGCCGCGACTACAACAGTTGCGCCGCCGAGTTGCAGCGCGTGACCGACCAGACCACCGAAGCGCCCACCGATTTGAATCTCGCTGGTGAAGCACAAAGACTTCACGGAAAGCTTTCGATGGCCCAGGAAGATCCGGCGGCGGCCGCTCAACACTTCGGTCGCAGCGTATCAATCTTCGATATGCTTGGCGATCGTTACCGGGGAGCTCGCGCGCACTACGAGCTGGGTCGCGCTTATGCAGTTGCGCAACCGCCACGCGCGGTAGAACACCTGACACGAGCGGTCAAAACCTTTCGTGAGCTGGGGGCCTCGATTGATCTCAGGGCCGCCGAGGAAGCTCTCGCCAACGTCGATCGCAGTACGCCTGCAGAACAGCGTTCTGAGCTTCCGGCTCTGACTCAATTGCTGACGCTGCGACTGGCTGAAGCCGTTGCTTCGCGCGAGCTTCTGTTGCGCGAGCTGGCAGCAATCATGCGTCAGGAAACCAATGCGCGCGAAATCCTGATTTTGGAACGAGGTGAGGATGGTCGGCTCCGCACGGTAATAGCTCACGGCTGCACTGCCGCTGACAGCGCGCGAATCGCGGAGGAGATGGATCAGCTCAAGACTGATGAAGATCGTTTGCGCTACGCCAAAAAGCGCGACGCCAGCATCACCCTCTTGCGGGCTGCAAACGCGCCGCCGGCAATTCTTTATCTTTCCCCGCAGGGACAATCAGTGCTGCCCAGCAGCGTCTCCTTGGAGCCGCTCTTACGGATTGTCGAGCTGGGTATGGATGTTTGTGCGCTGCGCGCGGGCACTCACAAAGGGGTCAGTACGCCGGAACAGGAAACCCTTGCGGGCACGAGTCTGATGCCCGGCTTCATTCACTCGAGCCCGGCAATGACCCGGCTGGTCGAGGAAGTCCATAAGATCAGATCGTCGGACGTTACTGTGCTGGTGACGGGCGAGTCAGGTACGGGAAAGGAATTAGTAGCTCGCGCGATTCATGCCATCTCTTCCCGTCGTGACAAGGTGTTTGTCCCTTTCAACTGCACGGCCGTGCCCAAGGAACTCTCGGAAGGCTACCTGTTTGGTTATCGGCGTGGGGCCTTTACCGGAGCTGTGCACGATTCGGCAGGTGTAATTCGCACCGCTGCCGGCGGCACTCTGTTCCTTGATGAAATTGGGGACTTGCCGCTCGATGTGCAGCCGAAACTATTGCGCTTCCTTCAGGAAGGCGAGATTCAACCGCTCGGCGAGCAGCGTCCGTTGAAATCTGATGTGCGTATCATCGCAGCTACGAATACAGATTTGGAAGAAATGGTGGCCCAGGGCCGCTTCCGCGAAGACCTTTACTATCGCTTGAATGTAATTCGGCTGCGCGTACCGCCCTTGCGCGAGCGGCGTTCAGAAGTGCCGACCATCGTCAGCTATTACATCAATCACTACTCAGCAAAGTTCGGGCGCAAGGACATACAAATCACGCCGCAAGCAATCGATTTGTTAATGGTGTCCGACTGGCCCGGCAATGTGCGCCAGCTCTGCAACGAAATTCAGCGCATAGTGGCCCGCGCTGAAGATGGGACCTTGATTACACCCGATCACCTGTCGCCGGAATTGAGAAGGACAGGCGCTCCAGTCTCTCCAAATCAGGCAAGTGCTCCGCTTGCACAAATGCAGACGACCATACCAACCGGTACTCTGGCTGATGCGTTTGCAGAAGTTGAGCGTCGCATGATTGCCGACGCCTTGCGGCGGCACAATGGCAATATCTCACGCGCGGCACGCGAGCTCGGCCTGACTCGCCGCGGTCTCTATCTCAAGCTCGAGCGTCACTCCCTCAGCGCGAGCGCCTAAATCCTTTTTTACAACTTAGAGGTGGGGTTTTTAGTGAACGGCTAAAAGCGCCGACAGGTCGGCGCACTCCAGATAAGTTTGTTCATGGATTTAATTGATGCGAGAAAGGCCGCGGGAGCGGTCGCCGTCGAAGGTCTGAGTGTTGGGGAACGCGGTGAGTCTCCTGCGCTCTGCGATCTCATGCGCGATTTCTGAGATGCGATTGATGTCGAAGGGTTTCGAAACCACCCAGTCGGCTCGCACCACGTTGCGCGTGTCACAACTGATGGCATCGGCCCAGCCACTGACTATGGCCAGTGGAATATTTCCCGAGCGTCGCCGGATTGCGGTAGCCAACTCCCACCCATTCATATTGGGCATGCCAATATCTGTGAAGACGGCGTCGAATTCACCCTCGTATTCGTCAAACAGATCGAGAGCAGTCCTACCATTTTCGGCAGCCAGCACCTCGCAGCCCTCGGCTCGCAAAGCCTCAGCCAGGACGTCACGCACTGTTGCTTCATCGTCCACCACCAGCAAGCGCAGCGGACGCGGTTCTGCAGCTGGCAATTTACCGGTGGTTCCGGTGGACCGCGACGCTTCGCTCGCGGCAAGCGGAAGCGAGACGCGGAACGTTGTGCCTCGACCCAGCTCGCTGTCGACTTCTATGTAGCCGTCATGTCGTCGGACAATACCGAAACTAACAGCGAGACCCATGCCGGTGCCGGCCTTGCCCTTGGTTGTGAAGAACGGATTGAACAGACGCGTCTTCACCTCGGGCGACATACCGATGCCCGTGTCGGTGATGCTCATGACGACTCGCTCATTTTCTTCAAATGCTGCCAGGCGAATTTCGCCACCGGCTGACATGGCATCGACGGCGTTGTAGATCATGTTGACCAGCACTTCGCGCAGTTCCACGGGGTCACCCATAACTGTCGCGCGGCACTCGTCGGCCAACACACAGCGAATTCCTTCCGGACGCGACTCCCAACGAGGCCTGGTGAGCTCGAAAACTTCTCTGAGCAGATTGGCGACGGAAATCTTCTGAAACTCTCTGCTGGGACGTTCTCGGGCGAAGTCCTGTATGCGCTTGATTATGTGCGCGCCATCCTCAGCGCTTTTAATAATCAGTTCGAGGCCGCGCATAGTCTTTTCCGGGTCGTTCGTGCGCATCAGCAGCTGCGCGCGGCCCAGGATTCCGGTGAGCGTGTTGTTCACATTGTGTGCTACCCCAAACGAGAGCTCGCCCAGCGCCGCCATCTTTTCAGCGTGCATAGCTTGCTCACGCTGGTGCTCATACTCAGCGTGTGCCGTCGCGATGCGATCCAAACACTTCCGCAAGCGCTCGCGAGTTGAGGCTTTCTGAGAATTGGCAAGCAACTGGTCGAGTCTGGCGCCTATTTCTCGACGCTCGTCATCGTTGAGCTGCTCACACATTTCTTCGATGAGGATGAGGAGCGGCCTTCCTGCCCCTTCGTGATCGCCGCAGCGCTCTGCCACTCGCTGAGCTCGGTGAAGAATTGGTTTGGCTTCATGCCTTTTGGCTAGCCTACAGAGTGCTAACCCCTGAGTAGTGAGAGCTTCTGCTAACAGTGCATTCTCACCAGTGTTTTCAAGTTCATGAACGGACAATCTTGCCGACCGCTCAGCTAACACAAGTTCTTTTGAGCCGAGATACAGCTGAGCCAGCGTCTCATCGACTTGTGCGCATCCGACCGTGTCATTGAGGTTATGAAACAGTTCACGAGCCCGTTTGAGATGAACCTTTGCTTCTTCAAATCGCCCGAGTGTCAAGAGAAGAAAGCCATGGTTATTTTCAAGAGCCGCCACAAAACGTAGATTTCCCAGTTCTTCAAACTGTAATTGAGCTTCCCGGTAGTGGATTAATGCCCTATCAAAATAATGGATTCTGTTTTCTGCGGTACCAAGGTGGTTTAGAGTGGTTGCAAATTCTGAGTGAAAACGGCCACTAATCCAGCGGCTGGCGGTTGCTGCTAAGGGTCCCGCCTCAGTAAGGACATTTAGGGCGTCATGAAGCCGACCCGCATGACGCTCCACAGTTGCAAGCCGAATCAAGCCAACTGCCCTCAATTCAGTTTCGTCGTCAGGTACCGAGTGCAGAGCAGATAGAAGGGTTGCGCGGGCGATGTCAAACAAACCCTCTCGATAATAACAAGCGGAGAGTTCAATTCTTCCTTCCGCAGCGCGCAGTTGCTCCCCAAGGTAATCAAACTGCGCTATCGCCCCATTCAATAGCGCTTCCGCGTTCTTTTGGTCACCGTGAACTCGTCGCGTGCTGGCAATCCAACCGCTAAGCATGCCCGCTGTGAGGAGCAATTCAGCTGCGGCTTGGCTCGTCAAGCCCTCATACTGTGGACCGTCCGTAAGGGTCCACCATGGGCGCAAGGACGCGCAGCCACCGTCATAGTTACCCCTCTCAAGCTCTTCACGGGCGATCACACAGCAGGCTTGAACCTGTTCGCTTGGCGTTAGTGGCGAGGATTTCACGCCGTGAAGGTGTTGGGATTTGATGGGCATAACGATCAGAAATCAGTTTCAGTGGTTGGCTGAAGAGTCGCGCGCACTAGCTGTATATCCAGTATCCAGTGTTACGTTGGTATGCAAGGCATCCACCGAGACATAAAATCGCAAACACAGGCTGGAATTCGCCCTCCCACTGCCGAAGCAGTGCTGATAGTGTATACGCGCTATGCAGTCTCTCCTCCGTTAGCGAGACACGGGTGAAGTCATCGGACGGTTACGCTAAATACTTGATTTTCATCGCCTTCTGGTCAGTTTGCAACGCCGTTTGCCCAATGGCACGGCCATTGAATAGTGGAAGGGCGAAGATAGCTAATTTTGCTAGCGGCCAAGTTCAACTGAGAAGCTTTTCCGAGCAGACCTCAGTTGAACTCAACCAGACCCCCGGCAAACGAATTCACCAGGAGAAAAGACGATGAAACGCATTCAATCGATCCTTTGCACAGCATTACTAACCGCGACCATCTCTTCCACCACCCTTGCAGGTAGTATCAGCACTCTTGCATCACAGGGGAGCATTTCAACCAAGCCAGGTAGCATCAGCACCTCGGCCGGAACGATCAGTACCTTGGTCGAAGTAGTCGTTTTGGTGGCGAGCATCGGTAAGTAGTCCGGTCAGCTTGAATGACGCCGGTCATTTTGGTGTCGGACCTCTTGCAAAGATCGGTCAACTTGCTTGAGAAACGCCTGTTTTAGCGCTCTCCCGATAGTGGATGGCAAACGATATGCCGTTTAACCAACCTTCCCGCCTCTGCCTAAGAAAGGGCTCGCCAGAGGCGGCTGATCGAGAAGAGCCGCGTTTCTTTAATTCTAAGTACAGGAGAGTTAGAGAGTATGAATTTGGAGAAATGCACACTTACCCGTGGATGGATAAATCCTCCTCACGAAGCACACATTACACTCACACGCTAATTTCGACTGAAGTGACCAAGCCCCTTATCCTCACTTCCATCTAATCCGAAGCGTGCGATAGTAGTAATCAAAGAGCTACTCGGTCTTTATGAATTTCGAGGTTTGGTTAGTGCTGTGTGGTGTCGACTGATCTGCGCCAGCCACATGGGCCTCGGCTATATTCTCCTAACATCTTTCTGAGAGACTGTGAGTTATGAACAGACTGATCCCCATCACAAAATAGAAGATCATAACGACTTCAGAATCACCCCAGTTGTAATGCACCAGCCCGCTTACGAGAAAGCCTGCCAGTCCACCCAGCGCACCCAGAATAACGCCGCGATCAAGCCACGAACCGAGCCAATTAACTGACACTTCCGCCGGCTCGGCTATCGCCTGCGTTTGCAGTCTGCGGAACGTTTGCCAAAGCGAGCGAGCATAAACCGCCAGCAAAATCAACCACACAATCAGAGCGGGCAAGCCACGCTCCAGACCAATCTGCAGCAGGTTCGAATGCATGTGCCCTATCGGTATGCGACCTTCATCAAACAATCCCCATTCACGCCAATGTCGCTTGATCGAATCCATCCCGATTCCCACGGCGAGATGTCTGGGTCGGCTTACCAGCAGGTGAAAGCCCTCTCGCCAAACCGTTTCGCGCCAAGTCGTCGAAGCGTCATTTTGATCGAGCAATCCCACGTGGCGTTTTTGCTGCAGCATGATGGCGCCGGCAAGCACCAGTGGGATTGCGCAAGCAGTGGCAATCAGAATCGTGCGGCGCGAGCTTCCCACAAGGAACATCACTGCCGCGGATACCAGCAAGGCCAGCCACGATGCGCGTGTTACAGTAAGCAGCAGAGAAAAGATAAATCCCAACAGTGCCAGACCAAGAACTAAACCGATGCGGCTCTTCTTACGCGGCAGACAGATAAGCAGCCCAAGCGCCAATGACGCGATCAATTGCAGCGCCTCTGCATAGCTGACGTAGTGTCCGTAGAAGCCGCTAGCACGCCAATCGCGACCTATCGCCCAGCTCGCAATTCCCAGTTGCTCTTCAGCTGATGCCCCGGGCAATAATCTCCCGCGCGGCACGCGTATAGGCGGAAATACGTCACCGCGATACATCGTTACCGTGGCGAAGGGTTCCTTGATCGAAAAAGATAGTTGTGAGGCAATCTCGTCTGGATTGCGCACCGCTTGACCGTTAACAGCCAGAATGGTGTCGCCGCTCAAAATCGGATAATGCTCTTGCTTTTTCTGCAGCGACATCATCGTGGAGGCTGATAGCGGACTCTCAGCTCTTACGCCCATGACTTTCACGCCGCGACCCACAGCACGGGTCGCAGCCGTGTAGAAGACATTGATGACACACGAAAAGATCAGCGTCAAAACCAGTGCGCGTGAGATCTTGAGTGAGGGTATGTTCTCTGCGAAGAGGTAGACGATAGTGAAGAGGCTTGCAGCTCGCAACTTGCCGATCGATACCATCGGCTCGTAAGAAAGCACTGCCGAAAGTCCGGTCAGAATAAAAAAACCGAGCAGCGCGTAATCTACAGGTGTGCGAAATAATTTTGGACGGTCAGGCAAGCATAAACGCACCACCCAGCAAAGCATGCCAAGGAGCCAGGCCCCCTGCGTAACGGCAATAGAGTGCGGAGCAAATGCTGCAAACACAAAGAGCCAGCCGATGGTTAGCAACTCAAGTGCTCTGGCTATTTCCGACCGCTCCGAGGCTTTTCTCATGCAGGTTCAGCAGGCGTCGGGTGGTGCTCTGGTGACAGGCGTTTTCGAAACCTATGTGTCGCAGCTTACAATCCGAACGTTTTGGCGACGTAACTATACCCGAACCTTTGAAGGATCCATATGCACAAACTCGTTTCATTTATTCTGTTCATAATTCTTGCCGGCGGAGTTTTCGGACAAAATCCAGCCCCGAAAACTAATGAATTTACAGATCACGTAAAGGCGATCCAGGAAGACCAAAAGGTCAAGGCCGCAACTGAGTACATCGACAAGAACCGTGATGGCATTCTGCGCGAATGGAGTGATATCACCGAGATCAATGCACCTTCGCGTCAGGAAAAGGAGCGAGCGGTTTACATAGAATCACTTCTCAAGAAATACCAGCTGCAGGAGATTCGCTACGATTCAGTAGGAAACTTGATTGCGGTGCGCAAGGGAACCGGAGGTGGACCAGTTGTGGTGTTCGATGCCCATCTTGATACTGTCTTTCAGCCGGGCTTGAAAATCAAAACCACTATTCGCGACGGCCGGATTTATGGTCCTGGTGTTGGCGATGACACGCGAAATATCGAGGCTTTGTTGGCTACGATGCGCGCGCTTGATAGCGCTCAAATCAAGACCAAAGGCGATTTGGTTTTTGTCTTTACCACTGATGAAGAGACGGGCCTGACCGGTGCAAGGCACTTCGCCAACGAGAACAAGGGAAAAATCAATTACTATATTGCGCTCGATGGAGGGTACGAAGGATTCACCTACGCCGGCATTGGCATCAATTGGTACCGTCATCACTTTATTGGACCTGGCGGCCACACACGCTCACGTACCCCTCCCTACTCAGCCACGATGCCGCTGGCACGGGCCATCGAACGCATCTATCAGTTGAAAGTGCCCACCGATCCCTCTTCGAATCTGAATATTGGCATGCTGGGAGGATCAGAAGTCGTCAATGCAAAGGCAGCCGATGCCTGGTTCAGTGTCGATCTGCGCTCGACCAGCAACGAGGTGATTGCTGACCTGGAAAAGCAGATTGCGGTAATCCTGAAAGATGAAGCGGATCGCGCTTCGATGACGGTCAAGACTGAATTGATCTCAACTTCGCCGGCGGCCATGCTGCCGGGAAATCGGGACTCGGATCTGGTCAAGATTGCCGAGGCAGTACATCGGGCGATGGGATTTGATCCGCCGATTGGAAACGCAGGCTCGAACAATTCGAGCGCGGCGTTGCTGGCGGGCATTCCGTCGATTTCGACCGGCGCCGGACCGTGCAGCGATTCGCACGCGCTGACAGAGAGCTGTGAGATTGAGCCGCTTTATAAAGGGATTAAGAAGATCCTGCTACTAGAAGTGGCACTGGCCGCGCTGCAATAGCAGTCTTATTTAGTAGAACGGTATGAGCTCTTTTAAGTCGTCAAAATATCGTCGATGAGTTCGCCGGATTGCCGCCTCCGAAGACGCTTGAAGGATCACAATTTCATGCTCAATGCCTCGAACATGACGATCTAATTCCAAGCTAACCGCGATTCGTTGGCCGATTGGATCTCGGCATCCTCGAAGGTTCTCATTTGGACGATCCGACCGCGGGCTCGGTCATACTCGATTAAGAAAAACATATCCAATCAACCAAACTCGACAACCGAGGCCGCCTGATCTGCTCCAACCTTGCCGGCTTCGATCTTCGCGACTGAATAATTTTCTCCGCGAATCGGAGCGTCAGCGATGCGACGAAGGATGGTCAATTGACCAACATGTGTCAACGAGTCTGCGATAGCTCCCTGGAAAAGTCGCTCGCACGAAACCGCGAGCTCGCCATCGGAACCCAGGTAATCGTCGAAGCGCCGGAGTACGTTGTGAAAGCGAGCTATCTCTTCCGGCCATGGCAGCGGCGTCGCGTTGTTCCAGGTCTCGGCCCCTTTAGCCATCGACAAAGCCCAATCGTAAAGATCCGCGATATGGGCCAGGATCTGCACCGGAGTTCGCGTCGACTCCACAGCTTTGAACGATGCAAACGAATCAGGCGCTCCGCGGACAGCCTTTGCCCCTCGATAAGCTACCGTCGCGATCGTATGCCTCAACAACTCCCGTTTCGCGTCCATGAATTCCTCCGTTCGGTAAAGGCGTTGTACGTGCGATGACGATTGGAACTTTCCAAAGCGTCAGCAGCCAAAGACCAAAGATCAAAGCTCCAATTAATACGCATCCCCGCGCAGCATCACCGGGAGCGTGCGCAGAATAATCTTAAGATCCAGCAACAACGACCAGTTCTCGATATAAAACAGATCCAAACGCACCATCTCATCAAATGGCAGATGATTACGGCCCGACACCTGCCAAAGCCCAGTCATGCCCGGTTTCATGTCGAGGCGTTTCCGATGCCAAAGCTCGTACGATTCGACTTCATAAGGAATCGGCGGTCTCGGTCCCACCAAACTCATGTCGCCGCGCAGCACATTTAAGAGCTGTGGCAACTCGTCAAGACTCAAACGGCGCAGCCAGCGGCCCACACGCGTAATGCGCGGATCCTTTTGCAGCTTGTAAACGGGCAAAGTATCGCTGGCTGGTTTTACATCTGACTGACCCGCGATAAACCGTCGCTGAAACTCGCGATGCGAAGCGTCATCAGCATTCGGAAGCATCGTCCGAAACTTATAAAAGAGGAATATACGTCCGTCCATGCCGACGCGCTCCTGCTTGTAAAAGACCGGGCCTTTTGAATCAAGCTTAATCAGCAGAGCGATCAGCAATGAAAAAGGAAAAATAACGAGCGCGGCAAGTGACCCGACTGCCAGGTCTGACGCGCGTTTGACCACGCGCGCTACACGCGACAGTGGCGAACGAAACAGCGTGATCATCGGCAGCGCGCCAATTTGATCGACCTCTGTCTTCCGAGGCAGGAAATTAAAAAGGCTGGGCGCAATTCTGAATTCAACACCACGCCGGCGTCCCACTCGCATCATGACGTCAAACAAGGCATCACCCGGTACGGTCGGATCGGTGATGATCACTTCATTAGCGCCTGAAGCCAATACAGCATCGGACAGTAGTTTCAAGTCGCCAATGACCGGAACGCCCTCGAACACCGGCGAGGATGCAGGGCTAATTTCTTTTTCCAGTACACCGATGATGCGGTAGCCAAGTTCGGGGCGCTCGCGAATCTCGCGTATAAAAGTTGTGGCTTCCTCGCCGCGTCCGACTACCAGAGTTGGGATCAGGTTGAGATCATGCCGCCGAGCTGACATCTGCGCGCCTCGCATGAGCAAACGCAGCAAGAGAAACCCACAGAGCGCCAACGCGAAGTCAATTACAAACACACCTCGCGCATAAGAGAAAGCGCGAAACGGCGAATGAATTCCACCGCGATAGAGAAAAGCCGCAGCGACAATCAACAAAGAGCCTATGGCCGTGGCCTTGAATACACGTACAGCATCCTCGACGAACGAGAATTCGCCACGGAGTCGATACAGATCGTAATAGGCAAGTGTGATAACCCGAATTGGAAGGACCAATATTAGAAGGGCGGCGTAGGGAGCGAATGCCGCAGTCCACTGAAACCAGGCGAGTCCAGTCGTTAGCGCAAGTCCCTCTCGCAGATAGAACGCTCCTG
>Ga0126384_10000206_pt1 | contig 30170 bp, 26 predicted proteins | sample PanSoiMetPlot_36_FD_92543 | JGI IMG/M metagenome (GOLD analysis project Ga0126384, IMG submission 92543) | Tropical forest soil microbial communities from Panama - MetaG Plot_36 | ecosystem: Environmental > Terrestrial > Soil > Tropical forest > Bulk soil | place: Panama | collected 2016-02-17 | reverse complement strand
GCCGCCGCCTTTATGCGCGCCTCGCCTGCCGGCGTGATCCGCACCATGCGGGTGCGCTCGTCCTCGCCGCGCGCAACCGCGACGAGCTTGTCGCGGGCGAGCGGGCGCACCGCGCGTGTCGTGGTGGTGCGGTCCATCACCATCATGGCGGCGAGCGCGTTGATCGACTGCGGCCCGAGCCGGGCGAGCTTGGCGAGGATCGAGTATTGCGGGCTGGTGAGGCCGGTCGGCGCGAGATGGCGCTCGTATAGCGCCGTCGCGTGCCGCGCGGCCTGACGCAGCGCCAGGCAGTTGCAGATCGCCGGTTCCGGCCGCTCGGGCTTGGGACTGCCCTTGTTCCGTTGCATGGGTCTCATTCCAAAAGAGCACATATGCACCCACATATGCACCCTTGTCGCTAAGTGCATATGCACCTATTGTTCGGTCGCGTCAAGCACTGACCAGGCGGAAAGCTGAACCGGACCGATCGCCATGGACCCACGGACCCGCGTGCTGCTGGAAGCCTCGATTGGCCGCACGCTCGTGCGCCTGGCGCTGCCCAACGTCGCCGTCATGGTGGTGCAGGCGGCGATTGGGCTGATCGAGACCTATTGGGTCGGCAAGCTCGGTACCGACGCGCTGGCCGGCGTCGCGCTGGTGTTTCCGCTGCTGATGGTGACCCAGATGGTGTCGGCCGGCGCCATGGGCGGCGGCATCCTGTCGAGCGTCGCCCGCGCGCTCGGTTCGGGCCGGCGTGACGACGCGAACGTCCTCGCCTGGCACGCGGTCGCGATCGCAGGGGCGCTCGGCCTCACGACGGCGGCGGCGGCGCTTGCGGGCGGACCCGGGCTCTTCGCCCTGATGGGCGGACGTGACGGCTCACTCGCGGCGGCGGTCACGTATTCCAACGTCGTGTTCGCCGGCGCGATTGTGCTGTGGCTCTACAACTCACTGGCCGCAGTGATCCGCGGCACCGGCAACATGTGGGTGCCGGCGAGCGTGACGATCATCGGCGCAATCGTGCTGATTCCACTGTCGCCGGTCTTGATCTTCGGCCTCGGGCCGCTGCCGCGCCTCGGCGTTGCCGGCGGTGCCGCCGCGGTGGTGCTGTTCTATGTGGCGGGCAGCGCGATCTTCGCGGCCTATCTGTGGTCCGGCCGCGGCGTGCTCAGGCCGTCGCCGCGTCCGCCCGGGCTCGCCTGGGCGCCGACGCGGGAAATCCTGCGGATCGGCGCGGTCTCGGCGCTGGTCAGCATCACGACCAATGTGAGCATCGCCACCGCGACCGGCCTCGTCGGCGCGTTCGGTCCGGCGGCCGTCGCGGGCTACGGCACGGGCGCGCGGCTCGAATACCTGCTGGTGCCGCTGGTGTTCGGTCTCGGCGCGCCGCTCGTTGCCATGGTCGGCACCGCGATCGGCGCCGGACGCCGCGACCGCGCCCTGAAGGTGGCGTGGACCGGGGCCGCGATCGCGAGCGCGCTCACCGAGGCGATCGGGCTTGCCGCGATGCTCTTTCCCAACGCCTGGATGTCGCTGTTCAGCACCGACGCCACTATGAAAGCGGTCGGCGCGCACTATCTCGCCGTGGTCGGGCCATTCTACGGCTTCTTCGGCATGGGTCTCGCGCTCTACTTCGCATCGCAGGGCGCGGGCCGGCTCGGCTGGCCCTTGCTCGCCGCGCTGCTGCGCATGACAATCGCGACCGGCGGCGGCTGGCTTGCGGTGCGCTCGTTCGGGCTCACCGGCCTCTTTCTCGCCCTCGGGCTCGCGCTCGCCGTGTTCGGCCTCGTCACCGCGATCGCGATCGCGGCGGGCGTCTGGTTTGGGCGAGGTGAGCCGCACGCCGAGACCGGCGTGCCGCAGCCTTCGTAAGGAGCGTCGCGATGTTGACCAAGACCGAAACGAAGACCGAGACGCGCAGCGCCACGCTGCTCTATCTCGAGGATTTCGCTGTCGGGCAGATCTTTCGCTCCGGCAGCCTGACGGTCGAGGCTGCAGATATCAAGACGTTCGCGGCGCAGTTCGATCCACAGCCGTTCCATCTCGACGAGGCCGCCGCCAAGGCGTCGCTGTTCGGCGGGCTTGCGGCGAGCGGCTGGCACACTACCGCAATGACCATGCGATTGCTGGTCGACGGCGGCGTGCCGATCGCGGGCGGCATCATCGGCGCCGGCGCCGAGGAGCTGCGCTGGCCGCGGCCGGTCCGGCCCGGCGATCGGCTGCGGGTCGAAAGCGAGGTGCTGGAGATCGTGCTGTCGCGCACGCGGCCGCAAGGCCGCATGAAGCTGCGCACCACCACGCTCAATCAGAACGACGAGCCGGTGCAGGTGATGGTCGCAAACCTGGTGGTGCCGCGGCGATCGACCGCGTAGGCCGCGATCCCGCGCTCGCGGGAGCGAGCCTCGCTGCCGGCGTCAAGGTCGCAGCGCCAGCGCGTACTTTATCAATTCGTCGGCAATGAACGCCGGTTGCTCCGCGATCGCGGCGTGACTCGCGCGCGGGACGACCACGACGGTCAGGCGGGCCCCGAGCGCGCGCTTGTATTCCTCGGTGCTCTCCGCCCGCGCCAGCTCGTCGTGGTCGGGCTGCAGGTAGAGCACCGGCGCGCGGCCGGCCGCGTAATCTTCGTCGCGCGAGGTCCTGTCGCCGGCGACGCGTTGCGCGGCGAGCACCTCGGGATGCCAGCCCGTGAGCCATGGTCGCGCATCGTTGCGCGGCGCAAAGAAGGCATATTGCAGCGCCGCCAGCCGGTCGAGCGCGGTACGCGACGGATCGGCGCCGGTCTTGATCGCCTCGCGCACTTTTGGCGGGCTGGGCAGACGGCCGACATTGGCGGCGACGAGCGCGACAGCGCGCACGAGATCGGGCCGCACGGTCGCGAGCAGACGCGCGATCCGGTTGCCGAACGCGTGGCCGATGACGAAGGCCGGCGCCGTCGCCGCGTGTTCGATCACGGCCGCGATGTCGTTGGCAAAGTCGTGCAGGTCGATATTGGTCATTCGCCCGCGGCTGCGCCCGATGCCGCGCGGCTGTGGCCGGAGCACGCGGAAGCCGGCGGCCGCAAGGCGCGCGGCGATCGCGTCGAAATCTTCGGCACCGCGGCCGAGCGCAGGCAGCAGGACCATCAGCGGTCCGTCGCCCTGCGCGAGGATCTCGATCTGCGCATCGCCGCGGCGGATGAGCGCGCGAGTGACGGCGCCGGCTTGGCCTTTCCGTCTTGGGGCGAGTTCGGATTCTGTGCGCGCCGAATGCGCGCAACGCGAACTCGCGCTATTAGTCCTCATGGTCCCCAGCCCCCACCGCCCGCACAGGCGTCCGCCATGGCTTAGCGCGTAATTCTGGCGAAAACCTGCCCGGGACTTGTTCCGGGGCGGGCACCGGTCCGCCGATAAGAATATGCCGCCAAACAGCGAATCCAGAGTGGGTGCTCTAGGTTGGCCCGTCCTTCAACATATACCGCCCATCGTCCGTCCGTCCTAGCCGTCCGTCCGCATAGAGCTTGTCGAAGTTCCGCAAAATCTCGCGCCCATCGCGTGTGCCGGCGGCGGCCATCAATTCGAGATAGCTCGCCGGCCCTTGCGCCAGGGCTTCCTCGACTGACGAACGGCCGCGCGCCGGCATGACCGGCGGCGCCGCGACCGTGAACTCGAACGCGTCGCCCTTGCCGAACGGTTTCGTGCAGTCGAAGCCGAGCTTGGCGCCGACCCGCGTGCCCTGCAACGAGGGATCGATCGGAACCGCCCGATAGCCGGAGCCGACGATGAGATCGCGATCGGCCTGGAAGCGCGTCGCCATCGCCCAGTCGGTCTGGTCGTCGGAGAAGATGTCGATGTCCTCGTCGTAGACGTAGACGTGCTTGACGTCGGCGACGGAGGCGAACACCGCCGAGATCGCGTTGTGCGCCTCGCCCGGATTGCGCTGGCGCATCGCCACCCGCACGGTCGCCATGCCGCCCGAGGCGCCCGTGAGATAGACAGCGACCGGCTCGCGGATCGCCTGCTCGAGCACGTTCCAGATCGCGGTTTCGGCGCGCGCCGCATTGAGCAGCGAGGTGTCGGTGTGAGCGAGGGTGCGGCCGCCGATCGTCACGGTCTGAAAAAGCGCGTCCCTGCGGCGCGTGATGGCGGTGAGGTGAAACAGCGGATTGCGCTTCACCACGCCGTAGTAGCCGCAATATTCGCCGTAAGGTCCTTCCGGCTCGACGTGGCCGCGAGCGTCGAGATAGCCCTCCAGCACGTATTCGGCGTCGGCCGGGACATAGGCGTCGATGGTCTTGCACTTGACCACCGGCACCGGCTCGCCGCGCATCGCCCCCATCACGGCGAGCTCGTCCATCGGACGCGCCGGCGCGACCGCAGCGAGAAACGTGGTCGGATGTCCGCCGATCACATAGGCGACCGGCAGCTTGTCGCCCTTCGCACTGGCCTTGAGGTAGATCGCCTTGAGGTCGCTCGGCGCGATCAGGTCGATGCCGGCGGTGCGCGGCCCGCGCAGCATGATCCGGCGACACCCGATATTGGTCCAGCCGGTCGCGGGATCGCGCGCGAAGTCCATGCTGGCCGAGATGTACGGGGCGCCGTCGCGGCCGTGCTGGAGATGCACCGGCAGCTTGGTGAAATCGGCGTCGTCGCCGGTCAGCACCACCTGGTGCACTGGCGCGGCCGAGGAGGGCACCTCGATCGGCGCAGCTGGATGCGGCAGGCGTTCCCGCATCGCCTTGGCGAAGCCGGCCGCGTCGGTGTCGAGTGCAAGGCCGAGCCGCTCGCGCGCGCCCATCACGTTGCCGACGAGCTCGGTCTTCTCGGGACCGACGTTGCGGAACCACACCGCCTTGGGATTTCCATCGAGCACGGCGGCAATGTCGACAAGATCGATCGGCGCGTCGTGGACGATGCACTGGCCTTGCTGCACCAGCCGTTCCACGAAGGCGCGCAGGCGGAATTTCTCGGTGTCGGGTTGCGGCAAATGCAGCTCCTATACAGAAGCCCGCATGGAGCGAAGCGGAATGCGGGGCAGACTTGACCCGGATTTCGTCTTCGCTCCATCCGGGCTACGGACCAAGTGCAAGCTATTACGGCTCCGGCTTCCACGCCTCCTTGACCAGCTCCGCCTGCGCGCGACTCGCGAAGCCGAAGTCGAACACCGTCGCGGGCACCGGGCGCCGGTCGGGCGCGACGTCCATCATGTCGCCTCGCAGCGCGATCTCGGTCGTTTGCGCCTCGGGCGGGATCATGCTGTTTGGCGCCATCAGCGCGCGCAGCTGGTCGTATTCGGCGGCGACCGCATCCGGCGTCGTTTTCATGAATCCGGCGAAACGCGCGATCGAGGCCTCGCGCAGGGTGCGTGCATAGATCATGCCCTTGAGGGTCGCCTTGACGAATTTCTGCACCAGATCGGGCTTGGTGCGGATCAGCGCGTCGGCGGCCGCGAGCCCGTTGAAGGTCGATCGCACCTCCTGCGCCATGTCGGCGAGCATGCGGCCGTCCTTGAGCATGCCGCGGCCCTTCATGATCTCGACGTCCGCCGGATGCAGCACGCCGGCCGGCAATGTGCCGGAATTGACGATCGCCATGCGGGCGCCGACATTGGAGCCGAACGGCGTGAAGGCGAGGAAGTCCTGCGGCAGCCCGCGCTTCATCAGGATGTAGCGCAACCCGATCTCGCCGGTGTCGCCGCGGCTGATGATGCCGACCTGCCGGCCGCGCAGGTCGTCGAAGGTCTTGATGTCGGCCCGCGTCGCCCACAGCTGCCAGTTCGGCCGGTCCTGCCCGACCAGCAGCACCTTGAGCTTCGCGCCTTTCATGATCGCGCTGATTGCCGATGACCCCGACGTCGAGAACTGCACGTCGCCCGAGACCAGCGCGGGCGTGGCGGTGCCGCCGCCCGATTCCAGAAGCTCGATGTCGATCCCTTCCTGCGCGTAGTAGCCCTTGTCGATCGCGGTGAAGAGAAAGATGTAGGCGCCGTTGAGGTTGGGATAGGTGACGCGCACCCTCTCGCCCGCCGCAGCACCAGACGCCAGCAGGCAGGTCGCAAGCAGAAGAATGCCGGTCATTCCCGGTCGCGGGCGAAGCCGGCGAGCCCGGAATCCATGGTCCGGAACGGGAGGATGGATTTCGGACGGCGGCGCTTCGCGCCGCTTCCGGAATGACAGAGGGAGCTTCATGCGGTTCATTTCTTCTCGGCGCGGATCGTTTCCGTCAGCCAGTCGGCCATGGCGGCCGCGATCCTGTCGTTGTTCTTCTCCAGCATCATCATGTGGCCGTTGCCGCGAATGTCGCGGTCCGCAAGCCGCATGAAGGCGGTCGTCACACCGGCCTGCCGCAGATACTTGACGGTGCAGTGATCGTAGCTCGCGTGATAGGACGCTTCCGACATCACCACCAGCACCGGGATGTTCTTGAGATTGACGAGCTGGCGTGGCGGGCCCTTCTGCAGCCAGCAGCGCACCAGATCGGGCGCGTCCGCCGCCTCCTCGCGCACGAATTCGGGCTGGCCTGGCGGATCGTAGGTGAGCGGGACCTCACCGAGCCCGGAAACCTTCGTCTTGGCGGCGTCGCCGAACCAGTCGGGCGCGCCCTTGAACTCGACGTCGTGCACCGGCGGCCCGCTCGGCTCGACCGCGACGATGGCCTTCACGAGATCGGGACGCTGGTCGGCGATCGGCCAGCCGAACGAGCCGGACTGCGAATGGGTGAGTAGAATCGCGGGGCCGATCCGGTCGAGGAGGGCCACGCCGGCGTCGCGGTTGAGCTGCTGCTGCTTGGCGAAGTCAGCGACCGCGGGCACCTGGCTGGCATAGAACTGGTCGAAGACGCTGTCGCCCGGCTCGCCGGTTCCAGGCCATTGCGTGTGGAGGTGCGCCTGCGGCCACAATTTGGCGCGCTCGGGCGCGACGAAGCGCTGCTCGACGAAGGGAAGGCGCGGCGGCGTCACTGCCCCGTGCACCTGCGACCAGTGGGCGGCGCGCCCGCGTGCCACCTGGTCCACCACATAGACCGCAAAGCCGCGGCGCAGAAAATGTTGCGCCCAGCCCTCCCGCCCGTCCGGGGTGCCGGTGAAATTGGTTCCGGTCTGGCCGCCACCGTGGATCATCACGACCGGATAGGGGTGCGCGAGCCGCTGGGGGATCTGGTACTCGACATACATGTGTCCGACCATCGGCGAGCCCTCGACCGAACGGTCGATTCTTCCGCCGGCGAAGAAATATCCCTGCTTGGCGATGACCAGTGGCCCGTCCTCGGCACGCAACGGCACGCTGAACGCCGCAATGGCGCCGATGACACCGATCGCGACGACGACCGCGAGCACGAGTTCGTGCCGGCCCAGCATGCGTGTCCTCCGCCTCGCGCCAACTCGATCGCAAAGGCTAATCGGAAAACGGCGTCCTGTCATGCGAACTCATGTGCGGTGCGCGCGAACGAGCGCGGCGGCAGGCGCCGCGTTGCTCCGCCACAGCGCTCCGGCTACACCTGTGCGGGCACCACATTTTCGGAGGGACGCCATGCGCCGCGCCGTGCTGCCGACGGGGTTGGTCGCGCTCGTTTTCACGGCGCATGCGGCGCTCGCGCTCGACACCCTCAAGGTCGCGGTCGGCGCGCGCGGCGTCGGCGAGACGTTCGTGGCGGAGCTTGGCCAGAACGCCGGCATCTTCGGGAAGCACGGCATCGCGCTCGAGATTCTCTACACCCAGGGCGGCGGCGAGACCCAGCAGGTGGTGATCTCGAACAGCGCGCAGATCGGCGTCGCGGCCGGCTTCCTCGGCGCGCTCGGTGCCTTTGCGAAGGGCGCGCCGCTGCGCATCATCGGCGCGACCTTCACGGGCGGCAGCCAGCTCTTCTGGTACGTGCCTGCAAGTTCGCCGATCAGGAGCTTGCGGGACACCGAAGGCAAGACCGTTGCCTATTCGACCAACGGCTCGTCTACCCACACGGCCGTGCTGGCGCTGCAAAAGTCCTCGGGCGTCAAGTTCAGGCCGACGCCGACCGGGGCGGCGCCCGCGACCCTTACCCAGGTGATGAGCGGCCAGATCGATGTCGGCTGGGCCGGCGCACCATTCGGCGTCGACATGGTCGAGGCCGGCAAGACGCGCATCATCGCCAAGGCCTCCGACGATCCCGTGCTCGACCGGCAGACCATTCGCTTGATCCTCGCCAACGCGACCGAGCTCGCGCAGCGTCGCGACGTTTTCGTACGCTTCATGCGCGCCTACCGCGAGGCGCTCGATTGGGTCTACGCGGCGCCTGCGGGCCTCACGGCCTATGCCGAATGGGCGCGCATCTCCGAAGGCACCGCGCGGCGGGCGCTGCAGGAGTTCCTGCCGAAGTCGGCCGTCGATCCTGATCGCATCTCCGGCCTCGAGGAGGTCATGGCGGACGCCGTGGCGTTCAAATACATCCCGGCTCCGCTCGACGCGAAACGGCTCGACGAGCTCATCCAGATTCCCGAGCGCAAACCGGCGGCGAATTGATATCTTATTGATTTTATTAGACTAACATCAGTTTCGCCGCCCGATGGCGGGACGTTGACGCGGGCGCCCGGCGCCCTTATGGTCCGCGCCACTTTTCGTCGAGACATTGCCTGCGCGATGCGCGCGGCCCGAGGTCGATCCATGAAAGTCCGCAATTCGCTGAAATCGCTGCGCGGCCGCCATCGCGACAACCGCATCGTCCGCCGCAAGGGCCGGGTCTACGTCATCAACAAGACTCAGCGCCGCTTCAAGGCCCGCCAGGGCTGAACGCCCCGAGATCGCAGCTTTTTGGGGTGCCGCCGACTCACGTCGGTTTGATCCGCCGCGCCTTTTCGCCGCCGCCATCCCGCCCTAGACTGCGGCCCATGAGATCGCGCTCCATGATTCTGGTGACGCTCGCTGCGGCGGTTGCCGTCGGCGCGGCGCTGCCTGCCGCCGCACAGGGGCCGCTCGACAAGCCGCCGGACCGCAAGGACCTGATCGAGCCGCCCGCGAGCCCGCCGAAGCTCCGGCGGGGCGATCGCACCCACAATCTCGATTTCCTGTTCGGTGCGCTCAAGGTCGCGCCCGACGAGGCGAGTGCCAAGAGCATCGAGGAGCGGATCTGGGCGCTCTGGCTCGCCTCCGGCAGCGACACCTGCAATCTGCTGATGACGCGGGCCAAGGGCGCCGTCGATGCCGAGAACTACGATCTTGCGATCCGGCTGCTCGATGCGATCATCGAGATCAAGCCGAGCTATGCTGAGGCCTGGAACCGGCGCGCGACGGTGTTCTTCCTCAAGCGCGACTATGGCAGCGCGCTCGCCGACCTGCGCCAGGTGCTCAAGCGCGAGCCGAGGCACTTCGGCGCGCTCGCCGGCCTCGGCGCGATCATGCAGGATATCGGCGACGAGAAGGACGCGCTCACCGCCTATCGCAGCGCGCTCGAGCTCGATCCTCACCTCAAGGGCATCGCCGACAAGGTCAAGGCGCTCACCGAGAAGGTCGAAGGCCGCGATCTGTAGCCCGCGGCATCGTCGCGCAAGGGGGCAATCCGGCCATCATCATGATCATCATCGTCGTGGATTCCTGCGGTTGCGGGGCGTGACGAGTCCAGGAGCTTGAACCGCCTGCATGATCGTCGCCGTCGTTGTCGCCATCATCGCCATCCTCGGCACCGGTGCCGCGATCACCGCGCTCGGCGTTGCGCGGCTGGCGCGCACGTACCAGCCGGCCGGCATCTTCGTGCCGGTGACCGGCGGCCGGTTGCATGCCGTCGACCTCGCGCCGGCGCAACCGTCCCGCAGCCTGCCGGTCGTGCTGCTGCACGGCGCGAGCGGCAACCTCGAGGACCAGCGTCTCACGCTCGGCAACCGCCTCGCTCGATCGCATCGTGTGATTCTGATCGACCGGCCCGGCCACGGCTTCAGCGACCGGCCGGGCGGAGCCGCCGATGCCTCGCCCGGCCGCCAGGCCGCGCTCATCGCCGAGGCGCTTGTGCGTCTCGGCGTCGAGCGTGCCGTGATCGTGGGCCATTCGCTGTCGGGCGCGGTCGCCACCGCGCTGGCACTCGATTTCCCGGAGCGCGTCGCCGGTCTCGCGCTGCTCGCGCCCGTCACCCATCCGTGGAAGGGCGGGATTTCCTGGTACAACACGCTCGCTGCCGCACCGGCGCTCGGGCCGTTGTTCGCGCGCACCCTCGTGGTGCCGCTCGGCCTCATGCTGTTCGCGCCGGGCGTCGAGAGCGCTTTCGCGCCGCAATCGGCGCCCACCGACTACGCGCGGCTGGCGGCCAGCCGGCTGTTGCTGCGGCCGGACGAATTCATCGCCAACGCGCAGGATCTCGCGGCGTTGAAGGCCTTCGTCACCGCGCAGGTGCCGCGCTATAGCGAGATCAAGGCGCCCACCGTGATCATCACGGGCGACCGCGACCGTACGGTCTGGCCTGAGACCCACGCGCAGGCGATCGCGGCGTTGATCCCGAACGCGAAGCTCATCGTCCTGAAGGATATCGGCCACATGCTGAACCATGCGGCCCCCGAGACCATCGCCGCCGAAATCGATGAGTTGGCGAAGCGCGCGTCGTGATCATCGGAGACACCGCACGCCGGCCATCCAATGCCGTCTAATCCCCTTCAATCGCGGCCTGTCCCACATAGGCGATGCGCAGCATGTTGGTGGCGCCCGGCGTTCCGAGCGGCACGCCGGCGACGATGATGACGCGCTCGCCCGACTTGGCGAAACCTTCCTTGAACGCGATGCGGCAGGCGCGGTTGACCATGTCATCCTGGTCGTGCGCGTCTTCGGCGACCACGCAATGCACGCCCCATACCACGGCGAGGCGCCGGCCGGTCGCCAGGTTGGGCGAGATCGCGACGGTCGGCGGCTCCGGCCGCTCGCGCGCGACGCGCAGCGCGGTCGCGCCCGAGGAGGTCCAACACACCACCGCGGAAAGATCGAGGGTCTCGGCGATCTGACGCGAGGCGGCCGCAATCGCGTCGGCGCCGGTCGCCTCCGGATCGGTGCGCTGGGCATGGATGATCGCCCGATAGGTCGGGTCGCTTTCCACCTCTTCGGCGATGCGGTTCATGGTGGCGACCGCCTCGGTCGGGTACTGGCCGGCGGCCGATTCGGCCGACAGCATGATGGCGTCGGCGCCCTCGAAGATCGCCGTCGCAACGTCCGACACCTCGGCGCGCGTCGGCACCGGGGCGGCGATCATCGACTCGAGCATCTGGGTTGCGACCACCACCGGCTTGCCAGCGCCGCGCGCGGCGCGCGTGATCTGCTTCTGCACGCCCGGCACCCGCTCGAGCGGCATTTCGACGCCGAGATCGCCGCGTGCGACCATCAACGAATCGGTGATGTCCATGATCTCGCCGAGACGCGTCACCGCCTGCGGCTTCTCGATCTTGGCCATGACGGCGGCACGGCCGCGCGCGATCTTCTTTGCCTCCGCAATGTCTTCGGGCCGCTGAATGAATGAGAGGCCCACCCAGTCGATGCCGGCGTCGAGCGCGGCTTCGAGATCGGTGCGGTCCTTGGGGGTCAGCGCCGAGGCCGAAATCGTGGTGTCCGGCAGACTCACGCCTTTGCGGGCCGTGAGCTTGCCGCCGACTTCGACGCGGGTCAGCGCCCGCTCGCGCGAGGTCTCGACTGCGGTCAGCCGGATCTTGCCATCGTCGAGCAGGAGCGTGTGCCCGGGCTCGAGTGCGGCGAGGATTTCCGGATGCGGCAGGTGCACACGCTCGGCAGTGCCGGGCGCTGCATCGGCGTCGAGCGCGAACTGCGCGCCCTTGGTGAGCGTCACGGCATCGGACGCAAACGCGCCGATGCGCAGCTTCGGCCCCTGCAGATCGACCAGAACGGCGATCGGCCGGCCGTGATCCGTCTCGACGTCGCGGATCGCGCGCACCAGCGCGCGCATGCGGTCGGGCGGTGTGTGGCTCATGTTGATGCGGAACACGTCGGCACTGGCCTCGAACAACCGCGCGATCTGCGCGGGTTTGGAGGACGCCGGGCCGAGCGTTGCGACGATCTTGGTGCGGCGCTGACGTCTCATCGTGGCGCCGACCCGGCTGACGGCGCCGGGGCGATCGGCTGCCCTGGACCCTGGCGGCTGGGCGCTGGCGCCTGCCCGGCTGGAGCGTTCGGTCCAGGCTTGCTCTCGCTCGATTCGGTGAGCTGCACGGTCCAGTCCGCCTGGTCGCCGGTGTCCACCTCGAAGAAGCCGGTGCGGTCGAAGCCGCGCGCCAGGCAATCACCGGTCCCGCGGATGACGAATTCCTTGTCGCGCGTGCACATGTAGGCTTGACCCGACCATTCGCCGCCGCGGTCGTAGTCGACCGCATAAATATAATAATAACGCGACGCGAGCGTTCCGCGCAGAAGGACCTCGCAGCCGCTGCGGCCGGCCAGGTTCCACCAGCCTTCGGTCGCCCAGCCGTCCTTGTCCTTGTAGCCGATCGCAATGCCGACACGACTCGTCGTGTTGTTGCACAGGCGAAAATCAGCCGCCGCGGGGCGAATCGTCAGCACCGCGCCCGCGACAGCAAACGCGGCGAGCGCCGCCACGCGCTGCGCCGTGCGCCATCCGCTTGACGTGGTCGGTGTGTTGTTCATACCCGGCTGATGCAATTTTCGGAGTGTGTCACGGTCTGTCAACGAGAATGGCGCGGAAATCGTTGACGTTGGTGGCGGTCGGTCCGGGCGTCAGCAGGTCGCCAAGGCGCGCGAAGAACCCCGTGGAATCGTTGTCGGCAAGAAAGGCGGCAGGATCGAGGCCGGCCTCGCTCGCTCGCGCGATCGTGGTCGGGTCGATCAGGGCACCTGCCGGATCGTCCGCGCGCCCGCCGCCGCCGTCAGTGCCGTCAGTGTCGCCGGCGAGCGCCGCGATGCCGGGGGCGCCTGCCAGCGCGGCCGCGAGCGCCAGCGCATATTCCTGGTTGGGCCCGCCGCGGCCGCGGCCTTTGAGCGTGACGGTCAACTCGCCGCCTGACAGGATCACGGCGCGGCGTCCCTGCGCCTGCATGTCGCGGGCAAGCCGCGCATGCGCGGCCGCGACCTCGCGTGCCTCGCCCTCGACTCGGTCGCCCAGGAAGACGGCCTCCCATCCGGCCGCCGCGACCTTCTCGGCGACTGCCCGAAACGCGTCGGTGGGCCGCGCCACGAGGTGGAATTCGCAGCGGGCGAACACCGCATCGCCAGGCTTCGGACTCTCGTTGGCCGGGTCCGCGAGGGCGCGCAAGGCAGCAGCCGGAAGATCGAGGGCGCGCCGCTCGACGATCGCGCGCGCCTCGGCGAGCGTCGACGGATCGGGCACGGTCGGCCCCGAGCCGATCACGGCCGGATCGTCGCCCGGCACGTCGGAGATCGCGAGCGTCACCACCCTGGCCGGATAGGCACGTGCCGCGAGCCGGCCGCCTTTGATGCGTGAGAGATGCTTGCGCACCGTGTTGATCTCGCCGATCGCGGCCCCGGACTTGAGCAGCGCGCGCGTCACCGCCTGCTTTTCGGCGAGCGCGAGACCGGGCGCGGGCGCGATCCAGTTGGCGGAGGCGCCGCCCGACATCAGTACCAGCACGAGGTCGCCGTCGTGCGCTTCGTCAGCAAGCGCGAGCGAGCGTGCCGCGCCATCGAGGCTCGCCTGATCGGGCACCGGGTGTCCGGCCTCGATCACCGGCAAGGTCCGCGTCGGCCGGGCGTAGCCATGCCGCGTGACCGCGAGGCCGGCGAGGCGGCTTGCCGCAACGCCGCGCGCGTCGAGATAGTGGGTCTCCGCGACCTCGGCCATCGACCCCGCCGCCTTGCCGGCGGCGAGCACGATGAGACGGCCCCCCTCCGGCGGCGCCGGCAGATACGGCGCGAGGCAGGTCGCGGGATGCGCGGCGGCGACGGCCGTGCGAAACAGATCTTCCAGGAAGGCGCGGGTGTTCATTTGGACGCGATGGATACCCTTTCGCCAGGCATTGCGCCACCAAACCCTTCTGCAAACCCTTCGCCTTCGGCAGGGCTGCCGCCGACCCTTGACGCTGCGCGATGTCTAGACCTGTTGCCAGGCCGAGAATGCATCGACGAGGCCGGCGCCCGCCGCCCCGTCCCGCGCGCTCTCACCGGCGCCGTCCGGATCCGATGCCGGACTGCCGTGGCCTGCCGTGATCTCGCGCGCGGTCCGCGTCAAAACCGCCTTGATCTCCGCCGGCTTCAATCCGGGATTCTTCTCGAGCAGCAGCGCGCAGACGCCGGCGAGCTGCGGGGCGGCAGCCGAGGTGCCGCTGAAGACCGCCCAGGCGTCGGTCGGCCTGGTCTCATCGTGCGCCGCGTTTTCCCGGTCGATCTCCTGGCCGGGCGGCACTGGCAGCATGATGTAGTCCGCGTTCGGCAGAAGCCCCACCAGTCCGCAGAAATCCGGCACATTCCGGCCCGGATAGATCTCGCTCTTGAAGGCTGAGGCGTAATCCGACACTTGCATCGAGCCGTTGCGGTCGACGAAGACGCCGCCCGCCGAGATGACGTCCGGCATCTGGCCGGGAAACGAATAGTGACCGTTGCCGGCGGAGAACACGACCACGATTCCGGACGCGATGGCGGCATGGATTTCGGCTTCCAGGGCCTTGAGGCTGCCCGGCAGCTCGGCCAGCGGCGACTGTCCGTCGTCGGTGCGCAGATCGTAGCCCATCGAAATCGAGATCACGTGCGGCTGATGCTTCAGCGCCTCCTGAAAGCCCTCCAGGATGCTGGCGCCGTCCTGAGGATCGCCGTCCCTGTCGAGCTTCACGCCGATGAAGGTCGCGCCCGGCGCGAGCGAAAAGATGTTCGTCGACTCGCCGGTACCGTGGCTGCCGGGATCCGTACCGCGATTGTTTGCGCCCGGCGCTAGCACGACCGAGGACGTGAAGCCATGGCTGGTAAAGAACGGATGGCTGTGATCGAAACCGGTATCGATCATCACGATCCTGATGCCCTTGCCGGTCGTGCCGGCCTGATGCACGCGTGTTGCGTCGAGGAGCTGCGTGAGGTCGCGCGGCACGTTGAGATGCCAGTAGTCAACGATGGGCGGCGTTGCCGAAATCGCGCTGGCGGCGGCCGCGCGCGCCATTGCGGGCCGCGCAGGCGCACGGCGTCGCGGTGCCTTCTTCTTCGCCATGTAGATGTGGGGCCATTGGATGTAGGCGTCGTCGATCAAGTCCATGAGTGCGGGGTCCGGCGTCCACGGCGCGTTGGCGGGCGGGTAGTAGAATGTGTGAAACTGGTAGTCCTTCTTCGCATCGAGCTTGACCGGGACAAGCTTGGTGCCGAACACCTTTTCAAACTGCGCGCGCGTTCCCCGCACCGAAGCCGTCAGCTTCCCGCGTACGGTCGGCGTGAATCCGCGCCGGTGCAGCTCATGCAATGCGCGATCGACGTCGTACGGGTCGGGCCTGAAGCTCATCACGCTGGCCGCGGACAGCCGCGTGGCAACCTTCGTCGGGCCGAGGCGATCCTGTGGGCGACGGAACGTGACGGCGATGCGCAGCTCGTCGCTCGGGCCGCGCTCGTCTCGATTTTGCGATCTCTGCGCAATGTAAGGCTTCATCGAATTCTCCTGCTGGCTGGAGCACGCTGCGATAAGGTGGTCGCAGTGCTCTCATCTCATTGATTCTGGAGCATCACCTTGTCCGAAGAGTCTGCGACTTTTCGGGATCGTGCCCTAATCCTTCATCGGCAAATGCGTTGGTGCCTGGGTGATACTCTCAACCAGGTCGCCGAGCTCCGTTGGAACCGGCACGGCCAGATCATCGGCCGGATTCGCGGGTCGCGCGGCTTGCGCGGGCGTCGCGGAAAATACCTTCTTAAAAAGCTCGCGGCCAATCCGCGCAGAGAGAGTCATCGCTCCGCGGCCGGTCACCTGCGCTCCCATTTTCGCAAGAACGCTTTCGACCTTCCGCACGCCGTCCGCGTCGAGAGGTCGCCGACACAGGAGCTGTAGTCTTACGTCGCTCATCGTCAGCGCTTAGCCGAGGATCGAGATGATCTGTCGTCCCCCTCCTGCGGTCCAAACGTTCGTCAAGTCAACCAAACGTTGGCAATTGCGTCAAGCTTGCGACACGGCGACAGGTTCCGATCGCCATGGAAAGCGGCGCCGCCCGGTACTATGTTTGCGACAAATCACGGAGACATGCATGGCCCTCGACGACAAGACCCGCACCGAGCTCGAGGCTGCCGTTTTCCGGCGGCTGGTCGAGCATCTGCGCACGCGCACCGACGTGCAGAACATCGATCTGATGAATCTCGCCGGCTTCTGCCGCAATTGCCTCTCCAACTGGATGAAGGAAGAGGCCGACAAGAGCGGAGTCGCGCTCGACCGGGATGCCAGCCGCGAAGCGGTCTACGGCATGCCCTATGAGGAGTGGAAGGCGAAATTCCAGCGGGAAGCGAGCACCGAGCAGAAGGCCGCGTTCGACAAGTCTGTGCACAAGCACTGACGGCGCGCGCATAGATGTGGATGACGCGCCGCGCACCTTGACCTCGTGGCGCGGCGCCCCGAAACCATGAGACTCGATCGTCGCATGCGAGGAGTACCCATGGCCACCGCCACTGCCGCCGCCGCCGAGCCCACCAAGTCCGCGACCCGCTTCGCCAAGGATCAGCTCAAGGCCTTCGTCGAGCGCATCGAGCGGCTCGAGGAGGAGAAGAAGACGATCTCCGACGACATTCGCGACGTCTATGCCGAGGCCAAGGGCAACGGTTACGACGTCAAGGCGATGCGCGCAATCGTGCGCCTGCGCAAGCAGGACAAGGACGAGCGGGCCGAACACGAGGCCGTGCTCGAGACCTACATGCACGCGCTCGGGATGATTTGAAGGCGCCCGAGGCGCAGCCGCTTACTGCAGGCCCGCGGTGCGCTTTTGAAACGTGGTGGTAGGAACGAACACCACCGCGCTGCCGGTGAAGCGCTCGGTCGTCAGACCGAGCGTGGGATCCGCGCCGAACGTCATCGGCACGACCGCCGCCGGCTTCTCCATCAGTGCGACGAGCTCGCGCGGATCGGGTGCGTCGCCGAGCAGCAGGGCGGTGAGGTAGCGCTGCAGGCTTGGTGCGAGCACGAGCGCGCGCAGCCATGGGTCCTCCAGCGGCGTCCCGGGCTTGAGGGTGGCCAGCGGCACGGGTGCGGAGGCTTCCGCCGCGGTCATGGTCACGCGCGGCTGCTGCGCGAGCGCCGCGTTGCGCGGGGCCGTCGCGGCGGGCGCCAGGCTGCGGGTGATCGGCGGTGCCGGATTGGTCTGCGTCGCATAGGACAGGGCAGTTTCGTGAGGAACCGGGCTGCCGGCCTCGGCCACCTTGATCGGCCACGCCGCCGCCGCAACGGCGCCCGCCGTGTCGGCACTCGGACGCAAGGCGAGGGGCGGTCGGGACTCTTCGGAGGCTCGCGCGATGCGCTCCTTCGGCCGGGGGGCATTCACCGCGGCGGGGGCGTCCCATAAGCCGCGGCTGGCAATCACGTCATTGGCCGAACTCCCATTGGCCGAAGACGACGCCTCTACGCGCGCCGTGGGGATGACGGGCCGGCTATCCGCCGAAGCGAGGTTGAAGGCCGTCGATGACCTTTCCTCGATCTTGGCGCCCAGCGGCGGCCGCACCGCGGGTGCCGCGGCGGACTCGGCGCCTTTCGTCGGCTTCCCGTCGACGCCCTTCTTGTCGCCGCCCTTCGTGTCGGCGGGTTTTGGCTCGCCGGCGGTGCGGTTGTCCTCTTCCTCGTCCTTCGTGCCGACCAGCGAGGCAAGCGCGTGGCGACGCGGCTTCTCAGACATGTTGACGCCGGCGGTGCGTGCCGCATCGAGCGACATTTGCGATGGCTCGCTCGATCCGCGCCTCTCGATGTCGGCAAGGGCGAGCGCGTAGCCCTTCAGCGGGCGACCATCGGAGGGAACATGAACGGTACGGCCGTTTGGAAAGACGCGGGCGAGCTGGTCGTGCGTCATGCGCGGCCAGTAGCGCACGCTGCCGACGTCGAGATGGACGAACGGCGAGCCGGAACTCGGATAGTAGCCGACGCCGCCGCGCTGCATCCGCAGGCCGGCCTCGCGTTGCGCCTCGAGCGACACGCCGGGAATGAAAAAGTCCATCGCCTTGCCGAGCATGTGCTGGCTGAACTCGGCGACGCCGCGGCTGCGCCGGCGCAGCGCCGCGTTGGTCGAGGGCGAGCGATAGCCGCACACGACATGGATCGGGCCCTTCGCGTCGACGTCGCGATAGACCTCCCACACCACGTCGAGCAGGCGCGGATCCATACGGATCTCCTCGTTGCGCCGCCAGTCGCGCAGCAAATGGTTGATCTTCTTGAGCGCCTCTTCGTCGTAGCGCCCGTCGCGCTTGTAGGTGATGGTGAGGTCTTCGCCGGTATGGATGTGGTGCAGCGATATGGTCCGCGTGTCGCCCTCGGCGACGGCGTTTTGCAGACTCTTGCTGCCCAGCAACAGAGCCATCGCGGCGACGCCGAGGCATCGGCTGACACGCGCGGAGCCTGCGCGGGTCAATGCCTGGCGCGCAGCTCGTATCGGCACTTGCTATCCCGCATTACCGTCGACGCCCCACGTCAAGGCCCGTGCGACGCCCCACCGCGGCGCACATGGTTAACGGACAGTTACGACTGGGATCGGTTAACGCGAGATGAGCGCCCCGTCCCCCTTCCACACCCTAACTAGCGGGGCAGTATGGCAAAAACGTGCTCCGGCCGGCAACGGGGCCGGCCGGACGATTAACAGTTATGGCGAAAATTGTGTTACTCGAAGGGGTTAGGTGGTGCGCCGGCTACCGCCGGCGCCATACCCATCCACCACATTCGCCTGGGAAGCCACGCTACCGTGACCATGTCCCCTGGCGAATCTGTGCGCGCGACGAACTCTGCGGTCCGCCGCCGAACAGCCAGCCGAACAGCGATCCGCCGCCATCGCGGTTGGCGAAGGGATAGAGATTGTCCGGCAGACGCGCCGGGCGCGTGACCGTGCCGCCGCCGTCGCGCGACTCGGTGGCGATGTCGCCGACCCGGCGCTCGTCGCTCCTCATCAGCGCGAAGTAGCGCGCGTCGCGGCCGTAGACGTCGTCGCGGAGCACCAGTTTACCTGCCTCGTTCACAAAGGCGGTCTGGTACGTGATGTGGACCGGGATCGGGTTCTGCAGATGGATGTCGATCTCGCCGGTTCCGTACATCCGGTGGATCCGGTCCACCGTGTAGCCTTCCCGCGGATTGCTGATCGACAGCAGCACCTCGGCATACTTGTCCGGATCCTGGACGCGCATGCAGCCGTGGCTGTAGTCGCGCACTTCCTTCGCGAACAGGTACTTGTCAGGGGTATCGTGCTGATACACCAAGAACTTGTTGGGGAAGTTGAAGCGGATGCGTCCGAGTGCATTGCGCTCGCCCGGCGGCTGGTAGATGTGCACGGTGCCGTCGCGGTTGCGCTCGAGCTTCAGGCCCATCCGGTCGAGCACGGTCGGATCTTGCTGCAGCGCGGGCAGATACTCGTTGTTGATGATCGACGGCGGAACGTTCCAGGTCGGATTGACGGTGATGTATTTCATCGTCTCGCTGAGCAACGGCGTCGCCCGCGTCCCCGGCTGGCCAGTCACGATCTTGGTCTTCCACACCTGGACGCCGTCCTTGAAGACCTTGAGCGTGAAGTCCGGGATGTTGACCATCACATAGGCCCTGCCGAGGTCACGCGGGAGCCAGCGCCAGCGCTCCATGTTGGCGATGATGATGTCGGCCTCCCGGTCGCGCTTCGGGCCATTGATGGTGTCGACGGTCGCGGCAGTCAGATGACCGCTCGGCGCGAGATTGTGGCTCTCCTGGAATTTCTTCACGGCGTCGGCGAGCGCCTTGTCGTACGTGGTGCTGTCGGACTCGTCCGCAAGGCCGAGGCGCTGGCGCACGAGCGGCACGCGCGCATCCTGCATCGGGGTCTTCGGGTTGAACTTGAGGACCGGCCCGGCGCCGATGCGCGGTGCAGCCGGCTCGCCCTTGGCGCCGCGCACCTCCGCGAGCTTGGCCTTGAGCGCCTTGTATCCCGCATGGGGCGGATTGTAGCGTTCGAGCGTGGCCGCCACGTTGTCGGTGGTGAGGAGACCGCCAAGAACCTCGGCCGGCTCCGGCGCCGCGAGATTGAAGGAAATGTCCCCGCTGATGCGCGAGTAGTGCACGCGGCCGGTCTGGGCGTGCCGCGCATAGGTGACCACGGCCTGCGTATACTTGAGCTCGGCATCCGCGAGCGCCGCCGTCTCGGCGCCCGCCTTGACGTCGGGCACGAGGTAGTCGGCAGGGTCGAGGCCGTCGACATCCACCTTGGCGAGGAAGGCGGCGACTGCCTTGGCGCGGGCATCCACGCTGCCGTTATCGATCCACAGCGGCGCGTAGTTGCGCGCCGCGTAGAAGGCGTCGACAGCCGCCTTGTTCCTGCGGTCGATGATGCGGTCGGTCTTGCCGCTGAGAACCTCGCGCAACCTGTCGGCGACCGCCTGGTCGGGGCCCGCCAGCGCGGGCGCGGCCGCCGGCTGCTCGGCGGTGGGCTGGGTCGCCGGCGCAGCCGTCGATGGCGCCGGTGTGGAAAGGGTCGGTGCCGCGGCCGGCGCCGTGGGTTTCGCGGCTGGTGCCGTCGGTGTCCCGACGTCCTTGGTGGTGGGTGGAGGAGCGAAGGTCGTGTCCGGGACCGGAATCAGTCTCTCGATGTCCTTCTGGTCGTCGGTGACCGCATGGGCCGGAATGGCGGCGGCGGCGAACACCACGGCAACGGCCGTGCCGGCCAAGAGCAACCCGATACGAAATCCGCGCATTGGCTTACTTTCCCCTCCGACGCGACGACGGTCGCGACCCACGAAGTTTTAGTCAGCAGATTCGGCCCCAGGTTCACCCCTCAGGCGTCGTATACCACCTAGCCACGCGCAGCATACCGCGCAGGCACCGCAGATACGCAATTTATTGCAGAGGGTTTGGTTCCGCTCATCTAAATTGTCGTTGCCTTCACGCAATTTTGTCACTGTGTTACCGGCCCGCAACGTCCACCTTGCCGGGTCCTGCCGCCAAGCCGAGGTGCTCGATCTTGCGATAGAGCGTCGAGCGGCCGATCCGCAATTTGCGAGCAACTTCCGACATTTGTCCGCGATAATGGGCGACTGCGAAGCGGATCGCGGCAGCCTCGACCTCCTCCAAGGGAAGGACGTCTCCGGCCGGGTCGATGAGCGCCAGCAGCGAGCCTGACGGCGAGATCGCGGACGCGGCGAGCGGCACAGTCTGGGTTTCGCTTGCGATGGCGAGCGGTCGCGTGCCCGCCGGGTCGGTCTCCTGCAGCGGCACGAGCGGCGTCTCGCCCGCTGCGGCGCCCGCAAGCGCGGCGATGTGGGGAAACTCGCCCACCCCGATCGCGTCACCATCCGCCAGCACGACGGCTCGGAAGATGGCGTTCTCGAGCTGGCGCACATTGCCGGGCCAGGCGAAGCCGGCGAGCAGCGTCAGCGCCTGTGCGTCCACGACGCGCACGCGCTTGCCCTCCTCGGCCGCGAAGCGGAGTAGGAAATGCTTCACCAGGTGCGGAATGTCCTCGGAGCGCTCGCGCAACGGCGGCACCACGATCGGGAATGCCGACAGCCGGTAGTAGAGGTCCTCGCGGAACCGGCCGGAGCGCACGTCCGCGATCACGTCGCGGTTGGTCGCCGAGATGATTCGCACGTCGACCTTGACGGGCCGCTTGGCGCCGACCGGATCGACCTCGCCTTCCTGGAGCGCGCGCAGCAGCTTGACCTGGGCGGCGAGCGGCAGTTCGCCGATTTCGTCGAGAAACAGCGTGCCGCCCGCGGCTTCGATGAACTTGCCGGCATGGCGGTCGCTGGCGCCCGTGAAGGCGCCCTTTTCGTGTCCGAACAGCGTCGATTCGACGAGGTTGTCGGGGATCGCGCCGCAATTGACCGCAATGAAGGGCTTGGCGCGGCGTCCGCCCGAGCCGTGGATCGCGCGAGCGATCAGCTCCTTGCCGACGCCGGACTCGCCCTCGATCAGCACCGCGATCGCGGAAGCCGCGGCCTTCTCGGCGGTGCGCAGCACCGCGAGCATGCGCGGGCTGCAGGTGACGACGTCCTTGAAGGTCAGCGTGCCGGCGCGGCTGCGCTTGATGCGGTTGAGCTCGCCCTCGAGCGCGTGGGTTGCGAGCGCGTTGCGCAGCGACACCTGCAGGCGCTCGGCGCCGACCGGCTTGACGACGAAATCGATCGCGCCGGCCCGCATCGCCGAGACCACGTTGTCGATGCCCCCGTGGGCGGTCTGCACGATGACGGGGAGGTCGAGACCGGCCTCCCGCATCCGGGCGAGCACGCCGAGCCCGTCCAGGTCAGGCATCACCAGATCGAGCACCATGCAGTCGACGCGGGTCTTGCCGCCGGTCAAAATGGCGAGCGCGCGGTCGCCGCCTTCGGCCGTCACCGGCTCGTAACCGCAGCGAGTCACGATGTTCTCGACCAGGCGGCGCGCAACCGGGTCGTCGTCGACGATCAAGACGCGCTCCGCCATGGACCTCCCCGTGCGCTGCTGTCTCGCATTGGGTCAGTTTCGCGCATCCGACTTAATGTGCTGTTAAGTTTGTAGCGATGCCGGTTCCGGCGCGTTTACGAATTGGGGCCCGCCATGGCTTCGCCACACCAGGCGTGCCGTGATTGGCGGTGCTGATTCGCGCCCGTGCCACCCACGGGATGATCCCCGAACCGCAGAAATCCGCTCGAATCTCCCCCGTCGTGAGCATTGATCGCAGCCATGCCCGCCCGTCCGCGTCGCGCCAAACCTGCAAAACCGTTGAAAACCTCCGCCTTGCCGGAGTGGAACCTGGCCGATCTCTATCCGGGCCTCGACGCCCCCGAGGTCAAACGCGATCTCGACCGCGTTGACGCCGACTGCCTTGCCTTCGAGGAGGCCTACAAGGGCCGGCTCGGCGACCTGGCGCGCTCCCCCGGCGGCGGCGCCACGCTCGCAGGTGCTGTCAAACGCTACGAGGCGATCGACGACGTGATCGGGCGGCTCGTCTCCTATGCGGGTCTCGTCCATGCGGGCGATACCACCGATCCGGTGCGCGCGAAGTTCTACGGTGACGTCCAGGAGCGCATCACGGCGGCCTCGACCCATCTGCTGTTCTTCACGCTCGAGCTCAACCGCATCGACGACAGCCTCATCGAGGCCGCGATGGCCGATCCAGCGCTCCGCCACTACCGGCCGTGGATCGAGGACGTGCGCAAGGAACGGCCCTACCAGCTCGAGGACCGGGTCGAGCAGCTCTTTCACGAGAAATCGGTCACCGCGCATGGCGCCTGGAATCGGCTGTTTGACCAGACGGTCGCCGGTATGCGGTTCACGGTGGCGGGCAAGTCGCTCGCGCTTGAGCCGACGCTCAAGCTGCTGCAGGAGCCGCGCGAGGACGTCCGCAAGGCGGCGGCCGGCGCACTCGCGCGCACCTTCAAGGACCACCTGCGCGTCTTCACCCTCATCACCAATACGCTCGCCAAGGACAAGGAGATCTCCGACCGCTGGCGCGGATTTGCCGACATCGCCGATGCGCGCCATCTCTCCAACCGGGTCGAGCGCGAGGTCGTCGAGGCGCTGGTCGAGGCCGTGCGCGCCTCCTACCCGCGGCTTTCGCACCGCTACTATGCGCTGAAGGCGAAATGGTTCGGCAGGAAGCGGCTCGCGCACTGGGAGCGCAACGCGCCGCTGCCGAAGGTGCCCGACCGCAAGATTGCCTGGCCCGAGGCCAAGGAGACGGTGCTCGCCGCCTATGGGGCGTTCTCCCCGAAGATGGCGGCGATCGCCGAACGTTTCTTCACCGATCGCTGGATCGACGCACCGGTGCGTCCCGGCAAGGCGCCGGGCGCCTTCTCGCATCCGACCGTTCCGTCCGCACATCCTTACGTCCTGCTCAATTACCAGGGCAAGACGCGCGACGTGATGACGCTCGCCCACGAGCTCGGCCACGGCGTGCATCAGGTGCTGGCGGGGCCGAACGGCGCCCTGATGGCGCCGACGCCGCTCACGCTCGCCGAGACCGCGAGCGTGTTCGGCGAGATGCTCACCTTTCGCCGGCTGCTTGCGGAGACGCAGGACCGCAAGCGGCGCCGCGCGCTGCTCGCCGGCAAGGTCGAGGACATGATCAACACGGTGGTGCGGCAGATCGCGTTCTACACCTTCGAGCGCCGCGTCCATACCGAGCGCAAGTCGGGCGAGCTGACGTCCGAGCGCCTCGGCGCGATCTGGCTCGAGGTGCAGTCCGAAAGTCTCGGCCCCGCGATCGAGCTCAAGCCCGGCTACGAGACCTTCTGGACCTATATCGGCCATTTCATCCACGCGCCGTTCTACGTCTACGCCTATGCGTTCGGCGATTGCCTGGTGAACTCGCTCTACGCGGTCTACGAAAAGGCGCATGAGGGCTTCGCGGAGCGCTATCTCGCGATGCTCGAAGCGGGCGGCACCAAGCATCACTCGGAGCTGCTCAAGCCGTTCGGGCTCGACGCCCGCGAACCCGCCTTCTGGCAGGGCGGGCTCTCGCTGCTGGAACGCATGATCGGTGAGCTGGAGGAATTGGGGAAATAATAAACAATAATGCGGAAGGCGAGGACGGCCTCGCGCGCTGGATCCCCGACAACCTGCCGAAATCCTGAGCGCTATTTCACGAACGCGATGTCGGCGATCAGCGGCCGGTGATCGGAGCCGAGCGGCGGTCCGACGGTGACGCGCACGCTCGCAATGCCGTCGGTCGACAGCACGTTGTCCATCGCAAGCACCGGCCAATCGGCCGGCCAGGTCGCCACATAGGTGGCGAACTGGCCGAGGCCCGCGCCCTGCAGTTGCGCGAACCTCCACGCGAATGGCGCGAGATTGAACGCGCCGGCGACGATCTGCGCGGCGCCCTGCGTGGCGAGATGCGTGCGCAGCCGTTCCATGTCGGCGGCCCGCTCGTTGGGCGTGAGCGGGCCGGCGAGGCGCGTACCGGTGAGCGTAAAGACCGCGCCGTTCCACTGAAAGCGGGCCGTGACGAGGAGCGGCTTGCGCGTGCCGGTGATCACCTGTCCGACCGAGGCCCATGGCCGTTTCGCCAGCAGCGCCTGTCGGTCGCAGCCGTCCCCCGGCGCGAATACGTTCGCATAGGCGGCGCGCAGCTTCGGGAGCAGCCGTTCGGCCGCGCTGCAGCTCACCTCCTGCAGCAGCACGATGTCGGCGTTGGCGCCGAGAAGGAATTCCGCGACCTCGTCGAAGCGGCTGTTGTCGGCGCCGAGATCGAACGTCACGAGGCGCAAGGCCGGCGGACGCCCGGGTGCGGCGTCGGCGGCGCGCGCCCAGGGCAGAAGCAGCAACCCGATCTGCAGTACGGCGAGCGCCGCGGTCGGCCGGATCAGTGGCCATTCGCGCAAGGCCGCCGCGGCGAGAAACAGCGCAAGCGCGATGAGGACCCACAGCGGGCGCGCCTCGTTGATCAGGTCGAAAGCCGGAACCCACGGCGCCGCGAAGCCGATCGCCGTCGCGAGCACGACCGTGATCCATCCGATCCAGACCAGGATCGTGAGCATGCGGCGCGCGGTGGAAGGTGCGGTCATGGCATCGGATCCGGGGTAGCGGTCGACGAAAAGCACCGGCGAGTGATATACCAGTGGTGCACTTCGACAACAGTTAACGCGTTGAATGGCGTTGCGCGGTTGGCGTGGGGCGGCGCGCGTCCTATGTGAATGCCAGGTCTGTGAATGCCAGTTCTATGAATGCCAGAGCTTGGGGTGAAAGGCGCGCCGGTCCCGCATGAACGACAACGAAAAGAACCGCTTTTCCGCCCGGGCTGCGCGCTACGCGAGGGTCGGCGCAAATGTGGGCGGCGTCGCCGCCAAGATCGCGGCGACGCGGTTCCTCGGGCTCGACTTCGATCGTGGCAGGAATGCGATCGAGCTGGCGGCGGCGCTGGGCGGCCTCAAGGGACCGATCATGAAGGTCGCCCAGATGCTCGCGACCATTCCGGACGCGTTACCGCCCGAATACGCCACCGAGCTCACCAAGCTGCAGAGCGACGCGCCGCCGATGGGCTGGGCCTTCGTCAAGCGGCGGATGACGGCCGAGCTCGGGCGCGAGTGGCAGGGCAAGTTCGCGGACTTCGGTCATCATCCGGCCGCGGCTGCCTCGCTCGGCCAGGTTCACCGCGCGCGCGCCCATGACGGGGCGGAGCTGGCCTGCAAGCTGCAATATCCCGACATGCAGTCGGCGGTCGCGGCGGACCTGCGCCAGCTCGACTGGATCTTCGCGATCCATCGCCGCATGGATCCCGCGATCGATACCAGCGAGATCGGCAAGGAGATCGCGGCGCGCATGCGCGAGGAGCTCGACTACGTGCACGAGGCCAAGAACGTCGCGCTCTACCGCATCATGCTGGCGGAGACGCCGGAGGTACGCGTGCCGAAGGTATGGCCTGAGCTCTCAACCCGGCGGCTCCTCACCCTCGACTGGCTCGAGGGCGGCAAGCTGCTGTTGTTCAAGGAGCATCCGATCGCGGTCCGCAACCGGCTCGCGGTCGCGATGTTCAAGGCGTGGTGGCATCCGTTCAGCCGCTACGGCGTCATCCACGGCGATCCGCATCTCGGCAATTACACCGTGTTCGAGGAGAACGGGGAGGGGGCCGGCATCAATTTGCTCGACTACGGTTGCATTCGCATCTTCCCCGAGCGTTTCGTCGGCGGTGTGGTCGACCTCTATCATGGCCTGCTCAAGGGCGATCGCGATCTCGTCGTGCACGCCTACGAGACATGGGGCTTCAAGGGCCTCTCGCACGAGCTGATCGACGTGCTCAATATCTGGGCAAACTTCATCTACGGGCCGCTGCTCGATGATCGCGAGCGCACGATCGCGGACGGCGTCAAGCCGTCCGAGTATGGCAGGCGCGAAGCCTTCAAGGTCCACCGCGCCCTGAAGGAGAAGGGTCCCGTCAAGGTTCCGCGCGAGTTCGTGTTCATGGACCGCGCCGCGATCGGCCTCGGCGGCGTCTTTCTGCACCTTGCCGCAAGGCTCAACTACTATCGGCTGTTCAACGAGGCAATCGAGCGCTTCTCGGTCGCCAAAGTGGGCGCGCGGCAGGCCGAAGCGCTCGCGCACGCGGGCCACGGAAGCAATTCTTGACCCGCTTGGCGTCGGGCAAGGGCCCGGCGCAGGCGCCGTTGCCCTGCCGCTGCAATTGCGCTAATCCCGGGCCCGAAAACAGGCAATCCTGGAGATATGCAGATGGCCGAGCACGCTGAGGTCGAATACGCGACCGCAACCGGCAACGACTACGCCGAGCACGAAGCGACCTACAAGTTCTTCCTCTCGCTGACCAAGTGGGGCGTGGTTTCCATCATCGTTCTGCTCATCCTGATGGCCTACTTCCTGGTCTGACGCGGGCGACTGCCATCGCGGCGCGCTGCCCGCCGGCGCGTCGTCGCATGCCCCCTCGAGATCCGGCGGGCACCCTGGGTGACCCATGAAAATCGCGATTGTTGCCGAAGTCGACCCGGCCGAGCCGCGGGTCGCCGCGACGCCCGACACGGTGAAGAAGATGGTCGCGCTCGGCGCCGAGGTCGCGGTCGAGCCGGACGCGGGCCTGCGTGCCGGCGTGCTCGACGCCGACTACACCGCCGCCGGTGCAACCGTTGCCAAGGATGCGGCGAGCAATGCCGACGTCGTGCTCAAGGTACGCCGGCCGGCCGAGTCCGAACTCGGATCCTACAGGAAGGGCGCGCTCGTCATTGCCGTGATGGATCCGTACGGCAATGAAGCCGCGCTCGCCGCCATGGCGCGCGCCGGCATCACGGCCTTCGCGATGGAGCTGATGCCGCGCGTCACGCGCGCGCAGGTCATGGACGTGCTCTCGAGCCAGGCCAACCTCGCGGGCTATCGCGCGGTGATCGATGCCTCGGCCGAATACGGCCGCGCGCTGCCGATGATGATGACCGCAGCCGGGACCGTGCCAGCCGCCAAGGTGTTCGTCATGGGCGCCGGCGTCGCCGGCTTGCAGGCGATCGCGACCGCGCGTCGGCTCGGCGCGATCGTGACGGCGACCGACGTGCGGCCCGCCGCCAAGGAGCAGGTCGAGAGCCTGGGCGCGAAATTCATCGCTGTCGAGGATGAGGAATTCAAGCAGGCCGAGACCGCCGCGGGTTACGCCAAGGAGATGTCCAAAGAGTATCAGGCCAAGCAGGCCGCGCTCGTCGCCGAGCATCTCAAGAAGCAGGACATCGTGATCACGACCGCGCTCATTCCGGGACGGCCGGCGCCCAGGCTGATCTCGGCCGACATGGTCCGCTCGATGCGCCCGGGCTCCGTGATCGTCGATCTCGCGGTCGAGCGCGGCGGCAATGTCGAGGGCGCGAAGCCCGGCGGCGTCGCCGAGGTGGGCGGGGTCAAGATCGTCGGCCATCTCAACGTCCCGGGTCGGCTCGCCGCCTCGGCGTCCGCCCTCTACGCGCGCAATCTCTTCGCGTTCCTCGAGATCCTGGTCGACAAGAAGAGCAAGGCGCTGGCCGTCAACTGGGACGACGAGATCGTCACGGCGACCGCGCTCACGCGCGACGGCAGCGTCATCCATCCGAACTTCAAGCCTAAATCGGCGGCCTGAGGGAGCACCAATGGACCACGTCACGACCGCGGTCGATCCGTTCATGTTCCGCTTCTCCATTTTCGTGCTCGCCGTGTTCGTCGGCTACTACGTGGTGTGGTCGGTGACCCCGGCGCTGCACACCCCGCTGATGTCGGTGACCAATGCGATCTCCTCGGTGATCGTCGTCGGCGCGCTGTTGGCGGTCGGGGTCACGCTCGTCGCCGACGACAGCGGGCCGATCTGGGCGCGCGCGCTCGGCTTCGTCGCGCTGGTGCTCGCCTCGGTCAACATCTTCGGCGGCTTCCTCGTCACCCAGCGCATGCTCGCGATGTACCAGAAGAAAAAGAAGTGAGCGCCGGCATGCGTCTGGAATCGGTTCGGATCGTCGACGATCTCGCGAAGGCGGCGTCGTTCTACGAGGAGGTCGTCGGTCTGACGCGGGCCGCAACGGCCCGGACCGCCGTCCTGTTCGAACCGCAGGATGGGGGCGGCATCCCGCTGTTCGCCCATGACCCGTCGGTCAACACCATCAGCTTCGTGCAGTATCCGGCCGCAGGCACGTCCATCGGGGGACAATGATGTCGGCAAACCTCGTCGCGCTGCTCTATCTGGTGGCCGGAGTCCTGTTCATCCTGGCGCTGCGCGGGCTGTCGAGCCCGGAATCGAGCCGCCGCGGCAACCTGTTCGGCATGATCGGCATGGGGATTGCGATCGTGACCACGCTCGGGTCGCATCCGCCGGCCGGCGTCGGCTCGGTCGTCCTGGTGATCGCCGGCCTCGCAATCGGCGGCGGGATCGGCGCCGTGACGGCGCGTCGCGTGCCGATGACCGCGATGCCCGAGCTGGTCGCCGCCTTCCACTCGCTGGTCGGCATGGCCGCGGTGCTGGTCGCGGCCGGCGCGCTCTACGCGCCGAGCGCCTTCGACATCGGCACCAAGGACGCGATCCACGGCGCGAGTCTCGTCGAGATGTCGCTCGGTGTCGCCATCGGCGCCATCACCTTCACGGGCTCGGTGATCGCCTTCCTCAAGCTGTCAGCGCGCATGAGCGGGGCGCCCATCCTCCTACCGGCCCGGCACGTGATCAATATCGTGCTGGCGCTGGCGCTGGTCTATTTCATCTATGGTTTCGTCGTCTCCGGCAGCCATCTCGATTTCTGGATCATCGCGCTCCTGTCCTTCCTGATCGGCGTGCTGATCATCATCCCGATCGGCGGCGCCGACATGCCGGTCGTCATCTCGATGCTCAACTCCTACTCGGGCTGGGCGGCGGCCGGCATCGGCTTCACGCTCGGCAACACCGCGCTGATCATCACCGGCGCGCTGGTCGGCTCTTCGGGCGCGATCCTCTCCTACATCATGTGCAAGGGGATGAACCGCAACTTCTTCTCCGTCATCCTCGGCGGGTTCGGCGGCGAGGTCGCCGGACCGGCCGCCGGCAAGGAGCAGCGCCCCGTGAAGCTCGGCTCGGCTGACGACGCCGCCTTCATCATGAAGAACGCGTCCAAGGTCATCATCGTGCCGGGTTACGGCATGGCGGTCGCCCAAGCGCAGCATGCCCTGCGCGAGATGGCCGACAAGCTCAAGGCCGAGGGCGTCGAGGTCAAATACGCCATTCACCCGGTGGCG
>Ga0126384_10000205_pt1 | contig 30171 bp, 28 predicted proteins | sample PanSoiMetPlot_36_FD_92543 | JGI IMG/M metagenome (GOLD analysis project Ga0126384, IMG submission 92543) | Tropical forest soil microbial communities from Panama - MetaG Plot_36 | ecosystem: Environmental > Terrestrial > Soil > Tropical forest > Bulk soil | place: Panama | collected 2016-02-17 | reverse complement strand
GCGGGCGACTTCCGCGAGCTGCAGGGCACCATGTGGGCCCACGACCACCGCTTCTTCTTCACCGCCGAGGACGTCTACAAGGGCAATCTCGGCATGGTGAACTACTACAGCGGTCCGGATCGCGGCAACGAGTCGCTCAACGACGGAGTCAATCTGCGGCTGCCGAGCGGAAGCCTGCTCGACTCCGGAAATCTCGACTTCGACGTCAACCTCGTCGTCTCCGACGGCGCGCTCGACCAGGCGGGGCAGTATTTCTTCGACATCTTCACCACCGACGGCTTCCTGGGCGACCTCCCGCTGGTCAACTTCGCCTATGCGCCGTTCATGGATGTCCTGCCGCGGAAATATCGGTTCCGCATCCTCAGCGCGGGCATGTCGCGGTTCTGGAAGCTGGCGCTGGCCGGTCCGACCGGGACTGCGGTGCCGTTCCAGTTCATCGCCAATGACGGCAACCTCGTCGTCAACCCGATTCTGCTGACGACGCTGGATCATCAGGGGACCGCCGAGCGTTACGACATTATCGTCGACTTCTCCCGGTTCCGGATCGGCGACAAGATCCGGCTGGTGAACCAGTTGCAGATGCGCGACGACGGGCGCGGGCCGAAGCAGGACCTGACGCTGGCGCAGGCCCTGGCGGGCGATCCGAACGACCCATGCATTGGCCCGATCATGGAGTTCCGGGTCGCTGCCTCGGTCCCGAGCGTGGACGTGCCCGGCGTGACCCTGTTCGCCACCAGCCCCGATACCAGCGTCGTGCCGAACGTTCTGACCCAGCAGATCCCGATCGTCACTCCGGTCAGGACGCGGCTCGTCGAGTGGGGCAGATCAGGCGAGGGCGACTCGCGCGATCCGGTGACCGGGCAATGCACACCCGACTGCCCGGAGACCGCGACGTTCCCGTGGACCGTCAGGATCAACGGGCAGGAAGCGCACTCGATGAACGCCAACCGGATCTCATTGCTTTACCCCAACCCGGGCGAGATCGAGCACTGGACCTACGTCAACGGCGGTGGAGGGTGGGACCACCCGATCCATCTCCACTTCGAGGAAGGCATCACCATCGACCGAGCTGGCGATCCGATCCCGGCGACCGAAAGGCTGGTCAGAAAGGACGTCTGGCGGCTGCGCTCGACCGGCAAGAGGACGGTCACGTTCCAGATCCAGTTCGGCGAGTACGGCGGGTCCTACGTCAACCACTGCCACAATACGGTGCACGAGGACTTCGCCCTGCTGATGCGCATCCAGCTTCTGACCGGAGTGCCCGGCTCGCCGCAGACCATGGTGACGCCGACGCCCAATCCGACGCCCGACGGCGTCTTCTTCACGACGCCGGAGATCCTGCCGGAAGGCGATCCCCGGACGACGACGTAACCGAGCGCCGCAGGAGGAGATCATGAAAAAGATCAGCACAAGTCTGCGATTGATGGGTGCGGGCATCGTCGGCGCAATCCTGTTTGCGCCGCCGGCCTCGGCCCAGACCGCCACCAGCCCGACGCCGGCATCGACCGCCGCGCCGAAGAAGCCGACCTCTGCGACACCGCGGATGATCGACGAGGCGATCCAGCGGTCGCAGGCCCGCTCCGCCAAGGCGATAACCCTGGGCGTCCCCGAGCAGTGGGGGAGCGAGGAGCCGTTCACCTACGTCCCGGGACAGAAGTTCTAGGCGATCTGACCGATCCGACGCGTGAGGCGTCGCGGGGCGCGAGCCCCGCGACCTGGAGGAGGGCTGCATGCGACGCCATCTTCTGCCCACGGCTGCGGCGCTCACCGCCGCAGCCCTTTTCGCCTCCGGCGCGAGCATCGTGCAAAGCCGCCCGTGGGGCGAAGGCTACATCCCCAATCTGCCGGTCGTCACCCAGGACGGGAAAACGCTGCGATTCTACGACGACCTGGTGAAGGGCAAGATCGTCATCATCAGCTTCATCTACACGAGCTGCACCGACATTTGTCCGCTGACGACGGCGCGCTTGTCGCAGCTCGAGGAGCGGCTCGGCGAGCTCGTCGGCCGCGACGTCTTCATGCTCTCGATGTCCGTCGACCCCGAGCGCGATACGCCGCAGCGCCTCAAGGAATATTCGCAGGCGTTCCAGGCGGGTCCGGGATGGAGCTTCGTCACCGGAAACCTCGCGGACATCCGGGCGATCAATTTCAAATTCGGTGAGCGCAGCCAGATCCTGAGCGAGCATCGCAACGAGATCGTGCTCGGCAACGATGCGACCGGCGAATGGCAGCGGGATTCGGTGTTCGGCGACATCAATCGTCTGGTCATGACGGTCAAGTCCCTGGACCCGAAGTGGCGCGACCAGGTGCGCACGCCCGAATCGAGCGCGGCAAGCGACACCGGCTACGCCATGAGCGACAGGCCCGGTCAGGCGCTGTTCAAGAAGATCTGCGCGCCCTGCCACACGATCGGCGTGGGCGACCGGGTCGGCCCCGATCTGCGCGGCGTCACCGCCCGGCGCGACCGGGCTTGGCTTGCCTCCTTTATTCAAAACCCGGCCCGGATGCGCGCGCTGCGCGACCCGACCGTCCTTTCACTGGTTGAAAAATATCCGGCGGTGCGCATGCCGGTCCTCGGCGTGGCCGCACTCGATGCGCAAGACCTGATCGCGTATCTCGACGCGGAGGCCGCCCGGCTCGCCGCGACACAAGGTCCACGCGATCAGCCTCAAAGCCACCACGATCACGATCACCACTGAGAGGAGTCGAAAGATGGGCGTCAGCCAAGCCGTGACTTCAGCCTCGAAACCCAAGGCCCCGCCACCACCGCCGGCAGGTGATCGAATGAAGATCCCGCAAGACACGCCCGCGCCTGCGGCTGCTGCCGCAGCGGCAGGCCCCTCGCCCGCGCAGCCGAACGTGGGCATCACCGAGAAAGTCCGCCGCGACGCGGCGGCCTTGCGCAACGCGCTGGCATTCACTCAGGCCGTCGGCGTGCTGATGCGCTCGCCGCACTACAACAAATATACGCTCGCCGACCTCGAATGGCTGGTGATCCCGCCGCTGGTGGCGGGGCAATTCCGCATCGGCGAAGCCAAGGCTGGGGGCGACAAGGGCCCCTCGGTCCCGGTTGCGGTCGTCTTCTGGGCCTCGGTTTCGCCCGAGGTGGACAAGCGGCTGACGGAGGCGGGCGACGACGCATATCAGCTCAAGCCCGAGGATTGGAAATCGGGTGACATCCTCTGGCTCGTGCACGCGGCAGGGCAAACGCGCTTCGTTCGGTTCGTGGTCGACCAGTTGGCGAAGACGACGTTCAAGGGCCGCGAGGTCAAGGTCCGCGGTCGCGATCGGGAGGGAAAACTGAAGGTGCACGTGCTGGCGGCCACGCGGCCAAACTAGGGGCCGCGAACCCGAAGTTTCGCAGGCACGTGCGGCACATCAGAGTGCGAACCTCTGGTCTCAAAACCTGTGCCAGATTCACAGAGCTGCCAGAGCACGTTCCGTTCTTACAGAATCGGAACGTGCTCTAAATTCATTTTGTGGCCGCATATTCTTTTCGGCGAACGGCTCCCCCCCCGCGCACTCCTACCCTGTGGGTCAGCCGCGCTCCGAACGGCAGGGTACTCAGGGACAGCACCAGAAAGATCCCGAACGGCACCCGTGCGATTCCGGCTGACGTCGCGGCGATGCCCATCGCAACACACCTAATGACTTGGCAATGACTCGGCGCCGTGCGAGTTCCTCGCGCGCGGCCCTGCCCCGGCCCCCCAACGTCGCCAAAAGCGATTTCGCCGCAGCCTGATTGCGGGCCTGCGGCAAACTGGGTTAGATGCCGAATGGTGGGGACGGCGCCTCTCGGGGGAACGATGAACAACGCGGATTACGTGCGCGAGCTGCGGCCGCATCTGCCGGCCGAGGCGTTCCGGCCGAATGCGCGCGCCTATCTGCCGATCTGCATCCATCTCGCGATCGTGGTGGCGGCCTGGATCGCGACGCGCCACGTGCCGCACATCTGGTGGCCGGTGCTCGGCCTCGTGGTCGGCAACAGCGTGAGCGTGCTCTCGTTCTACGCCCACGACGTGAGCCATCGCAGCGTCACGACCAACAAGTATCTGCTGTATCCGACCGAGGTCGTGCTGTGGGGCCTGATCTTCGTCCCGGCCTCATTGTGGCGGCGGGTGCACGGCACCCATCACGCCGAGACCAACGGCGACGACGACCCGGACCGCCGCTTCCTCGCGCATGAGCTCACGCCAGTTGGGCTCGCGGCTGCGGCGACGCTGTTTCCAAGCCGCACGCTGCGCTACAATTTCGCCTGCTTCTTCTACTGGATCGCCTTTCCGTGGCGGCATGCCGTGGCGCTGCTGTACCCGCGCGACAGCAAGCCCGACTTCGTGACTGCAAAGCCGCGCTATTCGCGCGCCGAGAAGGTGCGCATCGGCTTCGAGTTTGTGTACATCGCGGCGTTCCAGTTCGCCCTCTCGAAATTCACCCACGGCGCCTATGTGTGGGTCGGCATCCTGCCAGTGTTCATCACCTCGGCGGTCGTGTCGTGGTACTTCTTCACGAATCACGGGCTCAAACCGGTCGACGACGGCCACGACGTGCTCGCCGCGTCGACCACCGTCACGGTGCCGGAGATTTTCAACCAGCTGCACTCGAACTTTTCGTACCACACCGAGCACCATCTGTTTCCGACCATGAACCCGAAATACTACCCGCTGGTCGGCGCGCTCTTCCGCCAGCGGTTCGCCGACCGTTACCACTGCATCCCGATTTCCGACGCATGGGCCGGCCTGTGGCGCAATGCCATCGCGAGCCCGCATGTCGGCGCGCCACCGCCCGCTCCGGCGCAGCCCGACGCCGACGAGAGCCGGGCGCAGCCCGCGGTCGCACGATGAACAACGCCGACTATGTCCGCACGCTGCGGCCGAGCCTGCCGGCGGAGGCGTTTCGGCCCAATCCGTGGGCCTACGTGCCGATTACCATGCACCTCGCGATCGTCGGCGGCGGCTGGATCGCATCGCGCCACGTCGACGGCGCCTGGTGGCCGCTGCTCGGCCTGGTGATCGGCAACAGCATGAGCGCGCTCGCCTTCCTCGCCCACGACCTCACCCACCGCAGCATCACGACAAACAGGTATCTGCTGTATCCGACCGAGCTCCTGCTGTGGGGCCTGATCCTGCTGCCTCCATCGCTGTGGCGGCGCGTGCACGGCACCCACCATGCCAACACCAATGCGGAGGCCGATCCCGAGCGGCGCTTCCTCGCGCACGAACTCACGCCCACTGGGCTGGTTGCGGCCGCGACGCTCTATCCCAACCGCACGCTGCGCTACAACGTGCTGTGCTTGTTCTATTGGATCACGTTTCCGTTGCGCCACGCCGTCGCGCTGCTGTTTCCCGGCAAGCGCAAACCCGATTTCGTCACCGCTAAGCCGCGTTATTCGGCGGCCGAGAAGGCCCGCATCGCCTTTGAGTTCGCGATCATCGTGATGATGCAGATCGGCATCGCCAAGCTTACCCACGGCGCCTATCCGTGGGTCGCGATCCTCCCGGTGTTCATCACCTCGGCGGTGGTGTCATGCTATTTCTTCACCAATCACGGCCTCAAGCCGATCGACGACGGTCGCGACGTGGCCGCCGGATCGACCACCGTGCTGGTGCCGGCGTTCTGCAACCTGCTGCACTCGAACGCCTCCTATCACACCGAGCATCACCTGTTTCCGACCATGAACCCGAAATACTATCCGCTGGTGAGCGGCCTCTTCCGCAAGCATTTCCCCGAGCACTATCACGCGATACCAATCGTGCAGGCCTGGGCGGGGCTGTGGCGGAACGCGATTGCGGCCGAGCGGCGCACGCGGCCGCGCGACGGCGCGGCGGAGGCGGCTGCAAGCTAGCGCATATTCTGGCGAAAGCCTTGCCGCGGGCATGATCCGGGGTGGGCACCGGTTCGCCGATAAGAATATGCGCCACACAACGAATCTAAAGCGCACTGAGCCGGTCGGTCTCGTCCCACAGCGCCCGCGCCGCCGCGTCGCTCTCGGCGTCGTGGCTCGGCTTGGCGAGACGGCATTTCTCGAAATATCCTCCGCTGACATCGGCCACCTCGGGTGAGGTCGCGAGATAGATCAGCGTGCGCGCGCCCTTCTGCGGCGAGATTGCGAACAGCTTCGACGCGCGGACCGCAAGGGCGAGGATCCCGCCCGCGTTGTCGCCGTAGCGGGTCGCGACGAAGCCAGGATGGAAGCAGTTGACCGTGACGCCCTGGCCGGCCCAGCGTCGCGCCAGCTCGCGCGTCCACAGGATGTTGTAGAGCTTGGAGCGCTGATAGGCGAGCACCCCGTTGTATCCCTTCTCGGTCTGCAGGTCGTCGAGGTCCATGTGGGCGCCGTGATGGGCGCCCGAGGCAGTGCTCACCACGCGCGCCGGCGCGGCCGCGGCAAGCCGCTCTCGCAGCCCATGGGTGAGCACCGCATAGGCCATATGATTCACGGCGAAATGCTTCTCGAGGCCGTCCGGCGTCACCTGGCGGAAGCTGAACAGCGCGCCCGCATTGTTGACGAGGAGATCGACGCGCGGCTCGGCGGTGGCGATCTCGGCCGCGACGCGCTTCATCTCGGAAATGCGCGCAAGATCCGCATAGTGCACGCGGTGCTGGGCGGCCGGCGCGATGGTGCGCAGGCGCGCTAGGCTTGCCTCCGCACGCTTCGCGTCGCGCGCGACCAGCACGAGGCGTGCGCCCTGACGGGCGAATTCCTGCGCCGCCACCTCGCCGATGCCGGAAGTCGCTCCGGTGATGACGCAGACCTTGCCTTCAAGCCCCATCGGGCATGCTCCATTTTGGTTGGTTGTTCGGCGCCACCCGAGCAGGTCGCGGACCGCACGCTATCGGACCGCGCGGCACGCGTCACCGTCCCGGAAGCACCACCACGGTCGGCGAGGACGGCAGCGTCGTCTTGGACACCAGGAGCGACGGCGTCTCGTTGTAGTCGACGCGATAGTCCTGGCGCACGCGCGACAGGAAGCGATCGAGCGTGTAGGCGCTGAAGAAATGCATCGGGATGATCATCTGCGCCTTGAGCGCCTGCAGCACCTCGACCATGCCGTCGAGATCGAGCGTCATGTTCCCGTCGACCGGCGCGAACACCACGTCGATGCGGCCGATGTCGTCGAGCTGCTGCTGGGTCAACGTGTGATGCAGATGGCCGAGATGGGCGATGCAGAGATTGGCGATCTCGAACACGAAGATCGAATTGCCGTTGCGTTCGGTGCCGCCGCTCCAGTTGCGGATATTGGTCGCGACGCTGCGTACGCGCACGTCGCGCAGCGTGACGTCGTGGCCGGCCGGGCCGCCGTCATCGCGCCAGCCGCGTAGAACGAACTTGATGCCGGGATCGGGCCGATCGGTGTAGTGGGTCGAATGCGCATGGTTCATGGTGACGATGTCGGGCAGCACCGGCGGCTTGACCCAGTCGTTGTAGTCGGTGGCGATACGCACCAGGCTCGGGCTTTCGATCAGGAAGGTCGAATGGCCCGAATAGGTGATGCGCACCTGATCGGGACCGAGCGCGGCGAGTCGGAACGCCGCCGGAACCGGCCGCGGTGGAAGCGCGGCGACGAGGCCGGGGCAGCTCGCCTTCATTTCCGGTTTGGCGTCCGGACCCGGCGCGGGCGTCGGCGTGGACTGGGCTAGCGCAGGCGCGCCGAGCCCCGCCGCGAGCGCCGCCACGAGGAGGGATGAAAGGAGTGAGCCGCGCGCCATCGTCAAGCTCCACCACAAACCGATGCTGCCGTGCGCAAATCATAGCGCAGGCCCGCCCGAACACTATGGCGGCCGCCGAACAAAAATTCGGCGGCGGATTCGGACGTGCGGCCCACAGACGACGCGGGTTGGTCGGCCTGCCGGTTAGCGGGCCGCGATCAGGCCCTTGCTGGTCACCACCACCCAGTGCCCGTCATGGCGCCGGATCGATTCGATGCGGCCGAGGCCTGGCAGGTAGTCGCCCGGCTCGACTTCGACCGCGCTGCCCATCCGGTCCTCGATCAGGGCGATGCCGTCATAGACGCTGCGCACGACCCAGCCGCTGAGCACCGGCGACCCCTCGGGCCGGGTCGACGCCGCCGCAGTCATTGCCGGCGTCGCGCTCGCGACCGACCCCGTGACATCGCCCGCGGCGCTGGGCGCGGCGGGCGCCCGCCGCTCGAGGCGACCGACCGCGTCGGTGAGCTTCGCCAGCCGCGCGGCCCGCTCGGCCTGCGCGCGTTCGACCCGATCGAGACGATCGCCCAGTTTGGCGAATTGCGAATTCGACCCTTTGCCGGACGTGTCGACCGCGGCCTTGAGGGCGACGAGATCCGCATTGACGCGCGCGATCGCATCGCGCACCGGACCCGCGTCGAGGCTGGCCGTCGGCTGCGCCGCCTGGAGCGTGCCCCACCCGACGGTCGCGATCGACCCCGTGAGCGCGCCGACCGCGGCCGCGACCGCGATGGTGGCGGCGAACGGCGCGAGGCGCTGCGCCCACCGGCGCGCCCAGGCCGACATTGCGGCCGTCCTCGCGCGTCCGCGCAAACGCAGGCCGCCGTCGCACCGTGCGCCCGTCGCCGCAGCGTCGAACGTCGCGAAAATCGGCCGATCGGGCGTCATGAGCGCAGGCGCCAAGCGCTGCGGCATCAGCGGCGCGCCGGTGACCTGTTGGGCGGACGGCATCGCGGGCACATCGAGTCTGGCGATATCGAGCCTTGCGATATCGGGCTGGGCGTCGTCGAATTCGGCGGTGTCGAGCCTGGCAACGATATCCGGCGCGCTCCCACGCGGTCCTGACCGCGACTCGGTCTTCTGCGGCGCGTTGCCGGCATGCTCAGGCGTCGCCGCGTTCGACTGATCGTCTTTGCGCGTGTCCATGGAACACTCCCGATTGGATGTCTTCACCAATCGGTAACCATGGCGGCCTTACCAATTCGTTACTTTTACGCACCGACCGCCGGCCGTGACCACAGGAAGCGTCGTCAGCCCGCGAGGCCGTGCTCCTGCGCCAGCGTCTTGAGCGACGCCTGCGGCCGCGCACCGAGGTGCTGAATAACCTCGGCGGCCGCAAGCGCTCCCAGGCACGCGGCCCGTTCGTGGTCGGCCCCCCGCGCAGTCCCGATCAGGAATCCGGCGGCGAAGAGATCACCGGCGCCGGTCGTGTCCACCACCCGCTCGATCGGCGCGGCCTCGACCGCGAGCACGCGGTCGCGAGTTGCGACGATGCAGCCTTTTTCACTCCGGGTCACGACCGCGAGGGGCGCCTCGCGGCGGAGCGCCGCCAGCGCGGTATCGAAGTCGGCGGTCTGGTAGAGGCTGCGCAACTCGCCCTCGTTGGCGAACAGGAGGTCCACGGTGCCGTCGCGCACCAGGGCGAGAAACTCGTCGCGCCAGCGATCGACGCAGAAGGCGTCCGAGAGCGTGAGCGCCACCAAGCGCTTGGCCGCATGCGCGGCCGCCGCCGCCTTCAGGAAGGCCTCCTTGGCGTGCTTGGGATCCCACAGATAGCCTTCCAGATATGTGATCGCGGCGCCCGCCACCGCATCGGTATCGATATCGCGTGGGTGCAGATCCTGCGCGGCGCCCAGATAGGTGTTCATGGTGCGCTCGCCATCCGCCGTCACCAGCACATAGCAGCGTCCGGTCGACGGGCCGGCCGACGCGGGTGGCGTGTCGAAGGCAACACCGGCCGCACGGATATCGTGCGCGAACACGTGACCGAGTCCGTCGTCCTTGACCTTGCCGACGAAGGCGGCGCGCCCGCCGAAGCTCGCACAGCCGACGATCGTATTGGCGGCCGACCCGCCCGAGATCTCGACCGCAGGCCCCATCGCCTCGTAGATGGTCGTGGCGCGCGCCTCGTCGATCAGCATCATCGCGCCCTTGCGCATGCCGTGCCGGACGAGGAAATCGTCTTCGGTGCGCGCCAGCACGTCAACGATCGCGTTACCGATTCCGAGTACGTCGTACCGCACCGTCATGATATTTGGTTACCCACATGATTAAGAGCCGCGCACTATACCGGCGGGGCCCGGGCTGGCAACGAGAATGCGGCCTCCGCAGATGGGCGGCATTCACTGCGGCACGGCGCGACCGGTAGCGGGCGGCGGCGCGGATGACTTCGCGCCGCGCCACCGGTTATGATCGGCGCCGGAGGCCTCCGCGTTCATGTCCCTTGCCCGCGATGTCACTACGGTCGGCACCGCGACTCTTTTTTCGCGCCTGCTCGGATTTTTTCGTGACGTCGGCATCGCGGCAGTCCTGGGCGCCGGGGTGCTGTCCGACGCCTATTTCGCGGCGCTGCAGATCCCGAACCTGTTTCGCCGCCTGCTCGCCGAGGGCGCCCTGAACTCGGCCTTCGTACCCATGTGGCTGCGTATCCGCGAGGAGCGTGGCGTCGAAGGGACCCGACGCTTCGGCGAACGAACGCTCGGCACCATGTTGGTCGCGCTCGGGATCATCGCAGTCATCTGCGTCGTGTTCGCGCCAGAGGTCGTGCGCGTGCTGGCGCCCGGCTTCCAGACGGACGGCGAGCGGTTCGCGCTGGCGGTCGATTTCGTGCGGCTGTCGATCCCCTACATCGCCGTCGCGGGCCCGGTCGCGGTCGCGGCGTCGGTCCTCAACGCCGAAGGCCGCGTCGGGGCCGCTGCGTTCGCGCTCGTCGTCTTCAACGGGGTCTTCGTCGCCGCGGTCGCGTTCGTCATCCTGATCGGCGGCAAGGCATCGTTTTTCGCCGGCGCCGCCCTTTCGGTCGCGGTCGTGCTGGCAGGCCTCGCCCAGCTCATCCTCGTCGGCGCCGCCCTGATGATGCGCCAGGACGTCCGACCGCGCCGGATCTCGGCGCGCGCCACCCCGGAGGTCCGCCGTTTCTTCGCGCAGGCGATCCCGGGCGTGGTGGCCGGCGGCATCCCGCAGTTGAAGCTGATGGCCGGCGCGATGGTTGCCTCCTCGTCGCAGGCCGCGGTGTCGTGGCTCTACTACGCCAACAGGCTCTACGAGCTGCCGCTTGGCGTGGTGTCGATCGCGATCGCCTCGGTGATCGTGCCGGTGATTGCCGCCAGCGTGCGCGCCAAGAACGCCGACCACATCACCGCGTCGCAGTCGCGCGCCTTCGAGATCGCGCTCGGCCTCGCGCTCCCCTCCGCGGTCGCCTTCGCGGTACTGGCGGAGCCGATCGCCGGCGGACTGTTCGAACGCGGCGCGTTCGGACCGAACGACACCGCGATGGTGGCGGCGGCGCTCGCGGCGATCTCGGCGGGACTGCCCGGCCACGTGCTCGAGAAGGTGCTCGGCGCCGTCTCGTTCGCGCACGAGGACACGCGCACCCCGATGATCACCGCGCTGTGCGGCCTGTCGGCCGCGATCGTGGGCGCCTTGATCCTGTTTCCCCGGCACGGCCATGTCGGCATCGCGGCCGCGATCGCGATCTCGGGATGGGTCGGCGCCAGCGCGCTCGCGTTCGTCCTGTGGCGACGCGGCTGGCTCAGGATCGACCGGGCGGCGAGCCGGCGGTTGCCGCGCATCGTCCTCGCGACCGCCGTGATGGCGGCGGCGATCTACGGCGGACACTACATGCTCGCGAGCACGTTCGACATCACCCACTCGGCGCTCGCCCGGATCGGCACGCTCGTGGTCCTGGTGGCGGTCGGGCTCGGAGTCTATCTGGCGACCCTTCCGCTGTTCGGGATCGCGCGGCTCCGCGAGCTGCAAGCCGCCATCCGCGGCCGGCTGTGACGCGCTGCTGCGGCTCCTCTTGCGCCATCGACGGCCGCCATGGCATGGGACGCGGCGCAGCAGCGACGGAGCCGACGTGATGGCATTCAAGGAACTGGTCTTTTCCGGCGTCCAGCCGACCGGCAACCTGCATCTCGGCAATTATCTCGGCGCGATCGTGAAATTCGTCGCGCTGCAGGAGCGCTACGACTGCATCTACTGCGTGGTCGACATGCACGCGATCACGGTCTGGCAGGACCCGGCCGAGCTCAAGCGCAGCATCCGCGAGGTGACGGCTGCCTTCCTGGCGTCCGGAATCGATCCCAAGCGCCACATCGTGTTCAACCAGAGCCAGGTCGCCGAGCACGCCGAGCTTGCCTGGATCTTCAACTGCGTGGCGCGGCTCGGCTGGCTCAACCGCATGACCCAGTTCAAGGAGAAGGCCGGCAAGGACCGCGAGAACGCCTCGGTCGGGCTCTATGCCTATCCGAACCTGATGGCGGCGGACATCCTGGTCTACCGCGCGACCCACGTTCCGGTCGGCGAGGACCAGAAGCAGCATCTCGAGCTCAGCCGCGACATCGCGCAGAAGTTCAACAACGATTTCGCCGACTCGATCGCGACGCTCGGGCTCGGCCCGGCGTTCTTTCCGCTGCCTGAGCCGCTGATCCAGGGCCCGGCGACGCGGGTGATGTCGCTGCGCGACGGTACCAAAAAGATGTCGAAGTCGGACCCCTCCGATTACTCGCGCATCAATCTGACGGATGACGCCGACGCCATCGCGCAGAAGGTCCGCAAGGCGAAGACCGATCCCGACCCGCTGCCGCACGACGAGAAGGGGCTCGAAACCCGGCCCGAAGCCGACAATCTCGTGGGCATCTTCGCGGCGCTCGCCGACCGGACCAAGGCCGACGTGCTGCGCGAGTACGCCGGCGCCCAGTTCTCGAGCTTCAAGGCGGCGCTGGTCGACCTCGCGGTCGCCCGACTCGGCCCGGTCGGCGCCGAAATGAAGCGCCTCGTGCAGGACCCCGCCCATATCGACGCCGTGCTCGGTGACGGCGCCGCCCGCGCGGGGGTGCTCGCGGCTGAAACCATGCGCGCCGTCAAGGACATCGTCGGCTTCGTGCGGCGCTGAGACGGTTGCGGGCACGGCGATACCGGCGATGCCGCCCGCCGGCCCGGCATTACGACTGGCGCTTGTGCGTGGGCGTTGCGCCGTGGCACCATTCCGTCAAGGCGATATCCGTCCCATTTCCGGGCCGATGCGGCGGCCCTCGAGAGGACCATGAGCCGTAAGCGGCGCAGCTACGAGGCCGGCCACAACGCCAAATTTCTCGTGATCGTCGATGACACGCCCGAATGCGACCGTGCGCTCTATTTCGCCAGCCGGCGGGCGGCGCGCGTCGGGGTCAGCGTCATCATGCTGCGGGTGATCGACACCCACGATCGCAACCAGCAATGGCTCGGCGTCGCCGACATCATGCGGGCCGAGGCGCACGAGGAGGCGCAGGCAATGCTCGCGCGCATGAGCGCTCGCGCCAACGGCATCGCCGGCATCACGCCCGAGCAAGTGATCCGCGAGGGCGATACCGCCGAGGAGATCCTCAACCTCATCGACGAGGACGAGGATATCTCGGTGCTGGTGCTGGCCGCCGCGGCCGACAAGGAGGGGCCCGGGCCGCTGGTTTCCACACTCGGCAGCACGGCCGGCAGCTTTCCGATCCCGATCGCGATCGTACCCGGCCATCTGACCGACGAGGACCTCGACGCCATGAGCTGAGATGAGCTGAGGCGGCCTGCGCCGAAACAGCCCGCCCAAGACCGTTGACCGGGCGGCCGGAAACTCCCAATTAATGCATTGAAAGCCATGTTCGACCGGCCCCGCGTGCCTTGAACCCGCGGTGACCCAAGGAGAGCGTCATGTTCATCCAGACCGAGGCAACGCCCAATCCCGCCACCTTGAAATTCCTACCCGGCCGCACCGTGCTGGCCGAGGGAACGCTCGACATGCGCGACAAGACGCAGGCCGAGCAGTCGCCGCTCGCGGCGCGGCTGTTCGAGATCGACGGCGTCGGCGGCGTCTTCTTCGGCACCGATTTCATCGCTGTCACCAAGACCGACGGCGAATGGCAGCAGCTCAAGCCCGTCCTGCTCGGCGCCATCATGGAGCATTTCATGTCGGGCGCGCCGATCGTGAGCGCGGGCGCGGCGGCCGAGGCATCCGACGAGTTCTTCGATCCCAAGGACGCCGAGACGGTGGCGCAGATCAAGGATCTGATCGAGACCCGCGTGCGGCCGGCTGTCGCCAATGACGGCGGCGACATCACGTTCCGCGGCTTCAAGGACGGAATCGTCTACCTCGACATGAAGGGCGCCTGCTCGGGGTGCCCCTCGTCGACCGCCACCCTGCGGCACGGCATCCAGAACCTGCTGCGCCATTTCGTCCCCGATGTCGTCGAAGTGCGGCCGAACTGACGGCTGCGACTTTCGTATCAGTGGTGGATCGCGCGATCACGGACCGCCGGCGTGGTAGAAGCGTCCGGACGCCGAAGTCTCAAGCCATGCGTGTTCTCGCCATCGATACTGCGCTAGAGGCCTGCTCCGCCGCCGTTCTCGACACCGAGCGCGGGGGCATTCTGGCGAGCGAATCGCGTCCGATGGCGCGCGGTCACGCCGAAGCCCTGATGCCGCTGGTCGCGCGCGTGATGGACGAGGCGGCGCTCGACTTCCTCGCGCTCGACCGCATCGCCGTGACGGTCGGCCCCGGCAGCTTCACCGGACTGCGCGTCGGCGTCGCCGCAGCGCGTGGCATCGCGATCGCGGCCGGCAAGCCCGCGGTCGGGCTGACCACGCTTGCGGCCTTTGCGGCCCCCTACGTGGCGGTCGACGACCGTACCCCGCTGCTCGCCGCGATCGACGCGCGCCACAACCAAGTGTACATGCAGCTGTTCGGCACCGGCGAACGCCCGCTGATCGAGCCACGTCTCGCGCCGTTGGGCGATGCCGTGCGCGCCGCCACTTCCGGGCCCGCGCGCCTCGTCGGCTCGGCTGCCGACATACTGGCGGCCGCCTGGCCCGCGAGCGAGGCGCAACCCGCGGTCGTCGATGCGGCGCGCGCGCCCGCGATCGACTGGGTCGCCCATCTCGGCGCCGCCGCCGCGCAGGGGCCCGCCCCGCCGAAGCCGCTCTACCTGCGTGCGCCCGATGCCCAGCCGCAGAACGCGGCGCACCTGCCGCGCCGATGATCGGGCTGCTGCGCTGGTTCGCGCCGCCGGAGCCGGCGCTCGCCGAAGCGACCGTGCGCGACGCCGCCGCGTTGGCGGCGCTGCATGGCGTCTCGTTCCGGCGCGGGTGGAGCGAGGACGAGCTCGAGCGGCTGCTGCTCGACAAAGCGGTGATCGCCCATCGCGCCGTGACGGGGCGCACGCTCGCCGGCTTCATCCTGTCCCGGCTCGCCGCCGGCGAGGCGGAGATCCTTTCGGTCGCGGTGGCGCGGGCCCGACGCGGGCGCGGACTCGCGCGCAAGCTGCTCGATCTGCATCTGCGCCGGCTCGCCGGCCTCGGCGCCGCCGCGGTCTTTCTCGAAGTCGATGAGGACAATGCGCCGGCGCGCCGGCTCTATGCCGGCGCCGGCTTTCGCGAGGTCGGCCGCCGCCCGGCCTATTACGTGCGCGACACGCAAGTGCCGTCGAATGCGCTCGTGCTGCGCCGCGATCTGGGCTGAAGGGCCGATGCTGCGGCTCTGCTATGTCCTGATGGCGATCAGCGCGACCACGCTCGCGCTGCTGCCGTTCCAGGCGATCGCGGTCTGGCTCGACCTCCCGCTGCAGCGCCATATTCCCGTGCGCTTCCACCGCCTGGTGTGCGCCATCCTGGGCGTGCGCGTGCGCCAGACCGGACGGCGAATCCGGGAGCATCCGCTGCTGATCGTCGCCAATCATTGCTCCTGGCTCGACATCACGGTGATCGGCACGGTCGCGCCTGCGGTGTTCGTCGCCAAGCAGGAGATCGCGGGGTGGCCGCTGTTCGGCTTACTCGCCAAGCTGCAGCGCTCGGTTTTCGTCGACCGGTCGCGCCGCCACAAGACCCGCGACGTCAACGCCGAGATCGCGCGGCGGCTCGCGGCGGGCGATCCGGTCGTGCTGTTCGGCGAGGGCACCTCGAGTGACGGCAACCGCGTGCTTGCATTTCGCAGCGCGCTGATCGGCTCGGCGCGCGACGCGCTGGCCGAGTCCGAGCACACCGGACGGGTGTGGATCCAGCCGCTGTCGATCGCCTACACGCGCATGCGGGGCCTGCCCTTGCGCCGCTATGAGCGCCCGCGCGTCGCCTGGTATGGCCACATGACGCTGCCGTCCCATTTCGCGTGGATCTCCCGGCACGGCGACATTGAGGTCGAGGTGGCGTGGGGCGAGCCGCTCGCATTCGATGCACAATCGGACCGCAAGCTGATCACGCGTTCCCTGGAACAGCAGATCCGCGGTCGCACCATAGGGGCGCTGCGCGCACGCGCCGACGCGCCGAGCGCGCTGTGATACGTTGGCAGCTGGGGGGCTCGGCCGGCCACCGCCGCACTCCCTGGCGGGTGAGCGCATTTCTTTTTTGAGCAAAACCGGCTATGACCTGGACGGTGCCGGGGCGCGCACCGGCCAACTGGCTGTTTAGCCAATGAAAACAGCCGCGTAACTAGGCCGCGCGATTCGAGTCGAGCGTGCCGCGACGGTAAAATTCCGACCGCATGAGCGGAACCCGCAAGCTTCATATCAAGTCGTTCGGTTGCCAGATGAACGTCTACGACTCGCAGCGTATGACGGACACGATGGCACGCGAGGGCTTCGTCGAGGCGGTCGCGCCCGACGACGCCGATCTGATCGTCCTCAACACCTGCCATATCCGCGAGAAGGCGGCCGAAAAGGTCTATTTGGAGCTCGGCCGCGTCCGCCGGCTCAAGGACGCGGCCGCCCGCGAGGGACGCAAGGTCGTGGTCGCGGTCGCCGGCTGCGTCGCCCAGGCGGAGGGCCAGGAGATCATCCGCCGCGCGCCGGTGGTCGACCTCGTGTTCGGCCCGCAGAGTTATCACCGCCTGCCCGATCTCGTGGCGCGTGCCGAGCGGGGCGCAAAGGTGGTCGACACCGAATTTCCGGTCGAGGACAAGTTCGATCATCTCGCGCCGGCGAGCCGCGAGGCGACGCGCGCGCGCGGCGTGACCGCCTTCGTCACCGTGCAGGAAGGCTGCGACAAGTTCTGCACCTTTTGCGTCGTGCCCTATACACGCGGCGCGGAGGTGTCGCGAACGGTGGCAAAGATCGTCGACGAAGTTGCGCGGCTCGCGGACGCGGGCGTGCGCGAGGTGACCCTGATCGGGCAGAACGTCAACGCCTATCACGGCGAGGGCCCGGGCGGGTCGTGGTCGCTCGCCCGTCTGCTCCGTCGCGTGGCCGAGATCCCCGGGCTCGCCCGCTTGCGCTACGCGACGAGCCATCCGCGCGACATGAGCGCCGAGCTGATCGCGGCTCATCGCGACCTTGCGGCACTGATGCCGCAGCTCCATCTCCCGGTGCAGTCGGGCTCCGATCGTATTCTCGCCGTCATGAATCGTCGCCATACGCGCGCCGACTATCTCGACGTCATCGCCCGCCTCAAGGAGTCGCGGCCCGACATGGCCTTCTCTTCGGATTTCATCGTCGGTTCGCCCGGCGAGACCGAGACGGATTTTCACGCGACCCTGACGATCGTGGGCGAGGTCGGCTATGCGGGCGCCTTCTCGTTCAAATATTCACCGCGTCCGGGCACGCCGGCGGCGGAACGCGCCGATCAGGTCGAGGAGGCCGTCAAGGTCGAACGGCTCGCGCGGCTGCAGGCCGAGATCGACCGGAACCAGTCCCGCTTCAACGCGGGCTGCGTCGGCCGCACCCTCCACGTGCTGTTCGAGAAAGCTGGCCGGCTGCCCGGCCAGCTGGTCGGCCGCTCGCCCTATCTGCAGCCCGTGCAGGTGATGGCGCCGGCGGCGCTGGTCGGCGAGGTGGTCGCCGTCACGATCACGCGCGCCGGCGCGAACAGCCTGTTCGGTGAACTCGCGTCGCCGGCGCACGTCGCGGCGCCCGCGCTGGCAAGTGTGGAGACCTGAGGCATTGCGCACACGCGGATCCGACAACGGCGCGCTGGTTCCGACGCCTGCCACAGCCGGTGACAACGCCGCCACCCAGGTGGTGCTCGCCTTCGACGACAACCGGCTCGCCTCCGTGCTTTTCGGCCAATACGGACAGAACCTCGCGCTGATCGAGCGGCGGCTCGGCGTCGTCGCCGACTCGCGCGGCAACCACGTTACCATCGAGGGCTCGCGCGACGCCTGCGAGCAGGCGCGACGGGTGCTTGAAGGACTGTATGAGCGGCTCAAGCGCGGCGACGACCTCGTCTCCGGCGACGTCGAAGGCGCGATCCGGCTCGCGATCGCCCAGGGATCGCTGTTCGACTACGATCCGGCCGGCGTCCGCCAGAGCTTCGACGAGATCAACCTGCGCAAGCGGCCGGTGCGCGCCCGCACGGCCGCGCAGGATGCCTACATTCGCGCGCTGCGCCGCCACGCGCTCGTGTTCGGCACCGGCCCGGCCGGCACCGGCAAGACCTGGCTCGCCGTCGCGCACGCAGTCGCACTGTTCGAGCGCAAGGAGGTGGACCGCATCGTCCTGTCGCGGCCTGCCGTCGAGGCGGGCGAGCGTCTCGGCTTCCTGCCGGGCGACATGCGCGAGAAGGTCGATCCCTATCTGCGGCCGATCTACGACGCGTTGTTCGATCTGATGGACCCACGTATCGTCGAGCGTGCGCTGCAGACCGGCGAGATCGAGATCGCGCCGCTCGCCTTCATGCGCGGCCGCACCCTCACCAATGCGGCGGTCATTCTCGATGAAGCGCAGAACACGACGACGATGCAGATGAAGATGTTCCTGACGAGGCTCGGCGAGAACAGCCGCATGATCGTCACCGGCGATCCGAGCCAGGTCGACCTGCCGCCCGGCCAGGCCTCGGGCCTCGCCGAGGCGGTGCGGCTGCTTGCCGGCGTCGAGGGCATCGGCCATTGCGTGTTCACGGCCGCCGACGTCATTCGCCACGAGCTCGTCGGCCGCATCGTCGCGGCCTACGACAAAGCCGCGGCGCGCAAGCGCGAGTCCAGGGAATGACGTCGTCGCGGCGGCGAACCGGGCCATCGATCGACGTGGTGGTCGCGTCGACGCGCTGGGGCGCTGCGCCACACGCGGCGCGCGTGGTGCGGCGGACGATCGCGGCTGCCGCGCCGGCGCGCACGCGCGACGCCGAGCTCTCCGTGATCCTCACCAGCAACCGCGCGATCCGCGCGCTCAACCGCCGCTGGCGCGGGCGCAACAAGCCGACCAACGTGCTGTCCTTCCCGACGCCGGCGCGCGCGCGCGGCGCGGCGCGCCACGCGCCACACCACCTGGGCGACGTCGTGATCGCCTACGAAACCGTCGCGGCCGAGGCGCGGGCGGAGCGCAAGCCGTTCGATCACCATCTCGCCCACCTGGCGGTGCATGGCTTTCTCCACCTTTTGGGCTACGATCATGAAGCGCATCCGGACGCCGTCGCAATGGAGCGGCGTGAACGACGGATCCTGGCCCGGCTCGGCGTCCCCGACCCCTACGCTGTCCGCGATGCCGGTGGCTGACACTTGAGCACCATGGCCGATATCGACGCGCCGAAGAGCAGCGAAACAGTCGACACCGCCGCCGAGGCCCGCAACCTGCCGGTTCCGGTGCCGCCGCGCGATGCAAGCGAGCGGTGGTTCGGGCGCATCCTGCGCGCCGTGTTCGGCTGGAAGACCGGATCGATCCGGTCGGACCTCAAGGTCGTGCTCGAGGCCGGCGGCCCGGGCGAAACCGGCTTCTCGCCGGAAGAAAGCGCGATGCTCAGGAACATCCTGGGGCTGCGCGAGCGCCGTGTCGCGAACGTGATGCATCCGCGCGCCGACATCGTCGCCGTGCAGACGGACATCACGCTCGGCGAACTCGTCAAGGTGTTCGAGACCGCCGGGCATTCGCGTCTCGTCGTCTACGAGGAGACGCTCGACGATCCGATCGGCATGGTGCACATCCGCGATCTCGTCGCCTTCATGGCGGGGCGCGCGACGGTCGATGCCGAGGCGAACACAAGGCGCAAGCGCCCGTTGCCCGCCGGGCTCGACGTGCGCGCGCTCGACCTCGCGATGGCGCTGTCGGCGGCAAGAATCCTGCGCCCGATCCTGTTCGTTCCGCCCTCGATGCCGGCGATCGACCTGCTCGCCAAGATGCAGGCGACGCGCATCCACCTCGCCCTGGTGATCGACGAATACGGCGGCACCGATGGTCTCGTCTCGATCGAGGACCTGGTCGAGCTCATCGTCGGCGACATCGAGGACGAGCATGACGAGGGCGGCGATCATCCGGTGGTGCGCGAGCCCGACGGATCCTATCTCGCCGATGCGCGCGCGAGCCTCGAGGACGTGGTGGCGCTGGTCGGGCCTGAATTCGACGTCGGCGACGCGACCGAGGAGGTGGAAACGCTCGGCGGCTATCTGACGACACGCATCGGACGGCTGCCAGTGCGCGGCGAATTGGTGCCGGGGCCCGGGCCGTTCGAGATCGAGGTTCTCGACGCTGACCCGCGCCGCGTGAAGCGGGTCAACATCCATCGCAGCCGCAAGTCGGCGGGTGGTGCGGCGCGCGCTGGACGCACCGCAGCGCCGCGGCCTGCGCCGGCCCCTACCCCGTCCGCTCACCCCTCCGAGCCGGCGACGGCCTCGGCGGATCCCGCCAAGCCCCCGAACGAAACGTGACATTCGCTCGCATCGCCCAACCGATCATCCTGGCCTGGGGCTTCCGACGGGGGCTCATCGCGTTCCTCGCCGGCGCTGCCTCGACGCTCGCGCTCGCGCCGATCAACATGTGGCCCGCGATGTTCGTGACCTTCCCGGTCGTGGTGTGGCTGCTCGACGGCGCCAGCTCCAAGCGCTGGGGCGGCATCGCGGCGGCGGCCGCCGCCGGATGGTGGTTCGGCTTCGGCTATTTCCTCGCCGGCCTCTATTGGATCGGGCTTGCGTTCCTCGTCGACGCCAAGACATTCGGCTGGCTGATGCCATTCGCCGTGATCGCATTGCCGGCCGGGCTCGCGCTCTTTACGGCATTCGGCTTCGCCATCGCGCGCCTGCTGTGGACGCGCGGCGCGGCACGCATCTTCACGCTCGCGGCGGCGTTGACGCTCGCCGAATGGCTGCGCGGTCACGTGCTCACCGGCTTTCCCTGGAACACGTTCGGCTATGCGTTGACCACGCCGCTTGCGCTTGCGCAAAGCGTTGCGCTGTTCGGCATATGGGGTCTCACCTTCATCGCGGTCGCCGCGTTCGCGTCACCCGCCGTGCTGGCGGACGAGCGCACCGACACGCCGCGTCCCTGGCTGTTTCCGGCCGCCGCCGCGGCGACGCTGGCGGCACTCGCGGTCTACGGTGCCGCGCGGCTCGCCAGCACTCCCACCGCCTATGTCGACGGCGTGCGGCTGCGGATCATGCAGCCCAATCTGCCGCAGGACGAGAAGTTCAATTACGCCAACAAACAGCAGGTGATGCAGCGTTATATTGCGTTGTCCGACCAGGCGACGAGTCCCAACTCGTCCGGCGTCGGCGACGCGACACACCTGATCTGGCCCGAGTCGGCATTTCCGTTCTTCCTGACGCGCGAGCCGGACGCGCTCGCTGAGATCGCCAAGCTGTTGCCCGCCGGCACCGTGTTGATCACCGGCGCGGCCCGCCCGGCGGAGCCCGCCCCGTCGCCGCGCGAGGTACGCGCCTTCAACTCGATCTATGTCATCGATCACGAGGGCTCGATCCTCTCGGTCTATGACAAGGTGCACCTCGTGCCGTTCGGCGAATATCTGCCGTTCCAGAGTTTCCTTGAGCGCCTGGGGCTGATGCAGCTCACCAAGGTGCAGGGCGGCTTCGTTCCCGGCGACCGCCGCCGTGTGCAATCGGTGCCGCGCGCGCCGAAATTCCTGCCGCTGATCTGCTACGAGGTCATCTTTCCGCACGACGTCGTGACGTCCGACGAGCGCCCCGGCTGGATGCTCAATGTCACCAACGACGGCTGGTTCGGGATGAGCGCCGGCCCCTATCAGCATTTCCAGCAGGCGCGCGTGCGCGCGATCGAGGAAGGCCTGTCGCTCGTGCGCGCCGCCAACACCGGAATATCGGCGGTGCTCGATCCGCTCGGGCGAATCACCAGGTCGCTTCCGCTCGGATTCGAAGGCGTGCTGGATGCCGCCCTGCCGCAGTCCCTTGCCCCAACGTCATATTCGCGCTTTGGCGACGCTCCGCTCGGACTCCTGCTCGCCGCCGTACTACTTGCCGCTATTGTCCGCCGCGCCAGGGCATGAAAGTCGAAAACTTCGGCATCCAGCGTTGATTTCTTAAAATCATCAATATAGCGGTTCCGTACTATTTTTAATTGATTCATCCACAACCGCAGCTATTCGGCGGTCTCACCTTCAAATCATCGTAAATATTAAAATAAGTCTGATTTTTGCTCCACAAATGCCCAGAACCTGTGAGAAATGACGGGGTTTTCAACCGGCTGGTCGGGGGAGGCAAAATCATAGATTGAAACCCGGAACTATTCGGGGTGACATTACGCGCGGCGGGGGATGCATAGGCTGGCGTTATGGGTGACACAGGAGACCATTAATGGCAAAAAAAGCTCCCAATCCCATCGACAAGCATGTGGGGAGCCGCGTTCGCATGCGGCGAATGATGCTAGCGATGAGTCAGGAGAAACTTGGCGACGCACTCGGTCTCACATTTCAGCAGGTGCAGAAATACGAAAAAGGCACCAATCGCATCGGCGCCAGCCGCCTTCAGCAGATCTCGAACATATTGCAGGTGCCGGTCGCCTTCTTTTTCGAAGGCGCGCCGGACATGCTCGACAGTGGACGCAGCGTCAACCGCGACGCGCCCTCCCCGGCGTATGTCTCGGACTTCCTCGCCACCTCTGACGGCTTGGCCCTGACGAAGGCGTTCATGCGCATCACCGATGCGAAGTTGCGCCGCCGCATCGTCGACCTTGTCGAGCAGATCGCAGGCGACGACGGCATCTGACCAGGCGTCGCTCGCAAGGCGTGCGGCCTGCGATCCCGGCTCCGGTCTGGAGGTATTGCCGAGGCCGGCCGTGGCCTTGCCCACGAATGCCCACATCTTGACCGCGGTCCGGGACACTGCAAGAAACACCGCACAATCACGAGGGGCGCGGACTGACCGCGCCGTGCTGGGGAGTAAGCACCGGTGTCGCGCGCAAGTTATCTGTTCACCAGCGAGTCCGTTTCCGAGGGCCATCCCGACAAGGTCTGCGATCGCATCTCCGACGAGGTGGTCGACGCGTTCTTCGATCAGGCACCGCGGCACGGCTGGGACGCGCGCAATGTGCGTGTCGCTTGCGAAACCCTGTGCACGACCAATCGCGTCGTCATCGCCGGCGAGACGCGCGGACCCGCGACGATCACCAAGGATTACGTGGCGCACATCGCGCGGCTCGCGATCCGCGACATCGGTTACGAGCAGGCCGGATTCCACTGGGAAAAGGCCGACGTCGACGTCCATCTGCACGCGCAGTCGACCGACATCGCGCAGGGCGTGGACGCCGGTGGCAACAAGGACGAAGGCGCCGGCGACCAGGGCATCATGTTCGGCTATGCGTGCCGCGAGACCCCGCAGCTGATGCCCGCGCCCATCTACTACGCGCACAAGATCCTCAAGGTGATGTCGGATGCCCGTCGCGCCGGTGAGACCGAGGCGCTCGGTCCCGACGCGAAGAGCCAAGTCACCATCCGCTACGACGAGGGCAAGCCGGTCGAGGTGACGCAGATCGTGGTCTCGACCCAGCATCTCGACGAGCGCCTGTCGTCCCATGACATTCAGGCGATCATTCAGCCGTTCGTGCACAAGGCTCTGCCCTCCGGCTGGATCACCAAGAACACGATCTGGCACGTCAATCCGACTGGCAAGTTCGTCATCGGCGGACCCGACGGCGACTGCGGCCTGACCGGGCGCAAGATCATCGTCGACACTTATGGCGGCGCGGCGCCGCACGGCGGCGGCGCGTTCTCGGGCAAGGATCCCAGCAAGGTCGACCGCTCGGCCGCGTATGCGGCGCGCTATCTCGCCAAGAACGTGGTGGCCGCCGAGCTCGCCGACCGCTGCACCATCCAGATCTCCTATGCGATCGGCGTCGCCAAGCCGCTCTCGCTCTATGTCGATCTGCACGGCACCGGCAAGACCGCCGAAGCCCGTGTCGAGAAGGCGCTCAGCGAGGTGATGGATCTGTCGCCGCGCGGCATCCGCGAGCATTTGAGCCTCAACCGGCCGATCTATGCGCGTACCGCAGCGTACGGGCACTTCGGCCGCGCGCCCGACGCCGACGGTGGCTTCTCCTGGGAAAAGACCGATCTGGTCGATGCGCTGCGCGGCGCGGTAGGCTGACCCCGTCCGCCCGTTCGGCGCGGCCGCGACCGCGATGCGCCAGACGCCGCGGCGCAGACGCTGGTCGGCGAACCGGCCGGTATTTCGCCGGAGCCAAGTCGCCGGACCTAAGTCGTCAGACCTAAGTCGTCGGACCTATGCGCGATGTCAGCAAGCGAGCGCGGCGAAGTACGACGCGGCGGTGCCTTCTTCGGCAGGCGCAAGTGCCATCCGCTGAGGCCGCGCCAGGCCGCGCTGATGGAGCGCCTGCTGCCGCGGCTCGCGCTCGATCTTCGCGCCCCGGCGCCTGATCGGCTCGCCGCGCTGTTTCCCGATCCCGCCGACGAGATCGGCCTCGAGATCGGCTTCGGCGGGGGCGAGCACCTCGTGGCGGAAGCGGCCGCCCGGCCGCGCATGGGCTTCATCGGCTGCGAGCCTTTCGTCAACGGCATGGCGAAGGCGCTGGCGCTGATCGAGGCGCAGAACCTCGGCAATATCCGCCTGCATTTCGGCGACGCGAGCGACCTTGTCGCCTGGATGCCGGCCGGCTCGCTCGCGCGCGTCGATCTGCTCTATCCCGATCCCTGGCCGAAGCGCCGTCATTGGAAGCGCCGGTTCGTGCAGGACGCAAGCATCGCGGCGCTCGCCCGCGTGCTGCGGCCGGGAGCGCATTTCCGCTTCGTCACCGACTGGCCTGACTACGCGGAGTGGACGCTCGAGCGGCTCGGTCGCTCGCCCGATTTTATGTGGATCGCCGAGCGGGCCGACGATTGGCGCAAACCTTGGGCCGGGTTCACCGGCACGCGCTATGAGGCGAAGGCCAAGCAGGCTGGCCGCGCGCCCTGTTACCTCGTATTTCGGCGTGCCGGATAGGGCCGCAACGGCACTCCCGCAGCCCTTGCGCCAGGCCGACAAATCGCTATATTCAGCATGTCCGTATTGGACATCTCATAACGGTCGGATGTGATCCGGTCGGTTTTTGAGAGTGGGCCCCGCCCGGGACCCGCTCTTTTTTGTTACCTTCGCGTCCCGCGGACGAAATCGCGGCGGACGCCTTCCGGGCGAGCGATAGGCTGTCTAGATACGCATGAGCGAGACGACCCACGCGGGCGCAAGCACGGAGCCGCGGCTGATCGCCGAGACCGGCACGGCGGCGCGCGTTGCTGCCCTCGCCGAGCCGGTGCTGGCCGAGCTCGGCTACCGGCTGGTGCGGGTACGCATTTCGGGCGCCGACGGCTGCACCGTGCAGGTGATGGCGGAGCGGCCGGACGGCACTATGCAGATCGAGGACTGCGAAGCCGCCTCGCGCGCGCTGTCGCCGGTGCTCGACGCCGAGGATCCGGTCGAGCGCGCCTATCGGCTGGAGATCTCCTCGCCCGGCCTCGACCGGCCGCTGGTGCGGCGCTCCGATTTCGAGCGGTATGCGGGACATGTCGTGAAGGTCGAGATGACCATGCCGGTCGACGGCCGCAAGCGCTTTCGCGGGCTGTTGCTCGGCCTGGAGGGCGCCGTCGCCCGCATCCGCGGCGAGGACGGCAAACCCGACCAGCTTGCCGAGCTGCTGTTGCCGATCGACGACATGGCCGAGGCCAAGCTGGTGTTGACGGACGCACTCGTGACCGAGGCGCTGCGCCGCGCCAAGGCCGAGGAGCGTGAGACCCGCGACGGTGAACATGAATCCCGGCGTGAGCTGCGCCACCTCCGCCGCCACCGCGGCGACCGTAACCACGACGAATCCCGCCGTCCGTCCGGTGACCCCCGGCCCGCGGCCCAGAACGAGGGAGAGTGACCCATGGCCGTCAGCGCCAACAGGCTTGAGCTGCTGCAGATAGCGGACGCGGTCGCGCGCGAGAAATCGATCGATCGCGGCATCGTCATCGCGGCCATGGAGGACGCTATCGCCAAGGCGGCGCGCTCGCGCTACGGCAGCGAGACCGAGGTGCGCGCCGAGATCGATCCGAAGAAGGGCGAGCTGCGGCTGTCGCGCCATATGCTGGTGGTCGATACGGTCGAGAATCCGGCCAACCAGATCGGTCTCGAGGACGCTCGCCGGCACAATCCGGCGGCGCAGATCGGCGACGTGATCGCCGACACGCTGCCGCCGCTCGAGTATGGCCGCATCGCGGCGCAGTCGGCCAAACAGGTGATCGTGCAGAAGGTGCGCGAGGCCGAGCGCGACCGCCAGTACCAGGAATACAAGGACCGCATCGGCGACATCGTCAACGGCATCGTCAAGCGGGTCGAGTACGGCAACGTCGTGGTCGACCTCGGCCGCGGCGAGGCGATCGTGCGGCGCGACGAGATGCTGCCGCGCGAGCAGTTCCGCAACGGCGACCGCATCCGCGCCTATATCTACGACGTACGGCGCGAGCCGCGCGGGCCGCAGATCTTCCTGTCGCGCACCCACCCGCAGTTCATGGCGAAGCTCTTTGCCCAGGAGGTGCCGGAGATCTACGACGGCATCGTCGAGGTGAAGGCCGTGGCGCGTGATCCAGGGTCGCGCGCCAAGATCGCGGTGATCTCGCGCGATTCCTCGGTCGATCCGGTTGGCGCGTGCGTCGGCATGCGCGGTTCGCGCGTGCAGGCGGTGGTCAACGAGCTGCAGGGCGAGAAGATCGACATCATTCCATGGTCGCCCGACATCGCGACCTTCGTGGTCAACGCGCTCGCCCCCGCCGAGGTCGCCAAGGTGGTGCTCGACGAGGACAAGGAGCGCATCGCGGTGGTGGTGCCCGACCAGCAGCTCTCGCTTGCGATCGGCCGACGCGGCCAAAACGTGCGGCTCGCCTCCCAGCTCACCGGCTGGGACATCGACATCCTGACCGAGCAGGAGGAATCGGAGCGCCGCCAGGCCGACTTCGAGAAGCGCACCAGGATGTTCATGGAAGCGCTCAACGTCGACGAGGTGGTCGGCCAGCTGCTCGCCTCCGAGGGCTTCGGCTCGGTCGAGGAGCTCGCCGCCGTCGAGGCCAAGGAGATCGCATCGATCGAAGGCTTCGATGAGGAAACGGCGACCGAGTTGCAGTCGCGCGCGCGCGCCTACCTTGCGCAGATCGAGGCGGAGTTCGACGAGAAGCGCAAGGCGCTCGGCGTCGACGACGCCCTCAAGGAGGTCCCGGGCGTCACGACCCAGATGCTGGTCGCGCTCGGCGAGAACGGCGTCAAGACGGTCGAGGATCTGGCCGGCTGCGCGACCGACGATCTCGCCGGCTGGACCGAGCGCAAGGACGGCGAGACGACGCACAATGCCGGCTTCCTCGACGGCTTCGATCTCACTCGCGAGGAGTGCGAGGCGATCATCATGCAGGCGCGGGTCAAGGCGGGATGGATCACCGAAGCCGATCTCGCGCCCCCGCCCGCAGAGGAGGCGACGGCCGCCGCCGCCACGCCGGCGGCCGAATAGACGGGAGAAACCATGCTCGCGCGCCCCGATGATGCCGAAACGGACAACGGACCGCGGCGGACCGCGGCCGGCGCCGCACGGCTGTGCATCGCGACGCGCGAGGTCACACCGACGGAGGAGATGATCCGCTTCGTGGCCAGTCCCGATCGCACGCTGGTGCCCGATCTCAAGCGCAAGCTGCCGGGCCGCGGTGTCTGGGTGACGGCCCGACACGACCTCTTGGCGGCGGCGGCGAAACGGGGCGCATTCGCGCGTGCGCTCAAGGCCGACGTGACGGTCGCGCCCGACCTTCCCGCCCAGGTGGACCGGCTGCTCGAGCGCGCAGTGCTCGATGCGCTGGCGATCGCCCGCAAGGCCGGGCAGGTCCTCGCCGGCCATGCCAAGGTCGAGAGCGCGGCGGAGCAGGGCGAGGCGATCGGTTTTCTGCAGGCGAGCGACGCCGGCGCCGAAGGTGCGCGCCAGATCCTCGCCGCGATCCGGCGCGGCTACGGTGGCGATGCTGAAAATGTCGTGGTTATCGACGCGTTTACGTCAGCGCAATTGGATTTGGCACTTGCCCGTCCAAATGTGGTACATGCTGCCCTGCTTGCGGGCCGGGCCAGCGATACGGTGGTGGCGCGCTGGCGGGCTCTTGCGCGCTTCCGGATGGGCGATCCGGGCCGCGAGGACACAATTCAACAATCCCAAGAGGCTCTCGGAGCGGAACAGGCTCCTGGAACGGGATCGGAATCGGGATCGGAATGACGGAACCCAAGCAACCCGAGAAAAAGCTGACGGTCACCCCGGCCAAGGGGACCCTGTCGCTCAAGCGTCCCGGCGTCGAGCAGGGCATGGTGAAGCAGAGCTTCAGCCATGGCCGCACCAAGGCGGTCGTGGTCGAGAAGGTCAAGAGCCGCCGCGCCGAAGCCAAGCCCGAGCCTGGGCCGGCCACTGCGACGGCCGTGCCCGCCGCGAGCCCGGGCCGCCGCTCGGCCGCTCCCGGCCGCGGAGCCGCGGCTGCTGCGTCCGCACCGGCCGCAAAGCCGGCCGGCGGTGGAGTGGTTCTCCGGCGGCTTACCGACGAGGAGCGCAGCGCCCGCGCGAGCGCGCTCGAGAGCGCAAAGGTTCGCGAGGCCGAAGAGCGCAGGATTGCCGAGGAGGATGCCCGCCGCCGCAACGAGCGTGACTCGCGTGAGCGCCACGAGCGCGAAGCGTCCGAGGCGCGCAAGCGCGAGGAGGATGACCGCCGCCGCCACGACGAGGAGGCCAAGCGCAAGGCCGAGCAGGAAGCCAAGAAGCGCTTCGGCGACGACGAGGCCAAGGCGGCAGGGGCCACACGCGGCAAGACCGCGGCGGCGCCGGTCAATCTGCGCAACGTCGTGCCGGAGGCCGACGAGGAGGAGGCCCCGCGCACCAGCCGGCGCGGCGGCGCCAGCCCGGCCCGTCCTGCGCCCGCCCCCAAGCCGACGCGTGGCGGCGCTCAGAAAAACCGCGGTCGTCTCACAGTCGTCACCGCACTCGATGCCGGCGAGGTGCGAGAGCGCTCGGTCGCCTCGTTCCGACGCCGGGTCCAGCGTCTCAAGGGCGTCGCCAGCAACGAGCCGAAGGAAAAACTCATCCGAGAGGTCACAATCCCGGAGGCGATCACCATCCAGGAGCTCGCCAACCGCATGGCGGAGCGCGCCGTCGACGTCATCCGGCTGCTGATGAAGCAGGGCCAGATGCACAAGATCACCGACGTGATCGACGCCGATACCGCCCAGCTCATCGCCGAGGAGCTCGGCCACACCGTCAAGCGCGTCGCCGCCGCCGATGTCGAAGAGGGCTTGTTCGACATCCCCGACGATCCGGCCGACCTCCAGCCGCGTCCGCCGGTCGTGACCATCATGGGCCACGTCGACCACGGCAAGACCTCGCTGCTCGACGCCATCCGCGCCACCAACGTGGCGAGCGGCGAGGCGGGCGGCATCACCCAGCACATCGGCGCCTATCAGGTCTCGGCGCCGTCCGGCGCCAAGATCACCTTCATCGACACGCCCGGCCACGCCGCCTTCACGGCAATGCGCGCACGCGGCGCCAAGGTCACCGACATCGTGGTCCTCGTGGTCGCGGCCGACGACGGCGTGATGCCGCAGACGGTCGAGGCGATCCAGCACGCCAAGGCCGCAAAGGTCCCGATGATCGTCGCCATCAACAAGATCGACAAGCCGGACGCCAGGGCCGAACGCGTGCGCACCGAGATGCTCCAGCACGAGGTGCAGGTCGAGTCGCTCGGCGGCGACGTGCTCGACGTCGAGGTTTCGGCGACCAAAAAGCTCAATCTCGACAAGCTGCTCGAGACCATCGGCCTGCAGGCCGAGATCCTCGACCTCAAGGCCAACCCGTTCCGGCCGGCCGAGGGCACCGTGATCGAGGCAAAGCTCGACCGCGGCCGCGGGCCGGTCGCGACCGTGCTGGTGCAGCGCGGCACCCTTCACGTCGGCGACATCGTGGTCGCGGGCGCCGAATGGGGGCGCGTGCGCGCACTCGTCTCCGACACCGGCGAGACCGCCGAAATGGCCGGCCCGTCGGTGCCGGTCGAGGTGCTCGGCTTCAACGGCACGCCGGAAGCGGG
>Ga0126384_10000204_pt1 | contig 30325 bp, 27 predicted proteins | sample PanSoiMetPlot_36_FD_92543 | JGI IMG/M metagenome (GOLD analysis project Ga0126384, IMG submission 92543) | Tropical forest soil microbial communities from Panama - MetaG Plot_36 | ecosystem: Environmental > Terrestrial > Soil > Tropical forest > Bulk soil | place: Panama | collected 2016-02-17 | reverse complement strand
TAGACGCATTTATTACCCTGAAGCAGCGGCCCTTCTGAAAAGGCTGATCGGCGCGGACCGCGTCCATGTCTTTGATCATACGGTCAGGCGCCGCATCCCAGGGAGCGCAGATCGACGCAGTGACGCACCCCGGCAACCGGTGCCGCGTGTGCACGTCGACCACACGGAGAGGTCGGGCCCGCAACGAGTACGCGACCTGTTGCCCGTTGAGGCCGAACAGTTGCTACGCGGCCGCGTGCAGATCATCAACTTATGGCGTCCGATCCGTGGGCCCCTGCGCGATGCACCGCTCGCGGTATGCAACGCTCGGACGGTCAAGCAGGAGCAACTCGTTCCCTCCGATCTCGTCTATCCCGATCGAGTTGGAGAGACCTACTCGGTGACATTCGATCGAGAGCACCGCTGGTTCTACGTACCAGAGATGCGGCCAGATGAGGTGCTGCTGCTCAAGTGCTACGACTCAAAGATCGATGGACGGGCCCGTTTCGCTCCCCACACGGCATTCACCGATCCCACCACGCCTGCCGACGCCGCGCCGCGCGAGAGCATCGAACTAAGGACGCTCGTGTTTCACGCCGGCGGGTAGACATGTAGGGACGCGCATATTCACCCCTTCGGCAGGAGCGCTAGGCTGTCACTGCGAAAACAAGTGTAGGTCGGCGCTCCCAAAAAGGATCAATAGGTGTGCAATCATTGGATGACCCGCAATCGCTCCCGCTATCAACGCACCTCCAGCACGCGTGCTGATCCGGGGCCGAGATCGATGGCCTCCTCCGGTGCCGTCGGTCTTTCATTTTCGGGTTGTCGGCGGCATCATGGGCGGGTGTTCACAGCACTGTGAAGCTCGTTCATTGCGCTGATGTTCTCGCTTGCAGTTGCGAGTACCGCCGCCGCGCAGCTGCCGCATCCGCAGGAGAACAGTGGCGCAAATGCCCGAATAGGCCGCGGAACGTGGATCGAAGAGCGACCTCTTTCGTCGCCACGTGTCGAAGTCGCCTCGGCGGCGCTCGGCGCGCCGAATACATCATCAGCATTCCCTCCGCTTGGAATGGCGGGCTGGTGCTTTATGCCCACGGCTACGAGGGCGAAGGACCGGGTGTCGGGAGCGTGCGGGGCGCACCGCTCGACTTCCATCTTACCGAGCGTGGGTATGCTTGGGCCGCATCCGGCTATCGTAGCAAGGGTTATCGACCAGATTGGTTCCTCGCCGATATGCAGGCATTGCGCGAACGCTTCATCAATGAGTTCGGTCAACCGCGCTGGTCGATTATTCACGGTCAATCCATGGGTGGCCATGTTGCCGTCGCGTCGCTCGAACTTCATCCCGGGATCTATCAGGGAGCACTGATCGAGTGCGGCGTGGTGGATGGCATCGGGCTCATGGATTGGCTCTACGCCTACACCGCGGCTGCCCAGTACTTCTCGGCGACGCCGCTGCTCGATACCCCGCGCCCTGACTTCGATACGCTGGTGACGGTTGCGTGGCCCACAGTCATGGGCACGCCGGGCCACTACACAGAACGAGGTCAGCGTTTCGACAGTGTTGTGAAGCACCTGTCGGGAGGGGAGGTCCCGTTCCGGCTCGAAGGGATGAAACAACGCTATCTTCAGAACCTCAATCCACGTCAGCAAAACGTGAGGGGTGCGCAGAAATTTGCACGCCACGCAGATACACGGCAGGTTCAGTGCGAGATCGATCCCGGATATGGCGTGGACGCTGCGGTACTCAATCGCGATGTGCCGCGCGTCACCGCCTCCTCGGATGCGCGCTCACGCGAGGCGAACCCCGTATTCGCTGCAATGACCGGAAAGATCCAAGTGCCGTTATTGACGATCCACGAGACCGGGGACTTCCGGGTGCCCTTCCGGCTTGAACCAGACTATCGCCGCCGTGCGCTAGCCGCCGGGACCGCACACCTTCTGGTGCAACGTGCGGTGCGGCGAGCGGGTCATTGCGGGATCGAGGGCACCGTGCGCGAGCGCGCCTTTGACGATCTGGTTGCATGGGTGGAACACGGAATTATGCCAGAAGGTGACGACGTGCTCGGCGACGTTGCCAAGCTCGGTCTGCGTTGGACGCCGGACTTGCTTCCGCACGATCCTGCACGCCGACCGTAAGCTGAAACTTCAAGATTTGACAGGGCCGCTGGGCTGCATTCCGGGCGGCAAGGGCTGACAAAGGGGGCCAGACCTGGTGGCGCTCGGGCGACGGGCCTTAGCGGCTAGGGCAGGTAATTGTGATGACCTCTGGCGTGCAATCCGTCCCCTTTGCCGGCGGACCGCCGACTACGACGCCTTCTTGCTTTGGTTGGTTCTCAGTGGTTTTGCACAATCGTTTGAGTATAGCGTCGACTGGGGTGCCGCACCTGACACGCTTACCATTCTCCGGGCAATTGACCTCGCCTACGCAAACAACGAAGCTTTCTCCGGCGAGCACTGCACTGGATGAAAGCGCAAAGGTCCCGGCGGCCACCAAGGCACGCAGCAACATTTTTAGCATTGGTCCCCTCTGGTTCTCGGGCGCCCCCGTTTGGCCAGCTTAGCTCAAAAAACCTGAAAGACCGCAGGCCCACCGCTCGGACCTGATTCGCTACATGAACCCAAGTGGGACGGCTTTCGCTTTCAGGTGATCAAAGATGGTGATCGCGCTCGGCTCCACAGCAAGTCTGGCGCCGAATACACCAATCGCCTGCCCAACACGGTCGATGCGTTCAAGAGCGTGCCGACGCGATCGGCGGTGCTCGACGGTGAGTTGGGGTGGTCTGCGGCGGTTCCTGGAGGCGAGCGAAAGTCTACCTCGGCTCGGCGCACCGCGCCGGATACCGCCCCGACATGCGCGAGCGATGTGGGCTTCCGTGTTGCCAGAACGCTTTAGCTCCTATCCGCTACCCCAGTAAGTAACTGAATTATCTATACCTGCGCAATAAAGTAGAATAGCCGCCGATCGGTTCAGGTCTGCTCGCCGTTCGGAGCCGGCAGCGCACGACGGCAATCTCGCGGCCAAGTGTGCCGCTCGCGTTTTCCTTAAACAGCTCGGCCAGCTGCTCGCTCACCTCGCATTGTTCCTTCGATCGGCTGCGTTGCCCTGCCAAAGTCACGATCAAACATCTCCTTGATCGCGGCGACGCGCACAGCCTCACTCTCGGCGCGGAAAGGCCCCAGCTAGCACTCAGTGTTTCCCCAGATGAGATTGGGGGAACTAGCCGCTAGCACACAATTTTTTTCTTAATCAAAATCGCGAATTGTTTCGAATTAGGAGGCGAACGATGATGCGGCCATTCGTTCTCGTTTTTGCGTTGGTTTTGGCTTCAACGGCACAGGCCAAGCAGGTTCCGCAGCTCCCACGGCCGGACGACATTGTGGTGACAATCCGCGAGGGATGCGGAATAGGTTATCAGCGCGTTGCTGGACGCTGCGTTCGCAATACCATGGTGCGAGCTTTCCGGCGGTGCGCGGCTGGATATCGTTTCGTCGGCAGCCGTTGCATCCGGCGAGCGCCTCCACAAGCTTCGAGTGGTTAGGAGCACCTCGTTCATCATTGAGCGATAACAGTCGACGAAAGACGGCCTTCCGCCTTTGCACTTCAGGGCGGACCCATCCTGTTCAATCCGGCTTGTCGAGCAAGCTCACGTGCGGCAGCGTAACCCGTCGCTTACGCCTGCGCGGCTCACATCGTCCTGCGATTGCAAGTTGGTGATGGTGCCACCCTTGAAACCCTGCGCTCGACTTGGTGTTGGGGATCATCGCTGCTCATACCCTTTGGAGGACGCAATAATTGTTCTTCTCCAGTCCCTGATAAACCCGGGTCTTAGACAGCCGTTCAGCCCCAGATCGCTTTTGAACAATTGCACTGCACGACGTGATGTCGCCTGACATTACGTGCCTTGTGCAGTCCTGATCGGGATCTTCAAGTCAATGAGGCGCGCCTGCAGCGGAGACAGCGACAACTCATCCTTGGCACCGACCCAGTGGCTGCTGTCGCCATGATGTGCGCCGATATTAAATTTCAGATGGGGCACAGCGATGTCGAATTGGGTTAGGCAGCTCCAAAATATCCGCGATCAGCCGCTAATCGCTGGATTGGTCGCGCGCGCAAGCTGGATCGAGCCGATGACTTTGTCCACGATCATCCTCGCAGCCAGTCTCCTGTTCGCGTTCGCCACGCTTGCCAACGCCGTGGCCCTCGGCAGCACGCATGCCTTCGACGAGTGGCTTATCATCGCGCTGCGCACACCAGGCGACCTTGCCGATCCCATCGGCTCGAAATGGATCGAGGAGATGATGCGCGACTTCACCGCTCTGGGCAGCACGGGTGTCCTGACGCTGACGGTGCTCGCCATCGCGGGGTTCCTGGCCATGACCCGCAAAGGGTATGCCGCACTGTTCGTGCTCGCATCGGTGGCCGGCGGCGTCCTCATCAGCCAGGCCATGAAATGGGCGTACGCGCGCCCCAGGCCCGACTTGGTGTCACACGGGGCGGAAGTCTTTACCGCGAGCTTTCCCTCCGGCCACTCGATGATGGCGGCCGTAGTGTACCTGACGCTCGGTGCACTGCTGGCGCGCACCCAGGTTGGCCGAAGGGTGAAGATTTATGTCCTCGCGGTCGCTGTGCTGCTGACCATGCTAGTCGGGGTGAGCCGGGTGTACCTCGGTGTGCACTGGCCCTCCGATGTTCTCGCCGGATGGGCACTCGGCGGCATGTGGGCGTTGATTTGCCTCCTCGTCATGGGCTGGTTGCAGGCGCGCGGAACAGTTAAAGATGCTTCGGCCGGCGACGCTGCCTGAGGGCAGCCACTACGAAGCTTCGCTGCCAAGCGCGCACTTGCGTCATGGGGTTGGACGCGAGTAATGCCCAATGACGGTGCTCGCACCTGGTGATCGAAACAATCGCGTGACCGCGAAATTTATTGGAGGTCGCCAGCTAACGGATATCCTGTCCGCCGCAATCTGCGAAGAAACCCAAAAATAAGGCCTTCTGCCGATCTGGTCTAGCTGCACCCACCCCCCTGCACCCATCCCAACTACTCAAACGACCCGAATTATTTCAACGCCCGCTGACAAAGTTTGTCAGTCGACAACATTTGTTGTTTCACCGCTCGGTGCCGGCAGCGCGCGGCGCGCAATCTCGCTCCCGAGCGTGGCGCTGGCGTTCTCTTTGAATAGCTCGGCCAACTGCTCGCTCACACCGACGTTACGCTGCCTTCGATTGGCTGCGTTGCCTTACCGAAGCCGCGGTCAAACACCTCCTTGATCGCAGCGACGCGCACAGCCTCGCCCTCGGCGCTCGTGGCGAGCCGTATCAGCTCCTTGACCAGGGTCGGCGCTTCCTGACGGCAAATCTCTTCAGCTCGCGCGTCATGATGTTGGGCGTGCCTTTCTTGCGACCGCCCGTTTTCGGTGAACCCTTGGCTTTCATCCTATGTTTGGATTGAGAAGTGTGCTCCATCACCGTCATCGGCATCACCACTTGCGAACGATCTCGCTTTCGGATCTCCAGCTTACTCGCCTCCAGCTCGGCGTTTCACGCTGCAATTCCGCCACCGAGGTATACAGCCAACCATCGAACTGTTAGCGTGGGCGCCTCAGCCAATCGGCTGTCGATTGGTTGAAGTTGGTACGGGGAAAACGACGATGAAGTTGGCTCTTGTATTTTTGATCACTGCACTAGCGTTTTCACTTGCAGCGACTGGGGTGACCCCACTCGCGCCATCGGGTATCGCCTACGCGAAAAAATGCAGCAAGGAACAATGCCAAAAGAATTGCAGTGGTGGTAGTCACGGGCGCAACTGCAGTATTAAGTGCAACATGTGCGATAAGCCTTAGGCGGTTAGCCCTGGAGCGCGGCTAACTCGCGCTCCAGAAGGGCCACGTGCTTGCGCAGTTCGCGCGCAACCCGGCCGGACATTGGGGGCATCTGCAGGCGCTCCTGCATGCGGGCGAGCTCGTCGCGCTTCTTTGCGAGCGTCTTCTGGGCTTGCGCCAGCTCCGGCTTGCGCGGGCTCTCGATTCTTTTATGCCGCCGGCGTTTTCGCGGGTGGTCACAGACAATCGCTATGAGCAATTGGCATGATTGTGGGTCACGTGAATACCACAGAGCTCCACTGAACTCTGGCCACCTTCAGGCTGCCATCAAGTATCTCGGGAGGCTCAACATGGCATCGAGCTGGCTGCGCCGCATTGGATGGCTCGCTGACGGTAGATCACAATCAGTAGCGCGTGGTCGCATTCGCCATGCGCTCCGGATCGACCCGTAAGCAAGATGCTCACTTCGTCGTTTCTTTCGCTCCTTCATGCTGTCCACGCTGATGCCGGTCGCAGCTTGCGGTAATACCTGTCATTGGGCGGCGGGATATAGTCTGGGACGAAGCCGCAGGGCCCCGGTCTGCAAGGCGTCGCTGCCATGTGACGCCCAGTTGTGCGCGGGCTGTGATTTGTAGGTGCCGTGCTTTTCGTCCCATTCTTTGCAATAGCGATCGAGGCATCTGATGCCCTGGGCACAGTGCTCCTCGTCGATCCAGCACATGCTGAGGAAGTTGCGGGCGGCCTCTATGGAATCCTGCTTGTTGTGAATGCGCAAGACCACGATGAAGTGAACGCCGAGGTTCCTGGCCACGTCCTGAACTCGCTCGCTGCCCGGCAGTAGCCGGTGGCTGTTGTCGAGGTCGTGGGACCCAAAATGCTTGTCGTAGGTCCAGCCTCTTTCGGCGGCTTTCTCGCGCAGGATACGGGCGTACTGCTCGACGCCCTCGCCATTGTTTTCGTAGTAGTCCACCAAGTGGTGCATTTGCCCCTTGTTCTGGTGGAACCCAATGGCGGTGTTGTCGGACTTGCCGATGTCCCAAAAGTGTTGACCGGACGGCTTGGATCGAGGGACCCATTGATTTTATTGGTGCGGACGGAGGGACTCGAACCCTCACGGGGTTACCCCCTCAGGATTTTAAGTCCTGTGTGTCTACCGGTTCCACCACGTCCGCTTCTGTAAAAACGCAGTGTAGTACATTGAGGCGCACCCGCCCAGGTTCGCGAGCCTTGTGCAGTCGCAGGGCTTTGTCCCGCGAACCCGAAGCGGATGCTGAGCGCATACGCAACGGCGACGGTGAACTCACCTGCAACGTGGCTGTCGGCGGGCGTGTTGGCGGCATCTGGGCCCAGCTTGCGGCACGTGAAGCAATCGACCGGCGCCGAGTTGGCAGCGTTTGCCCGTCGACATGAGTGGCATGGCCCACCATGCGCCTGCTCCAATTGAGAGTTACGCAAGACGGAAGGTTTCCTCCGCAGCTCGGAACCTGAGCAACCAAGCTGAGGGGCATGCTGGGTTGGCGCGTGGCTCGGTTGAGGGTGGCGAGCCACCCCCGATTGACGCGCAATCAGAATGGAGGCCAGTCAATGGCAACGAGAAAAGAGCTGCTTGCCCATCTGTGGAGCCACATCATCAACCTGGAACTGCGCGAAATGTCCCTCGACACCATCATTGCCGAATGTAGGCGGCATCCCGGCCGCCCGTTCAGCGACACGGGTCCTGCGATCGAGCGCATCCTTGCGGCTGGCGTGTCCCGAAGTGATCTCACCCTCGTGCTTCGCTTTACCGCTTATGAGGCGGTGTTTGGCACTCTTTACGCACTCAGCGATCCGGGCGCTGCAGAAATCGATGATATCGGCACGCTCTATGAGGAGTTGCTGATGGCCGACCCCAGCGGCATGGAAGGCCGGCCGGGCTCCGCGGATGCCGCGCGCAAACTGCTCAATCCCGATGAACCCGATCGTTGATCACAAACAGTGTAACGGCTGCGGCTGACCGGGGCAGACCCCAGCGGCAGCGGCCGCCGGGACCAGGCGAGACGAACCGATCGGCGCAGGTGATCGCGCCCAACGCGCCCTCGGCGCGCGGACCATCCAATCGCAAAGCCGCTTGCATGAAGAAGGCTCGCCCGGGGAAGGTAAAAATTGCGCGCTCAGCGCCGCTTCCTACCGTATCGCTTGGCAGGTTCGGGCTTGTCGCTCCAAGACGCTGCAGTCAGATCGACGAACCGATAGCGGACACCGGCGCGCTCGGCCTCAGCGTCGAAGCATGATGGGCAGATTGATTTCCAGCGATTGAGAACAACCGTGCGCCATGCTTCCGGTGGATCGACCTGGAAATTCACAACGTTGCGTCGCCGGCATTTGTCGCAGATGGGCGTGACCATGGGAACCAGATCTAGCGTTGCCGCGAAAGTATCTGCAACGTGCCATGGTGGCTTTGCTTAATGTCGAGCGGGGCAGCCTGGGATGCGGCCCTCAGGGCGCGGGTAGAGGCGCGACCCCTATCCAGACACCAGGTTGCAGCGCGAAGCTGAGCCACGAGCGTCGTGCACAGTGGCGCGACTGGTCGGATGCCCCCTAGTAGACGTGACGCCCCAAGAGGCAGGCCCAAGACGTCCGCCACATCGAGCCTGCGCACGGCGGCAGTCGTCCGCTGATGATGAGCTGGGCGGCCGCCTCTGCTTGCGAACGGGGCCAGCAGCGGGCCCCCAGCTGGTCGGAACTTGACCTGTCCGGCAGCCCCGCCGAGATGATCAAGGCGAGCTGCGGGCAGCTGCGCACGCAAGGCGAAGGCGCCGGTAAAATACCAAGACCTTGGGTCCAAAAGCTCTTCGCCAGCAACGGTGAGTGGTCCACTACAGGTTGAACTGATAGCTCGCCGGCACCCATCGGTAGCTGCTGCCCGACTTCTCCACAAAGCCGAGCGATGGGAACGGCATGTGGAAGCCGGCGACAGCAATCTTGTCGTTGGCCACCATGTCGAGAATGCGCTTACGGCTGGTGATCGCCATCTCCTTCACGTCATCGAAGCCCGTTGCCCAGTCGGGCTGTTGAATCGATACGACATAGTGGTTGGCAACATCACCCCAAATGAGCAGACGCTGGTTGTCGCTTTCGACGTGGAAGGCCAGCATGCCCGGTGAGTGGCCGAAAGCGTTGACGGCGTGGATGCCGGGGACAACCTCAGCCTCGGGCTTGAGGAACGTCGCCCGTTCCCCGAATGGTATGGCGATCTCCTGAAACAGTTGCAGGTTCTGTTTGCGAGCCTCCCGCACATTGCCCTTTTTCCAGAAGTCGAACTCGACCTCGCCGAAGGCAACGCGTGCATTCGGGTAGGCCGGCTTGCCGTCATGCATCAGGCCGCCGATGTGGTCGGGATGGCCGTGGGTAATGGCGACTACATCCACCTGTTGCGGCGTATATCCGGCAGTCGCGACAAGATCGTGCAGGTGGCCTGCAGTGGCCACGCGCCCCTTGCCGTTGCCCGTATCGAACAATACCAACTCCTTGCCGGTGTTCACGAGCGTGGGAACGAAATGGTGGTCGAAGCTGGTCGATGGCAGGCCATTCAGCCGCAACAGGTCGTGCACTCTTTCGGCTGATTGATCTTGTCCAAAGGTTGGATGCGGGCCCGGGCCGACGCGAAAGCCATCAAGGATCTGGGTCACCTCGAAGCTGCCGAGCTTAAAGCGATAGACCTGTGGGCGCAGCACGCCCAGCATCGGTGCCGAGCCGCCGCGCGTGCTCGCATTCTGTGCCATGACGTCCTCCTTTGCGAAACGCTGCTTTGTTCAACAGATGAGCGCCACACTACACTAGGCAACCGCAATCGAGTTTACTTTGCCGAACGAGGAGGAGTTCGAACACCTAACTGAAAGTGCGGCACGAACGATCGTCGCCTTGCCCTTCTCATTCGGCGGCTTTGGCACGCCGGCTCACCTTGCGGGCGGGCTGTTCAAAGCTCAAAAGCAGCAGCGTGCGTGTGGTTGGCGATCTAATGAATGGCACCAATCCCTATCAGTTCATCACACCGCTGCCTACTCCCTGATCTGGCCGCCACCGCCAAATTGCTCGCGGTCACCGCGCCAGAGCAGGTGCCGCCGTTGCAAGAGGTGCCCGAGCGTCGGCGAAGTGGCTTTCCAGATTTAATCATCCTGGATTTTGTCGGTTGGATAGTCAGGAGCGATACGCCGGAACGCCACCCCCGCTCGATGCGGGGAGCAACAGGGTATTGGTGAGACCGAGCGTGCGCGAGGCGTTGGCGAAGGCGGCCGAACCCGCCGACGGCGCTGGGACGAATTCGGCGCCTGCATCAATTCGCAGATTTTGCTAGTTGGGCCGGTGGTGAAGGACGCCGGCATCAGCTTCCGCACTGATAGTTTTCTAGAATGCTGCAATCCCGGACAGCGCCGCGGCGCAACATATCGCTCGACGGGCTCAGAGCTCCTCATCTGTCCGCTGTCGGTCGCTCACGTCTGCGGCCGCTACGCCCGAGCACGGTCCGTAGTCGACGCGCACCAGATAGAGCCCGTGCGCCGGCGCCACCGGGCCGCATCGCGAGCGGTCACGCGAGCTGAGCGCCGCCGCCAAATCCGCCGGTGTCCATTTGCCCTCGCCGACCAGCTTGAGCGAACCCACCATTGAGCGCACCTGGTTGTGCAGAAAGGAGCGGGCCGAGGCCTCGATGTGGATCTCCGCGCCGTGCTGGCGCACCTCGAGGCGATCCAAGGTTTTGACCGGGGATTTGGCCTGGCAGCCGGCGGCACGAAAGGTGGTAAAGTCGTGGCGCCCCAACAGCGCCAGGGCGGCTTCGGCCATGGCATCGATACTTAAAGCGCGTGACTGCCACCAAACCCGGCTGCGGTCGATGACGGGAGGCGCGGCGCGCACCAGCATGCGGTAGCGGTAGTGGCGGGCCACCGCGCTGCGCCGTGCATCGAAACTGTCGGCGACCACACGGCAGTCGAGCACTGCGACGGGCTCGGGTTTCAGGTGGAAATTGAGCGCCGCACGGACCGTTGCTGGCAGCCAGTGTCCGGCGAGATCGAAGTGGGCAACTTGGCCCAGCGCATGAACGCCGGCATCGGTGCGGCCGGCACCGTAGACGGTCACGCGCTCGCGCGTCAGTCGATGGATCGCCTCGGCCAGACGCCCTTGTACCGATGCGCCCGCCGCCTGCACCTGCCAGCCGACGAACGGGGTACCGTCATACTCGAGTGTGACGCGGTATCGTGGCATTCGCGCCCTGCGGAGGGGCTATCCTTGGCAAATTGCAGACGCGCGTCACTAGCCCGTCCGCCGGCGCCCGACAAGCCGGCGATCGTGTCGGCCCAGGGGACAGCCCAACCAGAGGGCAACCCAGCCTGGTCGAGCGCTGTGGTCGCAACCCGAGCGCAGATGCCCTTGCGGTGAACGCGATCGCCGCGAAATTGGCCTGTGCCCGGCATCAAGCAATGTCGCCGCCGCCGGGGACGACAGGGCGACCCCATCATTGCCAGCGAAACGCCCCGCGACTGCACGATGGCTGCGGGCCTGGCCGACGCAGCGAAGCTCGAGCTGGGTGGTGCCTTAGAGTTCGGAACATTCCGTCAAGGGACGGGCGTGACTGGAGGCGGCGCGGGCAACATGCCTAGCTTCATCAATCGGCGCTCACAGGCGCGCCCCGAGGCTCAGGGGGAAGCCGCGCAGGAACTCGGCGGCCGGCATCGGCCGCTTGCCGGGGCGCTGGAGCTCCAGAATACGGATGGTGCCGTGCCCGCAGGCGACCGAGATCCCCGCCGTTAACCCGATCACGGTACCGGCCGGCCCCGAGCCCTGCGTGAGGCTCGAGCGCAAAAGCTTGATGCGCTCGCCGCGCCGAGAGGCTTCACTCTCCACCCACGCCCCCGGTGCCGGCGAGAGGGCGCGAATCTGGTTGTGGACCTCTGTCGCCGGACGCGTGAAGTCGATTACCGCCTCGCGCTTGTCGATTTTTGCCGCATAGGTCACTCCGGCCACCGGCTGCGGCAGGCATACCAGCGAACCGGCGGCGAGCGCGTTGAGCGCCTCCACCATCAGGTCCGCGCCGATCGCCGCCAGCGCGTCGTGAAGTTCGCCGGCGGTCATGTCCGGGCCAATCGGCAACCGGCGTTCGCGGCACACCGGCCCCGTGTCCAATCCGCTATCCATGCGCATGACCGTCGCCGCCGTCTCCGCATCACCCGCCATGATCGCGCGCTGGATCGGTGCGGCGCCGCGCCAGCGTGGCAGCGCCGAGGCATGCAGGTTGTAGCAGCCATAGCGCGGTGCGCGCAGGATCGCCTCGGGCAGGATCATGCCGTAAGCAACGACCACCGCCGCATCGAGCGCGTGCTGGGCAAACGTGGCGTGCGCCGATGGCTGGCGCAAGCTCGCGGGCGTCAACACCGGCAAGCCGTGGCCGAGGGCGTGCTGCTGGACGGGGCTTGTCTGCTCGCGCATGCCACGGCCCGCCGGACGGGGCGGCTGGCTATAGACCGCGACCACCTGGTGGCCGGCCGCCAACAGCGCCGCCAGAACCGGTACGGCAAACTCGGGGGTGCCCATGAAGGCAATGCGCATCGAGCATCCCGCGTTAGGCGCCGGCCCCGGTCTTGGCCAGTTTCTTGAACCGGCGGATGATGATGTCGCGCTTCAGCCGCGACACGTAGTCGATAATCAGCCGGCCATCCAAGTGATCGATCTCGTGCTGGATGACGGTCGCCAGCAAGCCCTCGGCGGCCAGCTCGTTGAGCTGGCCGTTGCGATCGAGAAAGCGCACCGTCAGGCTGGCGGGCCGCTCGATTTCGATGCGCTCGTCAGGAATCGACAGGCAGCCCTCCTCGTGCAGCCGCAGCTCGCTGCCCAAGGTGATGATCTCGGGATTGATCATGATCAGCGGGGCCGGCGGATCCTCCTCCTTTGCCGTATCGACGACGATCAGCCGCCGCGGCACACCCACCTGCACGGCGGCAAGCCCCACGCCCGGCGCGGCATACATCGTCTCCAGCATGTCGTCGGCCAACTTGCCGAGGTCCGCATCGATCCGCTCGACGGCAGCGCTCTTCTGGCGCAGCAGCGGATTGGGCAGGGTGATGATGGGAAGCGTTGCCATACCGCTGACATAGGATGCCCCTTGACCGGGGTCAATCGGACGCCAGCGGCACACAACCGTCGCGGCGAACCCAGATCGCCATAGTTCCGAAAACGCCGTCTCGCCGCCGCGGCCGTTGGCGGCCAACGTCGCGCACCACGTTTGCTCTCAGCACCACGATCTGGCAAACAGTGTCGAAACGGTGAGCCGGATCGTGCACCCCATGCAAGCACCTTTTATCCTCGGCTGGGAGGAGTGGGTAGCGCTGCCCGAGCTGGGGCTGCCGGCCATCAAGGCCAAGGTGGATACCGGCGCGCGCACCTCGGCGCTGCATGCCTACTTTGTCGAGCCGTGCGGCGGCGGCCGTAAGCCGATGGTCAGGTTCGGTGTACACCCGATCCCCCGCCGCAGCGACGTGGCGATCATCTGCACGGCGGCGGTGGTCGATCGCCGCCACGTTGCCAGTTCCAACGGCGAGCGCGAGAACCGCTACGTCATTTCGACCCAGCTCAGCATCGGCAGCCGTGCCTGGCCGATCGAGGTGACCCTGACCAATCGCCATACCATGTCCTACCGCATGCTGCTGGGGCGCCAGGCGATCGGCGACAACATCTTGGTCGACCCGGCATCGTCGTTTCGCCAGCCGCGGTTGCGCTATACCCTCTACACCGAACCAAATCACTGAGGCCTCATGCCCAATGCCCATTGTCACCCGGTTGAATTGGCCCAGGCCCTCATTCAATGCAACAGCGTGACGCCCGCCGAGGGCGGGGCGCTGACCTTGCTCGAAAGCAAGCTGCGGCCGGCCGGGTTCAGCTGCCACCGCCTGACCATGACCGAACCGGGCACGCCCGACGTCGAGAACCTCTATGCGCGGTTGGGCACCGGCGCCCCGCACCTTTGCTTCGCCGGACACACCGACGTGGTCAATGCCGGCGATGCCGCGGCCTGGTCGCATCCACCGTTCGGGGCAGTTATCGAGGAGGGCATCCTCTACGGTCGCGGCGCCGTCGACATGAAGGGCGGCATCGCCTGCTTCCTTGCCGCGGCCCTGGGCTACCTGGCGGAGCACGGCGGGCTCACCCGCGGCTCGTTGTCGTTTTTGATCACCGGCGACGAAGAATCGGTGGCCATCAACGGCACGCGCAAGCTGCTCGGGTGGCTGCGGCAGCGGCAAGAGCAGATCGATGCCTGCCTGGTCGGCGAACCGACCAGCGCCGAGCGGCTGGGCGACGAGATCAAGATTGGCCGCCGCGGCTACGTCAACGCCACGGTGATCGTCGAGGGCAAGCAGGGCCACTCCGCCTACAGCGACAAGGCGGTCAATCCCATTCCGAAACTGGCGCGCATCATCGATCGGCTGACCACCTCGGTGCTCGACGACGGCAGTGAGCACTTCCAAAAAAGCAGCATCGAGCCAACCATCATCTCGGTGCCGAACACGGCCACCAACGTCATTCCCGGCAGCGCCCGTGCCAACTTCAACATCCGCTACAACGATCTGCACACGCGCGCCGACATCGAGGCCTGGGTGCTGAAGCACTGCCAGGCCGCCGCCCAGGAACTCGAGGCCAAGTTTGCGCTCGCCTTCGAGGGCAGCGGCGATGTGTTCTTGACCAAACCCGGTCAGTTCACCGACATGATGGCGGCCGCGGTCACCAAGATCACCGGCCGCCGACCGTCGCTCACGACCAATGGCGGCACCTCGGATGCCCGCTTCATCAAGGACATGTGTCCGGTGGTCGAGTTCGGACTGCGCAACGGCAGCGCCCATCACATCGACGAGCATGTGCCGGTCGCCGAGCTCGAAATGCTGACCGCCATCTATCGTGAGTTGATCGCAACGTTCTTTGCCTGATCGGTCGGCATGGCGGCGCGGCGTGGGCGGTGCCGAGGCCTAGTTGGCCTGTGCCTCAACCCCCTGCTGTTGCGCCAACACCTGCCCCGCCAGATAGAGCGAGCCGCAGATCAGGATCCTGATCGGCCCCGGTTCGGCTGCCTTCAAGTCGGCAATCGCGCTTGCGACGTCGGCCGCGGGCACGGCGGCAAGCCCCTTCATCAGCGCGATGTCGGCCAGCGAGGCGGCATCGACCGCGGCTTGCGTATCCTTGATAGGGACGGTGCGGACGTGACGTACCAAGCCGGCGAACGGTGCCAAGAAACCGTCGGCATCCTTGCTATCGAGCATGCCAAGCACCAGCCCGACGGGCTTGGGCGCCCGCTCCTCAAGCTCGGCCAGGGTCTGGGCAATGGCGGCGCCGCCGGCCGGATTGTGGCCGCCGTCGAGCCACAGCTCGGAACCGTGACCGATGCTCTCCGCCAGCGGCCCCCCGGTCAGGCGCTGCATGCGCGCGGGCCAGCGCACCTCAACCAGACCGCGCTCGATGGCCTCGACGTCGCCAAGGCCGAGGTCGGGGAGATGCTGGGCGGCAGCGATCGCCGTGCCGGCGTTGACGATCTGATGCTGGCCGATCAGCAGTGGCAGCGGCAGATCCATGAGCTGCTTGGCATTTTGATAAACCAGCCGGCCACGCTGCTCGAACGCCTCGTAGTCCTGGCCCCAGATCGTCAACGGCGCGGCCACGGCCTCGGCGCATTCCGAGATGGCGGCCAGCGCCTCGAGCGGCTGCTGCGCCAGCACGGCGCGCACGCCGGGCTTGAGGATACCGGCTTTTTCGTGGGCAATGGCCGCGATCGTGTCTCCCAACCACTGCGTATGGTCGAGGGATATCGGGGTAATGATCGACAGCGCCGGGCGCTCAACCACGTTGGTGGCATCGAGCCGACCGCCGAGGCCGACCTCCAAAATCAGGGCATCGGCGGCCTGCTCGGCAAAGGCCAGCATGGCGGCCGCGGTCGTGATCTCGAAGAAGGTGATGACATCGCCGGCATTGCTGCGCGCCGCCCGCGTCAGGCACTCGACCAGCTCGGATTCCCCGATCGGCGCCGCTTTGCCATCGGCGCCAGCGAGTTCGATGCGCTCGTGGAAGCGGACCAGGTGCGGGGAGGTGTAGACGTGCACGCGGCGGCCGGCCGCCTGCAGCATCGCCTTGAGATAGGCGGTCACCGAGCCCTTGCCGTTGGTGCCGGCGACATGGATCACCGGCGGCAGGCGGTGCTGCGGGTTGCCGAGCCTCGCCAGCAGCCGTTCGATGCGGCCCAGTGACAGATCGATGCGACGCGGATGCAGCGCCTTTAGTTCCGACAAAACCTGATCGCTCGTGCGCATGGCGCGCCCCATATCAAACTTCCCGGTTGCACAACCGCCAGCCGCAGGCGAGTTCAGGCCCCGGTGGTCAGTGGGTTCAGTGTGGAGGTTGGCGTGCGGGCCTCAATTGCGGGCGCCGTCGCGCGGGCCCGGACGCGGCAGGGGCTTGCTATCCTGCTCATGCCGCGCGGTCTTGGGACGCACCTCGAAGCGCTCGTTGTCCTCGACCGGCTCCGCCTCCATGGCCTCGGAGCCGCGCGCCAGCGTCTCGATGGTTTCGCCGTCGACGGCGCTGCCATTGAGATAGGCGCGCTCTTCATGCTTGCCCACGACCGGTTTCAGCTTCGGTTTGGCGGTCTCGACGCCGGCCGTCAGCAGCCGGCACAGCCTGGCCAGGGTTTCGCGCAATTTGTGCCGATGCACGACCATGTCGATCATGCCGTGCGCCAGTAGATACTCCGCCTTCTGGAAGCCTTCCGGCAGCTGCTCGCGGATGGTCTGCTGGATGACGCGCGGCCCGGCAAAGCAGATCAGCGCACCGGGCTCGGCGATGTGAATGTCGCCGAGCATCGCGTACGAGGCGGTGACCCCGCCCGTGGTCGGATCGGTCAGCACCACCAGGTAGGGCAGGCGCGCCTCGCGCAGCCGCTGCACAGCAATGGTGGTACGCGGCATCTGCATCAGCGACAGGATGCCCTCCTGCATGCGGGCGCCGCCGGAGGCGGCGAACAGAATGAACGGCGCGCCGCGCTCAACCGCCCGCAGCATGCCGGCAATCACCGCCTCGCCGGCGGCCATGCCGAGCGAGCCGGCCATGAACCGGAAATCCTGGGCCGCCGCCACCACGCTCCGCCCCTCAAGCAGGCCCTCGCCGAGCAGCACGGCATCCTCAAGCTCGGTGTCGCCCTTGGCGGTCTTCAAGCGATCGGTGTAGCGGCGACCGTCACGAAACTTCAACGGGTCGAGGGCCACGCTGGTGACGGGAACCTTTTCGTATTGGCCCAGATCGAACAAGTGCTGAAGGCGCTGCTGCGCGCCCATGCGCATGTGGTACTCGGAGCCGGGAATGACGAATTGATTGGCTTCGAGATCCTTGTAGAACACCATCTGCCCGGTATCCGGGCACTTCACCCAAAGGTTGTCCGGCAGGTCCCGCTTGGTCGTGAGCAGGCTGCGGATTTTGGGACGAACGACGTTATTGATCCAGTTCACGCCTCAGCGCTCCTTGGGCACTTGCCGCCGCTCCCCGCGCCAACCCGAAGCCCCCGCGCTTTCCCTCCAGGCCGCCGTGTCGGCTTCAACTCAAATCAGGGCGCAATGCCCCCGACAGCGTTCGCACCAGATTTAGGACGTTTGGGACCGTATTTCCAGTCGCCTTACCGTCCCCGTCAAGGCTGTCGCGAACGGCGTTAACCAGTGCTGAGCCGACCACGACGCCGTCGGCGCCGGCCCCAATCCGCCGCGCCTGCTCGGCGGTTCTAACGCCAAAGCCGACGACAACGGGAAGTTGGGTCGATTTTTTGATTCGCGCAACCTGGGCGTGCACATCGCCGACTTCGGGGGCCGCCGTGCCGGTAATGCCGGTGATCGAGACGTAGTACAGGAACCCCGAGGTGTTGGCGAGGACCGCGGGCAGCCGCCGTGCGTCGGTGGTCGGCGTCGCCAGCCGGATGAAGTTGAGGCCACGCTCCATGGCCGGCAGGCACAGCTCGCCATCGGCCTCCGGCGGCAAATCGACGATGATCAACCCATCGACCCCGGCGGCGGCGGCATCGTCCAAGAACCGCTCCCGGGGATAGACAAAGATCGGGTTGTAGTAGCCCATGAGCACGATCGGGGTGGCCTGATCCTGGGCGCGAAAGTGGCGCACCAGCTCGAACGTACGCACCATGGTCTGACCGCCGCGCAAGGCGCGCAGCGAGGAGGCCTGCACGGCGGGTCCGTCGGCCATCGGGTCGGAAAACGGCATGCCGAGTTCGATCAGGTCGGCGCCGGCGGCCGGTAGCCCAAGCATGATCTCCTTGGCGGTCTCGGCGTCGGGGTCGCCAGCGGTGACAAAGGCGACGAAGGCCTTGCGCCCGTCCTTTTTCAGGGCGGCGAAACGGCGGTCGATCCGGGAGGGAGGGCGCATGGGGCTGATCAATGCTGCGGCGGGTGTTGAGAGACGTTATCGCGCGCGACCGCGGCAATCACAAGGTGGGGAGATCGGGCTCGGCATCGCCGCAGTCCTGACCAGGCAGCGACGGAGCGGTCACGGGCGGCGCTTACATTTTCAGGCCCAGATGCTCGGCAACGGCAAAAATGTCCTTGTCGCCGCGGCCGCACATGTTCATGACCAACAGGTTGTTGCGCGACAGGGTCGGGGCCAGCTTGCGCACGAACGCCAAGGCGTGTGCCGGCTCGAGGGCCGGGATGATGCCCTCGGTCTTGCTGCAGAGCTGAAACGCCTCGAGCGCCTCCTTGTCGGTGGCAGACACGTAAGTGACGCGCCCCGTGTCCTTGAGCCAGGCGTGCTCGGGTCCGACGCCGGGATAGTCGAGGCCGGCCGAGATCGAGTGCCCCTCGAGGATCTGACCGTCGGCATCCTGCAACAGGTAGGTCCGGTTGCCGTGCAACACCCCGGCACGTCCGCCGTTCATCGATGCGGCATGCCCGTTTGGCACCTTGAGCCCATGCCCCGCCGCCTCGACGCCGTAGATCGCCACCGCCGTATCGTCGAGAAACGGATGAAACAGGCCGATGGCGTTGGAGCCGCCGCCGATGCACGCCACCAGGGTGTCCGGCAGGCGGCCTTCGCGCTCCAGCATCTGCGTCCGCACCTCGTTGCCGATCACGCACTGAAAATCGCGCACCATGGCGGGATAGGGGTGCGGCCCCGCCGCCGTGCCGATGATGTAGTAGGTATCGCGGACATTGGCGACCCAGTCGCGCAGCGCCTCGTTCATCGCGTCCTTGAGGGTGCACGCACCCGAGGTGACGGCGTGGACCTTGGCACCAAGCAGCTTCATGCGAAACACATTGGGCCGTTGCCGTTCGACGTCGACCGCGCCCATGAAAATCTCGCACGGTAGCCCGAAACGCGCGCATACCGTCGCCACCGCCACACCATGCTGGCCGGCACCGGTCTCGGCGATGATGCGGGTCTTTCCCATGCGCCGGGCGAGCTGGATCTGGCCCAGGCAATTGTTGATCTTGTGGCTGCCGGTGTGATTGAGCTCATCACGCTTGAAATAGATCTTGGCGCCGCCGTTGCCACCGGCGGCAGCCGCGATCTCGCGCAAGTGCTGGGTCAGGCGTTCGGCGAAATAAAGTGGGCTCGGCCGACCAGCATAGTGGGCGTTGAGTTCGGTGAGCTCGCTTTGAAAGACCGGATCGGCCTTGGCGGCCGCGTAGGCGCGCTCCAAATCGAGGATCAGCGGCATCAAGGTTTCGGCGACGAAGCGGCCCCCGAACTGGCCAAAAAAGCCGTAATCGTCGGGCCCGCCGCGATAGGTATTGGGTTTGTCGGCCTCAGGTTGCATCTGTGCGTGAACGACCCTCAGGCAAAAGTAACGAACGCGACAAGACCTATACCACGCCGCGCCAAGCTTGGAACCGCTTGCGGGCTCGGAGCTCAGCGCAAGCGCCCGGTGCCGCTGCTGCTGGGCGTTCCCCCGCTAGGGCGCGCGCTTGGCGTTGGCGAGGAAGCGGCGGATCAGCTCGGGATCCTTTTGCCCGGGCTGGCTCTCAACACCCGAGGACACGTCGACCATGCCAGCGCCAGTGATGCGAATGGCCTCGGCGACGTTGTCGGGTGACAGCCCGCCCGAAAGCGCATAGGCCACCTTGTCCTTGATGCCAGCCACCAGCTGCCAAGGAAACGAGGCGCCGTTGCCGCCGGGACGGGTGGCGCCGGCGGGGGCCCTGGCATCGAACAGGATCAGCTGGGCGGCGGTGGTGTAGGCCAGCGCCGCTTCGGCGTCACCGGCGGCAGAAACCGGAATGGCCTTCATGATGCGGCGGCCCCAGCGGCCGCCGATGGCGGCGGCGCGCGTCGGCGTCTCACACCCGTGCAGCTGAAGAATGTCGGGCGCGGCGGCCGCGACGACGGCCTCGATCAAGCTGTCGTCGGGATCAACCATCAGCGCCACGACCTCGGCGCCACCACGGCGCGCGGCCCTCGCCAGCAGCCGCGCGGTTGCAAGGCTCACCGAGCGTGGGCTCGGGGGGAAGAACACCAGCCCGATATAGTCGGCACCCCCGGCCAGCGCCGCCTCCAGCGCCGGCTCCGCATTAATGCCGCATATTTTCACTCGGGTGGTCACCAGCGATCCGTTCCAGCGCACATTGGGGCGCGCACAAACTAGGCCTCTTGGCCTGGCCTTGTCCAATGCCGGGCGGCCGTCCGCCTAGCGGCCGCCCGGCGCCAGCTCGGCCACGGACCCGAGCCGCCGGTCACGCTCTTGCGTCAGGCGATCGGCTTCCGCCTGCCACCGGACCGCGTCGGCGGTGCGACGCCGCGCGGCGCGGCGCCATCGGCGCTGCGTCATCCATACCGTGGCGCCGCCGATGATCACGCCGATGATCAGCATAGCGAGCAGGTAGGCGTAAAACGGCAGCACCAGCGACAGCACCGGGTCGTCCGGACGGAACGGGTCCAAGATCAGCCGCACGTCGTGCCGGTTGATGACCGCGAGCGCCACCAGCGCAATCGCGGCCGGCCCGGCCACCACGAGGCAAAAAAGGCGACGCAGCACCGGTTCAATCCTTGGCTCAATCCAACGCCCGCGCGCTGGCCGCGGTCCGGCCTTGGCCGTCAACCCCGCCCTCGGCGGTGAGTGAGCCGCCGCCTTGAGGTCGGCGATCGAACGCGGGCTCAACCGTTGAGACGTTCGCGCAGGTCCTTGCCCGTCTTGAAGAAGGGCACGAACTTCTCCGCCACCGACACGGTTGCACCGGTGCGCGGATTGCGACCTTGCCGTGGCGCGCGATGCTTCACGGTGAACGCACCGAACCCTCTGAGCTCGACCCTGTCGCCACGCGCCAGGGCCTCAACGATCTCATTGAACACGACGTTGACAATACGTTCGATGTCGCGGTGGTAGAGATGGTGATTGGCCGCGGCAATTTTCTGGATAAGTTCCGACTTGATCATGGCCCTGCCTCCCCGCCGTTAGTCAAAAGTCTTTGTAATTCCTTATGTTTCGGAACCCTGCCAAATGGAGATGAGTCCGTCAAGGCGCAATCTACCAAGCCCCCGCTCGCCCACCAGGTCGCCCAGCCGCTGCGCGGCTTCGGCACCGAACAGCCGCTCCAGCACCATCGCGGACAAAGAACTGAAGAGCCCCCAATCGCCCTCACGCTTCGGCTTCCAGTCCTGCACCTTTAGACCCTTAGGGATATTGCGTTTCTCCTCCAGCCATTTGACCACTTCGGTCTCGCCGCCGAGCTGATCGACCAGCTTGTTGTCGAGCGCTTCCCGGCCCGAGAATACCCGGCCTTGTTCCAGGCCGGCGACGCGCGCCGTGTCGATGCCGCGGCGCTCCGCCACCAGGCCAACGAACCAGCGTTGCGATTCTGCCACCATCTGCTCGGCAATTTTCTTGCCGGCGTCGTCCAGCGGCTGGAACGGCGACGGATTGGCCTTGAGCGGACCGCTCTTGATCTCGTTCATCTTGACGCCGAGCTTGTCGAGCAGCTGGGAGACCTCGGCCCACTGGAAGATGACGCCCACCGACCCCGTGATACTGTTGCCGCGGGCAACGATGTGGTCGGTGGCGAGGCCGACGATATAGGCGGCCGAGGCCGCCACCGTGCCGAACTGGGCGACCACGGGCTTTTTGCGCGCCACGTCGCGGATCGCCTCGAACAGCGCCTCGCCGCCGGTCGTGGTTCCCCCCGGACTATTGACGAACAGGATGACGGCCGCCACGTGCTTGGCATCGGCCAGCTTCTTCAACAGTTTAAGCTGATCGCGATCCTCGGTGATGATGCCTTCGACGGTGATCCGGGCGATCTGGTAGCGCTCGGTCAGCCCGACGCCGTCGGCCGAGGAAAAGGCCACCAGGCCGAGGGCGAACAGCCCGACCACGATGGCGATACCCCGCCATAGCGACAGGCGCCGCCGGAGCCGGCGGCGATCGAGCACGGTCTCAGTTTCAAGCGCCATAGAAACCCTGTGTGTTGACCTGCGGACAATCGCGCCGCCGCGCGCGGCGCCAGCTTAGGCGGACTGCTGCTGCCGTTCAATCATTGCCGCGGTCGCGCTGCCGGGCGCGGCCAAGCTTCAGGCTTGGCGCGGGACCGCCGCGGTGGCGACGATGGGATGGTTGCCGGGGCCGCCCCGTCGGGCAGGCACCCGGCGCCATCAGCCGGCGCTTAGCCGTTGTCCTCGCCCTTGCGATCGTCGGCGCTTTCCTTCTTCTTGATCGCCGCCTTGAAGATATCGCCGAGCGAGGCACCGCTGTCGGAGGAGCCGTACTGTGCCACGGCCTGCTTCTCTTCGGCGATTTCCAGCGCCTTGATCGATACCGTGATGCGGCGGCTGTTCTTGTCGATGTTGATGATCGCGGCATCGACCTTGTCGCCGACATTGAAGCGTTCCGGCCGCTGCTCGGAGCGGTCGCGGGACAAGTCCGAGCGCTTGATAAAGGTCGACATGTCGCTGTCGGCGATCTTGACCTCGATGCCGCTGTCCTGAACCGCCAGCACCTCGCAGGTCACCTGGCTGCCCTTCTTGAGCTTGCCGACGCTCTCCATCGGATCGCCGCCGACCTGCTTGATGCCGAGACTGATCCGCTCTTTTTGCGGATCGACGTCAAGCACCACGGCTTTGACGTTGTCACCCTTCTTGTAGTCCTTGATCGCCTCGTCGCCGGAGCGATTCCAATCGAGGTCGGAGAGATGCACCATGCCGTCGACGCCGCCATCCAGGCCCACAAATAGGCCGAACTCGGTGATGTTGCGGATCGGGCCTTCGATGACCGAACCCTTGGGGTGCGCCGCAAGGAAGCTGTCCCAGGGATTGTCCTGGGTCTGCTTGAGGCCCAGGGAGATGCGGCGCTTCTGTGCGTCCACCTCCAGCACCTGCACGTCCACCTGCTGGCTGGTCGAGACGATCTTGCCAGGGTGAATATTCTTCTTGGTCCAGCTCATCTCGGAGACGTGAATGAGCCCCTCCACGCCGGGCTCCAGCTCAACAAACGCTCCGTAGTCGGCAATATTGGTAACGGTGCCCTTGAAGCGCGCACCCACCGGATACTTGGCTTCAATGCCGGCCCAGGGATCGGCCTGCAGCTGCTTCATGCCGAGGCTGATACGCTGCGTCTCCGGATTGATGCGCACGATCTGCACCTTGACCGTATCGCCGACGTTGACGATCTCGCTTGGGTGATTGACGCGGCGCCAGGCCATGTCGGTCACATGCAGCAGACCGTCGATGCCGCCGAGATCGATGAAGGCGCCGTAGTCGGTGATGTTTTTGACCAAGCCCTCGATTACCTGGCCCTCGGCCAACTTGGACACGATCTCGGAGCGCTGCTCGGCGCGCGTGGCTTCGAGGATCTCGCGTCGTGACACCACGATATTGCCGCGGCGCCGATCCATCTTCAGGATCTTGAAGGGTTGCGGCGAGTGCATGAGCGGACCGATATCACGCACCGGCCTGACGTCGACCTGGCTGCCCGGCAGGAAGGCCACGGCCCCATCAAGATCGACGGTGAAGCCGCCCTTGACCTTGTTGAAGATGACGCCCTCGACCTGCTCCTTGCTGTTGAATTTCTCCTCCAGCCGCGTCCAGCTCTCCTCGCGGCGCGCCTTCTCGCGCGACAGCACGGCTTCGCCCAGCGCGTTCTCCATGCGCTCCAGATAGACTTCAACCGTGTCGCCGACCTTGAGTTCGGCAGGCTTGCCCGGCAGCGCGAATTCGCGCACCGGCACCCGGCCTTCCATCTTCAGGCCGACGTCGATGACCGCCAAATCCTTTTCGATCGCCGTAACCGTGCCCTTGACGACGCTGCCCTCGAAGGCATCCTCCTCCGAAAGGGTCTCGTTCAACAGAGCGGCAAAATCCTCTCGTGTGGGAGTCAAGTCCTTCGCTTCACTGGTCGCCGTGCTCATTCTACTCCTGCTCCGATCCTGTCGCGCGCACGCCCCGGGGGCTGCCGCGCATCCAAACGCCAAGCGGCACCGCTGCCTTGAACAGCGCTTGCCGCATACCCAGCATGTGAGGTGCCTCCCGTCGAAGGATCATGTGCCAACCAGATTGCCGCTCACCCTTAGGTGCGCCGACGTTGGCCAACCTTCCTTGCAATCACTCCGACGGCCATCTCGAATGCCGTTTCTATATCCAAATTGCTGGTATCCAGCAAGATCGCGTCGCTGGCTGGCCGCATCGGGGCCGCCTCGCGTCCCGCGTCGCGTTCGTCGCGGCGCTTGATGTCGGCCAGGACGGCAGCATATTCAATGCGCTCGCCGCGGCCGACCATTTCGAGATGGCGCCGCCGCGCCCGCACCTCGGGACTGGCGGTGACGTAAAGCTTAACGGTGGCGTCGGGGCACACCACGGTTCCGATATCGCGGCCGTCGAGCACGGCGCCGGCGGTCTGGGCAGCGAACGCGCGCTGCAGCTCGATCAGGGCGGCGCGTACATTGGGAAATCGGGCAACCAGCGAGGCGGCTTCGGCAAGCACGGGGCCGCGCAACTGCGGGTCATCGAGGCTGGTCGGGTCGAGCTTGCGTGCTACCGCGGCGGCCAAGTCGGCGTTCTCAAGATCACCGCCGCCATGCCGCAGGTCGCGCGCCACGGCGCGGTAGAGCAGGCCCGTGTCGAGATGCGGCAGGTCGAAATGGAGGGCGACGCGCTTGGCCAAGGTCCCCTTGCCCGAGGCCGCCGGCCCATCGATGGCGATGATCATCGCCCGACATCCTCCGCCGCCACAAACCGGGCACCAAGCTCTTGCATCAGATCGCGAAATTGCGGGAAACTGGTCGCAATCACAGCGCCATCGTCGACCGTCACCGGCCGATCCGCGGCCAGCCCCAAGGTCAGAAACGCCATCGCGATCCGGTGATCGAGGTGCGTTGCCACCTTGCCGCCGCCGCGCACCGCCTTAGCGCCGTCAACGATAAGCGCGTCGGCCTCGGATCGGGCAGCGACGCCGTTTGCCACCAGACCAGCCACGGTGGCCGCCAGGCGGTCACTCTCCTTCACCTTGAGCTCGGCAAGCCCCAGCATTTCGGTGGTGCCGGCGGCGTAGGCGGCGACGCAGGCCAGGACCGGATATTCGTCGATCATGCTCGGGGCACGCTCGGCCGGCACCACGACGCCGGTAAGCGGTGAGTGACGCACCAGCAGATCGGCGACGGGCTCACCGTTGGCCTCGCGCGCGTTGGCAAACTGCAGCTCGGCCCCCATTTCCGTGAGCGTCGTATAAAAGCCGGTGCGGGTCGGATTGACGAGGACGCCCTCGATCCGGATCTGCGATCCGGGCACGATCAGCGCGGCGGCGGTGAGAAAGGCGGCCGAGCTCGGATCGCCCGGCACCGTCACCGGTCGGCCTTCGAGCTCGGCGTCGCCCCCGACCGTGATCAAGCGCTTGCCATCGTGCTCGGCAATCGTCAGCTTGGCACCGAAGTAGCGCAGCATGCGCTCGGTGTGATCGCGGGTGGCTTGCGGCTCGATGACCTTGGTGCGGCCGCAGGCGTGCAGCCCAGCGATAAGGATCGCGGACTTGATCTGGGCCGACGCAACCGGGAGTTGATATTCGATCGGCAGCAGGTCGGGGGTGCCACGGAGCGTCAAAGGCAGCGTGCGGGCATCATCCGCCACTTCCGCGCCCATGCTGACGAGGGGGTCGAGGACCCGCCCCATGGGCCGGCGAGATAGCGAGGCATCGCCTTCGAGGCGAGCGCGGATGTCATTGCCGGCGATCGCCCCCATCATCAGCCGCACGCCGGTGCCGGAATTGCCGAAATCGAGCGGGCCGTCGGGCTCGGCAAGCCCGCCCACGCCGCGGCCCAGGACCTCCCAGGTGGCCCCGCTACGGCGCACCGGGCATCCCATGGCGGTCAGCGCCCGTCCGGTATTGAGAACGTCCTCGCCCTCGAGCAGGCCAGCAATGGTCGTTTTGCCGCTGGCAATGGCTCCCAACAGCAGCGCGCGATGGGAGATCGACTTGTCCCCGGGCACGCGCACGCTGCCGCTGAGGGCGGGGGAGCGCAGGGAGGCAAGCGGCGTCGGGGGTGTTTCAAGCATCGTGGGGGCCTCGACCGGGCAGGCATCGGGGCTGGTAAGGGGCCCGTACGCCCCCCTCATAGCGCAGCGGGTCTCCCCCCTGTCAACAATCGGCAAAAGCCCTATATGAGGGCCGAAACCCTGCGTTTGCCCGGCCGATTTGGTTTTGACACCCCCTTCGGCGCGTGGCAATGAACGCGCAAATCTTAACTCCCAGAGGCCTTTTGCGATGTCGACGAAAGCCGAACGCGGCACCAAGCGCACGTGCCAGAACCCCGAATGCGGATCGCGGTTCTACGATCTCAATCGCGACCCGATCGTGTGTCCGATCTGCCAATCGAGCTATCAGATCGTGGCCTCGCCCGTGGCAATGGCCGCGGCCGCGCCAATGGCGGAGGCCTCCCGTCGGGGGGCCAAGAAACCCAGCTACGATGTGGTTGGTGTCAAGCCTGAGGACGTGCCCGAGGCGGAGGGCGATGAACTTGCTGCGGTCGAGGGCGACGACGAGCCGGCAGCCAGCGACGATGATGAGACCTTCCTCGAGGAAGAAGAGGAGGATGGCTCGGACATGTCCAATATCATTGGGGGCCCGGTGGCCGAGCCCGACGAGCCACAGTGAGGGTCTTGCCGATGCCGCGCCCTTGACCCCGCGTGGATCGGCGGGGGTCCGGGGGCGAGGCCGTCGAGCGCGCCTACTTGCACGAAAGGCAGCAGCGGAATACTTAGGCGACACCGGCGGCCCCTTGGCGGGCCTGTCGGCTTTTCTGGAAATTGGGGCCGTAGCTCAGTTGGGAGAGCGCGTGAATGGCATTCACGAGGTCAGGGGTTCGATCCCCCTCGGCTCCACCAATAAATCCAGGAAGTTAGCGACTTTTCCAAGCTTTACAGCCCTTTCTGTCTCCCCAAACTTGTCTCCCCGATTGACCCCAAATACCGATGGGGTCGCCGCCCCTCCGGGCTCCCGGTCGCGCGCAAGTATGATCCTGGAGGCTCGCTCTCTCAGCACCTACGTGCATTTTAAGTAAGTGAGCTACGGCCCCAGGGTGCTAGGGAGACAGGAGACCCAATTCAGGGGGCAGCGGACCAAGAGCCAGTGGCCCAAGGTTGGCTAGGGGCGCCCGCCTACAACAATAAATCGATGTTAACCCAAGCTCAGGGTTGAGCACCCTGAACCGCCTCGCTCAGACTTTCGCCGTTGCGCCGCCAAGGGCCTTCCGAGCCGTGCCAGGAAGACACGGGAGGAAGGCACGACGGATCTTTGCCTTGGGGCTACCGGCTCCGTAGCACATGCGTGAAGGGCAGATCGCACGGACACCAGCATCTGGTGACGGGCTCGTCTGGTTTCTGCCCTACCCACCATCGTGGGCGCAACACATCTGCGGGCCATCGCACGGCGAGCCGGCAGTCGACGGACGGCTAAAAAATGCATGGCTCAGGGCGAAAATCGCGCTGTGTAAAGCGACGAAGTGATGGCCGTTGACGGCATCAAGCCTACAACCAGTAGGCGGCATGCGCGCGCGATTGCGAGGCCCCTCTCCTGGTCCTAGGGGTAGGGGGTCGACCGCGGCGAAGGCAAGGCAACCCAAGAGTACCTACTATCGCCCGCCCGTTCCGGTAATCACCAATCACCTGGAGATCAATCCCGTTGCGCTACCAGCCTGATCTTGGGACTTTGCCACCATCACGTCTCCGCGCGGATTGACTGTCAGCACGCGTCTGCAGGGCGGCAGATTGCGCGCGTAGTGCTCTTTGAGGTCCGTCTCCCGCTCGCGGGCCGCCCGTTCGGCATCGGCCAGTTGCCTCTCAGCGACCACAATGTTCGTGTCACCGCAGCGCGTGGCGAGTATCCAGCCACCCTTGTAGGCCCTGGACTGGGCGCCACACCCGATTTCCCTGCCGGACATCGCCTTGCAGTTTCCGATGGCCTTGGCCAGCGCCCGGCCTACCGTGGGTTCGGTGGCCGACCCCCATGCCCCGTCGGGCGCCATGGTGACGACAGTCCAGTCATCCTGGTCCGGCACGACCGCCAGTGCGGGCATGACAAGGCACACGAGGATCACCGCAAACGCCAGGAATGGCTTCATGTCCCGCCTCCAACGGGGTCATCCCCCAATCAGTCGGACGATGCCCCGACGCGGGAGGCCTGCGCTTAACATTGGGCTGACATTTCCTGACCAATTCCCGATCAGGGCATGATTTTTTGCGTGTAAGCCTGTGCTAGGCTGGCGTCGCTCACCTGCTGCGGAAGGGAATGCGAGATTGCTCTATGTCTTCGAGGACTTCGTACTCGACACCGACAAGCGGGAACTGCGTCGCGGGGCCAATTTGGTCTCCGTTGCGCCGCAGGTGTTCGATGTTCTCGACTACCTGATCCGCAACCGGGAGCGCGTCGTCAGCAGGGCCGATCTCGTCACTGCAATCTGGCAGGGACGCATCATTTCTGATGCGGCGCTGACGACCCGCCTCAAAGCGGTGCGCAATGCGATCGGCGACAGCGGCGAAGGGCAGCGCCTCATCAAAACCCTACCGCGCAAGGGCTTCCGGTTCGTGGCTAAGGTGCAGGAAGAGCAAGGGCCCGGCCGCAGGCTGGGTGGGGGGACACCGCTCGAGCCGCCAAGACCCGCCCTCGCGCTCCCGGACACGGCCTCGATCGCTGTCCTCCCATTCTCAAACGGGAATGCGAGACAAGCCCAAGTCCTCCCGCCAGACACGATCGCGGCACCAGGTCTGCCCGATCGACCTTCGATCGCCGTGCTGCCGTTCTCCAACATCAGCGGCGACCCGCAGCAGGAGTACTTTGCGGATGGCATGGTCGATGACATCCTCGTTGCCCTGTCGCGCGTGCACTGGCTATTCGTGATCGCCCGCCAGTCGAGCTTCCTATACAAAGCCCGGGCCGCCGACGTGCAGCAGATTGGCCGCGAGCTCGGCGTGCGCTACGTGGTCGAAGGCAGCGTGCGCAAAGCGGGCAACCGGGTGCGCATCGTGTCCCAGCTGATCGGCACCGAGACCGGCGCGCACATTTGGGCCGATCGGTATGAGGGCGACCTGAGGGACATCTTTGCCTTGCAGGACGAGATCACGGAGCGGATCGTCGCGGCCGTGGAAGAAAAGGTCCAGGCCGCCGAGATCAAGCGCTCGCGTGCCAAGCCCACGGATAGCTTGACCGCCTACGACCTCTACCTGCACGCGCTGCCGGCCTATTTCGGGCAGACCGAGGTCGACTACAAACGCACCCAAGCGCTATTGGGCAAGGCCCTTGAGGCGGACTCCGAATATCCCGAGGTTCTGGGCACCCTTACCGACAGCGTCACAGGCGCTACTTTGCTTGGCTGGCAAGGAACCTGGAGTCGTGCCGGGGAAGAGGCTTTCCAGCTCGCCGGTCGCGCCCTGGCTGCTGGACCGGACAATAGCACCTGCGTCGTGAGCGCGGCGTTTACCTACGGCGTTTTGCTGAACCGATTTGAGGAGGCGCAGGAGCTGGCAGATCGGGCGCTGATGCTGCATCCGAATTCCGTGCTGGTGCGCAATAGGGTCGGCGCGGTCTACACCGTCTGCGGCGAGAGCGATAAGGCGATCGCCCAATGCGAAGCGGCCCGTCGCATGAACCCGCTTGATGGAAGGAAAGCGGCCACCGCCACTTTCACGGTCCTCACGTCCGCACTTTACCTTGCGCGCCGCTACGAGCAATCCATCGACGCCGGCAGGCGCGCGTTGGCTTTGGCCCCGCAAGCAAATACTGCTCGCAAATACGTTGCCATTTCTCTGGCCCAGCTTGGTCGCATCGAGGAGGCAAAAGCTGACATCGCGGAGCTCATCAAGCACCAGCCCGGCGCATCACAAGCCTGGTTCCGGCAACGCGTTTTCCCTCACAAATGGATGCAGGAGCTGCACATGGAAGGTCTGCGCAAAGCTGGCCTGCGAGAGGAATAGCGAGCCGAAGCTCCACTCGGTTTCGTAGTGCAGTGTCCGAAACAGCGGCGCCGCGCCAGCGCGGATGAGCGGTCGCACC
>Ga0126384_10000203_pt1 | contig 30329 bp, 31 predicted proteins | sample PanSoiMetPlot_36_FD_92543 | JGI IMG/M metagenome (GOLD analysis project Ga0126384, IMG submission 92543) | Tropical forest soil microbial communities from Panama - MetaG Plot_36 | ecosystem: Environmental > Terrestrial > Soil > Tropical forest > Bulk soil | place: Panama | collected 2016-02-17 | reverse complement strand
TGCTCGGAGAGCGGGTAGACCCCGTCGGCGTCGCCGGCCGCAATCCACTCGCTGATCATGTCGTCGCCGGGATTTTTCCGCCGCGTGGCGATCAACTCGCCGAGATAGCCTTCGTAGTCGTTGAGAATGCCCCGGACATCCGCGAAGTCGGAGCGCTTGAGCAGGCTCGGCTCCAGCAGAAACCGCAGGCCCTTGGTCCATCGCGCAATCGTACTCCACATGGACGGCTCGACCGCGAGCTTGCGGCACAGCACGCGCAGCGGCAGCTGCGTGGCGAAGGCCGATATGGCGTCGAACTCGCCCATGTCGGCGATCTCGTCGAGCAGCTTGGCGAGCTCCTGCTCGATGATCGGGTCGAAGCTCGCGAGGCGCTGAGGGCCGAACGCCGTTCCGACGAGCCGCCGCAGATGCGTATGGTACGGATTGTCGGTGAACACGATCGACTGACGCGCCAACCCGAGGAAGGGTTCATGTCCGACCACCCCGAGTCGACCCGCCTGCCGCTCGATCTGGCGCGGCGTGAGCCCGACCAGGAAGGTGCGGTCGCGCAGCACCTGGAGCACGTCGGCATAGCGCGTGAGCACCCACATGCCCATGCTGCGATGAACCGGTTCGGTGTCGCGCAGCAGGTGGTAGACACGATACGGATCGGCGCGAAACTGCCGATCGAACGGATTGAAACGGAAGGGCCGCACGGTTGCGAGCGTATTCATCCTCAATGCCCCGTTTTTCGAAGACGATGCGGCACCAGCTTCAGGCGCACCAATCCGATCCGTCCGAGGCGGAAACCCATCGCGGACAGCATCAAATAACGTTCGTAACGCGCGACCGTATCCTCGCCGGCAACGTCGACGGCCTCGGCTCGTCTTCGCCGTAGATTCGCCAGCCAGGCTTCGCACGTGTAGCCGTAGTCCAGCCGGTCGTTGCGATACGAAACGACTTCGAAGATGCGGTCGGCGGCCTCGAACAATTCGTATGGCCGCGGCAGCTCGGCGCGCGGAAATATCTCCTGCGCGATGAACTTGTTCGCCTCGCTTGCATCCATGTCGGCATAAACGATGGTCTGCAGCGACAGCGCGCCGCGCTGGGCAAGCCACTCGCGGCATTGTGCGAAGAAACTTCGATAGACCTGCAAGCGCTCGTCCCGGTTCTGGCACGGATCGGCGAAATGCTCGAAGGCACCGATCGAGACGATGCCGTCGTATTTCTCGCTGGGCTTGTGGTCCGTCCAGCTCTCGCGCCGCACGCATACGTTGGGAACGGAATTCGTCTCGATATGGCGGGCCTGGTCCTCGCTCAACGTCAACCCGACGGCGGCCGACAAGTCGACCTGCGCGCAGGCGCGATAGAGCAGAGACCCCCACCCGCAGCCGACATCGAGCAAGCGCCCGCCGGGCGGCAGCGCGACGTTGCCAAGGTGATGGTCGAGCTTGGCGCATTGCGCGGCGGCCAGGCTGTTCGACGCCGAGCCCCACATCCCGGCCGAATAGGTCAGGGTTTCATCGAGCCATAGGCGATAGAAGTCATGGCCCACATCGTAATGATACCGGATGGCCCGGGGCGAGCCGCCGAAGGTCGTCGCCTCGGGTCCCACGCTGGCGCCGCTACTCATTGACCCCTCCGCCTGTCACGCCGCCCTCGCGGCCACGGCATTCGCCAGGGCCCGCAGGGTCTGATGCTCGAACAGGATCGACGGATCGAGTTCGCGGCCGAGCTTCGTCTCCAAATCGAGCACCAAGGCAACGGCTGCCGAACTGTCGAAGCCGAAATCGTCGACAGGCGCATCTGGATCGATGGTGGTGGCCGGCACGTCGAGCAGGTTGGCGATGTATGTGCGGCACCAAGTAATGATCTCGTCGGAAGTCATGGTCCTTTTCCTTCACACAGTCGTCGATCGATGAGAGCTTCAGTCGGCTGGCGCACGTCGCTGGCCAGCCCCAGGCGAGCCAGCAGGGACACCGTCCACCAACCGGGATCGCTCCAGCCCCGCCGCAGGCCGAATTTGGCCGACGTCGGGAAGGCGTGATGGTTGTTGTGCCAGGACTCGCCGAATGTCAGGAGCGAGAAGAACCCGGAATTGTGGCTGTGATCTTCGGTTGCGAAGGCGCGGCTTCCAAACCGATGCAGCACCGAGTTGATGGCCCAGATGGTATGGCCCAGCACCGCCATGCGGAGGAAACCGCCCCACAGGATGCCGGAGATCGCCGCATGCCGGTCGAGCGTCAGGAGGCCGCACAAGAGGCCGGGCACGAACAGGCCGCCCAGAGCGATCGCGTAGTAGTGACGGTTGACGCCGGCAATCGCGCGATCCTTCAGAAGGTCGGCCGTATAGTGGGCGACGTTGGGATACTCGTGCTCGATCATCCACGTGTAGTGCGCATGCAGCAGGCCGCGGAGAGACCCCAGAAGGCTGCGGCCATGGAGGTTGGGCGAATGCGGATCGCCGGCCTCGTCGCTGAGCTCGTGATGTCGCCGGTGGATGGCCGCCCAGGAAATCACCGGCCCCTGTCCGGCCAACATGCCGCAGACGGCGAGAAAAGCTCGCACGCGGTCGGGTGCCGCAAACGCCCGATGTGTGAACAGCCGGTGGTAGCCGACCGTCACGCCGAGCCCGGTCACGGCCCACAACAGCAGGAATACGGCGACGTCGCTGACGCGAACGGGAGCGACGAACATGTGATACGGAACGACCGTTAGTGCCATCGCATTGGGCACGATGTCGAAGACGAAGAAGTGGCGGCGTTGTAACGCTGCGAGGTATGGACTCTTGGTCACCAGCTTCTCGCGGCGCGAGATGTCGGCAGCGGGCTGTGTGAGAACGGCCGTCATGTCGTGGTCTCCTTGACACGAACTCCACTCATGCTGCCGCTCGCGATGCCGCTCGCGGCGCAGGAAGATGGATTCAGGAAATGATCGCTGTAGCGCTTGAACCGCGCCCTGACGGTTGCTGCGTCGAGGCCGAAATCCGCGAGAGAATACCGATGGGCGCCATTCTTATGCTGCGGGTTGTTGGCCAGAAAGCTCAGCATCCGTGCACGCGCTTCTGGCGTCAGGTCGATGCCGAAGCGCCGGTAGATGCCGTCGACGGCCGCCATCGGGTCGCGCACAAGCGCCTGGTAATCCACGTCGTGGAAGTGGCTCGCGGCAGCCTTTGACCGCGCGTCGAGACAACGGTCCATTCCGTGCGCAAAATGCTCCAGGACATCGCGGCCGAGCTGGGCGCAGTCGACCTTGTCGGCATACAGGTCGCGGAGCGTCGCCTGCAGGCTGCACGTCGACGGCAGCGCTTCCAGCGGATCTCGATGCGTGTGCACGATGCAGGCATCGGGGAAGACCGCGAGCAGCGCGTCCAGGCTGAAGATGTGGAACGGCGTCTTGAGGAGCCACCGCTCGCCCCATCGCTGGTCCTGAAGCACGCAGAGTTGGTTCCGGTAGTGGCGATATCCGGATACGCGATCGCGGCGATAGAGCCAGGTCCGATAGGCAGGAATGTCCATGGCGAACGGAAAGTACTCGGACTCGAAGGTCATCAATTGCAGCTGAATGCATTCCGCCGGGTTGTCGGCCGCCATGGCATGCTTGCGCCGTAGATCAGGCGCCAGCCAGTTCAACAGCTGATTGTGCTTGACCGCCCGGCGTCGGCGCTGATCCGGCGCGGAATCGCACGGCAACGGACTGAGTGCCTCCCAGTTGGACAGCCATCGATGTGCCGGATCCTGTGCCAGCAGATAGAACAACAGCGTCGTGCCGGTGCGCGGCAATCCGAGAATGAACAACGGTCGCGTCAGCGGCCGCTCCAGCACCTGCGGGCGTTTCGTCCAGTACGCCTGCATCTGCAGGCGGGCGGCGAGCCGTCCGATGATCTGGCCGCGGATCAGGTGCCTGGCGACCGTGTGCAGATGCGCCTCTCGCTGGATGGAGTCGACCAGCACCTCGAGCGCCCCCCGGAACGACTCGTCGCCGAAATCGCTCAGCCCGGTGCGGCGCGTCGCCTCTCGGCACATGTCTTCCGCGTTCAGCCGTATCCGCTCAAGACCGAGCCGCCTGCAGCCGTTGCCGATGGCGTTCATCACTCTGACCGGCATGCGCTGCACCGGCCGGCGTGTCAGGGAACGTTCGCCGATTGCCGCGCTATCCATGACCGGCCCCGACAGCAGCAGCCGGCAATAAGCGCCGGCGAAGCTCGGTTGCCGAGATCGCCGTAGTGGCGGCGTCTAGATCGATGCGCTCGACTGCATAGCCGACCTCGCGGCCGTAGAAGACGTGCGTGATGTTGGGAAGGCGCTGCACGGTGAAACGCCCTTCGAACTCGCGCAGGCCATGCTCGATCCGCGCGCGTACGTACTCGAACTCAAATGGGTTTTTGTCGTCCGTTCCGTTGGTATCGCGTATCGCGACGCATACCTGCCCGACGCGCCGCAGCCCTTCCGTGATCAACGCCTTGTGACCACCGTGGAACGGCTGGTAGCGCCCGATGAACAGCGCCGTCGGCCGTTTGGGATCGAAGATCGGCCGGATGCGCTTGGCTGTCTGCTCGGCCCAGAAATCAGGGTCGCCGTCCGCCGAAACCCGCAAATCGAATCGGTCCGGCGGCACGAACATCCGGTTGGTGTCGACGAAACGGCTTTCGGCGATGCGGTCGACCCACACCGTGAAGGCTGGGCCGCCCTGCATGAACGCCGCACGCGTCTCGGGCGTGGGACAGACGAAATCCGCAACCGCGAAACATCCCGTCCTCACCACTTGATCGCACAGCCAACCCATGCGCCGCGCGTGCTCGATCCGGTCAGTCTCGGCAAAGCCGAGATCCTTGTTGATCTCGCGGCGCACATCGTCGGCGTTGAAGTGGACGGCATTGAGCCGTGAGGCAAGCACGCGCGCAAGCGTCGTCTTGCCGGCGCCGGGCAAGCCCATGATGAGGATCTTGTGGTGCATGGAACGAAATCCCTCACGCCTGCGGTCGCAATCCTGTGCCCGCCCCGATACGGCGCGGCGCGACACTAGGGCACGAAGGCCAGGAAACTGAACTATCGGAGCTGATAGTTGCGCGATGGGCAGAGATGAACTATTGGTTGCGCCGCGGACCTGCGCTGCCGATGCGGCGGATCGCGGAGATCCCGACGCGGCCAAGACAAATGCGGCCTCAAGGTTGACACATAGCTAGGCAATGCCTAGCATTGCTATATATGCGGAGTGACTGGAAACCAAAGAGGTGCGCACATGACGAACAGGCGCGACTTGCTTGCATTCGGGGCTCTCGGCGGAACGACACTGATTGCGTCGCTGGGCAAGGCTCTCGCCGCCGGCGATTGCAACCCGGCAGCCGACAAAGCGGCCTCCGCGCTTCTCGACCGGTACGTGGCGGCGGTGAATGCTCACGATACCAGTTCGTTTCCCGAACTCTTCACCGAAGCGTATATCCAGCATTCGGGCCGAAGCGCGCCCGGGCTTGCCGCTCAGATCGAAAATTTCAAGCGGATCATCGCTTCGATGCCGGATATTCGGCTGCAGGTCGAGGACCGCATCATTGCCGGCGACAAGGTCGTGGCGCGCAACACCTATTCGGCAACTCACACGCAACCGATCAGGGACATTCAGCCGACCGGGAAAGCCTTCACGTTCAGGACCATCGATATCTGGCGCATCGAAAACGGCAAATTCGCCGAGCATTGGGACTTGACGGACACGGCCGAGGTGCTGAGCAAGCTGCGCAGCGGCTGACGCCTTGCTGGGGATGTAACTGGCGGACGGGCCAACGCGGGGCGCTCGTCCGCCAGCTCCTGGAAATCCCGCATGATGGGTGGGGCTGCTCAACAAGCCGCCTTTCCGAACAAAATCGGGACGGAGCGCGGTCCACGCACCGTGCCTTCCGACCATGTCACTGGTCGAGCGGGATCGAGGCAGAAATCGGGGATACGCTTCAGCCATTCCTGTACGGCGACGGTCAGCTCCATTCGCGCGAGATTCGAGCCGATGCAGCGGTGAATGCCAAGACTGAAGGCCGCATGGCGATTCTCCTTGCGGTCGATGATGACCCTATCCGCATCGGGAAACATGGCCGGGTCGCGGTTGGCGGCCGGGAAGGCCAGGAGTACCATGTTGCCGGCTTCGATCGGGTGGCCATTAATTTCCGCACACTTCACAACCTCGCGCGCCATCGTCACGGGCGCATAGGCACGCAAGAACTCCTCGATGGCGGTCGACATCAGGTCCGGCTCGGCGACTAGGCGCTTGGCGTCTTGCGGCACCCTGGCCAGATGCCAGAGAGCGGCGCCGATGGCGCTCCAGGTGGTGTCGATCCCGGCCGCCAAGAGAAGTCGCAGCATGCCAAGGGCCAGTTCGTCGGTGAGGCGCTCACCGTTGATCTTTCCGCTGACGACCTTGGTGATGAGATCGTCACGCGGCGCGTCTTTTCGTTTCTCGATCTCGGCCGCCAAATACCGGTTCATCGCGTCCATCCCGTCGCGCATGATCTCTTCATTTTTGATGCCGACCTCCAGAATCTCGTGGATCCAGCGGATGAAGAGATCGCCGTCGTCCTTGGGAACGCCGAGCATCGTGGCGATGACGCGCACCGGAACGTTGCGGCTGTACTGCTGGGCGGCATCGCAACGGCCCTCCGACATGAATTTGTCGATCAGCTCGTTGCAAAGGCGGCGCGTCTGCGGCTCGATCTTTGCGATCTCGCCAGGCACAAAAAGCGGCAACAGAATCTGCTTGAGCGCCTTGTGCTCCGGCGGATCGGCGGTGATTGGCGGGGTGGAGGGAGGCGGGTCGAGCCGGTAGTCGCGCACGATCACCCGCCGCGAGGAAAAGCGCTCCGTATCGTAGGCGATCGCCCGCACGTCCTCGTAGCGCGTCGGCAGATAGGCACCCATGAAGCGCCGGGTATGGGCTATGGGGCATGTACTGCGAAGCTCGTCCCAAATGGGATAGGGATCATTGCGCCAGCGTGGATCGAGGTGGTCCCAGTCGGTCGCCCAATCACCGACCGGCGGGCGTTGGCCGTTTGTGGTGCTGCGGGTCATGCCGAGGCCTCCCTACTCTTCGACGATCCCAATCGCCCATTCCGGACAATTGGCGCGAGCGAGCTCAGCCTTTTCTTCGAGGCCAGGCGGGACGCTGCCATGGCCGATCTCCTTGGCATTGCCATAGCCGTCGAGCTCGAAAAGCTCCGGCGCCAGAACCTTGCAGCGGTTATGGCCCTGGCATTTGTCCGGATCGACATGCACCTTCATTGACGACATCTCCCCTCCTCGCCACCGTGATGTGCGTTCACGGCGGCCGCGCTTGTCGCCTCCATGGTTGGCATGCGGACTCACCGCGCTTTCGGCTGTCCGAAACGCAGGCCTCCGTTCGCTCCTGCATCCCCCTCGCGTCGATAGCGGTCGAAATCGCATGCGCCAGCGCGCTCGTCTGGCATCTCCGCGATAAGACGCAACGAACAGCTTCGACAGCGCCTCGCTGAGGACGGAACGATGCCCCTCGTCACTGGCGGGTGGTGCGCGACCTCGACGACGACACAGCGCGCGCTTCGGTGTAAGATGTGTCGGGTGCCAGCAGGCCCAATCGCATCGCCTTGCTGACGGCGTGCGCCTTGTTCGTCGCGCAAAGGCGCCTGAGAATTCCTCTCACGTGATAATTGATCGTCTCCTCCTTACACTGCATGATGACTGAGATTTCCCAACTTGTTTTGCCTTCCGCCACCCATGACAGTGTTTCCTGTTGTTTCCTCGTGAGTTGAACGCTCTGCTGTTGTCCGGCCGCGCTTCCATCGGCATTGGCGCCACGGTCATGCAGGGTCACGACGCACCTCCATCAGAATTGCGGGCCCCCTCAGGCGAAACCCGAGCGACGACGTGTTTCTTGTGACGGTTGCGACAGCGTGTGCATGGTCGATCGTGTCGCCACCATTGGCGGATTCGGTTCGTCAATGGTGTCCACGCAGCATCCCCCCGCGATACCCGCCGGCGCGGGCCAAGCGTGGAGAATGCGTGCTTTGCCGCCAAGTCAGCGGCGTTGGATGCAACCGTTAGGGACGCGTCATTGTGGTTGAGCGTTGTGCAATGCGCAAATCGGTTTTTTTGCTCCGCGATCTCAGAGAATTTGATCGCCGAGAGAAGACCGGCCGCCTCGGAACAAGGCGACCAACCAATGGTTCCGCAATGCACTTACTACGATGCTCAACCCATAAGGATACCTCGACATCAGTATCGTATTGGTGACACAGCGCCGTCCTTCCCGAACATGATTTCCTTGCGTATCGATGATGCAAACCGGACACGATTGGTGTGGCGACGATGGTCCCGGATCGATGGACGGCTCCTCGTAGCGGCGCGTCCTTGCCTAATCCCAAATGCGTGCACGTCTCATTATAATAGAGCGAATACAAAGTCAGGACCCGTCGCAAATGCCGTCCGTGAAAGATCACCACATTAATCCAAGCACTCGTGCCGCAGCGTCCCGATCAACCGCTCGCCCTCCAGCTCGATGACAATCTCGACCTGACGTCGAACATGAGCCCTGACCTTGCCTCAGCGCGGCTTCGGCTCGGGCCGAGTGTTCCTCGGTCCTTGCGCGTTCGGAAGGTCTCATTTCAGGGCTCGGAGGCGTCGTTCGGCAAGCGCCAAGCGCTTAGGCGGCGCGCGCTGCCCAGACCATGACCGCCTCGTGCAGTTTGACCGGATCGCGCTCGCCATCCATGGCTGCCTCAATGATCTTGGCGGCGATAATCTTGATCATAGGGTCTGCCGCGTCGGTAAGGCCGAGTGACTGACATGCCTTCGCGAAGGCCACGCTCATGGCGCGCGTCTCCTCGGGACTGAATGCTCCCTCGGCCAGAAATGGAGTGATTGGCACGCTGCACCTCGCAAGTCCCGCCGGACGCCTAGCTTGCCTCACAGACCCATGGTTGTCGCGTCGGTTTCCGACTCAGCGAGTTCCGAAACGGTCCGATCGGGTCGGGAAGGGCCGGTATTCGCTAACTGAGGCGGCTTGCTCGGCAGCTTCGCTCAAGGGGGAATCTTCACCGGGCGCCATCGCCCGTATGCAAGCGTCGGCAGGCCCGCGGGGCGGCTCGCTTCTCAGGCCAGGTTTGCCATCGCGACGTGGCCATCCGTGACGTAGCGGTTGACGCGTTCTGCGGCGGGATCGCCGGCCGGATACGAGAACACGTCCCCAATCACATGATACTTCTTGAGCTCCGCAATGATGTAGTCCCGCTCGAGGTTCGTATCGGAATCGGTGGCATGCGTGACCTGGAACGTAAGCCGTGTCAGCGAAAACCCGGTATCCCGGGTGCCGGCGCCGACCCAGAGAACGCAGGCTTCGTCGGGCGGCCGCTCGGCGTTCAGCCAGAAGCTCGCTGTCCCAACCGTAGTTTCGGCGCGCTCGAGGCCCAAAGCCCAAAAGCGCACGTGATGACGCTTGCGCGGGCTATTGTCGATCGCCTTCTGGAAACCGATATCCTGGCCTCGGCCGAACAGGTAGAGCGTGCTGAACGGGGCCGTCGGGTAAGGCGCGTTCAAGACGAATGCACGAACCATGCGCCAGGAGCTCGCAACGCCCAGCCGATCGGCCTCCGTCCAGCCGGCGGCTGCAAAGGCTGAGCGGAGCTGTTGCATGGTGCCGATCAGCGCCAGGTTGACGGGATCGCCCAGCAAGCCGTCGCCGGTGAGTGTGTAGCGAGGTACGCGCTTTTGCTGGAGGATCTTGAGACCCATGCGAACAGCGCGCGGAAGGATCACATAGGCCGCGATTGCATAGGTGAGGCCGAGCGCCACCGCCCAGGGAAGCCGGCGATCGGCGAAGTCGAACACCACAAAGACGATCAGCCAGACGCTCAGGATCCCCAACCCAAGTATCGCCATCCGTTGCAGCAGCCGTATGAGCAGTCTCATCATCGCGCTCACGCGTTTCCAGGTCTTGCCAAATCCTCCCGGGCTGAGGTCCAAAAACGTGCCACACAGCCCGTTCGCTGGTGGTAATGGCCTCGGTACTATAAATCAGGAGCTCGGGATTCGCTGGATTTTTAGATCACATGCACAAAGGATTTCCCGTGCCCGGTCAGCTTCATCTCGTCGGAAGCATCCCACTCGACACGCCACAGGAGGTGTTCGAAACCTTCGGCGCTCCGCTCGGCAAGTACCTCGTCTCGATGCCAGACGGCGAGGTCGGACCGCGCCGCCACTGGATCAGCCGAGTGCACTATCAGGTGCTCGCCGCCCATCCCGAGCTCGAGATCGTGCAGCGTCCGGCACCTGACGAAAGCGGCGTCGAGCGGCAATTCCCCCGCAACGCGTCCGACTCATGGCACTTCAAGGTCAAGGACGGCGTAAACGAGGTGCGCTTCGGCGATCCCGGGTGGCGGCTTGGCTATGCGCGCGATGCTCTCAACTCGTTCTTCGTCTTCCGCGTCATGAAGGAGCGCGGTGTGCTGCCGAAACACCTGCGCTTCCAGGTGTCGATCCCGATGGTCAACAGCGTGCTGCCGCCGCGCATCTTTCCGGACCAGGCGGACCTCGCCAAGATCAGGCCCGGCTACGCCGCGGCGACGCGTGCCGAGATCGCGACCATCATCACCAAAATTCCCAGCGACGAGCTGGCGCTGCAGTGGGACTGCTCCACCGAGTTGCAAGATGCGTATGGCAGCATTCCGGGATATCCGATCGAGGGCGCAATCGAGCGCAACCTCGACGAGGTGCGCGCGCTCTCGCCGCAGATCCCGAGCGAGGTGGCCCTCGGCTATCATTTCTGCTTCGGCACGCTCGGCGGCTGGCCGCGCTTCGCGCCGGACGATCTCGGCCAGGCCGTGCGGCTCGCCAATGCTTTCGTGGCGGCATCCGGCCGGCGCGTTGATTGGATCCATCTGCCGGTGCTCGACCGCAGCGACGACGCCTTCTTTGCGCCGCTCGCGCGGCTCGAGCCGCAGGGCGCCCGCGTCTATATCGGCGCCATTCATAATATGGGTACGTTCGCGCAGCGGGTCGCGGTGGCGACAAAATTCCTCCCGGAGTTTGGCCTTGGCGCTTATTGTGGATTCGGGCGATTGGCTCCGTCCGAACTGCCGGGCGTGCTGGCCGACCATATCAAGGCGGTCGACTTCGCGGCATCCTGAGCAAGTCGGAGCGGCCCACGATGGATAGGACGAGAAAATCGGGGTGACGACGCATGGGGTGGGAGCTGAGGCGTGTGCTGGGGTCCGTATTGGTGTGCGCGGCCGTTGCGCTTCCGGTCCATGCTCGGGCGCAGGGTGCGCCGGATTGGCCCACCCGGCCGATCCGCCTGATCGTTCCGACCGGCGCGGGCGCCGCGACCGACATCATGGCACGTCTCGTCGCCAACGGCATCGGCGGTGGACTCGGCCAGCCGGTGGTGGTCGAAAACATGCCCGGCGCGTCGGGACTGCTGGCCCATCAGGCGGTCGCGCGCGCGACGCCCGATGGATATACGCTGCTGTTCACCAACACGTCCGGAATGAGCATCAACCCGGTCTCATTCAAGACGCTGCCGTACGACCCTGCGCACGATTTCGCCGCGGTCGCGATGGTCTGCAGCCTCGGCCCGCAAATGCTCTCGGTGGACGCCGAGCTGCCGGTCAGGACCGTGCCGGAGTTCCTCGGTTACGCCAAAGCCAATCGCGGCAAGCTGTCGATCGCCTTCGACAACACCGCCGGCGCGGCTGCCTTTGCGGCCAAGCTCGTCAACCGCCGCGCAGACCTCGGCCTTGTCGAGGTGCCCTATCGTGCTTCAGCGCAGATGACGCAGGATGCCGCCAGCGGCGTCGTCCAGGTATTGATGAGCTCGATAGCGGCCGCGCGCGCGATGGTCGAGGCCGGAAAGCTGCGCCGGCTGGCGGTGACCTCGGCATCGCGGTTTCCGGCGCTGCCGGATCTGCCGGCGGTCAGCGAGTTCGTACCCGGCGTGGTCATGAATGGGTGGTTCGCCGTCGTCGCTCCCGCGGGCACGCCGCCCGACGCGGTGGCGCGGATCAATCGCGAGATCGGCGCTTATCTCAAGGGGCCGGACATCCAGGGGCGGCTTTTCACCTTCGGTCTCGCCACCGAGGGCGCCGGCACGCCGGGGAGCACCGCGCAGTTCATCCGCGCCGACCAGGAGCGATGGCGCGTGCTGGCGAAGGAGCTTGATGTCCAGCCGCAGTGAGAATGGAACGTGAGCCTGGGCTCATTCATCGGCTGAAACCATGATGCGTACTTTGGATTGAATGACAATGGCCTCCCCTGAGCGGATATTCCGGCCAATACCAAGACTGTGCGATCAGTTGGGCTCGATTCCGCTCGCCTTGATGGCTTCCGCCCAGGTCTTGGTCTCACGGTCGAGAAAACTGCGCAGGTACTCGGGCGACCGCCGCTCGGGAGGTACCACGATCGTTGCCGCCTCGCGCAAGCGCGCCTGCAATTCCGGGCGATCGAGGACCACGCGCAAAGCCCCGTTGAACTTGGCGACGATGGGCGCCGGCGTATCCTTCGGAAAGAACAGGCCCATCCAGTAGTAGAAGTCGCCGAAGTCGAATCCCTGTTCCTTGGCGGTCGGCAGGTTCGGCAGGATCGGTGATCTCTCGCGCGTGAGCAGCGCGATCGGCTTCAGCGTGCCGGCCTTGATGAAGGAGGCGACAGAGATCGCAAGCGCGCAATAGAAATCGAGGTGCCCGGCAACGAGGTCGGTCATGGCCTCGGCCGAGCCGCGGTAGGAGATGTGCGTGACGTTGGCGCCGATCGCCCGAGTGAGCTCGTAGCAGACCAGATGGTTCGCGGTGCCGACGCCGGCCGAGCCGAACTGCATCTTGGCCCCGTTGGTTTTCACATAATCGGCGAACTCGCGCATGTTGGAGACCGGCAGGTCCTTGCGCACCACCAGGATGATAGGCTGCACCACGGCGAGGCCCGCCGGCACGAAATCCTTGGCCGGATTGTAGGGCGGCTGCTTGCGTAGCGACGGACTCTGCGCGAACGTGTCGACCGCCCCAACAACGAGCTCGTAGCCGTCGGGCGTCGCCTTGGCAACGCGGCTCACGCCGATCAGTCCGCCGGCGCCGCCGGCGTTCTGCACGACGACGGGCTGGCCGAGCTGCTCGCCCAGTGGCGGCGCGATATTGCGTGCCACCAGGTCGGTGCCGCTGCCCGGACCGAACGGAACGACCAGCGAGATCGGCCGGGTCGGCCAGTCCTCGCCGCGCGCGGGTGCCACCAAGCCGGCGAGCACAACCGCGAAACCAAGCGCGGCGTGCATAATGCGAGTCGATGCGTTCATCGTTCCCTCCTTGGCTTAGAGCATGATCCCGAAAAGTTGCAGACTTTCGGACAAGATCATGCTCCAGAATCAATGCGATGAGAGCACGATGCGATTCTACCTAATCGCATCGTGCTCTAGAGCGACGCGCCGGCGTGCTCGACGTCGTCAAAGAGCTTCGCCACCGCAGCATTGAAGATCACGGGCTTCTCGATGTTCGAGATGTGTCCGGCCCCCTCGATCTCGAGAAACCGCGATCCTTTGATCATGGCATGCATCTGCCGCGTGTTCTCCGGCGGCGCGCCGTGGTCCTCGCTGCCGCACAGCACCAGCGTGGTGTGCCGAATCTCGCCGAGCCGATGCCCATAGTCGAGCCGGGCCAGCGCCGCCGCGCACCCACGATAGCCGGGCGCCGAGGTGTTACGGACCATCTTCTCGATGCGCGTGATCACAGCCGGCTCGCGCTCACGCAAGCCGGCGCTCGACCAGCGCTCTACGGTCGATCGCACGATCGCCTCGATGCCGCCCTGCCGCACCGCCTCGGCTCGATCGAGCCAAGCCTTGGTGAATTCAGGCGTCGTGGTGTGCCGCGAATCGGCGATCACCGCGCTCCTAATGCGCCGCCCATGGTTGAGCATCAGCCCGAGCCCGACCATGCCGCCCATCGACAGCCCGCAAAAATGTGCCTGGGGCACCGCTAGCGCATCGAGAATGCCGGCCGCGTCGTCCACCAGCTGATCGAGCGTGTAGTCGCCCTCGGTCGCCGCCGAGCCGCCATGCCCGCGCGCGTCATAGCGCAGCACGCGAAACCGGTCACTCAGCGCGTCGGCGAGCTCGTCCCACATGCTGAGATCGGTGGCGAGCCCGTGGCTAAGCAGCACCCACGGGCCACGCTCGCCGTCGACGCGGAAGTGGAAGGTCGATCCGTTGCTCTTGATCTGCATGTTCGATTCATTCCGGAGTCATTCGTTCACTGCTTGCGGGGATCACGGCGCGCTTCGTGGATCATCTGAAGAATCCCCGCCGGCGACAGGGGAAATTCGCCAAGGCGCACGCCGAACGGCGCGAGCGCATTCTCGACCGCCGAGACGATCGCGGCGGGCACCGGGATGCAGGCGGTCTCGCCCGCGCCCTTGACGCCGAGCGGATTGGTCTTGCTCGGATATTCCACCAGGATCACCTCGATCGCAGGCAGCTCAGGCGCGGTCGGCAGCAGATAGTCGGCAAAGCTCGTCGTCTGCGGCTGCGCCTCGCCGTCGTAGACCATGCGCTCCAGCAGGGTGTTGCCGAGCGTGTGCACCACGCTGCCGATGACCTGGCCGCGCACCGTCGCAGGATTGATCGCAACGCCGGCGTCGTTGACGACGACGATCTTGTGCAGCGCGACGCGGCCGGTCTCGGCGTCCACTTCCAGCTCGACTGCCATGAAGGCGCCCGCATAGGTCAGGCTATTGCCAAGATGAGTATGCGAATGCTCGAGGCCGGGCGGCAGGTCCCCGGGCAGCTTGTAGCCGGGCACGCCCGCCATCGCGATCGCGAGCTCGCCGAAGCCGAGGCCGTGCTTAGGGATGCCCTTGACCTCGACCCGCCCGTCGCGCAGCTCGAGATCGTCGGCATCGACCTCGAGGATCTCGGCCGCCGCCTTGCGCACCTTGTCGCGAACGACGGAGGCGGCGACATGCACCGCCGAGCCGCCCATGACGGTCTGGCGGCTCGCGAATGCGCCCATGCCGAGCGAGATCGGGCCGGTGTCTCCGGCTATCACTGTGATCTCGCGCGGCGCCACCCCAAGCTGCTCAGCACAGATCTGGGCGAACGCAGTCTTGAGGCCCTGCCCGATCGCCACCGCGCCGGTGAACACCGAGACCTTGCCGGAGCGGTCGATGCGCACGGTCGCCGACTCAAATGGACCGCGTCCGGTGCCTTTGATGCCCATTGCCATGCCGAGGCCGAGCAAACGGCCCTGCTCGCCCGCGCGCCGCTGGCGCTCGGCGAATCCTGCATGGTCGATCGCGGCGAGCACCTTTGCCATCATTGCCGGGAAATCACCGCTGTCGTAGACGACCCCCGCGCCCGAACGGGCGGTGAGCCCCGTCGCATACGGCATCTTCGCCGGTGGAACGAGATTGCGCCGCCGCACCTCGGCGAGGTCGAGAGCGAGCGTGTGTGCAATCGCGTCGAGGCAGCGCTCGATCGCGAACGTGCCCTCCGGATAGCCGGCGCCGCGCACCGGCAGGGTGGCGACCTTGTTGGTCAACGCGACGATCACTCGCAGGTCGAGGCTCGGCAGCATGTAGGTCCCCGGCACCGCGGTCGACGCATTGGTCGGCAGGTTGGTGCCGCGCGGCGTATAAGCGCCCTGGTCATGCACCATGCGCCCGCGCAGGCCGTGCAGCCGGCCGTGATCGTCGAACGCCACCTCCAGATCCCAGACCTGGTCGCGTTCCTGGATAGCCGCGACAAAGTGCTCGCGGCGATCCTCGATCCATTTCACAGGCCTACGCAGCATCAGGCTCGCCGCAGCGACGACCGCTTCCTCAGGATAGAACAGGTGCTTGCAGCCGAACCCGCCGCCGACGTCTGCGGTGATCACGCGGACTTGATTCTCGTTGCGCCCGAACAGTGCCATCAGGTGACCGCGCAGGTCGTGCGCCTCCTGGGTCGAGTCCCAGACCGTCAGCCGGTCCTCGAGCGGGTCGTAGCGCGCGAGCACCGCGCGGCACTCGATCGGGTGTGCGCAGCCGCGGTGGGTCTTCAGCCGCAACGTGGCGCGGTGCGGCGCCGTCGCAAAGGCGGTCTCCGGGTTGCCGTAGCTCTGACGGAATTCCCTGACGATGTTCGAGCCCTGCCGCGTGTCCACGCGCGGCGCGGCCGGCTCGATCGCGGCGAGACACTCTGCGACCGCCGGCAGCGGCTCGTAGTCGACCTGGACCAGCGCCGCAGCGTCTTCGGCCGCATAGCGGGACTCGGCGATGACGGCCACGATTGCCTCCCCGGCGAAGACGACCTCGTCCTTGGCAAGCGGATACGGCGTGACGTTCGGTGGCAGCGGCTCGACGCGCAACTCGAGCGGCATGCGATCCTGCGTGAGCAGCGGCCGGATGTCGGCGTAGGCGAGCACCGCGCGGACGCCGGGCGCGACGCGCGCCGCCGCGACATCAATTGACTTGATCCGTGCATGCGCGAAGGAGCTGCGCACAAAGGCGGCTTCCAACGCGCCCACCACCGGCACGTCATCGACGAAGCGTCCTGCCCCCGTGAGCAGCGCCGCATCCTCGACGCGGGCGATTGGTTGACCGATGAACATGTACGCGACCATGTGCGGCTCGCCCCTACCTCTCAAAATTCGCGCAGCGGTGCGCTTCACCAGCACCCTTACGGCTGCCCAGCCGAACGTCAATGCGCCTTGCGCGGCTGGTCATCCGCATCGCGACCTGCATCGCAAACTATCCCCAGTCGTTCAGCCTGACCTGGCTTGTCGCTTTATGGCGAAACTCGCTCTCGCGGTCGGTTACAAAGGCTTCGGCCGAGAGTTTCGCCACGTTTCAGGCGGGACGATGTAACGCGTCAGTTGGTGCCCGTATGGGGAGGCCTACCAGCCCGGATCAAGCCCTTGACGGTCGCGCTGATGAGAGGACACAGCACGAGTGACCAACGACAGCCGGGTCGTTTCCTGGTTACGCAGCGTCGACGATTTGAGACCGGGAATGACGCCGCGCTGTGGCAGCCGAGGCAGGGCGGCGGCGCCCGTACTGAACTTCAGATGGACGAATGTTTTTCCCTTTGACGGCGCCAGTCGACTGGGCGCCGACCACCGACAGCAGCGCAGTCACCGTCGCGACGACAACAGTGAGCATGGCGTCCGCCGTGGCATCGAGCCGCAACGGGGCTGCCGGCAGGTGGCCGACTGCGGCAAGGCCAAGCACGAGCGTGGCCGACAACGATAATCGTGGTCCACGGAACAGCCACCAGTTGGCGGCAAGATACCGCATCACGGCCACGCTGAGCGATCCGACGAAGAACGCTGCGACGCCGACGAGCCACCAGGCCCACCACGCCAAAGCGCAACGCGTCTCGGCGACCCAATCGACGGCCAGGTTGGAGGCGACGCCAAGGTCGAGGCCGAAGTGGCGCAGAATTGTCTGGGCCGCCATCCCGAACATGGCGCCGGACGTGAGGGCGATGCAGACGAGGGCACTCCCGGAAACAGCCATCGTCGCATCGTTACGCATACGCAGAAATGCCTAGGCACAGGCGCAGGCGGGGGGTTGCTACCCTCTCTTTCCCCCGCCTCCGACGATGAGCCTCATTTTCGTCGGCATGACGCGGGGGACGAGAGCATGCGGATGTATCCGGCCTCGCCCGGAACCGAGCTTCTCAAAGGGACCGAGAGCGCGCTCGACCCGATTTATCGCCAGCGCTCTGCCGTGCGCGGGGGCCGTTCATCACAATCGGCAGGCTCGACTGAGATCACGCACCTTCTGCTGCAGACACGCCGTGATGCCAATTGCACCTAGGGGCAACACATGCTCGCACGCTTGCTGCCAAAAAAGGAGCTGACCGACAATCTCCGCTATGAGTCACTCGCGTCCGATCCAACAGACGCTGCGCGTGGAGCTTCTTCCGTAGTGGTCCCTGAGAGCGGACATTCGGCATTGTCCGCTTCATGATGCCACTTAGCTGACCTTGGCCGCTTCGGCCGCACACGCCCGGTTACGGGGGTGTGGGGGACTTTCGCGCCCGCACTGGTGGCGCGGTGAATGAAGCGTTCGGGGCAGTTTTAGGAAAGGCGTTACGCGCCTTAGATGCCGGGAAGCGTCGGATGGCACGCGGGGTGATCACATTTTCGAGAGCGTGAGGAAAGCGCGGCACCGCGGTGATGGCCGCGTACGAGGCGTTGCATCTACGAATCAACCCGGCCGAGGCAAATTTGTCCCCAGTTCACGCTTTTTGACGACCCCCACCTTATCCTCTTTCCGGGGGTATCTTTTTGCGACTTGCATTGTTGGGTCTCGGCCATAGATGCCTTCGCCTGGACGAACAACCCTTGAAGGAGGTTAGAAATGCTAGGCCACAATTGGAAGCTGGCGATGCTCCTCGGCGCTACGCTCGGCTTGATGTCGACCGTGCCGAACGCTGCAATCGCCCAGTCGGATGTCTCGCGTCAGCAGCCGCAAGGACTGCGCGACACCGACGTGACGCGTCAGCAGCCGCAAGGACTGCGCGACACCGACGAGACGCGTCAGCAGCCGCAGGGCCTGCGCGACACCGACGAGACGCGTCAGCAGCCGCAAGGACTAAAGGATGCCGACCAGACGCGTCAGCAGCCGCAGGGCCTGAAAGATTCGAAGTAACGCGTGCACGCCGACGAACCGCTGTGCCCGCGTAGACCCGTCGCCATCGAGGGGCGGGATTGCGCGGGTGTCAGCGTGAGGTCGGTTTGATGCCTGTGCTCGTTGAGAGCATAGGGATACACCGCGTCCGCGCTCTCGCAACACAATCTGCCAACAGCGATCATTATCAATCGTATCAAATTTGATTTTCCGGCAGCGGACCGGCCGTGAAATTCTTCCGATAGAAAATCGAGGAGCGAGCGGACCGCGGGCACCATCCCACGCCTGCATGGGAAAACAGCGTGCATGCTTCCCGTGTGAGCCTTGAGGGACGGCAGCAGTCGGATGAGCGCGCCGCGCTCCAAATCGTTCGCAACGAGGAGGCGCGGGACAAGGACTGCACCAACCCCTTGCAGCGCCGCACGCCGCAGCGTGAAGAGATCGTCCGTGGAAAGGCGCGGCGAGTGTGTCAGAAGTCCCCCCTCCACAGCAGCGCGTGCAGACGTCGGTAGCCGAAGCGCCGGCGCTCGTGTCCAAGGCCCGCAGCCTCAGCCGCAGAGCAATGTCGTCCGGTCGACGGGTGCGGTAGCGCACGGTCATCCCGAAGGTGACCCAAATCAAGTGGTCAAGACAGCCGAAATTCCGCAATGCACAATCTATTGCTACAGCACCAGCGGTGTTATCGTTTGGACTTTCATGTACCGCCTAAGATGGAACTCTAAGAGATCATTGGTGCCATGAAGTTCATCAACTTTGTCAAGTACCGAGACTTGGACAAGATCGCCAGCGCCCGCACGGCCCACTTCGCATACGCGGATCAGCTCCGGGAACAAGGCAAGCTCGCGGTCGGCGGCCCCCTCACGGATGATCAGGGTCGACGTATCGGGCTGCTCTTCGTCTACGAAGCCGTTTCGAGAGACGAAGCGCTGGCCTTTGCGCAGGAAGATCCTTTCACTGTCGCAAACGCATTGAGCAGTTACGAGATCACCGAATGGCGTCTTCGCGGAGTGAATCTCGATCTTCTCATCAAAGCAAATCGATCTGCCGACCAGAGCGGCGACAAAAATCCGCAAATAAGGTTGTTTGCGAACTACGCGAAATACGCAGCTGACAAATCAAGACTCGCAACCGTTCGCCCGAAGCATTGGGAATATGACCAGACACTTAAGAGCGCCGGCAAATTGGCCTTGGCGGGTCCCTTCGCGGACGACAAGGGAGGGCTTTTTGTCTATAATGCGATCCGCAGAGAGGAAGCGATATCCTATCTCAATCAAGATCCATTCGCGCTAGAATGCGTGTTCGTAGATTACGAGCTCCTCGAATGGCTCATTGAGGGCATCAACCCTGATTTGCTCTCGAGGGACGACAAGAACCATTAGATTGGTAGGTTGAACGATTTCGACCTGCCTACGGCCCGCAGAATTTTTGAACACCAGTGCAAAACGACTTTTGCAACACTATCGGCACAAAGCGGCCGAGCGGAGCTGAACGACCGCATGTCCGGTCTCGGGATCACTGCGGAAGAAACTCCACGCTCAGCGTCTGTTGAATCGGACGCGAACGACCCGAAGGCGACATTGGCGACGGATCACTCAACGCAGTCTCATGGTTCCTTAGGTGGTGAACCTACAATGCTGGGTGACAAGAACTGGGGGGCATCCACCTTGGCAGTTCATGTGAGATCGTCAGCTACACGAGCCAGTAGTCGCCGGCTCGCGGGAACAAGAGTATGCCGCCGTCATCCACTACAACGCTGCGCGTTGTCAGCCATCGCAACAATTCGGTGGAGAACTCGGCGAACGTCAGCGCCATGACCGTTCCGTCGTCTTCCCGATCGCGGCCGGGCCAGTTCTGCCACACTTGTCCGTAGGTTCCATTACGTCCGGGATGCAGATCGAGAATCAGGCGTGGGCTGCCTTCGAAATCGGAGAACGGCACCCAGTGGCGGTCCCACATCACCGGTTGAATCTTGTTCTCGGTGATCCAGTCGACGCGATCCTCGTCGCCGAAATGGAAGCGCTGCATGTCCATGGTCTCGATGATGCGGGCGACGGACAGGAACCTGTTGTATCCAATCAATGGATGATCGCGTCCCAAGTCGTTCTGCCCGTCCATCACAGCCAGATACTGCTTGAAGCCATCGGGCAGCGGCGCTCCGATCCGGCGTTCCAAGGTGTCAATCGCGTGAGCGTCGGCGGGCGGATTCACACTGGCAAGAACGCCCGGCGAAAGTGCTGCGATCCGGCTGACGATTTCTGTCCACATATGACGATGGCGTCTATCTGAGCATCCTTAGGGCAAAGCCACACCGCCCGAGCTCGCGACGATCATGTCGGGCCGCAACTTCATTTGGTTCGTCAGATTATCGATTGAAGAACGCATCTTACACTCCTTGTCGCGGGCAGCGTCGCCGTGTTCCTCGGTGCGGTTAGCGGCGTGCGCTCGACTTCGATCGGTGGAGAATCCGTTGGCGGCGTCTACGCTGGCGCAATCTCCGTTCGCTCTCGCCGACCGGCATGTCCATTTGAATTCCCCGTCACGGGATTTGCAGGCCAGCTTCAGCGCTGCACTGCAAGGCCGACCACCGAGGAGAGCATCGACATCACCATCCAGCATGCGTCGAAGGATTTCGGGTCAGGAGGATCCAGTTCACGACCAGAATCCACGCAAGGCCGATGACAGGAGAGATGAACCGCGAATAGGCACCGTCCGGTGCCCAAAATCCACCACTCATCCACGTGGTGCCGCCCAGCAAGACGAGCACGATGGCTGCCACGCCTGCCGCAAACAACGCGTTCGAAAGCAAGCCGGCCCGCCAGAGCCCGAACGCGCTAGACATGATCAGCATCGCGCGCGGGAACGAGCTGAGCACGACGCCGGCCCACGCGAAATCGTTCAGTCCCGTTGTGAGCGCGCGATTTCCCGAGCCAGCGATTGAGTACGCGAGCGCCGCGCCCACCGTGATAAGCAGGATGAACAGTCCTCCCAACATCGCGCTGGCGGCGGTCGCTGCTCCACCCCAACCATCTTGCCCCAGGTTCGCCAAGGCCATCCTGAGCGCCGCCGCGAACCACATGAGGGTGAGGACCGCCATGCCCGAGATCACCGCGGCGATCAGAATTCGTGTCCGACCGCGCTCGTAGAACCCGACAACCACGTCGGCCGACGCACCGACCTGCGGCTGTGACTCGTAGATAAGGTAGGCGATGATGAACAACACAACGAACTGTATGCCGCTCAGGCGCCACAAGCGTTCCCAGAACGCGCCACTGGCGTACACGCTGGTAGATGAGGTCACCGCTGGGGCCGAGGTGGATGTGCTCATGAGTATCTCCTAAGTCTAGGCTGCGTTGCGTAGGCGCCACTGCGGCAAGGCTTCGCCCACGTCAGGAATCCGTATTTCGTACCGGTCAGCCCCAACACGTCACGCAACACCCAGAGGAGCGGCGTTTCGCCCTCGACATCGACCGTGTGCGTGTTTCCATTGACCTTGATGGGGACTGACATGACGCCCTCTCAGACCAGGTTGATGGCAACGTCGATGTTGCTGCGAGTCGCTTTCGAGTACGGGCAGATCTCGTGTGCTTCATTGATCAGGGCTTGAGCCGTAGTCCGGTCGATGCCTGGAAGGCTGATGTCGAGCCGAACGCTGAGGAATTGACCGTCATCTCCGACGTTCAGATCCACTTCGGCATCGATCGCGATCCCGGCCGGCAGGACGGTTTTTCGCTTTCGAGCCGCCAGCGCGATGGCGCTTTCGAAGCAGGCTGACCAGGCAGCAGCGAACAGTTGCTCCGGGTTGGTGCCAATCCGCACCGAGCCGGGGGTCGCAAACCTGATGTCCAGGCGACCGTCCGAACTGCGCGAAGCGCCATTTTCCCGACCACCGGTGGTGCGGGTTTTGCCGGTATGCATGACTCTTGAGATCCGGCTCATAGTGCGTTCCTTTAATTTTTTTCTGGGCGAACCGCGGCAGGTTCGACCCGCAGCGAGCGAACCTGCGCTCGCTTGCGCGATCACCTCCCGGCCACGTCCACGACAGCCTGCGCGAATGCTTGCGGGGCTTCCTGCGGCAGGTTGTGCCCGATCCCGCCTGCAATGTTCCGGTGCTCGTATGGACCGGAAAATTTGCTCGCGTAGGCGTTAGGCTCCGGGTGCGGCGCGCCATTGGCGTCGCCTTCCATGGTGATTGTGGGCACTGTAATTACCGGAGCTGTGGCAAGCTTCTTTTCCAGCACGTCGAATTTGGGTTCGCCTTCCGCGAGGCCAAGGCGCCAGCGGTAATTATGGATGACAATGGCGACGTGATCTGGATTGTCGAAGGCTGCGGCGCTGCGATCGAACGTGGCGTCGTCGAACTGCCACTTGGGCGAAGCGAGCTGCCAAATCAGCCTCGAAAATTCGCGCCGATATTTGTCGTAACCGGCGCGGCCGCGCTCAGTGGCAAAGTAGAACTGGTACCACCACTGCAACTCGGCCGGCGGCGGCAGCGGGGCTTTGCCGGCCGCCTGGCTGCCAATCAGATAGCCGCTCACGGAGACCATGGCCTTGCAGCGCTCCGGCCAGAGCGCCGCGAAGATATTGGCCGTGCGCCCTCCCCAATCGTAGCCGGCCAGGATCGGCTTCTCGATCTTGAGCGCGTCCAAAAAGTCCTTGAGATCGGTGGCGAGCGCCGACGGCTGACCGTTCCTGACCGTTTCGCTCGAAAGAAATCGCGTCGTGCCATAGCCGCGCAAGTACGGGATGATTGCGCGGTAGCCAGCTCCCGCGAGCATGGGCGCGACATCGACAAAGCTGTAGATGTCGTATGGCCAGCCATGGAGGAGGATCACGACAGGTCCGTTGGTGGGACCGGCCTCTGCGTAGCCCACATTCAGAACACCGGCGTCGATCTTCTTCAGCGGTCCGAACGACGTATTTGTTCCTGGCTTGACTACAGGCATTTTTGCCTCCGTCCCCTGTGCCACCGCTGGGCTGACCATGCCGAGTTGTGTGGCGGCGGCGGCCATTGCGGCAATGCCAAGGAAGCCACGGCGGTCCTGATTGACTTCGTCCACAGTCTGCATTGCTCGGCTCCGTGAATTTTGCTGCAGGCAGGTTCAGCCGAAGGTGAACGCAAAGGCCGCCACATCCGGGTCGAGAAACTCGATTTCGAAGAGTCGATCGGCGATCGGTTTGGGTTGGCGGATCAACTGGTACAGCCGCTGCTGGGTAGCCCTGCCGTTGCCTTGCTCGTCGACGTCGGTTCCGTGCGCCATGCCTGGCGGCTGTCCGTCGATCAGCACCCGGAATCGCACGGTTGTTCCGGGCGCCGTCGGGCCCATCACCAGATGAAGATCGCGAGCGTGGAAGCGGTAGGCGATGCGCCCTTTGGCTTTGCTCAGCGCGACGGCTTCCCTCTTCATCGTCCACTCGCCCGACAACGCCCAATCGTTTAGCCAAAGCCGTGCCGGCAATTCGTACGTGCGAGGCTTGTCGGGCCCGACGCCCTCAGGCGACGCGAAGCCGCGGGTGCGTCCGTAACCGACATAGTTTTCCGGCGACCTCAGGCTGCTCCAATCGGCGGTCGCTTCGAGACCGCCGGGATCGACAGACACCAGATCGTCATCCATGCCGCCTACCCCCGCCTCGGCCAGCAATCGTCGGATGATCATTTCCGACTGATCGTATTCACCCTCGCCAAAATTCTGATGGCGAACACGCCCCTGCGTATCGACGAAGTACAAAGCCGGCCAATACTGGTTGGCGAAGGCCCGCCATATGACGTGCTCACTGTCCACGGCGACCGGATAGTCGACCCTGAGCGTCTTCACGGCCCAGTGGACGTTGTCCGGGTTTTTCTCGAATGAGAACTCCGGCGCGTGAACGCCAATCACCACCAAGCCCTTGTCTTTGTATTTTTGCGCCCAGGCGCGCACATAGGGCAGCGTGCGCAGCCAGTTGATGCAGGTGTAGGTCCAAAAATCGACGAGGACGACCTTGCCGCGCAAGTCTTCCGCCCTCAGAGGCGGCGAATTGAGCCACTCGTCGGCCCGCTCGAGCGAGGCCAAGGCGGCTTGGCCTGGACCCTGGCCAGCAGGAAGACCGTGAAGGAATGAGATCCACGGCGGCGTCATCGGTTGCCCCTTCATGTCCGTCAGGAATCCCGCGATCGGTGCTCCGATTGCGATGGCGAGCACGGCGCCGGCCAGAAAATTCTTCGTCTTCATCGGCAACTCCGCTGAGGCGTGTCTCCTCACGAATGGTTGAGCGCCACAGTCCTCGTACGGGATTCTCAAGAGTGGAGAGAGGAAATCGCGTCGACGATCTCGTCTGTGGTCACAATGGCGTTGGCGTAGTTCGGAAGATTCACGTCGAGCGCGGCGTGCATCTCCTTGTCCGAGTAATCCGCCGTCGCATCCCTCACGACTGTGACCTCGTAGCCAAGCTCGGCCGCATAGCGAACCGTCGCCTCGACGCAGGTATGCGCTATGAGGCCGACGACGATGAGTTGATGGATGCCGTGCTTCTTGAGCTGCAAATCGAGATCCGTGTTAGCGAATCCGCTGGAACACCAATGCTCCATCGCAACGATCTCGCCTGGCTGAGGTGCGAACTCGGCACGGATTTCGCCGCCCCAGCTGCCATGTTCGAAGCTCTTGTTTCTCCACGCCGCCTTCTGAACCGGTGCAACGTATTTCCAAGACGCGTAGTCGCCCCGGCGGTATCGATGGCGCAGCGCGTAGAAGACCCGAAGCCCTGCCTTCCGCGCGGCGTCGAGGACCTGCAGCATGTGAGGTACGCAGCCGTTCGCCTCGGCCACCGCCTGAATACGTGGCCAGATCTTACCGCCCTCTGAGATGAAGTCGTTGTAGGGATCGATCAGCAGGAGCGCAGTGAGCTCCTTGGTGAATGTCATCTCCGCCATCGGCATTCTCCGATGATGTCTCGCTATGGCGCTCCGCACTAAGGTGCGTAACGGGTGAATACGAAGTCGCGATCTTTGGCGGGCAGGTGACAGGCGAAGCAGGTTTGGTGCAGCGCCTCGTTGCCAGGTTTGCCGTTCGTGAAGTCGCCGAATCCCCAGCCGCCAGAGGTGGCGTATTTTTTCGAATCCTTGACCATGAATTGAACATTCACAGCGGACCCGGCAACGAAAGATTGGAGGCCCGCGCCAGGAAAACCGGTCGTTAAGACTTTGTCGTTTTCCTCCGACGAGACTTCATTCCAATGCAGCGCGGCAATGATGGTGCCGTCCGGGAACGGGAGCTTCCCTGCCCGAAAGGCCTCTATCGCAATATCGTTGCCCAATTGGGCGCGCACCTGTTTCAGGTTGCCTCCTGCTCCCGTCAAGTGGTTGACCGAGATCAAGCGCCAGTCACGATATCCGCTCGGGATCTTGATTCCGTAGATCGGCGCGGCGTCTCCGTCGACTTGTCCGGAGGCTGGGGCCAAGTAGGCGGCTAGCCCACCCAGCGCTGCAATTGCAGTGAGCGCAAAACCAGCCCGCCTCATCGATGCCTCCGTCAAAAATGTCCAATCGAACGTTGTGTCATCCGCTCGCGATTACCGCAGTGATCGAAACGCTGCGCGCAGCTCAGCGCTGAACAGCTCCGGCTGCTCCCACGCCGCGAAGTGACCGCCTCGATCGACCTCGTGGAAATAGATGAGGTTGCGATAGGCACGCCGAGCCCATGTTTCCGGAGCTCGATAGACGTCGTCAGGAAATACCGTGATGGCGACCGGTAACGAGATTTCGTTGGTCCTCTGCGCAGCGGCGACGATGACGCTACCGCGTGCGCCGTTCTCCCAGTACAGCCGCCCCGCCGACGTGGCAGTGTTCGTCACCCAGTAGAGCGTGATGTTGTCCAGCACGTCGTCCTTGGTGGGAGACTGCGCCGGATCGGCTCCGTACTTCCAGTCCTTGAACCCGGGATGCACCAGGATCCAAGCCGCGAGACCGGCAGGCGAGTCCGTTGCGCCATAGCCGACCGTCTGCGGTCGTGCCGTCAACATCGTGAAGTATGCCGCGTTGCCGTTCTTCGCATACCTCATGAGCGTATCGATCGTGGCGCGCTCCTGTTCGGACAGGCCGGCCGGCAGAGGCCCGCCGCCGAGCGCAGGGGCCACCTCGACAGGGATGGTCGCCGGCAGGTTGATATGGATGCCGAGCAACCCGGCGGCGTTCTTCCGCGCCATTGCGCTTGAGATCGGCGAGCCCCAGTCGCCACCCTGCGCGACATAGCGGGTGTAGCCGAGGCGCTTCATCAGCTCCGCCCACGTTAGCGCGATACGGTCGGGGTCCCAGCCGCTGCTGGTTGGCCTGCCGGAGAAGCCGAAGCCTGGCAACGACGGGACCACGATGTCGAAGGCGTCTTCGGCACTGCCGCCGTGTGCGGTTGGATCGGTCAGCGGACCGATGATCTTGAGTTGCTCGATGGCCGATCCCGGCCATCCGTGCGTGACGATCAAGGGAAGCGCATTCTGGTGGCGAGAACGAACGTGGATGAAGTGAATGTCCACGCCGTCGATTGCCGTCATGAACTGCGGCAATGCATTCAGCCTCGCTTCCACCTTGCGCCAGTCGTAATCACTAGCCCAGTACCGAACCAGCTCCTGCAGCTTGGCCAGTTGCACGCCTTGCGACTGATCGGTGACGGTTTCCTTGTCGGGCCATCGCGTGGCCGCGAGGCGCCGGCGGAGATCAACGATCACCTCCTCGGAAACATTGATCTTGAAGGGCCGAATTGTGCTGTCGTCAGCCGCAGCAAGCTGACCGGGCAGCAGGCCGATCGCGGCCGCGGCTGCTGACGTGGCGAGAATGTCTCGGCGGTTCGGCAATATTGCAGACATGACATCTCCCATTCGTTTCTCGTGCTCTGCCTCGATCGACCGGTCAGTCCAAATCGCCCACCAGCCGCCCCAAATCCATTTCCGGGTCGCGCGTTTGGAAGCCACGTTTGAACGCGGATTGGAAGCGGCTCTGGGCTTCGGGATTGCGCGCTCCCTCGCCAAAGAGATCGGAATCACGACGGAAGTCCTCGACGGGCGCGAGCGTGATCGCGTTGACGCGGTCCTTCAGCGTGGCAAGGCTGCCGGCTGGAAACTTTGCAATCCGATGGGCGAGTCCTCTGACAAACTCGCCGAGTTCGTTCGCGGGCAGCGCTCGATTGATCCAGCCGTACCGTTCAGCCAGATCGGCGTCGTAATCACCCGCGCTCAACATGACCTCGAGCGCACGGGCGCGCCCCAAGAGGCGTGCGAGGTGTTGGATGCCGCCTCCGCCGGGTACGACGCCAAAAGCCGCCTCCGGCTGAGCAAAGATGGCTGACTCACGGGCGGCGAAGCGCATGTCGCACGCCAGCACGAACTCGCTGCCGGCGGCGCGTACGCGCCCCTCGATCTGCGCGATGGTGACTAGGCGGCTCACACTCAGATGACGAAACATCAGCGCAATCGATGCTTCGCCGGTCAGCTTCGCCGCCTCTTCCCGGTACTGTTGGATCCGGTTCACGTCGACATGTGGGATGAAATAGTCCGGGTCGGCGCTCCTGAACACGAGCACCTTGAGGTCGTTGTCGGCTTCCGCCTGCTGAATGAGGGAAACCAGGTCGCGCACCAGCGCGGGCCCCAGAAGATTCATGGGCGGGGAAGCAATGTCCGCGTACAGAACGGCGCCTTCCTTACGTACTTTGAGGGTCTCGAAAACTCTATCCCCTGCGGGTGCAGCGTTCACGTGTGACGGCAGCGGACTCGTCGGACCAGAGGCAGCAACGGGGCCAGCCGCGGTTCCGCTTAGGTCGCGATGCCGGGGGTCGATGTCTTCGGTATCGCTGACGGTCGCCATGCCTGCCTCCAATGCCGAAAAATTGCCTCAACGGAAAAACAAGCGGCGCGCGCTTTGCGCGCGCCTCGAGGACCGTCGATTTCAGCCTGGTTTGCGCAGCGACTTGAACGAGGCGCGCATCTCCGAAACGAAGGATGCCGGCTGTTCCCAGGCCGCGAAGTGGCCACCCTTGGGAAGGTTGTTGTAGTGGATCAGCTTGGGATACGCCTTCTCCGCCCAACTGCGCGGCGCCGTATAGATCTCGTCCGGGAACGCGCTCACAGCCACCGGGATCTTGATGCCCCGCACGTCAAAGAAGCCGCCCGTCGGAGGGTGCACATTGTCCCAGTAAAGCCGCGCCGACGAGATCGCCGTGTTTGTCAGCCAATAGAGCGTGACGTTATCGAGCACATCGTCGCGCGACAGCCCCTCGGTCTGGCCGGCGAAGACGCGGGCGATCATCTCCTGGCTGCGCGCATCATGATCAATCATCCAGGCTGCCAGGCCGACTGGCGAATCGACGATTCCGTAGAGCGTTTGTGGGCGGTTGTTCATCTCGATCGCATAGCCCAGGCCCTCCTTGAAAAAGAAGGCGAGCTGATCCCATGCATGCTTTTCTTCAGGCGAGAGGCCGGCCGGCGGCGGACCGCCGACCGCAAGCGCCTTGGAAACATCAGCCGGAACCGCGGCCGGCATGTTGGTGTGGATGCCGATCAATCCCGGCGGCTCCTGCAGGGCCATGTTCTCGGTGACGGCGTTACCCCAGTCTCCACCCTGCGCCACGTAGCGCGTGTAACCGAGGCGGTGCATCAGCGTCGCCCAGGCCCGCGCAATACGAGGCGGACTCCACCCAGGCCCCGTTGGCTTGCCGGAGAAACCGTAACCCGGCAGCGACGGTATCACGAGATCGAAGACATCCTCCGCGGTCGCACCATGGGCCGTGGGATTGGTAAGCGGATCGATGATCTTCATCTGCTCGATGATCGAACCGGGCCATCCATGCGTGACGATCATCGGCAGCGCGTTCTCGTGCCTGGAGCGCACGTGGATGAAGTGGATGTCGAGGCCGTCGATCTCGGTGATGAAATTCGGCAGCGCGTTCAGCTGCGCCTCGACCTTGCGCCAGTCGTAGTTCTTGGCCCAGTGCTGTGCGAGAGCCTGCATCGTCGCTAGCTGCACGCCCTGCGTCGTATCCGGCACCTGCTCCTTGTCCGGCCATTTCGTTGCCGCGGTGCGACGGCGGAGATCGTCAAGTTGCTCTTCGGAGGCCTCGAAGCGGAAGGGACGAACGCCCTCGCCTGCGGGGGCGGCTGCCGGTTGTGATGGGAGGAGGCTCGAAGCGCCTACCGCCGCCATGCCGGCGGTGGCGGTCTCCAAAAACCGGCGGCGATCCTGATCGACTGCTTCCCTGCCCGTCTTCATGGGGCTCTCCGCAAAATAATGATGGATTGTTTTGGCTGACCTTGCGGGTCGAAACCTACCGCCGCTCGGAGGCAACCGCCCGTTATGGGTTGTGAGATGCTGTTAGCCGCTGTCAGAGCCCTGTATGCCGGCGGGAGCGCGCAGCGATGGTATTTGGAGGCGGATCGATTGCCGGTTCCTATGTCTGGTGCGGCACTTAGCGTTGACCTAAAGTAAGGCTCGCTGGCAGGGCGGTCCGGAACAGGACGCGGTGGCGACGACAGTGTCTGGTCAGACCGAAGACGGTATTTCGTTCGGTCCCTTCACGTTGGCGGCGAGCGAAAGGCTTCTCACCAGGGGCGGCATCCGCGTCGCGTTGGGTGCACGCGCTCTCGACATTCTGGTCGCCCTGGTTTCCACGCCGAATGAAATCGTCAGCAAAAAGGACCTGATGTCGCGGGTTTGGCCCGACGTCACCGTCGAAGAAGGTAGCTTGCGCTTTCACATGGCCAGTCTCCGCAAGGCGCTGGGAGACGGGAAGG
>Ga0126384_10000202_pt1 | contig 30406 bp, 21 predicted proteins | sample PanSoiMetPlot_36_FD_92543 | JGI IMG/M metagenome (GOLD analysis project Ga0126384, IMG submission 92543) | Tropical forest soil microbial communities from Panama - MetaG Plot_36 | ecosystem: Environmental > Terrestrial > Soil > Tropical forest > Bulk soil | place: Panama | collected 2016-02-17 | reverse complement strand
TCATCATTCACATGCCATCAAAATCGATAACCAGGCGCGAGATGCTGCGACTGGCGGTGGCACCGCCACTGTTGGCTTCACTCCCAATTATTTCACTCCGAGGACCAGACGGACTGGATCTAAGATCGTTCATCAAAGCGCCGAGCGCGATTGTTCCGACCGCTGACTCTCCGAACGTAAAGCAGGTCAAATTGGTTCGGGATTGGAAAGACCGATTTTGTAACTCCCGTTTGATTAACCAGGGGAAAGACCCAGTCCGGATAAAAGAAGTTGTCCTCTTCGATTTATCACTTTCTTCGTTGCCGCAAACTACCAGCTTGTACGGTGAAGGCTTTCAAATGTTGAGCCAGACCGGCGGCACGCTGGGGCAACCGGCAGACCTGGGAAACTACACCGATCAAAAGCACTACAAAATGCCAGCACCGCCCGGCGCGCGAGTCTTCTACGGAATGATGAGCCTCGCGCCGTCGGCGAGTGAAAATCTCCTGTTGGCATTTACCTCTTGTCGACGCTTTGTCGGACAGTTCTATCTGCGCGGAACAAATTTGCAGGTCGTTTTGGACACCGAGGAGCTGGAGCTAAAGCCGGGTGCTATGTGGCAACTTGAAGAATTTCTCTTCACCTCCGGAACAAACCGGGTCGAGCCGTTTGAACAGCTGTCTCGGCGTCTCACTAAAAACCACCCGCCGCTCCGTTTTAAGAACCCACCTGCTGGTTGGTGTTCGTGGTACTGCTTTGGCCCCAGGGTCACTGCGACGCAGGTGCTTGAGAACCTCGACGTGATTGCCAAAGACTCTCCCGGTTTGAAATACATTCAGATTGATGATGGCTATCAACTGGCGATGGGCGATTGGCTGGAGACCGGCGCAGCGTTTGGTGGCGATGTACGTCGAGTGCTCAAGGAGATCCGCGGCCGCGGGTTTGAGCCGGCGATCTGGGTAGCTCCTTTCATCGCTGAAGAGAAATCGCAGGTGTTCCAGCGGCATTCGGACTGGTTCGTGAGGGATGTCGATGGCAAAACATTGCGCTCCGACCGAGTTACGTTTGGTGGCTGGCGGCACGGTCCCTGGTATGCGCTCGATGGAACGAATCCCGAAGCGCAGCGACACCTGGAGAAGGTGTTTAAAACGATGCGGCAGGAATGGGGATGCACCTACTTTAAACTCGACGCCAACTTCTGGGGTGCGATGCATGGCGGCCGGTTTAGTGATCCACAAGCCACGAGAATCGAGGCATACAGGCGCGGGATGCAAGCGATTTTGCGTGGCGCCGGAGATAGTTTTGTTCTTGGCTGCAATCATCCGATCTGGCCATCGCTTGGTTTGATTCACGGTTCGCGAAGCTCGAATGACATCAAGCGGAGCTGGGAACGATTTGAGACCACTGCGAGACAGAATCTAAGTCGCAACTGGCAAAACGGCCGGTTGTGGTGGAATGACCCTGATGCTGTAGTGCTCACCGGCGATTTGACTGAAGACGAGTTTCGATTTCACGCGACCGCGATATACGCGAGCGGAGGTATGATTCTATCTGGAGATGACTTGACTGCAATTAGCCCTCGAAAGCTCGCAATGCTGAAGCGGCTGTTGCCACCAACTGGAATCGCCGCGAAGTTTGAAGATGACACACTGAATGTCGGAGTAATCGATTTTCCTGATGCCCGAGTGATAGCGATCTTAAATTGGAAGAATCAGCCACAGACCACTACGGTGCGGCTGCCTCAGCCGGCAAACATCACTGACTTTTGGACCGGCGAATCGCTGGGTCGACACGAACGCTCGTTAACGATCTCGAGCATGCCTGGACACTCGGCAAGGCTCCTGGTCTGCAAGTCCTGACTGATCGCACAGACAATTTCATGAGTAACGCCCACGTAGTAACGAATTTATTCGTTCTTATTCAATTGCGGTAAACATAAACGAATAATTCGTTACTGCGGTGGAGTGAGAATTCCAGGGATGAATGGCCGTCCAGGTATCGCAAGCGAACGCAATTGGTCGTACCAATGATAAGATTGCTTATATCGACCTTTGTGTAGGAGATAGAGGTTTTCTTGAAACTACTGCGCAAGAAACTTGTGCGATAAGAGCGAGCCCGCATATGGGTCCCAAACAGCGCCCGGCGGTAAAACGAAACAGCCATTTAGTGACCGTCTTTATTGGGTTAAAGGCAACTGGAAGGACGAAGATCTAGGAGAGTCAACAAGGAGCAGCAGCAGTGCTGAGCAATGATAACAAAAACTTCTTGACCGGCTTTATAGCTTGATGATAGAAACGGGTCGTGAGGTGGAAATGGTCATACCAGTATGTTTTCCTTTTGGTCTAATCGGCATCTAATTGTAAAGGGCAGCTGGTGATAATTGGCGCGTTACACCAGCGACGATGTTCCATCCGAAAGTCCAGACCGGTCTCATTGAGAATTGGTTATCTTGAGCGAAGCGGTAAGTCCACATCAGGTTGGACACGACCGCAAGCTCCTCGAAGCACGCTCAGTGAAAAGGAGGAGGAAACCATGAAGATGAGGAGAAGGTACATCGAGAACTCGCTTCGTTGTGTACTGGTAGGGATGGTCTGCCTGCAGCTGGCTGTTGTTCCCGCCGCCGGGCAGGAGTTCCGAGGCTCAATTTCCGGAAGAGTAACGGATTCCAACGGCGCGGCAGTAGCAGGCGCCCGAGTCACAGTGACGAATGTGGCTATGAATACGACGACGGCTGTCACATCGGACGAAGCCGGAAACTACTCAGTGTCCTATTTGGCGTCTGGCAAACACTCGGTCGCTGTTGAGGCGCAAGGATTCAGAAGGCTACTGAAGGACGACATTGAAGTTCGAGTAGCAGATAAATTGACCCTCGATCTGCAGCTCGAGGTAGGAGCGGTTCAGGAAGCGGTGAATGTAGCTTCCGGTGCTCCTTTGCTTGATGCGGGGACAGCATCGGCGGGGCAGGTCATAGACCGAAGAAGAATCTCGGAGTTGCCGCTCTCTGACGGCAACCCATTCACGCTTGTGCGGCTTGCGCCTGGCATCGGATATATCGGAGATCTCAAGTTCTCCAGGCCGTTCGACAACAACGGCAGCTCGGATTTCATTGCCGACGGTGTGCCGCGAGTCGGCGGACACGAATTCACGCTGGACGGAGTGCCGAACACTGATGACAACGGCAGCAGCAGCAATCGCGTCGCGTTCATACCACCGGCCGATGCCGTGCAGGAGTTCAAAGTCGAAACCGCAAGCTTCGATGCCCAGCAAGGTCACGGAGCCGGGGCGGTGGTGAACGTCGCACTGCGCAGCGGCTCAAATGATTTTCACGGTTCGCTCTACGAGTTCATTCGAAACGACGTCTTGTCGGCGAATGACTTCTTTCTCAACCGGACTAATCTCGCAGCAAATCCGGCTCGCGATAAGGACCACGATGGCAAAGCTGATCGTGACGCGCTCCGTTACAACCGGTTTGGAGGAACAGTCGGAGGGCCCATCTGGATTCCTAAGCTTTACGACGGGCGAAATCGCAGCTTTTTCTTTTTTGCATACGAAGGGCTTAGAGATGTCTTTCCGGAACCGAGACTCGATACCGTGCCGACACTCGCAGAACGAAACGGCGACTTTTCGGCGCTGTTGGCAATAAACTCGAGTTTTCAAATCTTCAATCCGTTTACCGCACGACAAGAGGGATCGCGTATACGGCGCGAACCGTTCGCGAACAACAAGATTCCGGATAATTTGATCAGCCCGATCGCCAAGGCCTATCTTCAATACTATCCGCTGCCAAATCAGCCCGGGGATTCACAGGGACGGAATAACTTCATCAGCGGAAACCCACGAACTGACAGGTTTCACTCAGAGAGTTACCGCTTCGACCAGAACATAAGCGACAAACAGAAACTCTTCTTCCGCTACACCCATAACAACCGCGTTGAGGCTCGAAATGCATGGACTGGCGGAGTAAACGGGATTATTCCAACGGGGAATTTCTTGACTCGTCGCAACAACGGTTTCAGTTACGATCACGTGTATACCTTCTCTCCGACCATGATTCTGGACGCGCGAGTCGGGTTTTCACGGTTCTTAGAGCAAAACGCGCGTCAACATGAAGGCGCGATAGATCCCGCTACTCTCGGCTTCTCTGCAGAGTCTGCGAAGTTCTTCGGCGGAGCAATGTATCTACCGCGTTTCCGAATAGCCAGCGACGACGCCAATGCGCCGTTTACGCCAATTGGAGACAGCCTGGGTGACATCAGGACACATAACATCTACGTAGTGCAACCCACTTTGACAAAGCTGGTTGGTAGCCATTCTTTCAAGATGGGTTGGGATTTCCGGTCATATCGCGAGAACAGTACACCTTCGGGACATGCGGCAGGTCGTTACGACTTCAGCACAGCCTTCACGCGAGGGCCTCTCGACAATTCAACTGCTGCAGTCATCGGGCAAGAGTTTGCGTCGTTTCTGTTGGGCTTGCCGTCCGGCGGCATTATCGATCGAAACGCTACGCGATCGAACCAGACTCTTTATAACGGAGTGTTTTTCCATGATGATTGGAAGGTTACTCGCAAGCTGACTCTCAATCTTGGGATGCGCTACGAGCTCGAAGGCGCAACGACTGAGCGTTACAACCGCAACGTTCGAGGTTTCGACACTGCCTCTAACAATCCGATCGAAGCCGCGGCGAGAGCCAAATACGCGATGAACCCAATCCCTGAGGTTGGCGTGGATGTCTTCCAGGTCAATGGCGGACTGCTCTTTGCGGACGCAAGCAATCGCGGTTTTTGGAAATCCGACAAGAACAACATCATGCCGCGGTTTGGGTTTGCCTATCAGATAAATGACAAGACCGTTGTGCGCGGTGGAATTGGAATTTACACTGCGCCGTTTGTCATCGATGGAGTGAATCAAACAGGCTTCTCGCAAGCGACAAATATAGTTCCCACCCTGAATGCTGGATTGACGTTTGCACCGGCCTGCCCAACGTGCGGCAATCTGTTCAACCCTTTCCCCACTGGAGTGGCGGAACCACCGGGACCCTCGCTAGGCCTGGCTACGTTTCTTGGTCGAGACCTGGACCTCACTCCTGTCGACCGGAGCAATGCTCAGACACAGCGTTGGGAGATCAGCGTTCAGCGTGAACTGCCCGGCCACTGGGTCGTTGAAGCGGCGTACATCGGAAATCGGGCCTACGATATCACCACCGGCAACGCTTCGAATGATAACGTGGTTATAAACGCGATCCCTCGCCAGTATCTTTCACAGAGTCCGGTTCGGGATGATGCGACCAACAACTTCCTTACTTCTCTGGTCACAAATCCGTTTCAAGGATTGATTCCAGGCACGACGTTGAACGGCACGACAGTTCAACGGCAGCAACTCCTGCGTCCGTTCCCGCATTTCCTCCGCGTGCGCACGCGTCGCGACGACGGAAAAGCGATCTATCACGCGGGTCAATTCAGAGTCGAGCGAAGGTTCATCAACGGGTTTACTTTGTTGACCAGCTATACGTGGTCGCACACCGAGGAGGAAGTGACGTTCCTCAATGAGTCAGACCCACATTATGAGCGGCGAATTGCGGACAGCGATATTCCACACCGTGTAGTCGTCAGCGGCATCTGGGAGCTGCCGTTTGGCAGAGGCCGTCAGTTCGGCGCTGATTCAAACGCGATTGTCAACACGTTAATAGGTGGCTGGCAGTTTCAAGGTATTTATCAATACCAGAGCGGACGTCCGATCGATCTCAGTGACCGTAACGTTTATTTCAACGGAGATCCTAAGAAACTTAGTGCTCGCATCACCGGCAATACCGTGGACGGAACCTTTGACACAAGCGGTTTTTACTTCACTGACGCGGCGGTTCAAACCAATGGTGTTGTGGATCCAGCCAAACAAAGAGCCGACCAGCGCATCAGGCTGGTCAACAATATTCGTACGTTTCCGTCGCGAATAGACGGGTTTCGTCGACAACCTTTGAGCCTTTGGGATCTGTCGTTGATCAAGAACTTTTCGATAACTGAAAAGATAAGGATGCAGCTGCGCGGAGAGTTCCTGAATGCGTTCAATCATCCGCAGTTCGGCGATCCAAACACCGATCCGACCAGTTCGAACTTCTCAAAGGTTACGAGCCAGAACAACCTGCCTCGAAATATTCAAATCGGGTTGAAGCTGGTGTTTTAGAAGCACTTCGACAGCTTTAATGTTTGTTGGATCTTGACAGCTTTGGGAAAAACGAGGTCGGGTTTGAGCTGAGTGCATTCGACAAACCGAAGTGTGTCGAACTAAGCTAGATCCTGCTGGAGGTTCCAGGAAAGAGAGCCTATGTCAATCGAGACCGAGAGCACCAGGGTGGCAGTAAGTGACTACGCAGTCATCGTGAGCCCTAAAGATAACGTTGCGGTAGTGAAGAAACCGATCTCTATCGGTACCGGGCTGGAACTGTCGGACGGGCGACGCGTCGTGGTAAGCGACAGCATCGAGCCTGGCCACCGCTTTGCCACTCGCGCTATTCCGCAAGGCGAGTTTGTATTGCAATACGGCCAGCCTATAGGTACTTCACTCGGTATAAACGAAGGTGATCCAATAACGCACAGTAACATGTCGGACACAGTTCCCGTTGTCCGCGATCTGCCCGAGGATTTGCATACGCCTCCACCAAGTTATCTGCCTCCACAGGAGCGCGCGACGTTCAGGGGATTCCGTCGAGCCGACGGGCGCGTGGGGACCCGAAACTACCTTTTGATCATACCTACCAGCATGTGTGCGAGCACCGAGTCACAACAGATTTCTACCATTGCCGAATACACGCTATTCAATCGCGAAGACTTTCCGAACGTCGACGGCGTGGTAGCGATCCCGCACAACAAGGGCTGCGGTTGTTCGGATGGTTCGAACATTGAAGTAATGTTGCGCACACTCGCAAACTACGCCGACCACCCCAATGTCGGCGGGGTGATAATGATCGAGCTCGGCTGCGAAAAGACCAACCTTTCGATCGTAGAGCAGTTTCTGCATGGCAAGGGACGCCGATTAAACAAACCATTCGTAAGGTTTGGAATTCAAGAAGCGGGCGGAACTCAGGGGACAATAGCGCGGGGGTTGAAAGAAGTAGAAAAGATGTTGCCGGCATTGAATCAGATGACCCGCGGGCAAGTGCCGATAAGCGAATTGGTGTTAGGCGTAAAGTGTGGGGGCTCGGATGCGTTCTCCGGCATATCCGCCAATCCAAGCCTTGGCCGCGCCTCCGATTTGTTGGTACGTTCTGGCGGCACCGTTCTGATCACTGAAGTCCCGGAGTTCTGTGGGGCTGAACACATAATCGCGAATCGATCGAAAGACGCCGAGACCGGGCGCGCCGTCTATGCGGCGGTCGATTGGTATAAAGGTTTCGCTGCGCTTCGCGGCGTAAAGCTCGACGACAATCCGAGCCCCGGCAACATCCGAGGAGGCTTGCTCAATATCACTATCAAATCACTGGGCGCGATTGCTAAAGCCGGCACCACCCGAGTCGAAGGTGTCACCGACTATGCAGAACCGCCGAAGGGCCGCGGTCTCTGGATGATGCAAGGACCCGGCTACGACCAGGAGTCAACGCCTGGGTTAGTCGGGGCCGGCGCGAACATCGTCGTGTTTACAACTGGCCGCGGTACCACAATCGGCAACGCGATCGCTCCAGTGATCAAACTCGCTTCGAATACTCAGGTGTTCGAAAGGATGAATCGTGACATAGATCTGTCGGCAGGGGGTGTGATCGATGGCACCGAAACCATCGACGAAGTTGGCACGAGAGTATTTGAGTATCTGCAGCAGGTCGCAAGCGGTGACACACCATCGCGCGCTGAAGAGAATCATCATCGCGAGTTTGAAATCTGGGCAGAACAATCGGTGCCTCTGTGACAAACTCTGCGTGATCTCTGCGATCTCCGCGTATTTGTGAGTGCTTTTGCAGATTACCGCTGATACACCGCGTACACAGAGAATGCGCAGAGAAACCTAAAGCGCTGGTAAGCCTGCCTGACCTCTCACTCAACCCCTACAGACTGGCTCTGTGCGTACTCGGGACTGGGCAAACTTCAAGTTGGAGTCTCCGATGAACGACTTTAGCTCCTTAAGAGGAACAAAAATTGGAAGGCGTAGCTTTGTAGCCGGCATCACCGCTACCTCGGCCATCACTGCGCTGGGACAACAGAGAGACTACGGCCGTGAGGCTCCCCCGATTCGCTATCCGGATCCGGATATCGTGGTTCTCGATAAGCGGTTTGCGAGATATAAGATCGGCAACACCCCGATTCGACGTCTGCACACAGGCATGCTCTGGGCTGAAGGTCCGGCCTGGAACGGTGTTGGGCGCTATCTTGTGTGGAGTGACATTCCCAACAACATTCAGCATCGCTGGCTCGATGAGGATGGTCATGTGAGCACCTTTCGAAACCCTGCGAACAACAGCAATGGAAACACCTTCGACTGGGAAGGCCGGCAGATTTCCTGCGAGCACGCGACACGACGAGTAGTTCGCTATGAGCACGGCGGAGGCGTAACGGTGCTGGCCGAGAAGTGGCAGGGCAAGCCATTCAACGCACCCAACGATGTGGTGGTGCACCCGGACGGAGGAATCTGGTTTACTGATCCGGGCTACGGCAGCCTGGCAGCCTACGAAGGAAACAAGGGCGAGCTGTTTATCAAAGAAGCGGTTTACCGGATCGACTCCAAAAGCTCGAAGATTGAAATGGTGACCGACGACATCTTCAAACCCAACGGTCTCTGTTTCTCGCCGGACTACAAAAGGCTCTATGTAGTAGATACGGGTGCTTCTCATTACCCGCAAGCTCCGCGAAACATAAAGGTCTGGGACGTGGTAGACGGCCACAAACTCAACAAGGGGGCCGAATTCACTGCGATGAAGCTGAAGACCAAAGACGGGGAGATGAGTGGGGGTTCCGATGGGATTCGGGCCGATGTTGACGGCAATATCTGGTCGAGCGCGGGTTGGGCCGGCGCAGGCTACGACGGCGTTCATATTTTTGCGCCGGATGGCCAGAGGATCGGCCAGATTCTGTTGCCCGAAACGTGCAGCAACGTCTGTTTCGGTGGCGTGAAACGAAATCGTCTTTTCATGACCGCAAGCCAATCGCTGTATGCGGTATACGTGGAAACTCAGGGTGCGCATATCGCCTGAGGAACAGGCTCGGATCAGGCCCTGTAGGTCCTATATGTCCTATACACCGCCATCTAACTCCGTAGCGCATCGAGCCAGACGTCGGGTCATGCTTCGCATAATGCCCTATATGTTCGTGCTCTATATCATTGCTTTTTTGGATCGTGTCAATGTTGGTTATGCCGCTCTGGCCATGAAGGATGACCTGGCCTTTAGCGATGAAGTGCTCGGTCTCGGAGCCGGTATCTTCTTTGTCGGATATTTCCTCCTCGAGATACCTGGAACCATCCTGGTGGAAAAATGGAGCGCGCGAGGTTGGATTGCTCGAATCATGATCACGTGGGGCATCGTGGCGATACTGATGGGGTTTGTCCAAACCAAACCTCAGTTTTATGCCGCACGTTTTGTCCTGGGCGCCGCCGAAGCCGGTTTCTTTCCCGGAATAATTGTTTATTTCAGCCACTGGTTTCGTTATGAGGACAGGGCCAAGGCTGTGGCGCTTTTCATGGCGGCAATACCAATTTCAAATATCATCGGTTCGCCCTTATCTGGTTTGCTGCTTGACGTGAACTGGTACGGTCTTGCTGGTTGGCGTTGGTTGTTCATTATCGAGGGAGCGCCGGCAATTATCTTTGGAGTAATAACGATTTTCTATCTGACCGACAGGCCTCATCAGGCCCACTGGCTGCCCGATGACGAGCGTGAGTGGCTCAAAGGTGAGTTGGAAAAAGAGAAGAGCGCCAAACTGTTAAAGCATTCCTATAGCATCATGCAAGCATTCAGGCACCGAGAAGTGGTGTTGTTGACGCTAGCTTATTTCTTCATGGTGACCGCGGTTTACGGTTTCACGTTCTGGTTACCGACGATTCTGAAACGAGTCTCAGGCTCGTCCAATCTGGTTGTAACTCTCATTTCCGCGGTTCCGTATTGCGTTGGGTTGGTCGCGATATTGGTCGTTGGGTGGTCATCCGACCGGACCAAAGAGAGGCGTTGGCATACCGCGGTATCAATGATTGTTGCAAGCGTTGGACTACTGCTCAGCGCAGTGGCGCAGGACCAGGTTGCGCTGGCTGTTCTCATGTTTTGTATCGCGGGCGCGGGAATGTATAGCTACTTGCCGGGCTTCTGGGCGCTTCCGACAAGCTTTCTGACTGGTACGGCCGCAGCGGCTTCTATAGGACTGATCAATTCGATAGGAAATCTGGGAGGGTTCGCTGGACCCTATATCGTCGGATATATCAGTCAAGCAACAAGCTCATTTCTCGGGGGTGTTCTGTATCTCGCGCTTTCAGCGTTAGTGGCAGCAGGACTGATTATTTCGCTTCGAGCAACCAGAACGAGTAGGTCACTGGCTCCGGAAGTTTCTAGTGGAGTGTAACGAGAACTCATTAGCCCTGTACGGGTGGCCCTCCGTGGCCACCCTCCTTGCCGCGATTAAAATTATTGTACGGAGGGGTGGCCACGGAGGGCCACCCGCACAGGACTCACTCCATTAGATCGCTTGCCAAGTCATTGTACAGATGCCGATGAGGACACTGCTCTATCCCGAATATGAACGCCTTGAGATCGCCGCGCTTCCGAAGCCACTTGTCGCTAGGGACGAGGTCCTCCTGCGAGTCGCTGCCTGTGGCATCTGCGGCAGTGAACTCGAGGCATTCAAAAACAAGAGTCCCAGACGCGTACCCCCACTGGTAATGGGACACGAGTTTTGTGGAATCATCGAAGAAGTCGGGGAAGAGGTACAGTCTTTTACGATCGGCGATCGGGTCGTGTCTCACTCGTTGTTTGGGTGCGGTATGTGTGCGCGCTGTACGCGCGGGGATTCACACTTATGTTCAAACCGGCAACTATTCGGGATGAACCGAGCCGGAGCGTTTGCCGAATACGTGAATGCGCCCGAACATTGTCTTGTACCCTGGCCGAAGCATTTAGAAGCCGAGGCAGCGAGCCTTGCTGAGCCGCTTGCGAATGGTGTCCACGTGGTCGGGCTAACGCGTCAAGCAAACCCATCCGTCGTGGCGATCATCGGAGCCGGACCGATAGGACTTCTTTGTCAGCAGGCCTTCCAATGTTTGTCATCGGCGGATGTCATAGTCGCTGACCTGATCCCCGACCGATTAAGCGTCGCCTCGCAGTTAGGCGCAAAACACATTGTTGATTCGCAGGACGAAGACTTTGTTAAGGCTGTTCTCAGTTTAACGGGCGGTGAAGGTGTCGACGTTGTGGTTGATGCAGTCGGCAGCGAACTGTCAAAGAACCAATCTCTGGCCGCCACCCGTCCGGGAGGAACTGCTGTTTGGATCGGTTTGCACGAGAACAGCGTGACGATCAAATCGCACGAAGTAACATTGTCTGAGCGGCGAGTTCAGGGAAGCTATGCAGCTTCATTGAACGAGTTGAATACTGCGGTTGAGCTCTTGGCAAGCGGGCAAGCGGAGTGGGCGAGTTGGATCAAGACATATGCGCTGGTGGACGGGGTTGAAGCGTTTTACACGATGTTAGCGGCGCGTGGAAATAACATAAAAGCTGTTCTGACTCCAGAATAGGTCCTGTGGGTCTTATAGGTCCTATTCGTGGATGCTGCAGCCTCCGCTTGATCCTGTTACCGGTAACAAGCTAAGATTACACGCGAAGGTAACGATCAACTCGAAGTAAAAATCATACTACTTATTCTATTGAGACGCACAGTTCAAAGATCGATATTGGTTTTCATCCTCGGGTCGGCAGCGCTGCTGACCGGTAGCTACTCTTCGATCTCATCAGCGACGCCGGAGCAGCCAGTGATGTATCAGGAAGCTCGGCGCCTGATGTGGACCAAATTCGAGATCACCGCTTACGGCCAGGTTCGCGCACAGCTCGCTGAAGCTGCTGAGGCGGCGTTCGAAGAGATCGATCGCCTCGACCGGCAGATGAGCAACTACTCTGAAACCAGCGAGCTCACCTTCATCAATCGCAACGCCGCGCGCCAGGAGGTGATCGTCGAAAAGGAACTGTTTGATTTCCTGAAAGCATCACTGGACTTCAGCAGGGCCACCGACGGCTCGTTCGATATCACAGTGGGTCCGCTGATGAAGGCCTGGGGTTTTTTTGACAACAAAGGCCGAGTACCCGGCGCGTCTGAAATAAAGAGTCTGATGACGCAGGTTGGGTTTAAGCACGTTATTGCTAAAGAAAAGACTCATTCAATCCGTTTTGATCGTGAGGGGGTCGAAATAGATCTGGGCGGCATTGCTAAAGGCTATGCTGTTGACCGAGCCGCGGAGATTCTGAAGACAAGCGGCGTTACATCGGCTTTTATCTCTTCGGGCTCGAGCAGCATTTGCGCGATTGGCTCACCTCCCGGTCAGAAGGCCTGGCCGGTCGATGTAAATGATCCTCTCAACCGGTCTCACAAGCTCGAGAGAATAGATCTCAAGGACAGCTCGATTTCAACTTCCGCTTGTCGGGAAAAAACTTTTGAGTCCGGCGGAAAGACGTATTGTCATATAATGGATCCGCGAATCGGCCGGCCCATCGAAGGCTTGATTAGCGCGACCATCATTACCCCAAGCGGCGTCGAGGCAGAAGCACTCTCGAAAGCATTAATGGTCATGGGAATCGATAGAGCCCGACAGTTTTTGAAAGCGCGCCCGCACGTTCGAGCCATTCTGTATTACAACCAGCCCGAGGGTGGATTAGGCAGTGCGCGGTTGAATTTTTGACGGAGGAGAGTATGAGCGAAGGCAAAGCAATTATTTCGAGAAGAAGTTTTCTGGCGGCAACCTCGATGAGCGCTGCGGGAATGATGCTGCGTTCGCCTAACGCGACAGCAACTGTGCTCGGCTCCAACAACCAGGTCAACATTGGTGTCATCGGAGCCGGCGGTCAGGGCAGCAGTCTGATCCGAAATCTTGCAACCGTACCCAACGCGACGATCACCGCGATGTGTGACATCTTCGAGCCCAACCTGAACAAGGGCGTCAGCCTATCCGGAAGTCAACCTAAGACCTTTGTCGAATACAAGAAGCTTATGGAGAGCAAAGACGTGGACGGCGTAGTGATTGCCGCTCCGTTGCACATGCACTACGACATCGCCGTCGCGGCGTTGGATGCAGGGAAGCACGTCTTTGTTGAAAAGACAATGATGTACTCGGTTAAACAATGCGACCAGATTGTACAGGCAACGAAGGCGCATCCCTCGCTTGTGTTTCAGGTGGGCCACCAGCACCGCTTCGATCCGGTCATTAAGAAGGTAGTCGATATGTCGACGGACGGCGCTCTTGGTAAGGTCACTCACATACGATGTACGTGGCACCGGAATGGCGACTGGCGACGCCCGGTTCCCAAGATCAATTTTGATCCGAGCCAGTGGGGTTATCCAGACCTGGAACACCTGATCAATTGGAGAATGTACAAGCGTTACTCAGGCGGGCTCATGTGTGAGCTTGGATCGCACATGATCGAGATCTGCAATCTTATTTTAGGAACACCGCCAGCGGCAGTGACGGGTCTGGGTGGAATCGACTATTGGAAGGACGGTCGCGAGACTTATGACAATGTAGTGGTGGTCTATAACTACCCCGGTGGGGAGAAGGTTACATTCAGCTCGACCACCACGAACGCCCACGACGGTGAACACATAATAATTATGGGAACCGAGGGGACCATCGAAATGGGTTGGGACAAGGCGCTCTACTATCGTGAGAAAGAGTCGCCGGAGCTCGTCAAAGCAGAAGGCGCGACGGTGATCGGTTCTACGGGTGAAACCATGAAAGCGTCCACCCAGAGTCAAAAAGAGGGATCTCAATTGTCGCCTCAGGATGCGCAGAAAGGGAGTGCCGTTTATCGCGAGCTCGAATCTTTCGTTTCGTGCATTCGCGACGGAAAGAAGGCGGTAGTTGACGTTAATGTGGGGCGAAAAGCAGCGATTTCAGTGTTGTCGGCGAATCAAGCGATGGAAGAAGCGAGGATCGTGAAGATCGTCAATTAGGCACGTAGCGTAGACTGTCCAGTCTGCGCTGAGTTTGGTGCCGCGAACGTGGAGGAGGGCGCGGCGCTGGAAAGCAAACTCGCGCAGACTGGACAGTCTAGGCTCCAGTTCAACTCAAACAGAATTCCCCACGTGTTCACATTCCAATCAGCGCAGACTGGAGAGTCTACGCTACGTCGTGGAGATTGAGTGCGGTTGCTTCTGACATTCCTGTTGGGTGCGGCATTCTTGATTTACCATCCTTCGACTCTCCGTGCTCAGAAGTCTGATGGCAAAATGCGACAAGTACAGCTCATCACGCTGGACCCTGGACATTTTCACGCCGCGCTCATTCAAAAACGAATGTATCCAGATGTCGCAAAAAGAGTGGACGTTTATGCGCCACTCGGCTTTGATCTTACAGAGCACCTCAATCGCATTGCCCGATTCAATACCCGTAGCGAAGACCCGACCTCCTGGCAAGTCGAGGTTCACACTGGTCCTGACTATTTCGAACGCCTGATAAGAGAACACCCAGGCAATGCGGTCGTAATCTCAGGCCGCAATCGAGGCAAAATCGACAGAATCAAAGCCTGCGTCGAAGCCGGTCTCAACGTCCTGGCGGATAAGCCGTGGATCATCGACATAGAGGATCTGCCAAAGCTCGAACAAACTCTCGAGGCCGCGGCACGTCGGGAGATCATCGCCTTTGACATTATGACCGAGCGTTACGAGATCGCTACGATACTGCAGCGAGAACTTGTCAACAACAGTGAGCTTTTTGGCTCGATGGTAAAGGGAACACAGCAGGAACCTGCGGTGATCATGGAAGGTGTTCATCACCTTATGAAGACGGTAGCGGGAGTACCGAATCTCCGGCCGGCGTGGTTTTTTGACGTCGGGCAACAGGGCGAAGGTCTGGCCGATACCGGTACTCACCTTGTCGATCTTGTGCAATGGATACTTTTCCCTGAACAACCCACTGATTATCGAAAAGACATCAATGTGCTTGCTGCCGAACGTTGGCCAACGGAGATTGGAAGGGCGCAGTTCAGAAATGTTACTGGGGAGGCCGATTTCCCGAAGTTCCTTTGGGATGGCGTTAAGGCCGATAAGCTTGATCTTTATTGCAATGGTTCTATCTCGTACACGATTCGCGGAATTCAAGTCAAAGTAAAGGTCGGATGGAACTATGAATCTGCTACCGGTGCGGGGGACACCCACGTCGCAGTTTTCCGGGGGACAAGGAGCCGAGTGGAGATTCGGCAGGGAAAGGAAGAGCAATATCGCACTGAACTTTATGTCGTGCCTAATAGCAACGGCACCAGAGATGAAGTAAGTAAAGCCTTGAGGAAGCACATCGATCGGCTTCAGACGAGATATCCTGGTGTGTCGGTTGAAGCGCAGGAAGGTCGATTTCGTGTTTCGATTCCTGATAAATATCGGGTAGGCCACGAAGAGCATTTCGCGCAGGTGACCGATCGATTCCTCGAGTATTTCAAGGATCCGAGAGCAATGCCTTCGTGGGAGAAAGCGAATATGGTTTCTAAGTATTATGTGACGACCAAAGCGGTCGAGATGAGCAAGGTACCGTAGAAGTACCGTAGACTGTCTAGTCTGCGGATCGGTCCGGAACCGTCAAATGCAAAACCCCGCAGACTAGACAGTCTACGGTACGTCTAGACAGTCTACGGTACTCTTGGGAGAACCCAAATGCCGGGAAGATCGATTCTATGCCTTTCAATGTTGCTGGTAGCTTTCATTGTGTTGGCTTCAATTAATGATAAGCCCGCAAATGGGCTAGTCCGCTCACATGTTAGTACCGCAACGCTGGATCTAAATGAATCGCAAGCCGAACGCGATCGACGAATGGCCTGGTGGCGCGATGCCCGGTTTGGAATGTTCATACACTGGGGTATCTACGCCGTGCCCGCCGGAGAGTACAACGGCCAGCGCTCAAAACGAATCGGCGAATGGATAATGGACTGGGCCAATATCCCTCGAGCTGAATATGAAAAGTTTGCGCTCAGATTCAATCCAACAAAATTCAATGCGGCAGAATGGGTGGGGATCGCAAAAAGCGCTGGAATGAAATACATCGTGATTACCTCAAAGCATCACGATGGATTCTCGATGTATGACAGCCGCGTGAGTAAGTATGACATTGTCGATTCCACGCCTTATAAGAAGGACCCGATAAGAGCCCTCGCAGATGAGGCTAAAAAGCAGGGTATCAAGTTCTGTTTCTATTATTCGATACTGGACTGGCATGATCCTGCGGCGTTCGTCGACGAACCTGGAAAGCCTCCAACAAGCGGAAACCGGGTGACAAAACTTAAGCCCGGCGGCAAAGAAGAATATGTTAAGTACATGAAAGAGCAGCTTCACGAGCTTATCACCGGATACGATCCAGCAGTCTTGTGGTTTGATGGCGAATGGCAGGATTGGTGGACTGAAGAGGACGGAAGGGATTTGTATAAGTACGTGAGATCTCTGAAGCCGGACATCATCATAAATAACCGCGTCGGAAAAGGACGCAAGGGAATGGAGGGTCTGAGCAAGACCGATCAGCAGTACTCGGGTGATTTTGGTACACCCGAACAGCAGATTCCGCCGTCGGGTTTGCCGGGGATCGACTGGGAAAGCTGCATGACGATGAATGATACCTGGGGCTACAAATTCTACGATGACAATTGGAAGACAACAGAAACGATTGTACGAAATTTGATTGATATTGCATCGAAGGGAGGCAACTATCTTCTGAATGTTGGACCCACTTCGGAAGGGCTCATTCCGCCGCCGAGCGTCCAACGACTTGCAGAGGTCGGGCGGTGGATGAAGGTTAACGGGGAGTCTATCTATGGTTCTGGTGCGAGTCCCTTTGCCGAGCAGTTAACTTTTGGCCGCGCTACCAGCAAGCCGGGGCGCATCTATTTGCACGTTTTCAACTGGCCATCCGACGGTAAGCTTCAGCTCCCGTCGTGGGGAAAGGAAATTAGTAAAGCATATATGCTTTCACGCTCGAAAGATGTACTTAAGGTTACTGCGACGGGTAAATCAATCGTCCTTGAAACGCCGAAGGAGGCTCCAGATCCAATTGCATCTGTAATTGTGCTCGAGACTGTCAGGTAGAAAAAGAGCTTCGGACGTCTCCTGGCCGAGTTTTGTCAAATTCCAACCGGCTGACATTGCATCCGGTCAAACTTCAACCGCAAATATTCCTTGAGGGACCTCGAATGAAAAGAATAATCCAACTCAGCGTTTTCCTGTTGATACTTGTAACCAGCGTTTCGGCGCAATCGAATCCCTCAGTACCGGAGGACTGCACTGAAGCCAAGGCACTTGCGTCGAGGCTCCAGCTTCGATTTATGGATTGGCCGGCGTTGAGCCGGTATCGCGACGCAAACAGCACCACTCAACCACCGGCAAAGGACGAATCGCGCGTCGTGTTTATGGGAGATTCGATAACCGACGGCTGGAAACTGGCAACCTATTTCCCGAATAAACCATACATAAATCGAGGTATTAGCGGTCAGACGACTCCTCAAATGCTGATCCGATTTCGGCCGGACGTGATCGCTTTGAAACCGAAGGTCGTGGTCATTTTGGCTGGTACGAACGATATCGCCGGAAACACCGGCAAAACGACGCTCGAAGCGATCGAAGACAACCTTGCATCGATGATAGATCTGGCGCGCGCGAATGGCATTCGTGTTGTGGTTGCTTCGGTGCTTCCAGTCAGCGATTTCAACAAAGACAAAGACGGCAAGCCCATTGTACGTACTACTCAGCGGCCGCCGGCTGAAATTCTGAAGCTGAATGAATGGATCCGTAAACAAGCGTCGACAAAAGATCTGACGTATCTTGATTACTTTTCGGCGACAGTCGACGACAAAGGTTTCTTGAAACAGGAGCTGAGCGGCGACGGGCTTCACCCTAATGATAAAGGCTATGGTGTTATGCAACCGCTGGCAGAGCAGGCGATATCGACGGCATTGAAAAAAGCCAAGTAGCCTCGTTCAGGGTTCAAAGTTCAGCGTTCAAAGTTCTGGTCCAATGTTCGGTTCAGGTATCGAACTAACTAATTTCTACCAATCGTCACTTCACCCAGGGTTGGGTAGATCTCATTTCCCAATCTTATGATTCGGTCAGGATGTCGTATTCGGGAAAAAGCAAAGTTGGACGAAATGATCCTTATAAGCTTCGGTTTGCCTTCCCTCGAGGAAAGAATTTTGTAATCAAGAGTGCGTCTGCGCGTAATGCCGGTGGCGAGCTCCCGGTGAAAATTACTAATCACGACGGTTGGGCCAGCGGAATCCGGCGAAGTCGGCTGGCAGGTAAAGTTCGAACCGTCAAACCTCTACCATTTTCCGGTTCGCGAGCCTTCTAATTTTTGGGCAGAGCGAGTCGGGATCGACGGCGTAAATCTGCGATGGACCCCTAATCATCAGCCGGCGATGAGTTATCAGGTTTCGATTAATGGTCAGCTCGCCGGCTATGCGCCAAATTCCGTGTTTGTAGTTCGTGGTCTCGATACAGACTCGACCTATACCGCTGAAGTAAAGACAGCCTGGCAGGATGGAACCATCAGTGAAAGGAAAGCTCAGATCAGCTTCTCGCTGAAGGATCTGTTGCCTGCGGAGATATCATTGTCAGAACTCGAACCCGTTCGCCTGACGCCAGGTTGGCGGCAGCCCGAAATGAATCGCACTACCTCAGGCAAGGGGCTAATTCTTCGTGGCAATCTCTATGAGCGGGGAATTGGTATGCCGAGTAGTTCGGAAGTCGAATTTGACTTACGGGCGCTTTGGGATAACTTTTCTGCAATCGCGGGCATAGATGATGGCAATACCAGACAGGTTGGCGTTGACTTTGTAGTGCTTGGAGACGGCAAGGAACTCTGGAGGCGAGACGGTTTGAAGAAAGCTGATGGACCAGTCCCTGTCGACGTCAGGGTGAGCGGCGTGCGCAAGCTTACGCTTCGAGTTAAAGGAACCACGACTGAGCGATGTGATTGGGGATCGGCCAGATTATCGAGAAGAATTGGAGTGAGATAGTTTTTCTTCCGAAGGTCGACAAGGGAATGATGCAGCTCACAGCGATTTACTTTCTGATCTGGATGAGCGCGCTTTTACCTGCATCAGTGCCTGGAATCGATGTCGCGGCTTTCGACCGTACGCGCGTTCTGAATGCAGCGAATCAATATCTGACGGAGCATCCCGTAACGATCACCTCCAGCACCGGTCCGCGAAGCGCTGGCGGGATTCACGATTACTTTTCAGAGGGAGACTATTGGTGGCCTGACCCAAAGAATCCAGAGGGGCCTTACGTTCAGCGAGATGGCCTGTCTAACCCGGACAACTTCAACGACCATCGCCGATATTTGGTGCGACTGAGCGTTCAAGTGCCCGCCCTCGTCGCCGCGTGGAAGATTACGAATGATCTGCGTTACGCGAAACACGCAGCAGAACACTTGCGGGCATGGTTCATCGACGAACGCACGCGAATGAACCCTCACCTCAGGTATGCGCAAGCGATTCGCGGAGTGACTACGGGACGCGGAGTGGGAATCATCGATACGCTTCACCTGGTCGAAGTCGCGCGTGCAACAGAGGTGCTTGAAGCCTCACGAGTGTTGACAACAGCGGAGTTGAAAGCAATCAAGCAGTGGTTTGCGGATTACGTGCGATGGATGACAACAGATTCTTACGGAATAGATGAACGCGAGGCCAGGAACAATCATGGCACCTGCTGGGTATTGCAGGTTGCTGCATTCTCCGAACTAACCGGGAATCAAGAGTTGATCTCGTATTGCAAGGCACGGTTCAAAACTGTTCTGGTGCCAAACCAGATCGCTCCGGACGGAAGCTTCCCTCAGGAATTGAGACGCACCAAGCCGTACAGCTATTCCCTGTTCAATCTTGAAGCTTTGGCTGCAATTTGCCAGTTACTGTCGACGCGTGAAGAGAATCTTTGGACATTCGAATTGCCCGATGGTCGCAGCATGCGCAAGGCGATGGATTTTATGCTGCCATATATTCGCGACAAGAAAAGCTGGCCGTATCCATCCGACTTGATGTATTACGAACATTGGCCCATGCGTCACAACAGCTTATTGTTTGCTGGGTTAGCTCTTGGTCGTTTGGACTTAATTGAAATCTGGAAGAGGCTGCCCGCAGATTCCGGTGTCGAGGAGGTTGTGCGCAATTTCTTTGTCAGACAACCGATTTTATGGTTGCCTCCCACGAGAGGCCCATAGCGACGTTGAGAGGCCTCAGAGATCTTTGGGGAACGACAGATTCTTTTGGCATTGTACGGTGCCACCGGAGCTGCTTTATGAACATTGTTATACGATTGTGGATCGTTGCCGCCGTACTCGCATTGAGCTCGAATGCCAACACTCAAAGTAATCTGGAAGAGTTAAGCAAAATGCGCTTCGCAGGGCGCATTGATTTTGAATGCACCAACAAGACCTACCCAAAGGAGCGACTCGCGAGAGTCGTAAGCGAAGCGATGAAAGAATTCGACAAAAACGATGCTGGTGTCTACGGTAATCGCGCGGTGGGATTTGATCTGAACAAAGACGGCAAGCCCGAGTACTTTATCCCGCTTGATTGTGGTGTTAGCAACTGTATGTGGGGGATATTCAGCGTCGATCCACCAAAACTCCTCGGGAAAATTACCGCCGAGCACATTTACATCGAGCGCCGAACCGGTTGGTCCGCTATTGCCACTTACGTTCACTCAAGCGCCGCAGACGGAATCATCTCGCTGTACAAGTATTCGAGCAGTTCCGGGTATGCCAAGTTTGGAGAGGATTCCGAAGTAAACGTCGATAGAAAAGATCAGCCTGCGTCAATGCAGGCGACTCGTTCGATTTGCGAAAAGAAGGGATCATCATCTGGGAAGAGAGATACAGCGCGGAGCAACGAAGATGACTAAATCGTTGCAAGTAGCTTTGATTGCGGGCCCCGCGTACGATCCCCTCTATCAATGTTTTCAGCCATTCACCGATGCGACGGGCATCGCGGTCAACGTCATGTTCCGCGGTGATCATCCTGCTTTGAATCGACATCTGGCATCGCTTCCTGAGGTGACATACGACCTGGTCTCGACTCACACCAAGTATGCGCCTTCGCAACTGAGTTTTCTTTCGTCGCTTCAAGGGAGAATTGAAGCTGCTACGATTGAGGACTTCGCGCCGATGTTACTTGATATGGCGAGCGTGAACGGCTCGCTTTACGGTTTGCCCCGAAACATTGATGTGAGATTGCTTCACTACCGGACTGATTTAATCGAATCACCACCGCAGACCTGGGATGATGTTCTTGAGATCGCAAGGCAGCAGAACACGCCGCCCGACTTCTACGGATTCTTATTTCCCGGTCGAGAGTCGGGCTTGTTTGGAACCTTCTTCGAGCTCGCTGAAATGGCAGGAGCCCGGTTGTTCCCTGAGAACCTTCTTCCGGAGATTGAGAACGAAGCGGGCCGTTGGGCTCTTGGGTTGCTGCGGACGTTTTATGTCGAAAGATTAGTTCCGGCAGAGCTTCCCGAATGGCATTACGATAAAGTACACGAGTGCTTTCGCGCCGGGCGTGCGGCAATGGTCGGAGACTGGCCAGGCTACTATGGTTTGTATCGGGACGCGAATGTATCTGCCGTTCATGATCGCCTCGGACTATCGGCTTATCCGATTGGTCCGGCGGGCAGATCACTCTCGTACGGCGGCGGGCATACCTTCGCTCTAACTAAACGCGGCGTGGATAAACCCGAAGCCCTGGAACTGCTGCTTCACCTGACTGCTTTTGACCAGCAGTTGTTAGAAGCTCGAAACGGCTGTGTGCCCGTGCGCAAAAGTGTGATGAAGGCTACTCAGGCGGAGGCTGATTCGGCCAACCGGGCTCGACTGGCGATGCTCGAAGAGGTAATTGCGAAGCACATTCTGGTTCCACCGAAGTTCGCTCGCTACCCGGAGGTCGAAGAGGTATTGTGGCGCACGGTACAACGCGTGATGGTTGGTGAGATGGGCGTCGATGATGGGCTGAGTACGATGACCGGGCAGATCAAACGGATCGTCCCGGGATAGGACCTATTGGATCTATAGGGCCTGTGAGAGTTGCAAGAAACCGTAAATCAATAACAGAACCACACGATGAACAACCATTCGATCCCAGGTCTCGAAAACACAACCTTTCTGATTACCGGCGCTCACGGTTTTATTGGCGCCTGGGTTGCAAAACGCCTTCTGAGTTCCAACGCTCGCGTCGTTTTATTCGACCAGTGCGCGGATCCCAGACGCCTCCGTCTGATTATGAGCGATGAAGAAATCGCTCGAGCCCAGGTTGCTATCGCCGACATCACCGATCCCGAAGCACTCACCCCGATCATCGAGAAACACTCGGTGACCCATATAATCCATCTTGCCGGGCTGCAGGTCCCTACTTGTCGCGTCAACCCTCGACAAGGTGCAATGGTTAACATTGTCGGCACCATCAATGTGTTTGAAGCCGCCAGTAAGAGCAAAGAATCGATCAAGAGAATCGTCTATGCGAGCTCCGCGGCTGTATTCGGAATGACTACGGACGATCATCCATTGAGCGAGGGGGAAGCTACACACCCCGCGACGCATTACGGTGCATTCAAACGGTGTAATGAAGACAATGCTCGCGTCTATTATCTCGATCATGGGATTGACAGTATCGGATTACGCCCGCTGACGATCTATGGTGTAGGTCGCGATTTCGGGCTTACATCAGACCCAACCAAGGCGATGAAGGCAACCGTGGTAGGGAGGCCCTATCATATCCGGTTTGGAGGGCGCACTGATTTTCAGTACATCGCTGACACCGCCGATATTTTCATCCGCGCGTCGACATCAGACCTCCGTGGAGCTCACGTGTTTAACCTTCACGGCGAGACTGTGCACGTCGTCGACATTATCACAGAGATCGAGCGCGCCTGGCCGCACTCGGAAATTACATATGCTGAGGAACCGCTGGCGATTCCCCCCGCGATGGATGACTCGGCGATTCGCGCTGCCCTTGGTGATATTCCTGCTACGCCTCTTGAAACTGGTGTGCGAGCCACAATCGAGCATTTTGCGGAACTTCATCGCGAAGGCCGGCTCGATACGAGTGATCTTGATCAATAGCTGAGAGGATAAATGAAAAGACCGAAGCTCTGGATTCTGCCAATCGTGATTATCGGATTCTTAATCACTCCTGCCTGTAACCGGACCGCGCGCGGCAAACGAGTGATTGCAGTCATCCCAAAGGGAGTCGCTCACTTTTTTTGGCAGAGCGTTCACGCGGGTGCCGATGCTGCCGGGAAGGAATTAGGCGTCGAAGTCATGTGGAAAGGCCCAGCCCAGGAGACCGACTACAGCGGGCAGATCAATATTGTTGAAGATGCTATCAATCGCCGCGTCGATGGGATTGTTCTAGCGCCTTCACACGGCGATGCTTTGGTTCCCATCGTTGAACGCGCGCAGAAGGAAGGAATCCCGGTAATCATTTTTGATTCGGGCATAAGCACAGAAAACTACGTTTCTTATATTGCGACCGACAATCGGCAGGGCGGCGTGGTAGCTGCCGAACGCCTCGCCGAGAAGCTGGGAGGCAAAGGCAAGGTTGCAATCCTTGGGGTAAAAGCGGGTTCGGTATCAACCGATGAACGCGAACAGGGATTTCAGGATACGATCAAGCAGAAGTATCCAGGCATTTCAATAGTTGCCTTTCAATACGGGGATGCAGATCGAGCCAAATCACTCGATCGCGCCACCGACATCTTAACCGCTTACTCAGACCTAAACGGCATTTTTGCGTCGAATGAATCGTCGACCGTCGGCGCCGTGCAGGCAATAAAACAGAAAGGAGTTGTTGGAAGAGTGGTGTTAGGTGGATTCGATTCAAGTCCTAACCTGATTGATGATCTTAAGGCAGGGGCAATTGATTCCCTGGTCTTACAGAATCCGTACAAGATGGGATACGAAGGCGTAAGAGCAATGGTGGAAAAGTTAAATGGGCAGACTCCTCAGCGTCATCTTGATACCGGCGTGAAGCTGCTGGTCAAAGAAAACCTTGATACTCCGGAGATGCAGGAGTTGATTAAACAGCCGTAGATAATCGGACGAGATCTTCACCCTGTACGGGCGGGCTCCGTGGCCGCCCCTCGCTGCGCATCGATTCGGCATCGAAAGGGGGGCGGCCACGGAGCCCGCCCGTACAGGGTGAAGATCCTGAATTAACAAAGTGACAGATCAAACGCCAACGCTCGAAATGCGCCACATCACCAAAGCGTTCTCAGGGAACAGCGTTCTCGAGGATGTAAATCTTGTTGCGTTCGCCGGTGAGGTTCACGCGCTGGTTGGTGAGAACGGCGCCGGCAAGTCAACATTGATGAAGATCCTGTCTGGTGCCTATCGGCCTGACGGGGGTGAGATCATTATCGATGGCGTTCAAACGCGATTTAGTCGTCCCGCTGATGCTCTGGCTAAAGGCATCGCAATGATTTATCAGGAACTTTCCCTGGCTAAGCACCTGTCGGTTGCTGAAAACATTTTCCTTGGCCGCGAACCGCTTGCGTTTGCGCCGCTCAGAATTATCAATCAACGCGAGATGAATAATCGGGCCTCTCAAGTTCTCAGTGGCTATGGTTTCAACATAGATCCGCGAACCCGTATCGCTAACCTTGGCGCAGCGGACCGGCAGCTTGTCGAGATAACCCGTGCAACTCTTGAGGCCAATCGTGTGCTTGTGATGGATGAACCGACCTCGTCATTGACTTCCCGGGAGGTTGAAGAGCTGTTTCGTCTGATCCGCAATTTGAAACAGAATGGAATCGCAATTATCTACATTTCTCATCGTTTGGAAGAGCTGGAGTCGATCGCAGACCACTTAACAATCATTCGGGATGGTCGAGTCGTCTACACCGGTCACTGGGGGGAGATTCCACGTTCAGCGATGATTCGACATATGGCCGGTCGGGAGCTGAAGGAGATCTTCCCGATACGTCATTCATATCCGGGAGAAACCCGGTTACGTGTCGAAGGGCTCTCGCGAGAAGGAAAGTTTAGCGACGTGACTTTTGAAGCTCGGGCGGGGGAGGTTGTCGGAATCGCCGGGCTTGCTGGGGCGGGCCGCACCGAGCTGGTTGAGGCAATTTTTGGGGTGTCCGCCGCCAGCACCGGTCAGGTGTTTGTTAACGATAAACCGGTCGATTCGTTAAAGCCGGACGTTGCGGTTGGTAAGGGGCTCGGCTTTTTGACTGAAGATCGCAAGCAGGCGGGTCTGTGTCTCAATCTTTCGCTCTCTCAAAATCTGACGCTCGCTAACGTCAGAGCTCTGGTTAGGCATTGGAAACTTGACCGAAAGCTTGAGCTTGGGGCTGCTCGCGAATCAATAGAGCGATTGAGAATCCGGCCGGCTAATCCGGACAAAACGATCGCTCGAATGAGCGGCGGAAACCAGCAAAAGGTGTTATTAGGGCGATGGCTGTTCGCCGGATCAAAGATATTCCTGCTTGATGAGCCGACGCGCGGAGTTGACGTAGCCGCTCGTGCGGAGATCTATCGCGCTATCAATGAGCTCGTTGAGAGTGGCGCAGCTGTAGTTATGGTATCTTCGGATTTGCCTGAGCTTTTGGGAATGTCGGATCGGATCCTGGTGATGCGGCGCGGGCGTTTGGTCGCGGAGCTTAATGCAAAAACGACGACTCAGGAGGAGGTGTTGACCTATGCTGCGGTTGCCGAGGCGGAGCAATCGGAAGTACAGATAGCAACGGAGATTTCATAATACCGACTTATAGGACAAATAGGTCCTATAGGTCCTATTCGTCCTATACCAGGAGCACCGAATGTCCGACATCATTAAACGTTTTATTCCCTTCGCGAGTCTGGTCGCTCTCTGCATTTTGATCGCCGCGCTGGAGCCGCGTTTTCTTTCAGGCGGCAATCTCGCAGGCGTTGCGCGCCAGACTGCAGTAATTACCATCATCGCGATGGGAATGACTATGGTGATGGTATCCGGTGGTATTGACTTGTCGGTGGGTTCGATCCTGGCTTTATCTGGGGTCGTCGGAGCATTTGCAATGGTAAGCGGTGCTCCAATAATCGCCGGCGTAGTTGCAGCGATCGCCACTGGCGCCGCGTGTGGCTTTTTGAACGGAGCCGCGGTGGCCATGCTGCGAATCCCACCATTTATCGTCACCCTCGGAGCGATGGGTATTTATAGAGGCATCGTGTTGCTGCTGACTGATGGTAAAGCTGTTGTTGGAGTGCCGACCAACTTCGGTCGACTTGCCGAGGGAAGTCTTCTGGGGATTCTGCCTGTCCCGTTGTTGATCGTTCTGCTTGTGGCCCTTGGGACTCATTTCCTCCTGGTCAAAACACAGCCGGGACGCTATTGCTATGCTATCGGAAGCAACATCGAAGCGACGCGTTACGCTGGTGTAAGAGTATCCCGGTACCAGGTTCTGTTTTACACAGTGCTGGGAGCCCTTAGCGGTCTTGCGGGTTCGATCGAGTCGGCGCGATTGGTAACCGGCCAGCCCACGGCCGGCGAGGGTTACGAGTTGAGAGTTATTGCGGCGGTAGTCATTGGCGGGGGCTCGCTTTCAGGAGGGCAGGGGACGGTCATCGGAACAATCATCGGGTCACTGATCATGGGCGTGCTTGCAAACGGAGCCAATCTGCTCGGCATTTCTTCGTTTGCACAACAGGTGGTAATCGGAGCTGTGATCGTGATCGCTGTGACCTTCGACGAGTTTCAGAGGCGCAGGATCGAAGCCGCATCGGCATAACTCAGCTAGATTGCGGTCTGGCATATTCTGGATTCGAGCTATTCGACGCGTCGGTTTGAAAATTAAGGAGCAATGAGACTGTGAGACTAGCACAAATTGCGCAAGCAGAACGAGTCAGCGTAGGGGTGTTAATAAATAATCGAGTTGTGACGCTTTCAGCGCTCGCAGAGGCCAACAATTATCGGTTAATACCACCCTGGCTAACCGAAAATACAAAGGTTCTGGATATCATTGAGCGCGGCGACCAGGCCATTGCCGACATAGCACACTTGATTGAAAGTTCAGCCGGCGTCTTACGAGACACCAAGGTTGGGGTTCCGGTCGAATCCGTATCGTTTTTGCCACCGGTTTATCCGAGTAAAATCGTAGCCATCGGTCGCAACTACGTCGACCATGCAATCGAGGGCGGCGCGGAACCCCCAGCGGCTCCCCTAATCTTCAACAAGCTGCCCAATTCCTTGAGCTCACACAATGCTCCGATTGTCCTGCACAGGATAAGCACTCAAGTCGACTATGAGGCCGAGCTTGCAGTGGTCATTGGGCGACGTGCTACGCGAGTGAGCGAGAGTGAAGCCCTCGATTATGTTTTTGGCTACACCGCGATCAATGATGTGAGTGCTCGCGATCTGCAATTCGGCGACGGTCAGTGGGTGCGTGGAAAGAGCCTTGACGGTTTTGCGCCCCTCGGTCCGTTTATCACCACGCGCGACGAGATTCCGAATATACAGGATCTTAAGATCGAAGGACGTCTGAACGGACAGGTCATGCAGTCATCGAACACTGGAAAGATGATGTTTGGAGTTGCGTATCTGGTGTCCTATATTTCGCAGGCTATCACTTTGGAGCCTGGCGATGTAATCGCGACGGGAACGCCCGACGGAGTCGGGATCTTCAGAAAGCCTCCGGTGTTGTTGAAGGCGGGGGATGTGTATGAAGTCGAGATTGAGCGGCTTGTAACGCTCCGGAATCCGGTAGTTGAACCTTAAGGTTCAACGTTTAGCGTTCAACGTTCAGCGTTCAACGTTCAGCGTTCAACCTTCAGCGTTTAGAGTCCAGCGTTCATCCGGGAATTGCGGACGAATCGAGTAATTGGACCCCCTTATGAAGTCCGGATTGGTTCATCCGCAGATTCCACAGATCACGCAGATGAACGCTGAACGCCGAATGCTAAACGTTTTAACGTTTAGCATTTATTTCATTTCATCCGCGAATATTCGAAACTGCGATTCCAGTTCTTCCGGTTTGGCTGCGCGTGACAGTATCAACACTCGATACTTGAAAGTTGCCGACTGCCCCGGCGCAAGCGCGAAGTTCAACGTCTGCTTTCCTTCACTAAATACCTTCTGGCCTAACGTGTTCGCCGCGAATAATCCATATCCGCGAGCGTGCCAGTAAGTCGGATAGCCCGGGTTCGAAGGATGATCGAGAATTGCCAGCGTGATGTCTTCCTGTCCGATCTTCCCGGATAACATCGTCCAGCGACCCCGCGTTCCCCAAACCGCGTCGCCGGTCTTACCTTCGCTGCTGGTATATCTTCCAGTTACGCCGGTGTTATCGAGTTTGGGAACCGAGGTCGCCTTGCCGCTTGCGTCGGTGAATACTTCGGGCTTGTCTGACGGTTGCTCCAGTTCTCGAGCAACACGCAAGCCGATGACTCCTTCTTTGTTGTCGTTGAACTCCACTTTCTTATCGAGCGCGGTTAGCCTGGTGATCCTGTCGATAGCCCGACTTCCCGTGCCACCGTGAAAAATAAAGGTCGTCTCTTCGCGAAGAAGGGCAACTCCATCGGGACCGAGCCATTGCATCTCGACTTGAAGCTCACCTTCAGTCTTTCCGCTTCGAACCCGCTTTATCGCGGCGTGCCTGATCGTACCGTACTTATTACGTTCTGCGGGCTTTATCGCATCCGAGTTGTTCCAGAAGTCAAGACCATTAACATCGCCGTAGTTAAACCATAAGCCAACGTGGTGGGGATGATCGACTCTCTCCCCCGGATGAGGGTCGAGCGGGTATCCGCGTGTAACCAGCGTCCCTTTATTGGTTCTAAGGGGATAGAGAACCGGCTTCTTGACTGAGTCAGGCCAGATGTAGGCAGTGAACGGCTGACCGTCGATCGTAACATCAACGCGTCTGGCGGCTTCGTTGGGCACAACCTGAACGCCAGAGGAAGACTGTTTACCTTGAGAAAACGCGATGAACGAAACGGAGCCGACAAACAACAACGCAGCCGTTAACGCCAAAAATAGACGTTTAAACATCCGCACCTCCCAGTCACACACACAATAGGACCTATACGTCCTATTTCCGTTATCCAATAACCACATCCTGCTTTGCATCGTCGAACGTGATCCGTTTTCCGGTATGCAACGCGGCGATGGTCATGCACAGCGCAACTGAATGGTTGTATGCCGCGCGGATGTCGGCATTCGGAGTCTTACGCGATCGGACGCACTCCATCCAGTTTCGCATGTGAGCTAGGGTCGAGTTGTCGACTCCAGTGCTTGCCGATGTCTCCGCTTTGACCGGCGCTTCATCAACCAGCGACATCTCGGGCAACAGGAAGGCTTCCTTCCCCATCGCTTTTGCGTGATTCTCCTTCAGACCGCCCTCAGGACCGATCTTGTTGGTGTCGAGATTCAGGCTACCGCCGTTTGAGTAGTAAATCTCTTTCACATCCCCAGCGCTGTTGGTTTGGCGCGAGGAATAGATCACCTGGAAACCCTTTCCTCCCTTTGCTGCGGTACCGTAGTCGAAAACCGCAGTCATCGTGTCGAAGTTGGTGCGACCATCGCGCCACAAGTAGATGCCTCCATTGGCTACTACGCTGGTCGGATGATCATAGCCGGTAAACCAATGCACGGTATCGATCTGATGAACCATCCATTGATCCGGAATCCCTGATGAGTAAGGCCAGAAGAGACGGAACTCGAGATACTTTCTGGCGTCGAAGGTATCAGGCGGGCGGTTGATCAAGTAGCGCTTCCAGTCGGTGTCCTGTTCGCGGAGCGTAGGCACGACCTTGGGGCGTCGCCAGCGTCCTGGTTGATTCACGTTCCAGGTCATTTCCGCCATCACGATATCTCCGAACTTACCGGACTTCAGGAATTCGTTGGCCCTCATATAGCTCGGTGTAGATCTTCTTTGCGTGCCGACCTGGACTATTTGCTTTGATTTGCTGACCAGCTTCAGCGCGTCGCGTGCGTCGCTCATAATATTGGCGAACGGCTTTTCGACATAGACGTCCTTACCGGCGCGGACGGCTTCCATGCAGTGGTAAGCGTGTTGAAAATCCGCGGTGGCGATGATCACCGCGTCGACGTTCTTCATTGAGTAAAGCTCGTCGGTATTTCGAGCCTTGGCCAACTGTTCGCCGGAGATTGGCACCTTGAGCTTATCGGCTTGCGTGGCGACGAAATCGGCTCCTTCGTCGCGCCGCTTGTTCCAGATATCGCATACCGCGATCGGTTCAAAATTCATCCCGCCCGCGAGTCTGAGAAAGCTGGGGATCAGCGCGTCCTTTGAGCGAT